>JRYH01001417.1_pt1 | contig 16582 bp, 14 predicted proteins | sample 235351 | NCBI WGS metagenome assembly JRYH01 (sample SAMN03074221, study PRJNA261480) | activated sludge metagenome | biome: Wastewater Treatment Plant; feature: Wastewater; material: Activated sludge; isolation source: activated biomass of a wastewater treatment plant treating wastewater... ... | reverse complement strand
GGCGCTGGCCGCTGCCGGCGTGCCGCTGCAGCGCCTGCTGCTGATCCAGCCTGCCAGCGCGGCAGAAGCCTTGTGGGCCGCCCGCCAGGCGACGGCCAGCGGCGCCTGCGCCCTGGTGCTGGCCTGGCTTGCGCGGCCCGACACCGCAGCGCTGCGCCGCCTGCAACTGGCTGCCGAAGAAAGCGCCACGCCGCTGTTCCTGTTCCGCACGCGCGACATGGCCCGCCACGCCTCGCCCGCGCCGTTGCGCCTGGCCCTGGCGCCCACGACCGGGGGGCTGCGCATCGACATCCTGAAACGGCGCGGCCCGCCTGCAGCGCGCCCTGTGCTGCTGAGCTGGCTCGACGACACCGCCGCGACGAACGACGCCTGCGCCGGCACGGCACGGCGCCTCGCCCTCGTCGGCTGAACAAGCATGCCGTGGCTCGCGATCAAGCTGCCGGAGCTGCCGCTGCAGGTCTTCACCCGCGGCCTGGCCGACGAGGACACGCCGCTCGGCGTGATCGACAGCGGCCGCCGTAACCGCATCCTCGCCGCCAACGGCGCCGCCCGCGCCCAGGGCGTCTTTGCCGGCCAGGCCTTGTCGGCCGCACGGGCCATGGCGCCGGCGCTGCAGCTGCAAGCTCGCCAGACCGCGCGCGAAGCCGCCTTGCTGGCCGAAATCGCCTGCTGGGCCGGGCGCTTCACGCCGCGTATCAGCCTTGCTCCGCCCGACGCCGTGCTGCTCGAGATCGGTGCCAGCCTGCGCCTGTTCGGCGGTATGGACGCGATCCGCCAGCAGGCTCGCGAAGGCCTGCTGCAGCTCGGCATCGAAGCCCGCCTCGCCTGCGCCCCCACGCCGCTGGCCGCCTGCTGGTTCGCCGCCTGCGGGCAGGACCCCGCGGCCGGCATCGACTGGCGCGAGGCGCTGGACGGCTTGCCGCTGTCCGTCCTCGGCAGCGGCACGGACGGCGACCCTGCTCTCCCCCAAATGCTCGCTCATGCCACCACGGCCTGTTCCGCCAGCACGCTCGAGCTGCTCGACGGCCTCGGCGCCCGCAGCATCGGCGTGGTACGTGCATTGCCCGCAGCAGGCCTGGCCCGTCGCCAGGCCCAGGCCGTCGGCCTGCTGATCGCCCGCGCCCGCGGCGAACAGCCCGACCCTCGCCCCTGGTTCGAGCCGCCCGCGCGCTTCTCGCACGAACTGGCGCTGCCGGCGCCGACCCATCACAGCGAAGCCCTGCTGTTCGCCGCCCGCCGATTGTTCGCCAGCCTGTCGGCCTGGCTGCAGGCCAGGCATGCGGGCATCGACCATTGCCGCCTGTCGCTGGTCCATGAAGGCAGCGGGGAAACGCCGCTGGACATCGTGCTCGGCCATCCTTCGGACGACGCGGATCATCTCGCCCTGATCACGCGCGAACGCCTGGGCATGCAGGTGCTGCCTGCCGAGATCTGCATCCTGCGCCTGGAAGCCGAGCACCCGCTCGACCGCGGTGCGCATGCCACCGACCTGTTCGGCTCTCCCGGCCAGGCCCGGAACGAAGCGCTGCAGTTGCTCGACCGCCTGCGCGCACGGCTCGGCGACGGCGCCGTGCGCCGCCTCGCGCCACTCGCCGACCACCGCCCGGAAGCCGCCTGGCAAGTCTGCGGGGAGCGGTCCCGAAGCAGCCAGGCAAAGCCTTCTCCGAGCCGAAACTTGCGCCCCCTGTGGCTGCTCCCCGCGCCGCGAGCGATCGACCTTCGGCAATACGCGCTGATCGGCGACGCCGAACGCATCGAAAGCGGCTGGTGGGACGAAGGCGACATCCGCCGCGACTACTACCTCGCCCGCCGTGCCGACGGCAGCCTGTGCTGGGTTTTCCATGATCTCGCCTCGCCGGGCGGCTGGTTCCTGCACGGCTGCTTCGGCTGACGCGGCCGCCGCGCCGGGAAGCGCCTTGCGAACGTAGTACACTCCCCCGGCACATTTTTCCCGGCCTGCCGGACAACAACAGACATGCCATCCTCCTCTTCCCCCCACTCTCCCGGCATACCTGCCGAACTGCCGGGCGACGCCGCCCGCCGCCGTGCAAAACGGAGCCTGCTCGCCTTCATCATCGCGCTGCCGATCTCGTGGTGGCTGTTCAGCCGGCTCGAACCGATCTGGGACCGGATCCTGCCGCTCGAAGGCCTGCCTTTCATGGCCGCGGCCACGCTGCTCGGCGCGGCGCTGGCGATCGCGCCGCTGGCGGCCGCCATCGGCTTCCTGCTGGCGGTCTGGTTCGGCGTGGACAGCGTCTACCTGCCCAGGCGCACGACCGGCGCCGCGCTCGACAAACCCATCGTCGCAGTCGGCCTGCTGGTGTGGTTCTCGCCCGCGCTGGCCGCCATTGCCGCCGCCGGGCGCGGCCTGTACGAGGGCCGCATCCATTTCGTGCGGCCGCCGCGCGACTACTTCCTCGCCACCGATCCGATCGCCTTCTGGCAGGGCGTGGGTTTCTGGCTGATCATGGCCGTGCTGTTCGGCTTCCTCGCCTGGCGCTACTGGCGCCCGNNTGCTGCACCACGCCTGGCCGGTGCTGGTCGCGCAGTTGCTGTCGATGTCCATGATGGTCGCCGACACGCTGATCGCCGGCCGCTACGGCACGGCCGACCTCGCCGCGGTCGCGGTCGGCAGCGGGCTGTACATCTCGGTGGTGATGCTGCTGGTCGGCATCCTGCAGGCGGTGGCGCCGACGATCGCCCACCATGTCGGCGCCGGGCGCAGCGGTGCGATCGGGCCGGCTCTGCAGCAGGGCTTCTGGCTGGCGCTGATGCTGGCCGTGCCGGGCTGCCTGGTGCTCGGCCAGCCGGATGCCCTGCTCCGGTTCGCCCGCGTGCCGCCCGAGATTGCCGAAGGCGCCGGTGCCTACCTGCGGGCCACCGCCTTCGGCCTGCCGGCGGTACTGCTCTATCGCACTTTCTACGCCTTCAACAACGCGGTCGGCCGACCGCGGGTGCTGATGGTCATCAGCTTCATCGCCGTCTGCGTGCATGTGCCGCTCGCCTGGGCGCTGACCCACGGCCTGTTCGGCTTCGCCGGCCTGTCCGCGCTCGGCGGCACCGGCTGCGGCATCTCGCCCGCCATCGTCAGTTGGCTGGGGCTGGGCTGCGGGCTGCTGCACCTGCTGCGCAGCCCGGCCTACCGCCAGTACGCGATCTTCTCGCACTGGCAGGCGCCCCGCCCGCGCGAGATCGGCTCGCTGCTGCGCCTGGGCGTGCCGATGGGTTTTTCCACCTTCATCGAGATCACTTCCTTCACGCTGATCGCGCTGTTCGCCGCCCGCCTCGGCTCCGAAGCGGTGGCCGGCCATCGGGTGGTCGCCAACCTGTCGGCGCTGGTCTACATGCTGCCGCTGGCGATGTCGATCGCCACCCTGGTGCTGGTCGGTCAGGCCGCCGGCGCACACGACTGGGCACGCGCGCGCGCAACGGTGAAAGTCAGCCTGTGGCTGACGTCCGGCTTCGCCACGCTGGTCGGCATCGGCCTGTGGCTGCTGCGCGAGCCGGTGATCGGCCTGTCATCGACCGATCCGGCGGTACGCGCGGTGGCGCTCGGCCTGATCGTCTACATCTGCATCTATCAACTGACCGACGCGATCCAGACCGTGGCCGCGCATGCCTTGCGCGGCTTCAAGGTCACGCTGCTGCCGATGCTGCTGCACACCCTGTGTTTCTGGGGCGTCGGCCTGGGCGGCGGCTACTGGGCCACTTACCACGCCTTCGGCCGCGAGACGGCGCCCAGCGTCGCCGGCTTCTGGGAGGCCAGCGTGGCGGCGACCGTGCTGGCCACCGCACTGTTCGGCTGGCTGCTGGCGCGGGTGATGGAACGTCAGCGCATCTCGAACAATTCCTGATGAAAGGCTCCCGGGGGGAGCCCGTGAGCCAGCAGATCGGCACGCAAGGCCCGGCCGAACGCCGAAGGGCCGCAGAACCAGACGCTGGCATCCTTCCAGCCGGGCACGGTGCGGCGCAGGCGCTCACCATCCAGCCGGCCCTCGCCATCGCCTATCAGCAGGTGCAGCCTGACACCGGCGGCCCCGGCCGCTTCGGCCAGAATCTCGCGAGCCTGCGGCGCCAGCACGGTCGTGGGGTGAAACAGGTCGACCTGGCGGCTTTCAGCGGGGTGCCCGGCAAGATACTGCAGACGGGCCAGGAAAGGCGTGATGCCGATGCCTGCGCCGATCCAGATCTGGCGCCGCTGGTCCGAGAAAGTGAAGCAGCCATAAGGCCCTTCGACCGTCACCGGGTCGCCGATCTTCAGGCGCTCCGGCAGGCGCCTGGTGTGGTCGCCCAGCCCCTTGGTGACGAAGGTGATCTGCCGCTTGCCGGGGTCCCATGCCGACGCGATGGTATAGGGGTGAGCGCCTTCGCGGGGATCCGAAGTGACGAAGGCGAACTGGCCGCTCTGGTGCCCCTTCCACCCTTCGTCGAGCTGGATGCGCGTGACCAGGGTTTGCATTTCGGGGTAATGGATCAGTTCCTCGATGCGCCCGCCCACCTGGCGCTTGCGGCCGATGCGGCCGGCCAGGCTGATACAGGCGGCCAGGCTGCCTGCGGCCATCAGCAGCGCCATGGCGATGCCGATCGGCTGGGTCCAGTATTCGTGCTTGATCAGGATGACGCTGTGGAAGACCAGCAACAGGTAGCCGGCGGCCAGCAGCGTGTGGAGCCTGGCGAACAGGCGGTAGGGAAAGCGCTTGATCAGCGCCAGCACGATCAGNNGCCGCGATGCCGAGCCATTTGTGCAGGCGGTACATCTTGTCCAGGCCGTCGAACATCGGCTCCAGGCGCACCGGGCGCAGCGCCAGGACCATGGCGACGCTCATGGCCCCCATGGCGATGACGCCGGAGTACTGCACGAATACCTTGCGGAACGGAAAATAGCCGAAAGGCTGGGGCAGGAAAGTATCCGCCATCAGCCACAGCACGCTCAGCCCACCCAGCAAAACCACGAGACCTGTCTTGATCGGTTTCATCGCCGTACGCCTCCCGCCGTACTTTTTCGATTGACGATGCCCAAGTTTCGCCCGGCCTGCCTGAACGCAGCCTGAATCCGCCTGGCTCGCACCGACGTGGAGCCGGGGCCTGCCGGCCGGGAACTGCGGGAATCCAGCGCCGGCAGGGATGATCCTGCTTCTGCAGCCGAGCGCTCAGGCAGCCCGGCCCAGCCAGCCCCTGCGCAGCTTCAGCGCTCCGGCGGAAGCCTTTTCCGCAGGCTTCAGGCTGATCTTGTCGACGACGGGCTCGCCCAGCACGACGCTGAACACCATCAGCTCGTCGCGGCGGAAGGCGTGGATCTCCACCTCATCGCCAGGCTGGCGCCGCGCGAGCATGTCGTCGAGCGCCTTGCCGCTGCCCAGTTTCAGGCCGTCGAGCGCGATCAGCACGTCGCCGGCCGACAGCCCGGCCGCCTGTGCCGCACCGCCGTCATGGACGCTGGCAAGCCTGCATTCGCCATTGCCGGCCGCCAGCTTGACGCCGAGCGAAGGCGCGGCGGCCGTCGGCTCGGCCTGCCAGTCGATGCCGAAGCCCTTCAGCAGCTTCGCCAGCGGCAGGTCGCCGGTGCCCTCGACCGTTTTCTTCAGCCAGCGTGCGAGCTTGCTTCCCAGCATGCTGCCGCCCACCTCGCGCACCGCATCGAAGATGCCTTCTTCCGCCACCCCCAGCCCGGTTTGCCCATGGCGCTGCCACAGCAGGCGCATCACGTCGTCCAGGCTGATACGCCCGTCGCTGCCGGCACGCAGCTGCAGGTCGAGCGCGAGCGCGATCAGCGCGCCCTTGGCGTAATAGCTGACGATGGCGTTGGGCGCGTTCTCGTCCTGGCGGTAATACTTGGTCCATGCATCGAAGGACGACTCCGCCACGCTCTGCTTGCTCCGTCCGCTGCCGCGCAGCACGGCGGAGACGGTCTTGCCGAGCAGGCCGAGGTAGTCCCCGGGCGTGATCACGCCACTGCGTACCAATGCAAGGTCGTCGTAATACGAGGTGAAGCCTTCGAAAGCCCACAGCAGGCGGGTGTAGTTTTCCTGGGTCAGATCGTAAGGCGTGAAGGCCGCCGGCTTGATGCGCTTGACGTTCCAGGTATGGAAATACTCGTGGCTGCACAGGCCGAGAAAGCTCTTGTAGCTGTCGGGCAGGCCTTCCATGCCCTTCCACGGCAGGTCGGCGCGGCTGCACAGCAGCGCGGTCGAGGCGCGATGCTCCAGCCCGCCGTAGCCCTCGCCCACCACCATGGTCAGGAAAGCGTAGTAGTCCATCGGCGGCGGCGCGCCGAACAGCGCGATCTGCCATTCGCAGACGCGGCGCAAGTCCTCGCACAGGCGTTCGAGATCGCAGTCGTGGCGGCCGGCCAGCACCACGTCGTGGGTGATGCCGGCGGCGTCGAAATGGCCGAGGGCGAAGCTGCCCATCTCGACCGGGTGATCGATCAACTCGTCGTAGTCGGCGGCGCGATACCAGCCGAAACCGTAGGGCCGCGCCGCGCCGACGACGCCGTGTGCAAGCGGCAAGGCAGTGGCGACCTTCCAGTCACGGTATTCGGCGCCGTCCGGCCGCTCGATGCCCACCAGGCAGGGACGATCGCTGCGTCCTTCCACCGCCAGGAACACGCTGGTGCCGTTGAAGAAGCCATGGGTGCCGTCCAGGTGGGCGGCGCGTACCGACAGATCCCAGGCGTAGACTTCGTAATGCAGGCTGAGCACGCCGCCGTCCGGCACCGGCGCGGCGCGCCAGCTGTGCTTGTCGAGTTTGTCGATCGGCCAGGCTTCGCCATCCAGTTCGGCGCGCAGCGTGACGATGTTGCGCGCGAACTCGCGGATCATGTAGCTGCCCGGAATCCACGCTGGCAGGCGGAAGACCTGCCCGGCCGGATCGGGATCGCGGACAGTGCAGCTCACATGGAAAAGATGGGCGCCGGGATTGGCGGGGCGGATACGGTATTCGACGGCAGGCAAGGCGGGAGGCATCGTGTCGCGGGTCCGGTTGGCAACGGGGATTGGCACGGGCTTCAAGCCCTCGTGCCGGAAGTCCTGTATTTACCACCCCGCACCGCCCGCGTCGACCCGGGCTGCCGCAGCGCAATGCGCAGCGCCATCCGTGCCCGGCGCTCCGGTTGCGTGGCGGCTCAGCCGCCGGCCCGGCGCCGCTTCAGCAGCAGGCCGCTTTCGAGGTGAAGGGTATAGGGAAACTGGTCGAACACCGCCGCCGCCGCGATCTCGTGCGTATCGTGCAGCGCGGCGACGTTGTCGCGCAGCGTGGCCGGATTGCACGACACGTACAGGATGCGCTCGAAGCCGCGGGCGAGTTCGACCGTGGCCGCGTCCAGCCCGCTGCGCGGCGGATCGACGAACAGCGTCGAAAAGCGATAGCCGCCGAGGTCGATTTCCTTCATGCGGCGGTATTCCCGCCCGCCGGCCAGCGCGTCGCTGATCTCGTCGCTCGACATCCGCACCATCGTGACGTTGCCGATGCCGTTGGCCTCGAGGTTGTAGTTTGCCGCGCGCACCGAGGACTTGCTGACCTCGGTCGCCAGCACCTTGCCGAAGGCCGGCGCCAGCGCCACGGTGAAGTTGCCGTTGCCGCAGTACAGCTCCAGCAGGTCGCCGCCGGCATCGGCCGCCTGGCGGCGGGCCCAGCCCAGCATCTGCCGGTTGACGCCGGCATTGGGCTGGGTGAAGCTGCCTTCGATCTGCTGGTAGCGCAGCGTGCGGCCGTCGAGTTCGAAGGATTCCAGCAGCCAGTCGCGGCCGAGCACGATCTTCTGCTTGCGGCTGCGGCCGATGAGCTGCACGCCGAAGCGGTCCGCCAATGCCTGCGCGGCCGCGCTCCAGTCCTCGCCGAGCGGGCGATGGTAGATCAGGCACACCATCAGTTCGCCGCTGTGCGTGGCGAGGAATTCGACCTGGAACAGCTTGCGCTTGAGCACTTCGCAGTCCTGCAAGACATCGCGCAGGCGCGGCATCAATTCGCAGATCGGCTGGGCCGCAGCGGGAAAATCGTCGATCAGCACGACTTTCTTTTCGTCGCCGGCGGTTTCGAACATCGCGTAGTCGATGCGCCCGCCGTGGTGCCAGATGCGGAACTCCGCGCGCATGCGGTAGTGCAGCGGCGCCGAGCGGAAGACTTCGGGCTCGGGCAGGCCGAAATCGGCGAAATCCCGCTTGAAGGCGGCGAGCTTGCCGGCCAGTTGCGATTCGTATTGGGCGGGGTCGATGCGGTCGGACGGCATGGCAGGCAAGGTGGTGAAAGGGATGGGGCCGAGGGGCGCAAGAGTATACGACGCTCGGCGATGCCCGGCCATGGACGGCAAAGGCGGACGAAAAAAAGACCCCCACGCTCATCCGCAGCGCGGACTCGCTGCCCCCCAAGGGGGCTTTTTCGTCTTGGGGCGGCCCAAGACGAAAAAAACCCCGGAACGGATTCCGGGGCGCAAGTGCCGACGACCGAGGAGACGGAAAAGCCATCAGCATGAAAAGGACGGTGCCGCGACCCGGCCCCGGCGCTTCACTCACCGGCGCCAGTCGCCTCGGGCGCCGGGCGCCCCGCGCCCATGCATTTCTGCATCTTGCCCAACACTTGGAGCACCAGATCGCTTTCCGGCATGACCCGGCACGCCAGCACCACGCCGGCCGCCAGTTCGTCGGCGCCGACGTGCTGGCGGCTCATCGCCCGGCAGCGGTAGCGCCCCGCGGTGATGCGGATCTTGCACACGCCGCAGCCGCCGCCCCTGCAGCCCAGCGGAATGCCGCGCCGGCCGAGCCGCGCCATGCCGTCGAGCACCGATTCGTCGCTGCCGCAGGCGTAGTGTTCGCCGGTGCCGGCGATCTCGACGTCGTGCTTCACGCGCCCCGGCCCCGCCGCGCTCACGCCGCGCCGTCCGCCGCCCGCAGCGCCCGCGCGCGCACTTCGTCGGCGCGCAGCTCGCTCGCCGGACGGCCGCCGATCGCCCAGTCCTCCGGATGCACGCGGGTGCAGCTACCCCTGACCAGCGCCCGCTCCACGCCCAGGATATCGACGAGCAGCGTGGTGAAGCCGGCGAGCAGGCGCTGGCGCTCTTCCAGCGGCCGGCCTTCGAGGACGATGAAGTGGAACACCGGCGCATGCGGCCCGTCGTCGCCGACCAACTCGCCGGCGACCAGGACGTGCGCCGGCGCGTGCCGCGTGATGAAGGCCCGCACCCGCTCCAGCGGCGCGCGCAGCACCTCGCAGTAGAGCGCGCAGGCGGCCTTCAGCAGCGCCGCTTCCTGCTGCGGCGTCGCCCGTCCTTCGACCAGGTGGAAATTGACGACCGGCATGTGTGTCTCCTTTGGTCAGGCAAGCCTCGGCCTTGCGGCTCAAGGCAGTCCGCGCCGCCGTCCGGCGTCGAGCATGAAGGTGCTGCCGGTCATCGCGTCGGCTTCGGGAGCGAGCAGCAGGGCCACCGCCCAGGCCACCTGCGCCGGCGTCGTGAACGCGCCGATCGAGGATTCGGCCCGCATCTGCGCCATCACCGCCTCGACCGTGGTGCCGCGCAGCGCGGCGCGGTCGGCGGCGACGCGGTGCAGGCGTTCGGTGTCGGCCGGCCCGGGCACGATCAGGTGGGCGGTGACACCACCGGCGCCGTGGGCGAGGCTCAATTGCCGCATCAGGTTGCCCAGCGCCGCGTTGGCGATGCCCGCGGCGGCGGCGTAGGCGGTCGGCTCCAGCCCGTAATGCCCGCCGATCGCGACCAGCCGCGAACCCCGCACCAGCCGCGGCTCGACCGCGCGCACCAGCCGCAGCATGCCGCCCACCTTGATGTTGACCGCATCCACGACCGCTGCGGCCGGCGCCGAGGCGATGCCGCCGGCCACGGCGACGCCGGGGCCATGCACCACCATCCGCACCGGACGGTCGACGCTGGCGGCGATCTGCGCGATGGCTTCGTCGGCGGCGATGTCGGCGACGCAGGCGCGCACCCGCGGGTGGCGCGCGCGCAGCGCGTCGAGCGCGGCCGCGGTGCGCGACACCGCCACCACGCCCAGTCCGCGATCGCACAGGCGCGCGACGATGTGCTGGCCGAAGGCGCCGGTCGCGCCGACCACCACCGCGAGTTCGGACGGCTCACCGGACATCAGGCCACGCCCTCCAGTCCGCGCGCCTTGGCCATGGTCATGGCGGTATCCATGATCATGTCCTCCTGGCCGCCGATCATCTTCTTGCGCCCGAGTTCGACGAGGATGTCGCGCGCGGACACCCCGGTGCGTTCGGCCGCGCGCCTGGCATGCAGCAGGAAGGTCGAATACACCCCGGCGAAGCCCAGCGTCAGCGACTCGCGGTCGACCCGCAGCAGGTGGTCCATCATCGGCACGATGATGTCCTCGGCGGCATCCATCAGCTTGAACAGGTCCACGCCGGTCTCCATGCCCATGCGCTCGCACACCGCGGCGAACACCTCCAGCGGCGTGTTACCCGCGCCCGCGCCCAGCCCGGCCACCGAGCCGTCGATGCGGGTGGCGCCGGCCTCGATCGCCGCGATCGAGTTGGCGATGCCCATGCCCAGGTTGTGATGGCCGTGGAAGCCGATCTCGGTCGCCGGGTCGAGCGCCTCGCGCAACGCGGCGACGCGCGCGCGTACGTCCTCCGGCAGCATGTAGCCGGCCGAGTCGGTGACGTACACCGTGTGGGCGCCATAGGACTCCATCAGCTTGCCCTGCGCGGCGATGCCGGCCGGGTCGTTGAGGTGGGCCATCATCAGGAAGCCGGTGGTGTCCATGCCGAGCTTGCGCGCGAAGGCGATGTGCTGCGGCGAGGTGTCGGCCTCGGTGCAGTGCGTCGCCACATGCACGCTGCGCGCGCCGGCGTCGAAGGCCGCCTGCAGTTCCTTCATCGTCCCCAGGCCGGGGATCAGCAGCACCGAGACCTTGGCCTGCTTCATCCGCGATGCCACCGCGGCGATGTATTCCTCGTTGCTCGCCGGCGCGAAGCCGTGCTGCAGCGAGTTGCCGCCCAGGCCCGCGCCATGCGTGACCTGGATGTAGGGGACACCGGCGTCGTCGAGCGCGGTGGCGACCTTCACCATCTGCTCGACGCCGATCTGTTCGCGCTTGGCATGCATGCCGTCGCGCAGGCACATGTCGTGCAGGACGACCTTGCGGCCCTGCAGGGATTTCGTTTCGCTCATCACACCGCCTCCGTCGCTTTCAGCTTGATCTTTCCGGCCAGGATTTCCTTGGCGAACATCTCGGCGGTGCGGGTCGCGGCCGCAGTCATGATGTCGAGGTTGCCGGCGTACCTGGGCAGGTAGTCGCCCAGGCCGGCCACTTCCATGAACACGGAAACCTTGTTGCCGTCGTAGATGGGGCCATTGACGAGCCGGTAGCCCGGCACGTACTTCTGCACTTCGCCGATCATCTGCAGGATCGACTCGGTGATGCGGACATGGTCCGGTTCATCCTCGGTCAGGCAGTAGATCGTGTTGCGCATGATCAGCGGCGGTTCGGCCGGGTTGATGATGGCCAGCGCCTTGCCTTTCTTCGCACCGCCGACGCGCTCGATCGCGCTGGAGGTGGTGTAGGTGAATTCGTCCAGGTTGGCACGCGTGCCCGGCCCCACCGATTTCGACGACAGGCTGGCGACGATCTCGGCGTAGCCCACGCCCTGCACGCGCGACACCGCGTTGACGATGGGAATCGTCGCCTGGCCGGCGCAGGAGATCATGTTGACGTTCATCTCCACCCGGTCGGCATGCTCGCGCAGGTTGACCGGCGGCACGCACAGCGGCCCGATCGCGGCCGGCGTCAGGTCGATCATCATCACCCCCAGTTCGTTGAGCTTGCGGCTGTTCTCCGCATGCACGTAGGCGCTGGTGGCATCGAAGGCGATCTGGATGCCGTCCTCCAGCACGTGCGGCAGCAGGCCGTCCACGCCTTCGGCGGTGGTCTTGAGGCCCATTTCGCGGGCGCGCGCCAGGCCCTCGGAGGCGGGGTCGATGCCCACCATCCAGACCGGCTCGAGCACCAGGCTGCGCTGGATCTTGTAGATGAGATCGGTGCCGATGTTGCCGGAGCCGATCAGGGCGCATCGGATCTTCTTCATGGGTTCTGCTCCTGCGATGCCGTGCGCCGCTGGCGTTCCGCGCGCTCGGCCATGGTCAGTCCGGCGACGAAGAATTCCTCCGTGCCGTGTTCGGTGATGAGGATGCGCACCGTCTCCGGGCTGCACCCCAGGCTGCGCGCAACCGCCTCGGTGACGGCGCCGGCCACCGCGCGCTTCTGCGCGTCGCTGCGGCCCTGCATCATGTGCATTTCGATGATTGGCATCTGTCGTCTCCGGCTTTACGCCGCCCTCATTCGGCGAAGCGCATCGACACGCTGCCCAGTTCCTGGAAGCGCGCGACCACGCTGTCGCCCGGCCGCACGGGGACGGCCTCGGTGATGCCGCCGCTCAAGACGAAGCTGCCGGCGGGCAGGCTCTCGCCCAGTTCGGCAAGGATGTTGACCAGCATCGCAACCGCGTCCGCCGGATGGCCCAGCACCGCCGCCGCGGCCCCCATGCCGACGATCTCGCCGTTCTTTTCCAGCACCACACCGAGCGTGCGCAGGTCCAGCTCATCCGCGCAGCGGGCGCGGCCGCCGCCGACGAAGCGCGCCGACGAGCCGTTGTCGGCGACCACGCTGGCGAGGTCGAACTTGAAGCCGGAGAAGCGCGAATCGATGATCTCCACCGCCGGCAGCACATGGTCCGTGGCATCGAGCACATCCTGGCGCGTGCAGCCGGGGCCGGCGAGCGCCTTCTTCATGACGAAGGCCACTTCGCACTCGACGCGCGGATGGACGAGGTCGGACGTCGAGATCGCGGCGTTCTCGGCGCGCGCCATGCGGTCGGTCAGGAAGCCGATGGAAGGCACGTCGACGCCCATCTGGCGCATCTTCGCCTTCGAGGTCAGCCCGGCCTTCCAGCCCACGAGCCGGTGCCCCTGGGCGACGTAGCGGCGGCGCAGTTCGGTCTGCACCGCGTAGCCGTCGCCGATCGTCATGCCCGGGTATTCGTCGGTCAGCTTGGGAATGGCGTGGGCGCGGCGCTGCGCGCCTTCGATGCGCTCGCACAGGCGCACGACATCCTCGCGCGACAGGGTGATGTCCATGCTCATGCCGCGCTCCTCCCGGAGAATTTCACCCGGCAGCTGCCGAGCCCGCCGACGGTGCACACCAGTTCGTCGCCGTCGGCGACCGGCACCAGCGCCGATTGCGACCCCGACAGGATCACCTCGCCGGCCTTGAACGGAATGCCCAGTTCGCCCAGCGTGTTGGCCAGCCACGCCACCGCATTGGCCGGCGAGCCCTGCACCGCGGCGCCGACGCCGGTCGAATGCAGCTCGCCGTTCTTTTCGAGCACCATGCCGGCCAGCGTGATGTCGAGCCTGCGCGGGTCGCCGCGGCTGCCGCCGAGCACGAACACGCCGCAGGAGGCGTTGTCCGCCACCGTGTCCTGGATGCGGATCTTCCAGTCGGTGATGCGCGAATCGACGATCTCGAAACACGGCACCACGTAGTCGGTGGCGCGGATCACGTCCATCGCGGTGACGCCCGGCCCCCGCAGGTCTTCCTTCAGCACGAAGGCCAGCTCGGCCTCCGCCTTGGGCTGGATCAGCGTGCCGAGGTCGATGGCCTCGCCTTCCTCATGCACCATGCCCGAGGTGAGCTGGCCGAAATCCGGCTGGAACACGCCGAGGAAATCCTGCACCGGCTTGCTGGTGACGCCGATCTTCTTGCCGACGATCGTCTCGCCGGCGGCGAGGCGGCGTTCGATGTAGCGCGACTGGATGCGGTAGGCATCCTCCAGCGCGATGTCGGGCTCGCGTTCGACGAGCGGCGCCACCGTGCGGCGCGCGCGCCAGGCGTCGAAAAGCTCGTCGCCCAATTGCCTGATCCTGCTTTCATCCATGATTCCGCCTCAGAGCTTGACGCAGATGTTGCGCGTCTCGGTGTAGAACTCCAGGGAATGCACCCCGCCCTCGCGCCCGATGCCGGACTGCTTCGAGCCGCCGAAAGGCGTGCGCAGGTCGCGCAGGAACCAGCTATTCACCCAGGTGATGCCCACCTCGACACGCGCGGCGACGCGGTGCGCGCGCGCCAGGCTGGTGGTCCAGATCGTCGTGGACAGGCCATACTCGGTGTCGTTGGCGAGGCCGACCACTTCGTCCTCGGTATCGAACGGGCGGATGTGGCAGCACGGCCCGAAGATTTCCTCGCGCACCACGGCCGCGTCGTCGGCCAGGCCGGTCCAGATGGTCGGCTGCACCCAGGCGCCGTCGGCGAGTTCTTCCGCCATCTCGGGCACGCCGCCGCCGGTGACCACGGTGGCGCCCTCTTCCACCGCCTTGCGGTAGTAGGACAGCACCTTCTGGCGGTGCGCCTGGCTGATCAGTGGCCCGTAGTCGGCATTGCGATCCTCCGGGCGGCCGTATTTCACCGCCTCGGCCCTGGACCTGAGCGCCTGCACGAAGCGCTCGAAGATCGGCCGCTCGACATAGACGCGCTCGGTGCCCAGGCAGACCTGGCCGGTATTGAGGAAGGCCGAGCGGAAGATGCCCTCGACCGCGGCGTCGAAATCGCAGTCGGCGAAGACGATGGCCGCGTTCTTGCCCCCCAGTTCGAAGGACACGTCGCGCATGCCTTCGGAGGCGGCCTTCATGATCGCCGTGCCGGTGCGGGTCTCGCCGGTGAAGGTGATCGCATCGACGTCGGGGTGCTGGGTCAGGAATTCGCCGGCCGAGTCCGGGCCGAAGCCGTGCACCACGTTGTAGACGCCCTTGGGCATGCCGACCTCGTTCATCACCTCGCCGAGCAGGGTGGCGGTGGGCGGCGTGTCTTCGGAGGGCTTGACGACCACGGTGTTGCCGCAGGCGAGCGCCGGGCCGACCTTCCAGGTCATCAGCAGCAGCGGCAGGTTCCACGGGCAGACCACGGCGATCACGCCGCGCGGCGTGCGCACGCCGTAGTTGATCGCGCCGCGGCCGTCCGGCGTCGGCGCGGGGAAGGCTTCGCCCATCGCCATCGGCGCGGTGTCGGCGAAGAAGCTGAAGTTCGCGGCGCCCCGGGGAATGTCGAGGTGCGAGGCCATGTCCGCCGGCTTGCCGGTGTCGAGCACCTCCGCGCGGAGAAACTCCTCCGAGCGTTCGGCGATGCGGTTCGCGAGCTTGCGGAGAATGGCGCCGCGCTCCGCCGCGGAGAGTCGCGCCCACGGGCCGGACAGCGCGCCGCGCGCCGCGGCGACGGCCCGATCGACCTGATCGCGACCCGCTTCATACGTCGTGTAGGCGACCGCGCCGGTGACGGGGTCGATCACGTCGAAGCGGCTTGCGCCTGCTTCCTCGTAAGCGCCGTCGATGAATTGTCCCAATGATTTCATGGTGTTTCCCGAAGCCTGTCCGTGCAATCCGCACTCCTTGCGACACGCGGATGCGTTGCTGCTCCGCGGCGCCATCGTGATTCGAGATGCCCGAGGGTTTTCGAAATATCAAGCGTGATTCTGGAGATTGTGCGCCGATACTGTCGAAAATTTAGAAAATTGGTTTGACGACCGAGGAAATGCGACGTAGACATTGCAATGGGATTTAATGCGTCGCAAAGGCGCTTTTCGCCGAAAGGGGGCAAACGATGAAAATACAGGTCCGTTCAATCGCTTGTGCAACGGTTTCACTGGCGGCGCTGCTGGCGGGCGCGGCTCCCGCGTGGTCGCAGGAGGCGGCCGTCGAGGAAGAATTGATCGTCGTCACCGGCACCAACATCCGCGGCGCCAACGTGATCGGCAGCGCGGTGCAGTCGCTCAGCTCCGACGACATCGCCAAGACCGGCAAGGCCACCATCGCCGAGCTGATGCGCGAGCTCCCGGTGAACTTCGCGGGCGGCGTCGCCAACTCGGACAATAATCGCGGCGGGCAGGACACGAGCTCGCTGGGGTCGAACCTGGGCGGCGGCTCGGGCGTCAACCTGCGCGGTCTCGGCGCGCTCTCCACGCTGGTTCTGGTGAACGGGCGGCGCGTTGCGGTCTCCGGCCAGTTCGGCGACTTCGTCGACATCTCGAACATTCCGGTGGCCGCGATCGAACGCATCGAGATCCTTCAGGACGGCGCTTCGGCCGTCTACGGCTCGGACGCCGTCGGCGGCGTCGTCAACATCATCCTGAAGCGCAAGGTGGACGGCCTCCATGCGCTGGCCCGTGTCGGCACGACGACCGAGGGCGGCGGCGCGGAATATCAGGGCAGCCTCGTCTGGGGCACGGCATGGGACAGCGGCAACCTCGTGCTCGGCTACGAGTACAACAAGCGCGAGGCCGTCCGCGCCTCGCAGCGCGGCATGACCGGCGACTTCTCGGATCGCGGCGGCGTCAACTGGCCCCGCTACACCAACCGGGCCGGAACTGCGGCGAACATCTTCTCGGGCAACGCCGCGTTCAACGGGAACGTCGCCTATACCGTTCCGCAGGGCGCCAACGCCGGGCTTTCCGTATCCGATCTCATTCCCGCGACCGGCGGTTTCGGCAACACCTTCAATCCGTGGGCGGGCGTCGACATCCTTCCCGAGATGGAGCGGCACAGCCTGTTCCTGTCGTTCGATCAGGA
>JRYH01002505.1_pt1 | contig 16618 bp, 15 predicted proteins | sample 235351 | NCBI WGS metagenome assembly JRYH01 (sample SAMN03074221, study PRJNA261480) | activated sludge metagenome | biome: Wastewater Treatment Plant; feature: Wastewater; material: Activated sludge; isolation source: activated biomass of a wastewater treatment plant treating wastewater... ... | reverse complement strand
CGTTCTGCCAGGTGCGCCCGCCGGGACATCATGCCGAGGCCGACCGCCCCATGGGGTTCTGCCTGTTCTCGAACGTCGCCATCGCCGCCCGCTATGCCCGCGCCCGCCACGGCGCGGAGCGGATCGCGGTGGTGGACTTCGACGTCCATCACGGCAACGGCACACAAGCCATCTTCTGGTCCGACAAGGACATGTTCTACGGCTCGACACATCAGATGCCGCTCTTCCCAGGCACGGGCGCGCTGTCGGAGACCGGCGTCGGCAATATCTGGAACGCGCCGCTCAGCGCGGGCGACGGCGGCGAGGTCTTCGCCGAGGCGTTCAAGGAGCGCATCCTGGGGCCGCTCCACAATTTCGGGCCGGACCTGATCGTGATCTCCGCCGGCTTCGATGCCCATCGGCGCGATCCCCTCGGCGGCCTGCATCTCGTGGAGGCGGATTTCATCTGGGCCACCGAGCAGCTCGGCAAGGCCGCCGAGCGCCATTGCAACGGCCGCATCGTTTCCATGCTGGAGGGCGGCTACGATCTCGACGCGCTCGCCAAGTCGGTGGCGGTCCATGTCCGTACCCTTATGGATCTTGGCAGCTAACCTACGGAAATTGCGAGGCGAATGAGTTCGTGCGCCCGGCGGTGGCAGGCATTAGAGTGCTTCCGGAAAAGTGGGAACCGGTTTTCCGGTAAGAAGCACGACAAAACAAAAAGCTAGAGCCGTTCCCAGATTCCATCAAAAACGGAACGGCTCTAAATTTCGCCCGAGAGAATCACGAGGCCGGAGGCGGAATGACCAAGCTGCCGAGCAAGAACCACGCCGACATCAAGGAGTTGACGTTCGAGCGTGCCCTGAAGGAGCTGGAGACCATCGTCAGCCGCCTGGAGCGGGGCGATGTCGAGCTCGAGGAGTCGATTTCCATCTACGAGCGCGGCGAAGCCCTGCGCGAGCATTGCGACCGCCTTTTGAAGCAGGCGGAGGCGCGGGTCGAGAAGCTGACGGTTGGCAGCAACGGCGTGCCGCGCGGGCTGGAGCCGCTCGATCCGGAATAACGCGTCGGTTTTTTTGCCTCAGGGACCGGCCGCGCGCCGCGCACCATGCCACGGCCGGTTTGCGGGCTTGGCCCTTTCATCCGCCCTCCGTTCGGCGCTAAGGTGCGGACGAGAATGGCGGACGTCGAGCCCTGAAGGGTGGCGCTCCGTGCGGGGCGCGCGTGCGCAGCATTCCCGCGGCGACTGAAGGATGATGCCAGACCGTGAGTAAGACCCCGCTCCTCGACACCATCACGACGCCGGAAGATCTGCGCCAGCATCCCGAATCCGATCTTCGCCAGATCGCCGACGAGCTGCGCCGCGAGACCATCGAGGCCGTGTCCGAGACCGGCGGACATCTCGGCGCCGGCCTGGGCGTGGTCGAGCTGACGGTGGCCTTGCATTGGGTGTTCGACACGCCGCGCGACCGGCTGATCTGGGACGTCGGCCACCAGTCCTATCCGCACAAGATCCTGACCGGGCGGCGCGACCGCATCCGCACGCTGCGCCAGGGCGGCGGCCTGTCCGGCTTCACCAAGCGCGCCGAGAGCGCCTACGATCCGTTCGGAGCGGCGCACTCCTCGACGTCGATCTCCGCCGGTCTCGGCATGGCGGTCGCCCGCGATCTCAAGGGCGACCAGAACAACGTCGTCTGCGTCATCGGCGATGGCGCCATGAGCGCCGGCATGGCCTATGAGGCCATGAACAACGCCGGCGCGCGCGACGAGCGCCTGATCGTCATCCTGAACGACAACGACATGTCGATCGCGCCCCCCACCGGCGCCTTCTCCTCGTATCTCGCGCGCGTCACGTCGAGCGGCACGTACCTGCAACTCCGCGATTTCGCCAAGCAGCTCGCCAAGCGCCTGCCGAAGAGCTGGGAGCGCCGCGCCGCGCGCATGGAGGAGTATACGCGCCACCTCTGGCAGGGCGGCATGTGGTTCGAGGAGCTGGGCTTCTACTACGTCGGCCCTATCGACGGCCACGACCTCGATCAGCTCCTGCCCGTGCTGAAGAACGTGCGCGATGCGAAGCAGGGCCCGGTCCTGGTGCATGTCGTCACGAAGAAGGGCAAGGGCTACGCGCCCGCCGAGGCCTCCGACGACAAGTATCACGGCGTTGCGCGCTTCAACGTCGTCACCGGCGCGCAGATGAAGCCGAAGCAGAACGCGCCGACCTACACGCGCGTCTTCGCCGACAGCCTGATCGCGGAAGCGCGCAAGGACAAGCGCATCGTCGCCATCACGGCCGCCATGCCCGATGGCACGGGGCTCGATCTCTTCGGCAAGGAGTTTCCCGACCGCACGTTCGATGTCGGCATCGCCGAGCAGCATGCCGTCACCTTTGCCGCCGGGCTCGCCACCGAAGGGCTGAAGCCGTTCTGCGCGCTCTATTCCACCTTCCTGCAGCGCGCCTACGATCAGGTCGTGCACGACGTCGCCATCCAGCGCCTGCCGGTGCGGTTCGCGATCGACCGCGCCGGCCTCGTCGGAGCCGACGGGCCGACGCACGCGGGCGCTTTCGATCTCGCCTATCTCGGCTGCCTGCCCGACATGGTGATGATGGCCGCCGCCGACGAGGCGGAGCTGGTGCACATGGTGGCCACCGCCGCCACCATCGACGACCGCCCGAGCGCCTTCCGCTATCCGCGCGGCGAAGGCCTCGGCCTCGAGCGCCCGGAGGAAGGGGTGCCGCTGCCGATCGGTAAGGGCCGTATTCTGCGCGAGGGAACGACGGTCGCCATCCTGTCGTTCGGCACGCGCCTCGCCGAGGCGCTGAAGGCCGCCGATCAGCTTGCTGCAATGGGCCTTTCGACGACCGTGGCGGATGCCCGCTTCATGAAGCCGCTCGATCGCGACCTCGTCGCCCGCCTCGCCAAGGAGCACGAGGTGCTGATCACGGTGGAGGAGGGTGCGGTCGGCGGTTTCGGCAGCCATGTGCTGCAGGAGCTGGCGGAATCGGGACTGCTGGATCGCGGTCTCAAGGTGCGCCCCCTCGTGCTTCCGGACGTCTTCATCGACCACGATACGCCAGCGCGGATGTACGAGAAGGCCGGGCTTGCGGCAGCCGACATCGCGCGCACGGCGCTCGCCGCCCTCGGCCGCGATGCACTCGCGAGCCGCGCGTAACGCGCTGCTGTTGCCAAGTGCCCTCGACGTCGGAAGCGGCTCTAAACCGCGGGAGCGGCGCGACGGACGCTCGGATAGTCCGGGTGGTAGAAGAGGATGAGATCCGTCTCCTGCCGCGCGATCAGCGGGTCGCCGCGCGAGACGCTCACCACGTCGCACGTCAGCCGGTTCTGGTGATCGGTGAGGAAGAGCGCCTTGTAGCCGAGATCGAAAAGGCCGTTGGCGATGTCGCGCCGGTGCACGCCGAAGCGCAGTTTCTTGTCCTTGTGCAGCTCCAGGAGCACGAACGGCTTATGGCGCCTGAGCATGCCCGCGCCGCCCTCCAGCACGCGCCCCTCGTAGCCGTCGACATCGATCTTGAGGAGGTCCGGCCGCACGCTCCGGCTTTCGCAGAAATGGTCGAGGCTCGTCATCAGAACCTTGGCCGATGCGAAATCGCGGTTGAAGCCGCCGCGCACATTGAATTTCAGCCAGCGCCAGCGCTCGCGGTAGTCGCCCGCCTCGGGCGTCGTCTCGAACAGGATGGAGCTGGCGTAATGGATGTCGCTCTCGCCCTTGTGCGCATCCGTGAGTCCGATCAGGTGTGCGTGCACGCGGGATCCGAACGGATCCGAGGCCACGTTCGCCTTGAGCTGCGCCAGCCGGTCGGGGCGCATCTCGAACGCATGCACCTCGAGCTCACATGTCGCATGCGAGGTCGCGATGCGGGAGAAGTAGCCGATGCCGGCGCCGATATCGAAGAACACCGCGGGCCGAAAGCGCTCGATCAGGTAGGCGATCAGCAGCGTCGTCGTTTCCTCGTAGAAGTCCAGGCGGTTGTTGGGCGTGAGCGAATGGCGGGACGAGAAGCGGATCGGCTTGTGGCCCGGAACCAGCAGCTCGTGCGCGCTGTCGTGCGCCGCAAGGGCGAGCTCGGACTGGGCCAGGTGATCGATGATCTCCGCGCGCAGCGCCTCTCCGTCGATGGGGGTCGCTAAGGGATCGAGCCGTGCGCTCATCCCGAAGGCGGTCTGGCTGGACGGCGTTCGAGGCGCGACGAGGCGGAAGCGATCGATGATGCTCATGAGCCACTTCAAATTTTGCACGTCCCCGAAACCGCATGGTCCTGCGTGATCGACGCGTCGTGTCCGGTGCGGACCAAGGGGACGCGAACTCACGCTCGGCGCCGACCGAATGATCGTTGAGATCAAGGAAATGCGGCAGCAGGCGCGGATGGTAGCGGCGTTGTAGCCGTTCCACAACGTCTGAGGTGGAGCTTCCCGGATTCGCCCCCGACGAAATGGCCTCGGGCTGGAATCCACAAGAAATCTATGAATAACCGAGCCTCGCGCCTGCACCCGCCGTGCCTGAAACACGGACCGGGAAGGCCCCGGAAAGGCGCGCTCCCGGCAACGGCTGGCCTTGCAAAGGGTGCGGAATTGGGCGAAGCAGCGGGCCGCACGCGCGAAGGGGAGGGGTCAACGCGATGAACGACGCTGCCTCCCACAGCCCTTACCGGCCGGAGATCGACGGCTTGCGGGCGATCTCGATCCTCGCCGTCGTGTTGCACCATTTCCACGTGCCGATGTTTGGCGGCGGCTTCGTCGGCGTCGACGTGTTCTTCGTCATCTCGGGCTACCTCATCACACGCATCGTGGTGGCCGAGATCGAGGACGGAACGTTCAGCTTCGTCCGCTTCTACGAGCGCCGCGCGCGCCGCCTGCTTCCCACTTTGACCGTCGTCCTCGCCGCGGTGTTCCTGGCCGCGCTCGCCATCATGACGCCGCAGGACATGCAGGAGGTGAGCAAGAGCATCGTCTATGCGCTCGCTTTCGTCGCCAACCTCTATTTCGCCGAGCAGGGCGGATACTTCAGCCCGTCGCTCGATGCCGCCCCGCTGCTGCACACCTGGTCGCTCGCGGTGGAGGAGCAGTTCTATCTGGCCTGGCCGATCCTCTGTTTGCTCATCCATCGCGTGGCGCCGCGGCGGATGCTGGCGGCGGCTCTCGCGCTGCTCGGCGTCTCGTTTGCGGTGAGCGTCGTCATTCTTGCCCGTGAGCCCGTGGCCGCGTTCTATTACCCGCACACGCGCTTCTGGGAGCTGCTCGCCGGCTGCGTGCTGGCGCTCGCCGTCCCGGCTCCGCGCCGGGCGGTCACCGCCTCCGTTGCCGGGCTGCTCGGCCTCGCCCTCATCGCGATCTCGGTCGTGACGTATGATGATGTCATGCCCTTCCCGGGGGCGGCCGCGCTCGTTCCCGTGCTCGGCGCCGCGCTCGTCATCTGGTCGGGCGGCGCGGCAACGCACGGCCTCGCGGCGCGCGCATTGTCCTGGCGTCCGCTCGTGTTCGTCGGGCTCGTCTCCTATGCGTGGTATCTCTGGCACTGGCCGCTGCTCGTCCTCTACCGCTATGGCGCCGAGCGCGAGCCGACGGCGCTCGAGGCGGGGCTCCTCATCGCGGCCTCGTTCGCGCTCGCGGTCTTGTCCTGGCGCTATCTCGAGCAGCCCGTGCGCCGGGGCCTGTGGTGGAAGCCGCGCCCCTTCGCCGTCAAGACCGCCGCGGCCGCCGTCGCCGGACTCGCGATCATGGCGGGCGCCGGATACGCGAGCCAGGGCTTCATCGCCCACTATCCGGCTCCGATGCGGGATCTGACGCGTAAGGCGCTGACGGTCCGCGCCAAAGACCGCCCCTGTCCGCGCCCGTCGGCGGAACGGATCGCGGCCGGAGAGCTCTGCACGGTCTGGGACGGCGGCCCCGCCGCGCTGGCCATCCTGCTGTGGGGCGATAGCCATGCCAGCGTGCTGCGGCCCGTGCTCCGCGACCTGGCGGAGGCGACCGGCACGACCGTGGCCTTTGTCGGCATGCCGGCCTGTCCGCCGCTGATCGGCGTCGGCCGCAATCGGCACGCGCTCGCCGCCGCGGACCTTTGCGCGGACCTCAACGAGGCGGTCGCGAAACGCCTGCGGACGGGCGGTTTCCGCGACGTCATCCTGGCCGCGCGCTGGAACTACTATGCGACGGGCGCGGCCGGCCGTCACGCCGCGGCCGAGCAGCATTACCTCCGCGACCGCGAGACCCGCGCCGCCTCGCTCGCGGAGAACCAGGCGGTGCTGGCCCGCAATCTCGCCCCGACGGTCGCGGCGATCACCGCCTCCGGCGCGCGCGCATGGCTGGTGATGGAGGCGCCCTTTGCGGGCTACGATGTGCCCAACCGCATCGCCCGCGCCATGAGACGCGGCGACGAGCCGCAAACGCTCGAGACGCTCGAAAGCCGCACGCAGAGCCGGCGCGCCGCCGTCATGCGGACGCTCGTGGTGGATCTGCCGCTCCGTCTGATCGATCCCGCTGAGGTGCTGTGCGACGCGTCCCGCTGCCGCGCGGCGGTAAAGGCAAGGCCGCTCTATTTCGACGACAACCATCTCTCCGTCGACGGCGCGCTCACCCTCGCACCTTTGTTCGCGCCCGTCTTCGCGCGCGAGTGATCCCGTGCCGAACGTTGCCCGCGCTCACGTTGGCTGGACCACGGCCTCCATGGGGATAGCCTCGTATCCGCAGACTGCATCTTCCGCACAGGGCACGCCGATGGCGTCGCTGTAGAGGATCCCCTCGTCGAAGAAGTACGTGATCGTGGTGCGGTAGAGCCCGATGTGCGCGTGCTCGGCGGTTTTGAGAACGGAGCGCGTCGTCGTGATGAGACTGTGGATCTCGCCGCCATGAATGGCCCGTTGCAGGTCCCGGTCGTCGAGGATCGTCTGCAGCACGCCGCAGGCGACCGGCGCGAGATCGTGGCCGACGTAGTTCGCCATCGAAGGGCGCTTGACGAGGGCGGGGCCGGAAAGGCCGACGAGGGTCAGGCGGTCGGTCCGCGTCAGCGCGCGGGCCGCGGGGCAGTGCTGCACGGATGCCGAAAGGTTGCGCAGGATTGCGCTGGCCGGTGCCCAGCCGAGGTCGCGGAGGCGCTTCTGCTGCGCGAGGCTCGGGCTGTCCTCGCCACGCTCCCAGCGGGAGACCGTGCGCTGAGACACGCCGAGAAGATCCGCCACGCGCGCCTGGCTGAAGCCGTGGCGCAGCCGGAACTGACGCACGAGAGCGGGCCAGGCGTCTCTCATGCTCCGGCTGTCTCACATGTGGGTGTGGCGCTCATGTCTACGTGGCGCTCATGGCAGTGGCTAGACCCCGATAGACGTTGAACCCCGCAACCGGGATTTCTAGAGATCGATGACGGCGGCAATCGGGCTGCGCCCTCAGAAGGGCAGGCGCGGCAGGTTCGAGGCAGCAGACTATAGGACGCGCCTCGTGGGCTGCAAGCGCCGGGGCCTCGCCCGATGGGCGCCGTGACGTTAGCGGGGATGAGCCATCGGCGGCCCGATGCCGCCGGTGGCTCTCATTCGATGGCGGCGAACATTGCGCCCGCGCAGGCGACAGCCATGGCGGCGGCGGCGGGCACGGCATAGCGCCCTCCGGCCGCGCGGACCTCGGGAGAGAGCCTCAGATAGAGATCGCGGGCCATGGGCCGCACGTGCCGGCGCAGCCCCGCGATGCCGCGCCCCACATGCGTCAGCGCCACGGCGTAGTCGTCGATGGCGACGCCCGTCTCCGTCCGCGTCCACTGCCGTTTGTAGTCGTCTGCAGGCGCGAGCAGATCGTAGCGCGCGAAGCCCTGCGCGAAGCACCAGGCGATGGTACGGAGCATCTGCTCCTGGCCCGGGCTGAAGCTCGCGAGCGCAGGATCGAACGCGCCGAGATAGGACACGTAGCCCGCCCGCTCGCCGAAGCCCACCTCGATGGCCGTCGGCGTAGCGCCCGCCCGCAGCACGCTGACGATGGCGGCCCCGGACTGGACGGTGCTGCGCAGGATGGCTTCCCAGCCGCCCCGGTCGAACACGGGGCTCGAGATGCCGCGCTGGGCGAGCCAGTCGCGTTTCCAGCCGAGCGCCGTCTCCAAGGCGGCGGCCGCATCGGGACCGCGCAGAACGTCGAACGAAAGTGGCCCGAGCTGGGCTTCGAGCTTCTGGCGGCGCTGGCGCCGGTTGCGCCGCGTCGGGCCGGAGAAGGAGGCGTCGTAGGCCGCGAAGGTTCCGTATGCGGCGAGATCGATGTAGAGCGCCGTCTCGCGGGCGTTCTGGGAGCGCCCGTGAGCGGCGAGTGCCGCGTGGAGCCCGCTGTCCTCGCGCACCTTGCGGACGAGGAGAATGTCGAGGCCGGTCCGGCTGAGCGCGCGGCAGAGGCCGGCCATGTCGCCAGGCGCGATGGGGAGGCCGACGGTGTTCGCATACTGAGCGAGCGGCTGCACCAGGGGCACGGCGGCACGCACGCCGATCATGCGCTCGCGGCGCAGCGCCAGCAGCGTCACAACCTCGCCGTCGCGCCGGAGGCACGCCACCAGCGGCTCGCTGCCCGTGCGCTGGGCGAGCTGAGCGGCCTGGCGCACGAGCGCGAACGTCTCGAAGGCGCCGGTGCCGCCGCCGCGCTCGGCCACCGTGTCCCAGAGCGGCGCGAGCGCCAGGATGGACGCGTAGCCCGATACGATTTCGATGTCGCTCATGAACGGGCCGAAGTCCCCGCAACCCTGGACGGAAAAACTGTCCGACTATCTCCCGGCAACCCTTGGCAATGCGTTAAGGGGAGCCTCAGTCGAGCTGCGCGACGTTTCCATCCGGATGAACCCCGAGTAGGGGTGCGATACGGGCGATCACCCGCCCGGCCGTGGGCGCCGCGTTGCGTCCCGCCAGCACCTCGCCGGCCGACTCGGCCGTGCCCTTGGGCTCGAAGATCATGATCATGACGAGGTACTTGGGTGCGTCCATGGGGAACGCGGCCAGGAACGATGCGACAACGGATTTTTTCTGGTAGCCGCCGCGCCCGGGCATTTCGGCCGTGCCCGTCTTGCCGCCGACGCGCAGCCCCGGCACCTCCGCCCGCCGCCCCGTGCCGCCGCGCTCGGCCACGTTGCGCCGCAACAGCACGCGCATGGCCTGGCTCGTCTCCTCGCGGATGACGCGTTGGCCGGCAGGCTCCGGTGCGGCCCGCCCGCTGAGATAGGTCGGCGTGACGAGGACGCCGCCGTTGACGAGCGCGGCCGCCGCCGCCGCGAACTGGATCGGCGCCACGGCGATGCCATGCCCGTAGGAGACCGTGATCTGCTCGGCGCGCCCGAGCTTGGGCGGAAGCTGCGGCGCGGCCACGGGGCCGGCCTCGGTGCGCAGGCTGCGCATCAGGCCGAGCGACTCGAGAAAGGCTTTCTGACGCTCCGGCCCCTCGCCGAGCGCCAGCAGGCCCGCCCCGACGTTCGAGGAATAGATGAAGACCTCCGACACCGTGAGCGGCCGGCCCTTGGAATGGACGTCCTTGATCGTGAAGCGCCCGGCCGTAAGCGGCTTGGTCACGTCGATGACCGTGTCGGGCTTCACCTTGCCGCCGTCGAGCGCCATGGCCACGGTCTGCATCTTGAAGATCGAGCCGAGCTCGTAGGTTGCCCCCTGGATCTTGTCGAGCCGCGCGGGATCCAAGAACTCCGACGGCCGCGACGGGTCGACGGCCGGCAGCGAGGATGCGGCGAGCATCTCGCCCGTGTTCACATCCATCACGAGCCCGGCCGCGCCCTTCGCCTCGTAGCGCTCCATGGCGGCCTCAAGCTCGTCGTCGAGGGCGTGCTGCACGCCGAGATCCAGTGTCAGCCGGACTGGCATGGCCGTCGAGACGGACGTCCCATGCGTCGCCTCGACGCCAACCGTTTCGTCGATCGTCCGCTCGATGCCGCCGGCACCGCGGTTGTCGAGATTGACCGAGCCGATGACGTGTCCCGCCAGCCGCACGAGCGGATAGGCGCGCCGAAGCTCGTTGCGGAAGTCGAGGCCGGGGAGGCCGAGATTGTGAATGCGCTGGGCGAGCTGAGGCGCGAGGCCGCGGCGCAGCCACACGAACCGCCGGTTGCGGTCGGAGAGCGTGCGGCGCAGCTCGGTGGGATCGAGATCCGGCAAGAGCGTCGAGAGGCGCTCGGTCACGTCGTCCACGCCGCGCACCAGCAGAGGATCGGCGTAAAGCGACGGCATTTCGATGTCGGTGGCGATGAGGCGGCCCGAGCGGTCGACGATGTCGGGGCGCGCGAAGCTCTTCGCCATCGACTCGGTCAGGCTGGCGACGATCTCGGGGCGCGGCGTCGCCGCAAGGCGCATGAGCTGAAGGGCGACGCTGGCGAAGAGAAGGCCGATCGCGACGACGACGAGGCGCGTCCTGGGCTTGACGATGGCCGGGCGGTTACCCTCGTGCCGCTGCGACGGGGCGCGGAAGCGCGCATGCCAGGGCCGGCGGATGTTTCCGCTTCTCTCTGCCCTTTCGCTGCGCCTCGCGCCCATGTCTGCCCCTAAGCCCGCCCCCGAGCGTTCGTCATCTGCCGCTGCGGCGAAGCTGAGCCGGCTTCGCCCTCGCGAAGGTCTCTAACGGGCGATGGCCCCTGTCCGGATGGCTCCGTCCGGCGGGGTGTCTGCGAACTGCGTCTCCGTGAGAGGTCCGAGCCCTTGCGCGCGGGCGAGAGGCTCGATCCGCGACGGCCGGGCAAGATGGGCGCGCTCGGCCTTCAGCACCGAGATGTCGGAGCGGGCCTGATCGGCGGTGCGCTGCTGCTGGGCGACGCGCGCCTCGAGCTGGCGCGTCTCGTAGGAGAGGCCATACAACAGGAACGCGCTCGAGATGGCGAGGAACGCTGCCGACACCGTAACAGGATGCATGAACGTCTCCCCTCCGCCGAAATCCCGGACAAGCGCCTCAGGAGGGGGCGTCCCAGGCGGGCGCCTCCGTCCTGATGCCGACCCGCAGGCGCGCCGAGCGGGCCCTTGGATTGGCGTCCGTTTCCGATTTGTTAGGTGTAAAGCCGCGAGTGTTAACAATTCGGAAACTTGCGGCCTTGGCCGGCGCGGCGGGGGCCGGCGCATAGCGCGAGGCGCCCTCGGTCTTGCCGGAGCGCGCGTTGAGGAAGCGTTTGACGATCCGGTCCTCGAGCGAATGGAACGTGACGACCAGGAGCCGCCCGCCGGGCTTCAAGAGCCGCTCCGCCGCTGCCAGCGCCCGCTCGAGCTCGCCGAGCTCGTCGTTGACGTGGATGCGCAGCGCCTGGAACGTTCGCGTCGCTGGATGCTTGTCGTCGCCGCGCGGACGCCCGAGCACGCGCTGCACGAGGTCGGCGAGCGCGCGCGTCGTGAGGATGGGCGCTTGCTTGCGCGCCGCGACGATCGCACGGGCCAGGGCCCGGGAGCGGCGCTCCTCGCCAAGCGTGTAGAGGATGTCGGCGATCTCCGTCTCGCCCGCGGTGTTGACGACGTCCGCCGCCGAGGGGCCCGCTTGCGACATCCGCATGTCGAGCGGACCGTCGCGCAGAAAGGAGAAGCCGCGCGCGGCATCGTCGAGCTGCATGGAGGAGACGCCGATATCGAGCACCACGCCGTCGACGGCATCCACGCCGGCATCCGCCGCCGCCTGCTCCATGTCGCTGAAGGTCGTCGGCGCCAGCACGAGCCGCCCGCCGGAAGCCGCGACGAGCGCTTGCCCGTTCGCGAACGCCGTGGGATCGCGCTCGATGGCGATGACGCGGCAGTCGGCGGCGGCCAGGATGGCGCGCGTATAGCCGCCCGCGCCGAAGGTGCCGTCGACATAGGTCTCGCCTGCCCGGGGCTGCAGCTCGGCGAGCACCTCGGCCAGAAGCACGGAGACGTGGGGCGGGGACGGATCGGGGGGAACGGTGGCGCTCATCCGCACACTCTATAGAGCATGATCGCTTCCGACCCTATCGGCCCGAAGCGCGACGCATTGGGCGCGTCAAAGGTCCATGCGAGCGCTCGGCACCTGAGGCAGGTGGAACGCCGAGGCCGGCGCCGTAGGGTCTTTTTCGGTCGAAGTGAAACCGTGGTGTCGGTGCCTGCTTTGCCGCTGACTGACGTTCGAGGGCTCGAAAAGCCCCTCATCCGCCGGCTCTTTCGATTGCGAGCCTCCGGCTCGACCGGGGCACCTTCTCCCCATGGGAGAAGGAAGTGGGGCATCAGCGCTTTTCTTTCCCTCTCCCGGGACCGGAGAGGTGGCCCGTCGAGCCGGAGGCTCGCAATCAAAAGACTGGCAGGTGAGGGACGTGCTGCATCGCAGGACAGCGACGAATGGCACGAGCCGTTTCCATTTAATGGAAAGAGCTAATGGCGGCGGCGCCCGAAAGTGGCACGGGACGGCGCGCCAGATCCTTCCGGCTCGCCCCACCCCAGCCGAGGGGCCAGGGCGTCAGTCCCGTGCGCTTCCGTCGTCACCGCCGCTGCGGTGAGCGCTCCCCGCGCCGAAAAGCTTGCGATGCTCCTGGGCCTTTTCGCGGGCGCGAGTGCGCCGCGCCTCGAAGGCTTGTGGAGCCCACATCTGAAACTTGTCGCCAAGGCCGACAAATGTGACGTGATCCTGAAGGCCGGCGTGGCGGCGAAGCGCGTCAGGAAGGACGATACGGCCGTCCCCGTCGATGCCGAGAACCTGGACGTCGCCATAGAGCGCGACAGAGAGCTCGTCTCGCTCGTCCGAATAGTCCGGCAGACCTGCGAGAAGCCCGTCGATCTTTTTCGCAAGTCTCTCGCCGCCTGCATCGAGCGCAGGAGCATCGATCGAGGGGTAGCAATAGATTCCGCCGACGCTGCCCTGGCTGTAGCCGTCGCGTTCGAGCACGGCGCGGAAAGGTGCGGGAACCGAAACTCGGCCCTTGGCGTCGATCTTGTTGGTGAACGTCGAGACAAAGCGGTCCATCCCCTGTTCGAGCCTCGCTCCTCAACGCCACACGTGTGCCTCCGCAAGAGGGCCGCCAGGTTTGCGGCGGGAAGCACGAAACGAACTTGGAAACACGTGCCAAGAAATTGATCGGCAACGGGCTTTTGACCCGCTGGGTACCCGCCCGCCGGGGCTGGGCCGTGGCGGTCGCTCGTGCTTCGGCCCTCTCTCGAAGCAGGCGCCACGACCACGGGCCCGTGCCCGGTGCGGTCGGGCTTATATGGGATAATATGGTTTGCTATGGGCGTCAATGGATCGTTAAGGATTCGCAAGGGCCTTCACGGGCGCGTTCGGCCGACAAAGCATCCTCTGGACGGGCCGGATCGCACGTCGGAAGTCTTCGCAAAGGCAAAATCCGGCCCCTCTATCGACGCCGCGATGTGAGTGTGAGGATGCGAACGGTCCGGAGCGGAGGGCGCGGGTGAGGGCAGGGGGACGCGAAAGGCGGTCGGGCCGGTGGAGGCTGGCGCGGGCGATCGCCGCCGGGGTCTTGGCCCTTTCGGCTGCGGGTGCTGGCGCGGAACCGGCTATCGACGCCCCGGCCGCGGCTCCGGAAGGACACCGCATCACGCTTGCCCAGGGCGCCGGCCGCGCGCCGGTCACGCTCTATTACGAGGAGCACGGATCCGGCCCGCCTCTCCTCCTGCTGCACGGACTGGGGGAGAGCACGTTCACCTGGCACGACGTTCTGCCCGCGCTCGCCGCACGCCATCGGGTGATCGCCCTCGATCTCAAGGGCTTCGGCCGCTCCGACAAGCCGGACGACGGCGCTTACGGCGCGGACGACCAGGGCGCCCTCGTCGCACGCTTCATCCTCGATCGCTCATTGGATCGCCTTACCCTCGTCGGCCATTCGTTCGGCGGCACCGTGGCCCTGCGCACGATGCTGGCCAAGGACCCCGGCGCAGGGGAACGCATCGCGCGTATCGCCGTCATCGGTGCGCCGGCCCTGCCGCGCGCGACCGCCCGCCACCTCGATCTGGTGAAAACGCCGATCATCCCGGACGCGCTCGCCTCCAGCCTCAGCCCCGAGACCCTGGCGCGCCTTCTCTTACGCGAGGCGATGGGCGGGCCGGACAACGTGAGGGAGGACGATGTCGCGGGCTACGCCGCGCCCTATAGCGACGCCGCCGCCCTGCGGGCCTTTTTCGTCACCGCCCGGACGATCGTGAACGAGCGGAATGCCCAGACGATCGCCCGGCGCTACCGATCGATCGACGTGCCGGTCCTCGCCCTCTGGTGCCGAGACGATCCCATCGTGCCGTTGAAGGCCGGCCGCAGGCTCGTGGCCGCACTGCCGCGCGCGAAGCTCACCGTGCTCGAGGGCTGCCACCATCTGCCCCAGCACGAAAAGCCGGAGGCGCTCGCCCGAATGCTCACCACATTTGCCGGCACGGGCCGCTTTCCGTGAAGCGCTTGAGGCGGCCGGCGAGATGAACTAAGCCGAAACGAGGTCAGTCCCTGGGAGACGGCATGAGCGACATCAGGTGCATTTGTGCGATCGGCTTGAGCGGGCAGCTCGGCCTTGGCGGCGTGTTGCCGTGGGAGGGGGATACCCGTCCCGAGTTCCGCGCCGACGTGGAGCGCTTTTTCGAGGTGACGCGGGGGCACGTCCTGCTGGCGGGGCCGAAGACGATCTCCGCCGTGCCGGAGTTCGCCTACGCCGAGCGGACGATCCGCGCCATCCGCTCGCACGAGCGCCCCGAGGACGTCCTCGCGCAATATGCCGACCGCGTCGTCTTCATCGGCGGCGGCCCGCCCGTCTGGGACGTGTATGCGCCCTACATCATGCACTGGGACATCACGCGCCTGCCCTACGACGGCCCGGCCGACCGCTGGTTCGATCCCAAGTGGCTGCTGACCGGCAAGGGAAGGCCGCTCTGAGGGCGTCTCTTGTTTCGACGGCCGCGAATGCACGCGCACCGGAGCACGATCTCGTGGCAAAGCACCGGATCTATACAACGAGCTTCGCGAGCGTTTATCCGCACTACGTGGCGAAGGCGGAGAAGAAGGGGCGGACGAAAGAGGACGTCGACCGGATCATCTCCTGGTTGACGGGCTACAGCCCGAAGCAGCTCGCAGCACAACTCGAAAAGAAGACCGACATCGAAGGCTTCTTCGCGCAGGCGCCGCGCCCTAACCCCGCGCGCGCGTCGATCAAGGGCGTGGTTTGCGGTGTCCGCGTCGAAAATATCGAAGAGCCGACGATGCGCGAGATCCGTTACCTGGACAAGCTGATCGACGAGTTGGCCCGCGGCAAGACGATGGACAAGATCCTGAGGGCGTAGACGGCCATCCTTGCCGAGCGACGCCCTCAGGAGACGTCGCGGAGCGAGGCCTCAATCATCGTCGTCGCACTCGATCTTTTCTCTGTACGACCCGCGCCGCCACTTGCGCTCGATCTTGCAGTTGGGGCCGTACACGTGGGGATCGTCGGCGAAGTAGTGGCCGTACGGCGGAATGTACACTTCGTACGAAGGCGCGCGGTAGGGATAGGCCCGCACGGCCCGGGATTCGCCGCGCCAATAGCGATGCTCGGCATAGCCGTCATCGTAATAATAGTCGTCGCCGTCGTCCCAGTCTCTGCCCGCCCACGCGGGAGAGGCCGCGGCTGCCAGCAACGTCAGAACGCTCACGATGTGTCTCATATGACGATGCTCCGGGTTTGAAACGCCGAGCGAGCATCAAAGATCCGCCTGGCCGGTCCTGTCAAACCACCCCATGCGGCCAGAGTGAACGCGCGGGGGCTGAGAGCGCGCAAGCGGGGGCCGCACAAAAGAAAGACGGCGCCAGGGCCTGGGCCGCGGCGCCGTCTGGAGGGGAGGGCAAATGCGTTGTGCTCTCTTATTGGACTTGGCTTTTGAGCGTGAACGCGCTCCAAGCCGTTGTTTGAGAGGTCTAAGTCACGCCCTCGATGCGAGCTGACCGCTCGCCTCAAACGATCAGGCTCTAGCGCCGGGGACCCCGGCACTTGATGCGCTCGTAATAGTCGCCGTCCCGCTCCCACTCGCGCAAGATCTTGCACGGACCGTCGCGGAATTCCTCCTTCACGTCGCGGCCCATCGGCCCGTAATGGGCGCTGATCCGATCGTAGAGGCCGGGGCCAGGGCCGACCGCGCCGGGCGGCGGCTCGGCGAAGCTGTCGTCGCGAGCCATCAGAGGGGTCGCGGCGCCGATCGCGAGAGCGGCAGCCAGAGCCAGGATCGCTTTCATCATTCACTCCTTCTTGAGATTGAACCCGATACGCGGGGTTAACGCCTCACGCCGCAAAGGGTTGAGGAGACCGACGGCATGGTGCGCCCGCAGCTAAGGCGTGCGACGCGCGAACCCTCTGTCTCATCAAGGATCTAGAATGGGGTGATGGCAGCAGCGTGGTGCCGCGTGTTGCCAAACGCCGCACGGGCGCAGATCGGGAAAATACGGAGGGAAAATATGCCAGCCGGCCTGTAAGCCGGGTTCTGTCGCGAACGGCCATTCATCTGGGACGCCCATTGCTGGACGCCTCGAGCAACCAACCCGGGTGACGGGCCTGAAGACGCGCCTCCGTGCCGGGTTTCCCCGCACGCGGCCACCCCTATTTGGTCTTGCTCCGGGTGGGGTTTGCCGTGCCGCTCCTGTTGCCAGTCGCGCGGTGCGCTCTTACCGCACCGTTTCACCCTTACCGCACCGGGCCGAAGCCCGGCGGGCGGTTTGTTTTCTGTGGC
>JRYH01006065.1_pt1 | contig 16654 bp, 7 predicted proteins | sample 235351 | NCBI WGS metagenome assembly JRYH01 (sample SAMN03074221, study PRJNA261480) | activated sludge metagenome | biome: Wastewater Treatment Plant; feature: Wastewater; material: Activated sludge; isolation source: activated biomass of a wastewater treatment plant treating wastewater... ... | reverse complement strand
ATCGAGTCCTCCAGGTTATGAAAATCCGGTCCGACGGCTGGGTAGTCGATGAGTTGAACCCCGTGACCTGCCTCCCGTAGGCTATCGGCAAACGCCTCCTGAAAAGCGAATGGCGTGATGCGATCATTCTCGTTGCCGATGATGAAGACGTTTCGCGACGGGTCGTGAACTATGCCATCCACATGATCCAACGGATCATAGAGGTCCCGGTAATTTTCACCATTCAAGCGATCGATCGGCGGCCTTCCCAGGCGTTCGTCAAATATCCGTCCCCGCTCTACGAGTGAAAATGCGCCCGACGTCAGCACAGCGCAGGATATATCGGTTCGTCCCATGGTCAGGAGCGCTGCGCCGGCTGTCGCACCGCCGCTATGACCGTAGATCACGAAGCGTTCTATGCGATAGCGTTCCTTGATTTCGTCGAGAGCCGCATCGAGGGCGAGAAACTCGGCAATCCGCCGTGTCCGGAAGTGATTGCCGCTTGAGCCATAGGTGCCCGGCCTTGCGACAACGATAACGGGGAGTGCGAGCTGCTGCGCGATCCGCTCTACAATTTGCTGCTGCTCATGTACGGTGTTGTTCCGGATTTCGTCCGGTTCGAGCTTGGCCGCACGATGGCGATCAGCACGAAAGACGATAAGGGCTACGGAAGCATTCTCGACATTGCCAGCAGCGAAATATCGTATGCAATCCTGCCCGGTCGCATATTCAGCCCAAACCGCACCCGATGAAATCGGGCAACGAGCCCGGTCGGCAGGTTCATTCCAGGCAAGTGGAGCATCCGCTTGCCCGCTCGCGGAGCCCACAATGCATCCCGCCAGCGTCAGGCCGAGTATGAAGGATAACCTCAACTTCATTCCTGCTCACGAGCTCCAGCTATCATCTCAGGATCGCAAAGCCTGGCGGCACGTCGCCATTGAACATGGACGACTCGGCGGCGCTCACCGGCAGAACCTTCAAAGCCTGGGCACAGGCTGTGATCATGTCGTCGACCGCGTTGCTTGCGCCGGAAATCACCACTTCAAATTTGCACTCGGACAGCGCGCGAACCGAGCCATCAAGCGTTCGCAGATGGGCGTGACGCCATATGCGATGCGTGAGCTTTTCCGCGTTGGCGCGGCAGGCGCCCACGATCCGGGCGGATTTCCGCCCGATGCTGCGTGTTGCCAAGGGCGATGGGAACAGGGCATCGATAAGCGCACCGGCAGCGTCACGCGACACGCCCGTGGTGACAAAATGGTGAAGCCCCATATCCGGGTTCGCATTGACTTCGATAACGGCCCACTGCTGATCGCTTGGAGCTTTCGAGATGTCCTCGGCAATCAGGTCGAAGCCGATGTGGATGGGATCGAAGACGGCCTGACGGACCTGAACGGCAATCTCCGCCCAATCCGGATGAACGCTCTCGGTGACGTCCGCGCTTTCTCCGCCCGATCCGATATTGGCAACGCTATGAAGCTGCAGGTACTGTCCTTCCTTGAGGACCGTATGCCCTCCCATGTTCTGCTGCGCCAGGTTGCGCAGCATCATCGGAGTCAGCTTGACGAGTTTGGCTCCCTCATACGGGTTCTGCTTGCGATCTTCATTCTTGAGGCCGATCAACTCGTCGATCGTGTGTTTTCCGTCACCAACAACATGGGCGGGAATGCGCCGCGCGGCGGCGCGGATAGCATTGCCAATGGTCAGAATGCGATAGTCGTTGCCTGGGCAATATTCCTCGACCACGATCGACTTCGACCCGGTGCCACATGCCTCCTTCCATGCCTGCTCGAAATGTGGCCAAGATGAAATATCGGTCGCAACGCCAACCCCGCCGGACCCTGCCATGGGTTTGACCACGACAGACCCCTCAAGAGATTGGGCAAATGTCCATGCAGCCTCGGTTGCGTCGGAAGAGAACATGGATCCTCGTGGGGTCCTGATTCCCGCCTCCCGAAGCAGGCGCTTCGTCCATTCCTTGTTGTTTGTAGCGCGCCGGCAGATCGCGCGTGTTCGGTCCGACATTCCCTGGTAGAATGTCACCCGGCTTTCTCCATCCGAAACAATGGTCAGTTCCGGGGTCAGAGCATCGACTTTGAAATTTCGTGCATATGCAGCCTGCCGGATCAGGCGCATTTGCGTGGAGTAATCCCTCTTGAAGGAACCTCCCCCACATGAAGCGCGATAAGGCGCGGCCGGAAGAATAGCCGGCGCGGCCGATTTCTTCTTTCCTACCTCCCGCAGCTTGCTGTGACTAAAGTCGAGCAGCTTTCCGGGAAGATGCGAAGCCGGGGGACCGAACGCAGCGAAATAGAGCGTTGCGATAGCCGGATTGGAGTTGATCTCGATGATCGATACGTTTCCACTGCCAGCATTCGCGGAAAAGTCCTTCACCATGACATCGAGACCGAGCAGGATAGCGCCGGGAAGCGATTTCGCCGCCTTCTCCGCCATCGCAACGATCGACGGATGCAGCCGCTCGATGACGCTGACGCTTTCTCCGCCCATCGCAATATTGGATACCGTCGACAAGCGCACCCGTTCACCCTTGCCGGGAACGTCCGCGAGCGTTCGGCCATCCAGTTCGAGTTGGTCGAAACTCTTTATCGGGTAGATTTTCAGAAGCGGATTTTTGAGGCGGAGCCTGTTCTTGTCGGCGACAAGCTCCTCGATCGTGCGGACCCCGTCGCCGATGACATAGGCAGGCACACGGCAAACGGCGGCAGCGAGCTCGCCCCCGATCGTAATCCTGATTTCGTCACCGGCAACGAAATCCTCGACGATCACGCGCCGGCCAAAGGCGATTGCCCGTCGCCAAGCCTCGATGAAGGAGGCGTCGTCAACGATTCCCGCCGTCACACCATACCCGCCGCCACCGGCCGCCGGCTTTACGACCTGGGCGACGGAGCGCTTTCGGAAATACGCAATCGCCGCTTTCATGTCGGCAAAGACCCGCCCTGCGGGTGCCGCGACACCATTCGAGACCAGCAGGTCCTTTGTCGCGACCTTGTCGACTGTAATACGGCTCGACCCGATCGTGACATCGGGCGCGTTCTGTTGGAACACGATATCGCCATCGGGCGTCACAACCCGGTAGCTCAGCTTTTGAATACTCTCGACAGCCCATCCACGCTGCAAGGCATCGTCGCCGATCAGATTGCGGGCGATATCGCCCTTGCGACTGAGATATTCTGACGTCGAGAAGTCATTTGCGCGGCTAGCCATGATCTCATCGATGATCCTGGCGTTGACGCCGGCGTCGAAGACCGGCCGTCGCTTCGGATTTGACTTCGTTTCGAGCACGGGCGCTGTCGCGCCGGGGTGCTTCCGTCGTTCAGGAACGCGGGCGCCACCGCCTCGCTTACCTACAAGAGCATGAATTGCAGCGGCGATGTCGATCCTGGGCGGGGCATATTCCTTGACGTCGCCTCTCGCGACACGGCGCTCCAGCTCATCCAGAAAGCCATGGATGTCAGAAACATCCAGTCCCGCCAAGTCGCGCACATGGTACCGCCACCAGGCGACATCGAGAATGCGCGCGATCGTTGCCTCATCGAAACGGTATTTGATCACCTTCGCCGGCGTGCCTCCAACAACGGCGAACGGCGGCACGTCCTTGACGACGACCGCACCCGCTGCAATCACGGCGCCATGGCCGATCGTTATCCCACGCCGGATCAGGGCCGCGTTGCCGATCCAGACATCGTCCTTCACGATCAGCGGTCCGCGATCGGTCTGCTCGAAGGGTGGCACCTCGGCGCTCACGCGGAACCGCTTTTCTACCCAATTCGCGTAATAATCCCGGCACGCAAACGGATGCGTGCTGATGCGATCCAGCGGATGCTCGTTTCCGATCAGCCGCGAATACGGCGCGATGCTGCAATATCGCCCAACCTCAGCCCGGCTTCCAAAAGCGGAATGCATATAGGAAAATGCCCCGCAATTGCTGAATCCGCTCCTGCCAGACATGGTCGAAAGCGGCTCGACGACAATGGGCGCCTTGATCGTTACCGTTTCGCCTTCACGGTATACGCCCCCAATCTTGAAAGGATGGAGAAGATAGATGCTCTTTCGGGCGAATAAATTCTCGATCTCTTTCGACCACTTGAATGAATATGGATAGGCTACGGTCTCATCCATCATGGCGATCGTTCCACATCACTGCCGCCGGTGCTTTCGTGTTCTTGTTGAGGCAGCACAATGAATGGCCGGCCGACCTCATCAGTCTCCCATCTGACAGCATTGCCGGCTCCGTCATCGCGTATCCGCACACCGCGTTCGCGCAACACGGCCAGCACGTTCTGAAACCCCGCGGCATCCACCAGCCGCGGCTGCCAAAATGTCTGAAGGTTATCCGTCAGGATCGGATACAGGCCGATCTTGACCGCGTCTCCTGCGATAAACAGACGGGTGAAGAAGCCATAGGGGGGCATGCCACGCCTCTGGTACTCGCCATCGCTATTGAACACCCCGTTTCCGATGCTGTAGACGACCCATCGGCCTTTGATCTGCTCGAATTCGCCCAGCATGTGGGGGCCGGATCCGATGATGACGTCCGCGCCGGCCCCAACGAGTTGCCGGGCCAGTTTGCGCTGTATTTCGGAGGTCCAGGTAAAGTCGCTTCCCCAGTGGGCCAGCACGATTACTGTGGCCGGATCGGCTTGCCTTTTTTCAGTGCGGATTGCGTCGAGAAGCCCTCCGGCGAGACAAGCCACGCCGCCGCGCCCAGGCAGGGCATAGAAGCGGCAGTCGTGCTCCATATATTGCCTGAACCAGTAGGCGCTAAAGAACTTGAATGTCCTGTCACCGACCTGGAGGACCAGCGGCGCCTCCGCTTCCGCTGCATCCCGCCCGGCGCCAAAGCGGGCAATCCCGGCTTCATCGAATGAATTGAGCGTGTCGACTAGTCCCCGCAATCCAGCGTCGAGGGCATGATTGTTGCCCAGCGCTGCAGCGTGAATGCCGGCATACTTCAGTGCGGCGGGCGAATGATCCGGATCTCCAGTCAACAGGAACGGCTTGCGTCCGGCTAGTTCGACTGCCCGGTTCCGCGACAGTGCCGCCTCGAAATTGACGATGTTGAAATCGCCTTCCGCAAGCATGCCCTTGAGCGCCGCAAACGAATGATCGTAGCCGTAACGGGTCAGCGCATCCTCCACGCCGCGACGCTGCCTTCGGGCGCTGTACCATTCCCCGAAATAGGTGTCGCCGAGGATATTGATCTGAACGGCTTTACCTTTCCTGCCCACTTTTCTGACTGGAGCCGTTACGCTTTGCTGACCGGTGTCGGCTTGTGTGAGATATTTGGCCTCTGCGATCTTCAAAAGACCGTCGAGCCGGTAGTCGAGATTGAAAGCGCCATTCGCGCCAGCCGTGCAGGCAAGGAAGCTGCGACCACCAATGCGCCTTATTGCAAATCCCCAACGCGGGCTTCCGCCGGAATTGAAGGAGAAGTCCGCCCTTCCGTCCGCGAGCAGGTTGCTCGAATTTCGGAACACCTTGTTCGCGAAGGTCGCCTCACTGACCGAAAACCAATGAAGCCGGTTCGGGTAATATTCCCAGAAATGCTGGACGAGCCGGGCGACATCGGCCAGCACAGTTCCCTGTCCTGCCTGCCTCCGACCGGAGACATTCTTTAGGACAGTATGCTCCATCCCGATCGAGCCGGCGTATTCCTGCAGCTTCGCCATAGTGGCAGCCGCGGATCCGTATAGATGGACGGCGAGCGAGACGGCCGCATCTCGCGCATTCCATACAGCCATCGCACGAATGAGATCGCTGACGGCCATCTTTCTGCCGGCGGCCAAACCGACGATTGGTCCGCCCTTGGCGGTTTTCTCCGATATCGGTCTGATGACGACCGCCTCGTTTGCGGACAGATTACCCTGAGCCAAGCGGTCGGCGCATAAGATGTTTAGAAGAAGCTGACTCAGATGCCTTGGAGAAAACAGCCGGGTTTCATTCGCCGCATGCAGAACCTCTCCGGTGTCAAGATCGATCAGCATTTCCGCCGCCATGCCGGTCGGCAAGGCCTCCGGCTTCGGCCGCGCCGCCTCCAGCAGCAGTTTGGGCATCGATCGAAATTCCGACCCACGTACGCTTCCTTTGACGAGAACCATGTCGCCGTCGCGCAAATAATCCATTGCAGCGTCGGCAAGGCGCCGTGCGTCCTGGAACAGTCCGCCGCTCAACTGCTCCGGCAGCCTTTCCTCGACGGCGGCCATCTCCTCGCCATGCAGGAACACCTTGTCGAAGCCGGCGGCAATGATCGGCTCGACAAGGGAGGCGTGGAGTTCCGTGGCCCGCTCGCCGAGATTGACCATACGGCCGAGCACAGCGACGCGACGTGCACCGGAGGCAACAGGGTGCAAGGCTGCCACCTCGAACGCTGCCTTCATGGACTCGACCGCGGCATTATAATTGTCATCGATCATATTGGCCTGACCGCCATGGCGGAGCGGCAGCGGTTTGCTCTCGAGCTTCCCGACGCTGCGGTATTCCGCCAACCGTTGTGCTGCGGCTGAAACGTCGAGGCCAAGCAGCTTGACGGCTGTGAGCACGGCCATCGAGTTCGACACCATGCCTTTGCCCGGCACGTGCAGGCGGTAGTCGATTTCCTGCCCGCCTACCAGCAACCGTACGTCCGAAGATTGATGATCTGCGCGATGGTCAAGAACCCGGATATCGGCCTTTGGATGAAAGCCGTAGCTGAGAACCTCCGCCCCGTAATTGCGAACTTCGCTTTCTACGAGATCGAATTCATCCATGTCACGGTTCAAGATCGCATGGCCACCCGGGGCGAGCCCATTGCAGATGCGTGCCTTGAAACGCGCAGTATCCTTCTCATCCCGGACGTTTGCACCGACCTGCGTAATACCGATTTCCGTAACGATGCCGATATGCGGCTTTATCCGCAGCCCCACCCCGCCATTGCGCATCCAAAGCGCCGATAGGGCGACTTCTAAGACCGCGAAATCAGGATTGCCGACGCAGCGCGCCAACGTAACCGACGTCCCGGTGCGCGTATTGTGGTTCCGACGCGTTGATACTACGGACCCTTCATGTCCCAGGACCATGGAGAGCATATCCTTGGTCGTGGATTTGCCGACCGTCCCGGTGATTGCGACGATCTTGCCGGTCATCCGCCGGCGCGCCTCTTCGGCCATCACGTGCAGGACATCGTAGGAGTTTTTGACGACGAGCTGTGGAAAGTCGTCCGGAAGACCTTCGACCGGTCGCTGCACGATCGCGCCACAGCACTGCTTGTAGGCAGTCTTCAGCACCTCGTGGGTATCGGGCCAGCCGGAGTAGATGCCGGTATTTCCCGACCCCTTATGCCAGGTCTCTTCATCGATCGCGACGAACAGGCAATTGTCACCCTGAAGGTCCGACTTGTTGGCGGAAATGGCGATGTCTTTCGCCACCCATCCTTGGCCAGGTGCATTCAGCCAACGGCCGTCGAGCAACGCGCACAGCTCGTCCGCTTCCCAACCATTTTCGGTTGGAAAGCTTTTGCGGGAAATCGCGTCGATTGTTCCAGCGTTACCGACCAAGGTACCCTCCCATAACTCGGGCATCGGCATCGATCAGGCCGTGACGTATGGCGTCAGAGAGGGTAGGAAGCAGCTTGACCGCCGATACGAAATCCTTCTGTCTGATCAAATGCTCGAACTCATAAAAAACCGCGGCCAGATAAGCCTGACCAGGGGCGACAAGCCGTAAGACGGCGCGTGTAGCGGCGGCGGTTTCCAGTGCTTGCCGGAGTTGCTCATAGGTGGTCCGCCGCGGCCAGCCCGCCCCGACCGGTTCCCAGCGCCAACGGGACCAGTTGCAGATAACCGCCCTGCCATCGAGATTGCCGATCCTGTGTTGATAGAGCCGAGGAATGACCACCTGCCGGGGCATTCCTTGAAGCATTCTCTGGAGGGCCGACCAGTTTGTCCGTAGCTCGTTGAACGCCGCGGATGCGTTCTTCGGGACAAGTGTTTCGAGAAGCTCCAGTTCGATGGCGTTCAACCGTTCCGCAAGGTGCGGCTGGCTCCGGTCATAGCGACTTACAAGCTCCTCTGGCAGCTCGCACGCAAGGAGACGTTCACGAATGGAAGGCAGCTGGGCAGCTCTTTCTTCTGCCGTCATCCAATGGGCTTTCACGCCCCAATCGAAAACGAGGCAAGTATGCCCGCCGACCAAATGATCTGCGAGCAACGCCGGCGCAGGCCAATCCTTTCCTGCTACTCGAAGAATCTCTTTCTCATGATGGGCAAGTTCTTCGCGCGAGGTATGATAGAGCTTCAGCAAGGCGGCTTGTCTTTGTCCGCCAATCTGGCCGCTCGCGGTAACAGAGATGATCTTGCCGCTGTCTCCAAGCCTGCACTGAAAGGCGATCTCCCCGTCAAACGGCCCAAATTGCTTCGCTATAGCATCGTCGGCCCAGCCTCGAAGACGATCAGGGTTCAGCAGGGCGTGAAAAGCGTCATCCTGGCGGCTCGCCGGTTGCCAGGGGACGTGCGCAAGGAACAAGGCCCCCAACTTGCTGCGTTGCTGCTCGAGCAGGCCGTATGTGCGATAGATCTGAGCCGAAAGCACTAGCGCCTGGCGAACCAATAGCAGCGAGATGAAGATGACTGTGGTTTCAGGCAACCCGCCGCGCGAGTAGTCGGCCACCACCCATCCAACGGCGTACAGAAATCCGAAGCTCCACCAGCCATTCGCCCGCAGCTCTGGCGAATGAACCGCCATCCACACTTTCGGGGATGTGCTTTTCCACCAACGGACAACCAGCAGGCCGGCGCACAAATAGGTGGCGAGGGCGAGCAGCAGGAGCGGATAAAAGAACACCAGCCAGAGCCCGATGAATATGCACGACACGGTTGCCCCGACCGAACGCAGCACGCGCCTGTAGAGGCTTGCAGCCTGCTGCCGATGGCTGCCGAACAAACCTGTCTTCTGATGCCTTGCCAGAATCGATCGAGCACCGTGCGTACAAACAGCGCTGATGGCCCCCTCGCACAAGGCGTATAGCAAGAACGCGCCCAATCCCCCGGCGCTCAGGAGCAACACGAGGTCGCCAGCCGGATAACCGTGCAGAAAAACAGGCATCAGTCTTGGGTGCGTGTCGGTGCTCAGGATCATGAGCAGCTTCCACGGCAATAGAACGGCAGCCAGAAGTGCGACCTGAGCGACCATATAGAAGAGCACGCAGAGCGCAGCATGGAACGGCGTCGCCCGCAGCAGCGACGCAAGGATGCTTGCTCGCCAATATCGTTCGCTGGCGCCTGAAAGAGGGAGAGCCAGAGCCCGGCTATGTTCAACAACCGTCATCTTGCATTGCCCTACCGTGACATCGCACGCTAATCGTGGTCATCAATTTGCGCCTATCGTCACTTTCGAGGAGTCCGATCGAACCTTTCGACTCTGCTGTTCCTCCTCGACTGAGAAACACGTTTCGCTACTGTCGGACTTGGTGTCCGTCGACATGTCACCTGCAAGGGCAGGCGTCCGATCCTGTTGCAGGAATTTTCTGTAGGCGACGAAGCCCGACAGGTAGTGCTCGACGTCGTCTATGCGGACCCGAAACGCGTGATGCCGGATGAAAAAGGACCCCACGATCCTGTCGGGGTTGCGATAATACATCGCAAACTCGGGCCAGAAATGGCCGTTCAACAGATAATGCGCCCTTTTGTGCAGCGCTCGATAGAACTTCTCGAGATCAATTTCATCAAGAAGATGACGATAATCCGGCTGCTCCTGAATGCGCGTTATCATCCTCTCTGCCGCCATCATAAGTTCAAGCAGCGTCGGAAAGGTGGTGATGCGCTCGATGACGAAATCGAGATAGGTCGCAAAATTGCGGATGCCGAAGCGGTAGTAGCGCTCTTCCGGCCGGTAGCGTGTCAATTCGTTGACGCAGTAGCTCAGCCAATGATCGTGGTGCTTCCAGTGATCGTTGGCGATGAAATGCGTGAACGCCTTCTCGACCGTCTCCAGCAAACGCGGATCCTGGGTCAGTTCGTAGAGCCGCATCAGGCCGAAGGCCGCTTCGCCCTCATAGTAGATTGTCCGGAAACGCTCTTTTATGGAGAGATCAGGATAGCTAAGCACGTGGGCAAAGGATCCATCCTTTTGGTCCTGCATAAAGCAGATGCCGTTGGCGAGCGTCTCCGCCACAGGCAGATAGATGTCCGTCCCGGTGACCGCGCTGTATTTGGTCAGCGCCAGGATTGCGACGGCATTTCCGCCAAGCTTTATCTCGGCATTCATGTCCACAAGAAAAGCTGCTTTGCTGCCATCCGGCAGTCGTCTGTGCTGGATCAGCCTCCCGCAAAGATAGGCCAATGAACGATCGATGGCTGCTTTAAGGCGATCGTCGCGTGTGACTTCCCAGGCCTCGACCATCGAATAGGTCGTGCTTGCATGGCGCAGCGCATTGTATGTATCGATCCGCCTGTCGAAGCAGGGATGATACCCATAGACGAACGACCCATCCTCGTTCACCTGCCTGGCCAGATAATCCGAGGCGCTGCTGATCAGCCGCAGTACATTCTCCGGCGTCAGCCGTTCGACCCGCCTGCGGCCGCCGTCGAGACCCGTACCGTTCAGATCGTGTAGCTCACCATCCTCGTCGCAGAAGACGCCTTGCGTGGAAAAGACGAAGACCTCTCCATCGTCGCGAAACAGATCGGCAGACAAGTCCCGATACTTCGAACGCGCATAGGCGTGGAAATTCTTCTCGTTGACAACAGCATGATTGACCGTCGTACCGCCGTAGAGCATCGCATTGGCGTTGAGTTCCATCTCGGTGAAGGCGAACTTGAACCTGTTGTCGAGCGCTACGCCCAAGCGGAAGTAGTTGCGCTTGGTGCTCTTCAGAAGGATTTTCAGTCCGGCCCACGTGGTCGGCTCGACTTGGTCCACCCAATCCACGCGGACCCAACGGCCTTTCAGCTTTTTGGTCTTCATTGTTGCGCGCAGGGCGGCGAGACCGTTCTGCCAGGCAGCCTCCAGCGATTTGCCAGATCCGCTAACGACACGGGCGCGGGCAGGGCCATCCGACACCGAAAAGAACAGAACCACTTCGGGAAACGAGGAAGGTAGTTTCTGAAGCCGGGGGCGCAGAAACGTCCTCATTTGCGCAAGCTTTTCGTCGATATCTTTTCGCGTTGCTTTCAACTGTATTCCTCCCAGCCGGTTGAGGGGGCGCGCTTAACGCTCCCTCAAAGCCTCCCGTGCTCTGTTGAAGGGTTTGACGAGGTATTCGAAGACCGTCTTGCTGCCGGTGTGGATGTCCACTGCGGCAATCATGCCGGGCACAATCTCGAAGCGTTGCCCGGCATCGTTCACCAGCGCATCGGATTCGGTCTGGATGAATACGCGATAATAGTAGACGTCCGGGTTGGTCTCGTCCTGGATCGTGTCGGCCGAGATCGACGTCACGCTGCCTTCCAGACCGCCATAGATGGCGTAGTCGTAGGCCGTGATCTTGACGCTGGCGCGCTGTCCGGGATGGATGAAGGCGATGTCACGCGGCGAGATGCGGGCCTCGATGAGGAGCTGGTCGTCGAGGGGCACGATGTCCATCAGCTTGCCGTTCGGCGGGATGACGCCGTTGATGGTCGAAACCTCGATGTTCTTGACGATGCCGCGCACCGGAGAGCGAAGCGTCAGGCGCGTCAGCGAGTCTGCCCTGCCTCGGACGACGGACGACAAGGCTTCAACCTCGGCATTCGCCTTGGCGAGCTCCTCGCGCGCCTGCACGATATATTGCGAACGGACCTCGACCTGTTTGAGCTGCAATTCGACCAATTGCCGCTTGAGCCGGATCACCTCGACATTGCTGGCCGCCCCCACATCGGTTAGCGACTCGTTGATCTCAAGCTCGCTGCGTACCAGCTCGATCGACTCACTGATCCACTGGAGTGATTCCTCCAGACTCTCCTGCCGAGCTTCATAAAGCTCAGTCTCGGCGGCTATCAGTTCGGGATAGTTGTTTAGTTCATCCGGAAAGCTGAGCGGCGTCTGATTGACCTCGGCCTCTAGCCGCGCTGAACTTGCCAGTGCGGCGCGATATCTGGCGGCGCTTTCCTCGACATTGGCCTCCGATCTGGTCGGGTCGAGCTGCGCCAGAATCTGTCCGGGTTCGACGATATCGTCCTGGCGCACATGGAGCTCTGCCAGAATACCGCCCTCCAGCGATTGAATGACCTGCTCGCGCATGGTCGGCACAACGCGGCCGCTGCCGGTCGAAACTTCGTCCAGTCTCGCGAAGTAAGCCCAGAGGAGAGCCGTTCCCAGGAATGCCGCGAAGATCCAGATGATCCGGGTGGACCGCACGAGCCGAACGTCGTCGGCTTCTCCGAACACCCAGGATTGCTCAGCCTCAGCGCGCAGATGTGCCATTGCCGCTTCCTGTCGTGACCTGAGGCTTCGTGTTTTCCCGAACCTTGCTGGCTGTACGCTGCGCCGGCTTGACGTTGGCAAGTCCCCGCAGAACCAACAGAGCCCTGTCTTTGGCATCATCCAGGACAACAGTTCCGTTATCGATGACGATGATGCGATCGACGAGTTCGAGCACCCGCATCCGGTGTGTTGCGACTACTACTGTCCGATTTTGGCTCCAGGCACCGAAGTGCCGGATAAAATGCCGTTCCGTCGCCTCATCCATCGATGCCGTCGGTTCATCGAGAAGAACGACATTCGGCTGCCGGATCAAAAGCCTTGCGAGCAGGATAGCCTGCTTCTGTCCACCCGAAAGGCCATTGCCACCCTCGAGCACCATGTGATCGAGGCCTTTGCTCAGCTTGCGGATGAACTCGGTTGCGCCGACCATCGACAACGCCTTGAGCAGTTCCTCCTGCGAAGCGGTCGGGGCCCCCATGAGAATGTTGTCTCGTAGGGTTCCATGGAAAAGGCGTGCATTCTGGGTCATGAGGCCGATATCACGGCGGACATCGGCAGGATCGATATGCTGGAGAGCCAGGTCATCGAGCAGGATTTCGCCGGAACTTGGCTCGATTAGCCCTGAAAGCGCCTGGAGCAGTGTCGATTTGCCCGCGCCGTTCTTGCCCAGGACCGCGATCTTCTCCCCGGGATTGATGCGGAGTTCCTTGATTGATAAGGCGGGCGGCGAAGTGTCATCGCCATATCGGAACACAGTGGACCTCAGATCGTATTTGCCCGCGATCCTCGGACAATGAATCCGGCTTTCCTGTTCCGGATGATCGATCGGCATCTGCATGATCTTGTTCAGGCTGTTGGCGGCCACCTTGGCGTGCTGTAGGCGGCTCATCAGCTGAGCGACATGGGCCATGGGCGCCATCATGCGAGAACTGAGAATGGAGGCTGCGACAAGCGCACCCGTCGTCATGTCGCCGGCGATCACCATGGGCGCACCGAAGAAGACAACCACGGCGAACACGCCCATCTGCACGTTATGCGTCCAGGTATTGAGACTGTTGGTCAGTGCGCGGAGCTTGATTTGCGCTTCGCCTGTGACCGCGTTGAGATGGTTCCACTGCTGCTGAAACCGCTCCTCGGCCTGCAGGGTCTTGATATCCTCAATGCCCTGGATGGTTTCCACCAGCATGGCGTTGCGCAACGAGGCCTCCCGCATCGCCTCCTGCGCGTAAGCACGCAGCTTGCGCTGTGCCAGGAGTCCCGGCAGCAGCATCAGGATCAGCGCTGCAAGCGGAATAAGCACCAGAGTGCCGCCGATGAACCAGAAGATGACGAGGAACAGCGCAAAGAACGGGATGTCCGCAAGGGCGGTGACCGTCGTCGAGGTCAGCATCTCCCGCACCTGCTCGAGGTCGCGGATCTGGGCTATGAACGTGCCCGTCGAAGCAGGCCGTGCCCGGTTGCGCACCCGCAACGCATGTCCCATCACCCGATCGGACATACGCAGGTCAGCGCGTTTGCCGAGCAAATCGACAACGCTTGAGCGCATGCGGCGCATCACGAAGTCGAAGATGATGGCCAGCAATACTCCGCTGAACAGAACATAGAGCGTGGGAAACGATTCCGCAGGAACGACGCGGTCGTAAACCTGCATCGAGAAGAGGATACCGGCGAGACCAAGAACATTGGCCACCAGCGAGGCAATCATCACGTGACCATAGGGCCGCAGGTCGCGAAGGATGATGCGGCGTAGCCAGTTTTCCTCGTAGGGCCGGATGTACGTGTCTACCCGGGCATCAGGAACCGCACGCGCCGGACGCGCCACCGCAATCGCTTCGAGATCGCGGAAGAGCTCTGCCAGCGGTACCGACGTTTCCAGCCCCTGGTCACCGTAGAACACCACGCCAGCCACGCCATCGGCGCTGAGCGACGTGATCACGCCCACCTGGCCATTTCGGAGCTGGATGATCAGCGGCAGCTGCCAGCTTGAAATCCGGGTGACCCTTTGCTCCGCGAACTTCATCCTGAGGCCGATCGATCGGGCCAGATCCAGGATCTTGTCCCTGTCGTCCGAAAGTGTCGACCAGCGCGCATGCAGGAGCGCCGACTGCACCGATACGGAAAGCCGGTAATGCTGCGCCACATGGCGCAGGGCATCGATCCAGGCTTCCAGATAGAGCGGTTCGGTGCCGGCGTCCGCCGCCTCACGAGCGGCACTCTCCGGTGCAGTCACATCCTTGCTCATAGCGTAACCCCTCGAATCGTCACGCCCTTGAGCCCCAGAAGCTCCCGTGAACGACCGGAATTGTAGAGGCACTCCACGCCCAGCCGGCGCAGATCGTGCGTTGCGTTCGCCATATCGAAGCCGGCCTGATGCAGCTCCTGCTCCGCATTCAGCAAGTCGAGCAGGGTCCGGGTTCCAAGTTCGACATATTGTTGGCGATAGAGGTCGCGGGTCTGCCGCATCAGGCCGTCCCGGGCAGTCAATGTTGCGACCATCTGCTGAAGGCTGCTTATCTGCGAGCGGGCCTGCGTGAGAGCACTGCCGAGATTGAGCCGGCTGTTTCGTATGGCCGCGTCTGCGGCGGTCAGCGCGTGGTTGGCCGCTTCGCGGCTCGCTGCCGACGCTCCACCGTCATAGAGGTTGCCTGAAAGATTGAGCCCAACCGTAAAATCAGGCTGATCCGACGCACGGGCATTAGTCGAGCCTTGATTGAAATCGTACCCGGCGCCAGCTTCCAATGAGAGCGTCGGGAAAGCTTGTGCGCGCGACAGGTTCAGTTGTGCGAGCGCCTGCGCACGTTGAGCTTCCGCTTGCAGAACGGCAGGACTTTGCGACCAGTCGGGCTCGGCCACAGCGCAGGTGTTCGATAGCCATTGCGGTACACTCGAGGCAACATTGACGGGACCGCTGCGGCCGATCAGATTGGTAAGCGTGTTTTCCCAACGCTCCAGTTGGCCGCCGATTTCCAGGACCGTCGACTGAGCCGCGTTAACGCGGGCATCCGCTTGAACTTCGTCTGACCGGGTGCTGGCGCCTCTGTCACTGCGTTGGCGAACGAGATCGGCAATAGTCTGCACACCTCGAAGCTGTTCCTGAGCGACGTTGAGCAGTGCGCGGTATCGTTGGATTTCTATGACCGCATTCGCGGTATCGCGAATGAGAACATCGACGCCGAGCAGCAGTTCCGTCCGGCTGACATTCGCTCCGGCGGTTCTCGCTTCGACAGAGCTCGAAACCTTGCCGAAGTCGTAGATCATCTGGGAGACGGAGACATTGAGCCTTGGTTGCCAGCTTCCCCCGTCAGCGCTCTGATAGGAGGAATCGATCCCACCGCGGACCTTGGGATAGTATCCGGCGCGTGCGACATCGATCTCTGCTGTATGCTGATTTACTCTGCCGACTGCTTCATCAATGGAAGGGTGCCAGGCCAGGGCTGTGTGAACAGCCTGTTCAAGCGTCAGTGGTGACCCGTTCGCCGGTGCGGGAGCAACATGTGCGGTTGCTTGCTGCCCGGCAGACGCTGCCTCACCTTCACCTGTCTCAATGGAATTCTGCGGCGCAGACGTCGGAGCCAATGACGTTTGCTGAAAGGCTGGATCGGCGGTTGCGCATGAGGACAGGAGCAAGCCAGCCAGGGCCGTGCCCAGCAATGTTCGGCTTGGTCGTAAAGCTTTGTGCATCTGGTTTCCCGCCTGGGAGGAGCGCGAACTGCAGCGCCCCATGAAGTCGAACTATCTTTGGGCAAAACGCCGGGCCCGAAACTGGGCCCGGCGTTCCGCAGGAGCGGACTCGCGTATTACAGCGGCTGATGCGTCGGGAGCGATTGCTCCAGATCGTCAACAGAAGTCTGCAAATACTCGAGCTGATTGACGCCCTCCTCGGAGGCGGGGGCGCGAGGTGACGTCTCCGTCTCCTGGTTGTCGGCAGCATCGGACGAAGCATCGTCTTCCGGCCGCTCGATCTCGCTCAAGAACCGGTCGAGATGACCCGACAGGTCCGCCTCTTCACCATCGTCAGAGAGGATGTCCTCACTGAACGATGCCTTAGAGACTGCGGTGCTGCTGGCATCGATATCGCTGCCACTTTCATCGAACTGATCGAAGTCAAGATCGCCTTCGGAAAGGAACAACTCAGGTGCCACCGAAGGATCGTACGGACCGTCGCCATGTTCCACTTCAATCGTCAACGTGGCGTCGGAAACCGTCCCGTTCGGATGTTCGAGGCGGTAGGTGAACTCGTCCACTCCACCGATATCGCCAAGATCCGAATTCGGTTGGT
>JRYH01004375.1_pt1 | contig 16695 bp, 15 predicted proteins | sample 235351 | NCBI WGS metagenome assembly JRYH01 (sample SAMN03074221, study PRJNA261480) | activated sludge metagenome | biome: Wastewater Treatment Plant; feature: Wastewater; material: Activated sludge; isolation source: activated biomass of a wastewater treatment plant treating wastewater... ... | reverse complement strand
CAATCCCTGTCGCGCCCACCATTTCATCTCTGGATGTCAGGTAGTTAGGCGACGCCCGCATCGACGCGCCGGCATCCGTACCCAGGCGGGTGACCTAACTGGACGGTGTCAGCCGAACGATATAGCGTTCACAGGCATTTAGGGATGAGATGACGAAATCCCCAGGCTACTGACGGATACTCAGTGGTGCCTAATAGATCGCAGGAGTGTACCGACATGCACGGAAAGCGCGTCTTGCAGGTGCGGGCGACCTATGACCGTGAAGCCGGTGTGTGGGTGGCCGAGAGCGACGACGTTCCGGGCCTGATTACTGAGGCCGATGATATCTCGTCATTGCTTGCCAAGCTCGAAGTGCTCATCCCAGAGCTGTTGGATGAGAATGGCGGATATGACGACAAGCCGGAGATTCCGTTCTCTGTAATGTGGGAAACCGTTCAGATCGCGCGGCGTCACTCTGCGTAAATGGCAGACTACCGACCCGAGGTCGTGAAGCTTCTTCGCGCCTCCGGCTGCTATTTCAAGCGACAGAGCAAAGGCGACCACGAACTCTGGTACAGTCCGATTACAAAGAGGTCGTTTCCGGTCGACGGGGTTATCAAGTCCCGTCACACCGCGAACGGCATCATGAAGCAAGCGGGTATCCCGCATCACTTCTGACGCCGCCGCCCTTCAGCTGTTTGCCAGCGTCCAGCATGACGGGCTGTAACTTGATCCCAGCCCGGCGCGCCTGATCCGCGGGCGCTTCATTAACGGCCTCTTAACCAAATCGGAATTAGACAGATACCGCTTCCTTCGGTCCGGAGCGGCAGGAGCCCCTTTCATTGACGAGCGCCAAGCAGGAACAGCTCTACAAGGTTCAGTGGATCCTCAATCCCGACGACCCGTCCCTCGCGGGGCTCTACGGCACCACCACCCATTTCGGCAGCTCGCCGGCGGCCGCGGCGATCGCCTCCGCCCGCATCGTGTCGCGCGACGCGAAGGAGCGCTTGGGGCGCGCCCAGATGTTCATCCTGTCGGTCTCGGGCGACGATAGCAGAGAGAACCTGCTGTCCTCGGGCGATCTCCAGACGGCGCTCGTCCGCTTCGACGAGGCCTTCCCGTTCGAGCTGGTCTACCGGCCGCTCTGCTGATCCGCGCGGCCGGCGCGCGACCGCACGCCGCGCAGGAAACGGTCGATCTCCCCGAAATAGGCCTCCGGCTCGTCGACGAAGGGCGCGTGCCCGCTGTCGGGGAAGACCACCAGCCGCGCGTCGGGCAGCCGCGCCTGCATCAGCCCGGCGCTGTGCGGCGTCGTGTAGTCGAAGGCGCCGACCAGGACGAGGCAGGGCAGATCGAGCCTGCGGAGGTCGTCGAGCCGGCTCCAGCCCGCCAGCTCGCCCGTCGCGGAGAACTCCGCGCGGCCCCAGAGCGCCTCCTGGATCTGCATGTTGACCTCGCGGCCTTCCGCCTCGGCGGTACGCTCGCTCCGGGCGCTGTGCCGCGCGTAGAACAGCGTGCTCGCCGCCCGGTACTCGATGTGGTCGGTCGTCCCCTCGCGCTCGTGCCGGTCGATCATCGCCAGCGTCTCGGCACCCAGCGCGCCGAGCAGCCGGCGGATCTCCGCCAGGTGGCTCGCGGTATCGGCGCTGGTGTTGGAGAGCACGAGGCTGCGCGCCGCGCCGGGATGGGTCAGCACGTATTCGATGCCGAGCATGCCGCCCCAGGAATGGCCCCAGAGATGGACCGGGCCGTCGCTCTCGGACCGGCGCACCGCCTCCAGCTCGGCCACGTAGCGCCGCAGCGTCCAGAGTGCCGGATCGTCCGGCTTGTCCGAGGCGCCGGTGCCGAGCTGGTCATGGATGACCACGCGCCAGCCGCGCCGGGCGAGCCTGGCCGCCGCCCCGCGCAGGTAGCGCGAGCCCACGCCCGGCCCGCCATTCACCGCCAGCACCGTCTCGTCATGCCGGTCGCCATAGACATAGACCGCGACCTGGCCGCCTTCGACGGCCACGAAGCCGATGCGATCGGGGGCGATGTCGGCGCCGGCCCGGCCGGTCGCCGCCTCCTGCCCTGCGGCGTTGCGGGAGGACGTCATGGTACCATCCTAGGCAGCGGCGCCGTCGATCACGGCGCGCAGCTTACGCGCCAGCGCCGCCCGGACATAGGGCTTGTTGAGCAGCTGCGAGCCGGGCGCGAGCTTGCCCTGCAGCACGATCACGTCCTCGGTATAGCCGCTGGTGAAGAGCAGCTTCAGGCCGGGCCGGAGGACGATCGCCTTCTCGGCGAGCTCGCGACCGTTCATGCCGCCGGGCATGACGACATCCGTGAACAGCACGTCGATCGGCCGTCCGGAGTCGAGCTCCGCCAGGGCGGAGGGGCCGTCGCTCACCGCGACGACGCGGTAGCCGAGCACCCTCAGCTGATCGCAGACGAAGGCGCGGACCAGCTCGTCGTCCTCGACCACGAGGATCGTCTCGCTGCCGCCCGGCAGCTCCTCCGTCGAGCGGCCGGCGGGGATCTCGTGCGGCCGCATGTCCGGCGCCGGCGGCAGATAGAGGCGCACCGTCGTCCCGACGCCCGCCTCGCTGTAGATCTTGGCATGGCCGCCGGACTGCCGGGCGAAGCCGTAGATCATGCTGAGCCCGAGCCCCGAGCCGCGGCCCTGGACCTTGGTGGTGAAGAACGGATCGAAGGCGCGCTCCAGCACCTCCGTCGACATGCCGGTCCCGGTATCCGATACCGCGATCGCGACATAGTCGCCGGCGGCGGCGTCGGGATTGTGGCGCACGTAGTCCGCGTCCAGACGGGCGGGGCCGGCCGAGATGGTGACCCTGCCGCCGCCCGGCATGGCGTCGCGCGCGTTGATCGCGAGATTGAGCAGCGCGTTCTCGAGCTGCACGGGGTCGGCGAGCACCTTGGGCGCCGGATCGGGGAGGTCGACCGCGATGTCGATGTCCTCGCCCAGAGTCCGCGCCAGGAGCGGCTCGAGCTCGTCGATCAGCTGGCGCAGTCCGATCTCCGCCGGTTCCAAAGGCTGACGCCGCGCGAAGGCCAGCAGGCGCTGGGTGAGGTCGGCGCCGCGCCGGCCGGCCTCGAGGATGGTCTCGGTCAGCTTGTGGCCGCGCTCGTCCGCGACGAGCCGGTCCTGCAGCAGCTCGGCGCAGCCGACGGTCACCGACAGCAGGTTGTTGAAGTCGTGCGCCAGCCCGCCGGTCAGCTGGCCGACCGCCTCCATGCGCTGGGCGTGCCGGATCTGCCGCTCGAACGCCTTGCGCTCGGTCAGGTCGCGTACGGTGCAGACGAAGCGGCGCTTCCCGCCTTCCGGCGACACCTCCGCCACGACCAGGTCCAGAGGGAACACGTGCCCTCCTTCGCCCAGCCCCTCGACCTCGCCGTCGAAGGCGAGCGGGCCGTTCTGCCCGCCGGCATCGCCGCGACGGAGCCGCGCCAGCACCTCCGTATGGTACCGCTCGGGCATCAGCTCGGTGATCCGCCTGCCGAGCATCTGCGCGGCCGGACGCGCGAAGATGCGCGCCGCCGCGCCGGAAAAGCTCTCGATGGCGCCGTCCTCGTCGATGGTGATGAGCCCGTCCACGCTGCTGTCCATCATGAGGCGGGCCTGGCGCTCGCGTTCCAGCAGACGCCGCGCGGCGGCCTGGCGCATGTCCTCCGCCTCGCGGCGCGCGGTGATGTCCCGCGTGATCGTGACATAGCCGGTGATCCGGCCGGCCTCGTCCGCCAGCCGCGTGACCGCGACGTTCGCCCAGAAGCGCGTCCCGTCCTTTCGGCAATGCCACACGTCGTGCTCGAAGCGGCCCCGCTCCGCCGCCTCGGCCAGGATGCGATCGATCGCGCCCTGCTCGACGTCCTGTTCGCGATAGAGCCGGCCGAGGTGATGGCCGACCAGCTCCGAGGGCTGCCAGCCCAGGATCTTCGCCGCGCCGTCGTTGCAGCGGAGGATCCGGCCGGTCGGGTCGAGCAGCATCACCGCCTGGTCCCGAATGCTGTCGAGCAGGCTGTAGAACCGCCGATCGCTGTCGTGACGGGCGTTTTCGGCGGCGCCGACGTCCCGGAAGGTCTGGCGCAGCAGCAAATAGAGGGCCGCCGAGGTCAGCGCCACGAAGGCAAGGCCCTTGCCGGTCTGAGCGAGCGTTTCGGCACGGCCGACGCCCTCGAGCCGGGTGTGCAGGAGGACGTCGGAGAGCAGGATCCACGCGCTGGAGAGAAGCGCGTAGCAGCCGACGATCACCTCGAGACGGCGACCGCTCACCGTCGGCCGCGACGAGGGGTTCGGCCGCCACCAGGGCGGCGGCCGGCGCCATGCCGGCATGCTAGCTTGGTCTCGCCTCGATACCATTCGACCTTCATACCCCCGAATGTTCCATCGGGGTCAAGCTTCTTTGCGACACGAGGGGGGCGCGGCCGGAGGTCCGTATCCCGCCGCGCACCGCCGGCGGCACGATTTCAGATTGGTCGATTCACCTGACGGCACCTATGATCCGCCCCGATTTCTCCCGAAGGTCCCGCCGCTGATGCTCAACCATCCCGATCCCCGCTTGTTGCCGGAGCTGCGCCGGCTGGCCCGCGAAGCGGGGCAGGCCATCCTGGTGCATTACGGCACCAACCCGGCCGTCCGCGCGAAGCAGGACGCCTCGCCGGTCACCGCGGCCGACGAGATCGCGGAGCGGATGATCATCGAGGGGCTGGCGGGCCTGGCGCCCGGAGTGCCGATCGTGTCGGAGGAAGCGGCCGCCGGCGGCCACCTTCCGGATGTCGGGACGCCGGGGCAGGCCGGCCGGCGGTTCTGGCTGGTCGATCCGCTCGACGGCACGCGCGAATTCCTGAGCGGCAACGGCGAATTCACGGTCAACATCGCATTGATCGAGGGAGACCGGCCGGTGCTCGGCATCGTCCATGTGCCGACCCGGGACGTGACCTATGTCGGCGCGGGACCCGGCGCGGCGACCCGCCAGGAAGCGGAGCATGCGCCGGAGCCGATATCGGCGCGCGTGCAGCCGGCCGACGGCGCGATCGTGCTGGCCAGCCGGTCGCACGCGAACGCCGAGGCGCTCGACGCCTTCCTGGCGACGCAGCGCGTCGCGGGACGGATCCGCGCCGGCAGCTCGCTGAAGTTCTGCCTGATCGCCGAGGGCGTGGCCGATCTCTATCCGCGCTTGGGGCGGACGATGGAATGGGACACCGCTGCGGCCCATGCGGTGCTGGCGAGCGCCGGCGGCAGCGTCACGACGCTCGACGGGGCCGAGCTTCGCTATGGCAAGCCGGGCTTCGAGAATCCGCATTTCGTGGCGCGCGGGCGCACGCGCTGAGCCCGCCACGGGAACTGCATTTTCGCGTGCCGCCCGTGTTGACTCGGTCGGCGTCGAGGCGCACACTTCCCCCGCTGTGGCTGGTTCTCCGGTCACTTCCTCAGCCGCCGCAAATCCTTGCGGTGACTCTCGGTTCGGCGTCATGCCGCGGATGGGCTGAACCTAGACAATGACAAGATGACGGAGCCGCCTGACATCGTCGGCGGCTCCGCCGTTGAGTCCGGAAGAACGCCACGCGCCCGTTTCTCCCCGATCTTAGCAGCGGGCATCCCTGCACCGGACCATACCACGCCGGCTCTGTCGCGCCGCGGAACGGCATGGTAAGCCGCAGCCATCATGTCGCAGCCCCTCCTCCCCGTCCTTCCCGCCACGCAAGAGGCGGTCGCACGCGCGGCGGCCGCTTTGCGCGCCGGACGGCTGGTGGCCTTTCCGACGGAAACCGTCTACGGGCTGGGCGCCGACGCGACGAACGATCGCGCCGTCGCCGCGATCTTCGCGGTGAAGGGCCGCCCCAGCTTCAATCCGCTGATCGTGCACCTTCCCGACGCGGCGGTCGCGTCGTCGCTGGTGAGGCTGGACGCGCGGGCCGAGCGGCTGGCGGCGCGGTTCTGGCCGGGGCCGCTCACCCTCGTCCTCCCGCGCCTGGAGAGCTGCCCGGTGTCGCTGCTGGCGAGCGCCGGGCTCGACAGCCTGGCCATTCGCGTGCCGGCGCATCCGGTGGCGCGGCGGCTGCTGCGCGCGACGGAACGGCCGCTCGCAGCGCCCAGCGCCAACCGGTCGGGCAAGCTGAGCCCGACCGCGGCGGAACACGTGCTGGACTCCTTCGGCAGGGATCCCGGCCCGATCGCGCTGGTGCTCGACGGCGGGCCCTGCAGCGTGGGGGTGGAGTCCACCGTGATCGACCTGTGCGGGCCGGCGCCGGCGCTGCTGCGGCCCGGCGGCGTCGCGGTCGGAGGAGCTCGCCGAGATCACCGGCCCGCTCGCGGACGCGGCCGGCGCCGTTGCGGCGGCCGCCCCGCGCTCTCCCGGCCAGCTGCTCAGCCACTACGCGCCGGAGCGGCCGCTGCGGCTCGACGCCACCAGCGTCGAGGCCGACGAGGCGCTGCTGGCCTTCGGCCCGAACCCGCCGGGCGGTGCGGCGGTCATGGAGAATCTAAGCGTTGCCGGCGACCTGACCGAGGCCGCGGCCAATCTGTTCGCCCTGCTGCGCCGGCTCGACCGGCCGGGCATATCCCGCATCGCCGTCATGCCGGTGCCGGAGAGAGCCCTCGGCCGGGCCATCAACGCCCGGCTGCGCCGCGCCGCCGCGCCACGGCCGTAGCCCGCGCAGGAACCGCGCTGCTACGCTAGCCCGCATGATCGGCACTCATCCTGCCCGGGATGTGATCGGCGCGCTCAAGAACGTGGTCGGCCCGGCGGGCTGGACCGACGACGCGGCCGAGATGGCGCCCCGGCTCGTCGACCAGCGCGGCACCTATCGCGGGCGCGCCGCGCTGATGCTGCGCCCGGCCTCGACGGAGGAGGTCGCCGCGATCGTCCGGCTCTGCGCAGGCTCGCGCACGCCGATCGTGCCGCAGGGCGGCAATACCGGCCTGGTCGGCGGCGCGACTCCGCAAGCGGACGGCCGAGAGATCCTGCTGTGCCTCGACCGGATGAACCGCATCCGCGAGCTCGACCCGCTCGACTACACGGTGGTGGTGGAGGCGGGCTGCGTGCTGAAGCGCCTGCAGGAAGCGGCGGAGGAAGCCGACCGGCTGTTCCCCTTGAGCCTCGGCGCGGAGGGGAGCTGCCAGATCGGCGGCAATCTCTCCACCAATGCCGGCGGCATCAACGTGCTGCGCTACGGCAATGCGCGGGACCTGGTGCTGGGGCTCGAGGTCGTGCTGCCGGACGGGCGGGTCTGGAACGGCCTGCGCACGCTGCGCAAGGACAATACCGGCTATGACCTGAAGCAGATCTTCCTCGGCGCCGAAGGCACGCTCGGCATCATCACGGCTGCCGCGCTCCGCCTGTTCCCCCGCCCCCGCGACCGGGCGACGGCCTTCGCCGCCGTTGCCGGCCTGGACGCCGCGCTCGAGCTGCTCGCGCGCTGCCGCGCCGCCAGCGGCGACCAGGTGACGAGCTTCGAGCTGGTGCCGCGCAGCGGCATCGCGCTCGCCTTGCGCCACGTGCCGGACAGCGCCGACCCGCTTGCCGGAGGCCATGGCTGGTGCGTGCTGATCGAGCTCACCAGCAGCGCGGCATCGTCCCGGCTGCGCGACGAGCTCGAGGCGGTGCTCGGCGCGGCGCTCGAGGACGGGCTGGTGCGCGACGCCACCATCGCCGAGAGCGGCGCCGCGGCCGCGCGGCTCTGGCGGCTGCGCGAGGCGATCGTCGAGGCGCAGCGCCACGCCGGCGCCGCCATCAAGCACGACGTCGCCGTGCCGGTGTCACGTGTCCCGGAATTCGTCGCGCTGGCGAGCGAGGCGGTCGCCGCCGCGGTGCCGGGCGTCGTCATCGTCCCGTTCGGCCATCTCGGCGACGGCAATGTCCATTTCAACCTGAACCGGCCGGCGGACGGCGACGACGCCGGCTTCCTGGCGCGGCGCGGCGACATCTCCGGCCTGGTGCACGACATCGTGGCGCGGCTCGGCGGGTCGGTGAGCGCGGAGCACGGCGTCGGCCAGCTGCGCCGCGACGAGCTGCCGCGCTACAAGCCCGCCGTCGAGCTGGAGCTGATGCGGCGCATCAAGACGGCGCTCGATCCCGACGGCATCATGAATCCCGGCAAGGTGGTCCCGCTCTGACGGGGCCCAGAGCCCCAGGATCTATTCCTGGACGCAGACGACCTCGGTCGACAGGAGCTTGCCCGAGCACACCACGGCGTCGCCGTCGCCGGACACGCCGAGCACGACCTTGAGCCGGAACATCGAATCGAGCGTCTCCATGTAGGCGGGGTCGACGGTGAACTCGTCGATGCGCGTCGGGAAGGACAGCATGCTGGCGAAGGTGGAGGCCTGCTGGTTCGGCGCGCCCGTCGCCGGATCGACGTCGGCCAGGACCTTGAGACGGGCGATCAGGGTGCGTGCCGCCGCCTCGTCCCCCGCCGCCTCCATGTCGTAGGCATAGATCAGGATCTCGCGGTCCTGATAGTGGACGAAGGCGCTGTAGCCGCCCGCCACCCCGTCGGCGCCGACATGCGCCTCGAGGCGGGCGAGACCGAGATCGAACAGCGTGGCCGGCGTGCCCTTGAGCGCGGTCACGATCTCGTCCGGCCCGGCAACGGCAGGTGACATGCTGGCAGCCACCATGGCGGCGGCGAGCACAAGACGCGCGAGCATAGGTATTCCCCTGGAGTTTGACGGCCCTGCCGCCCCCGGTGCACGTGGCTGTGAAGGCGACGGCGGCGATGCTAGCATGCCGGCCCGGCATCTGCCGAGAAACGTCGCGCGTTTCTTTCGGCCGGCAGACCGGCCACGATCACGGCAGACAGAGAAGGCGGCGGCATGGCGGCGTATCAGGCTCCGGTCCTGGACATCCAGTTCGTGATGGCAGAGGTCGCCGGACTCGGGGACGTGGCCGCCCTGCCCGGCTATGGCGAGGCGAGCCCCGATCTGGTGTCGCAGATCCTGACCGAAGCCGCGCGATTCGCCGGCGAAGTGCTCGCGCCCCTCAACCGGCCCGGCGATGCGGCGCCGAGCCGGCTGGAGAACGGCGTGGTGCGCACGCCGGACGGCTTCGCCGCAGCGTATCGCGGATTCGTCGAGAGCGGCTGGAACGCGGTGCCGTTCGAGCCGGAGCACGGCGGCCAGGGCCTGCCCTGGACGGTGGCGATCGCGCTGCAGGAGATGTGGAATTCGGCGAACATGTCCTTCGCCCTCTGCCCGCTCCTGACCCAGGGCGCGGTCGAGCTGCTGCAGATCCACGGCAGCCCGGAGCAGAAGCGCACCTATCTCGCGCCGCTCGTCGAGGGCCGCTGGACCGGCACGATGAACCTGACGGAGCCGCAGGCCGGCACCGATCTCGGCGCGATCCGCACCCGCGCGGTCCGCGACGGCGACGGGTACCGCATCGTCGGGCAGAAGATCTTCATCACCTATGGCGAGCACGATCTCGCCGAGAACATCGTGCACATGGTGCTGGCGCGCACGCCGGACGGGCCGCCCGGCGTCAAGGGCGTGTCGCTGTTCATCGTGCCCAAGCATCTGCCGGATGCCGGGGGCCGGCCGGGCCGGCGCAACGACCTGCGGTGCGTGTCGCTGGAGCACAAGCTGGGCATCAAGGCCAGCCCGACCTGCGTCATGTCGTATGGCGACGACGGCGGCGCCCGCGCCTATCTGGTCGGCGAGGAGAACCGCGGCGTCGAGTACATGTTCACGATGATGAACAACGCGCGCCTCTCCGTCGGCGTGCAGGGTCTGGCGATCGGGGAGCGCGCCTTCCAGCAGGCCCGCGACTATGCGCAGGCACGGGTCCAGAGCCGCGCCGCCGGGGCGCGCAGCGCGGAGCCGGTCGCCATCGTCCGGCATCCCGACGTGCGGCGCATGCTGATGACCATGCGGGCGAGCGTCGAGGCGATGCGCGGCCTGGTCTATTACGCGGCCGGCGCGCTCGACCGCGCCAAGCGCCATCCGGACGATGCGGAGCGCCTGCGGCAACAGGCGGTCGTCGACCTGCTCATTCCGGTGGTGAAGGGCTGGTGCACGGACCAGGGCGTCGCCGTCGCCTCTCTCGGCATCCAGGTCCATGGCGGCACCGGCTTCATCGAGGAAACCGGCGCCGCCCAGCATCTGCGCGACGCGCGCATCGCCCCGATCTACGAAGGGACCAACGGCATCCAGGCGAACGACCTCGTCGGCCGCAAGCTGATGCGCGACGGCGGGGCGGCCGCGCGCGCATTCCTGCAGGAGCTGCGCTCGACCGCGGACGCGCTGTCCGCCGACGGCGATGCGGGCCGGGCGCTGGGCGGCAGGCTCGCCACCGCGACGGAGGCGCTCGACCGCGCCACGCGCTGGCTCCTCGAGGCGCTGCCGCGCGATACCGATCTCGCACTCGCCGGCGCGTCGCCCTATCTCACCCTCTTCGGCACCGTCGCGGGCGGCTGGACACTCGCCCGGCAGGCGCAGGCGGCGATGCGGCTCGCCGCCGCCGATGGCGATGCCGACCAGCAGTTCCTCATGAACAAGATCGCGACGGCGCGCTTCTATGCGGACAACCTGCTCTGCGCCGCGCCGGGACTGGCGAGCCAGGTCACCGACGGCGGCGACAGCACGCTCGCGATCGCTCCGGAACTCGTCTAGCGCGCCGTACCGCTTTCATACCAATTGCAGGATCGGAGTGGGCCGCCGGTGCAGAACGGCGGCTGATCGGTCTTGCGCATGCCCGCGATCCGGGCTTTCATTCTGCGACAAAAGAGCGCAGATCCGCTCGACCTGTGCGAGCGAGAAACGGCGCCAAAGGGGGTGCGTCAACGAAATCGCGGGAGACATCCAGATGGTGAGAGGCTTCAGGACCCTGGCCGCTGCATCGGTCGTTTCACTCGGCCTGGCGGCAGGCGTGCATGCTCCGACGGCTTTGGCCGAGGTGCCGGAATCGACCGACCCGATCAAGATCGCGCTGTTCGACTGGACCAGCGTCAACGTCAACGCCCATATTCTGGGCGGCATCCTCACCGAGCTCGGCTACAACGTCGAGTACGTGACCGCCGACTACATCTCGAGCCTGACCACCGGGCTCACGACCGGGGACATCACGGTCGGCCTGGAGTTCTGGGACACCACCGCCGGCGAAGGCATGGCGGCATCCGACGCCACCGGCATGACGGAGCGGCTGGGCTCGCTCGGCGCGCAGGCCATCGAGGAGTGGTGGTACCCGATCTACATGAAGGAGAAATGTCCCGGCCTGCCGAACTGGGAGGCGCTCAAGGACCCCGCCTGCGCGGAGGCGTTCTCCACGCCCGAGACGGCGCCGCGCGGCCGCTATCTCGGCGGGCCGGTCACCTGGGAAGGGTTCGACGACGAGCGCGTCGAGGCGCTCGGCCTGCCCTTCGACGTGATCCACGCCGGCACGGATGCGGCGATGTTCGCCGAGCTGGAATCCGCCTATTCGCGCAAGGCGCCGATCATGCTGTGGATCTATTCGCCGCATTGGGCGCCGACCAAGTACGAGGGCGAGTGGGTCGAGTTCCCGCCTCATTCGAAGGAGTGCTACGAGGACCCGTCGGCCGGCATCAACCCGGACATGGCGTATGACTGCGGCAAGCCGCGCGGCGATATCTGGAAATATGCCTGGATCGGCATGAAGGACAAATGGCCGGTCGCGTACAAGGTCGCCAAGAACTACACGATCGACGCCAAGGAGCTCGGCACGTTGGGCGGCCAGGTCGACCTCGAGGGCAAGAGCATCGAAGAGGTCGCCGCGCAGTGGGTGAAGGACAACGAGGCCACGTGGCGCGCCTGGGCCGAGTGAGGGGTTGAGCGGCAAGGGCGACGGCCTCGTCGCCTTCGCCATGTGCCGAACCGAGCGGGGACGGGCGGACCGCGACATCCGCCCGTCCCGCATCGCCTCATCGGCGGGAGCCGGCGGTCGGGCGCGATCGTCCCCCGCCGCGCCGCGTTGCCCGGGAGCCGCGTCCATCGGATGAGCACCGTCGTCCATCAGCATGCCGCCGCGCCTGCGGCACGGAGCGACCCGATCCGCCCCGTCAAGCTCGCCTGCCGCAACGTGTGGAAGGTCTTCGGCCGCGGCGCCGAGGAGTTCATGCGCGCCCGGCCGGATGCCGGAGACGCCGAGCTGCTCGAAGCGGGCCTCGTCGGCGCGGTCCGCAGAGCGACGCTCGAGGTCCACGAGGGCGAGATCTTCATCGTCATGGGCCTGTCCGGCTCCGGCAAGTCGACGCTGGTGCGCTGCCTGTCGCGGCTCATCGAGCCGACGGCCGGCGCAATCGTCTTCGAGGGCAGCGATCTTCTGAAGGCGAGCGAGCGCGAGCTGATCGAGATCCGCCGCCACAAGATGGGCATGGTGTTCCAGCACTTCGCCCTGCTGCCGCATCTGACGGTGATCGAGAACGTCGCATTTCCCCTGGCCGTCCAGGGCGTGGCGCGGGCGCAGCGCGAGCAGCGGGCGCGCGAGGTGATCGAGCTGGTGGGTCTCAAGGGCCGCGAGCTCTACTACCCGCGCCAGCTGTCGGGCGGGCAGCAGCAGCGCGTCGGCATCGCCCGCAGCCTCGCCGGCGAGCCGGAGATCTGGTTCCTGGACGAGCCGTTCTCGGCGCTCGATCCGCTGATCCGGCGCGAGATGCAGGACGAGTTCATGCGGCTGCAGAACGTCCTGCACAAGACCATCGTCTTCATCACCCATGACTTCGACGAGGCGATCCGGCTGGCCGACCGCATCGCCATCATGAAGGACGGCGAGATCATCCAGGTGGGGACGCCGGAAGAGCTCGTCGTGCGGCCGGCCACCGATTACGTCGCGGATTTCACCCGGGACGTGCAGCGCGCGAAGGTGATCTCGGCGCGCGCGCTGATGCGCCCGGCGAACCCGGCCCTGCCCACCGGCGGCAGCGTGAAGGCGGACGTCCGGGTCGCCGCCTTCGCCGCCGACATCGTCGGCAGCGACAAGCCGTTCGGCGTGGTCGACGAGACGGGGAGGCTGATCGGCCATGTGGACCGGGCGGAGGTGATCGACCTTCTGGCCGGACGGAGCCGCGAGCGATGACCGCTGCGGTTGCCGCGCCCGAGCTCGAGCGGCGGCCGACCTCGCCCTGGCTGTGGATCTGGCTCGCCGCGCTGGCGGCGACCGCCGTCGTAGCGGTCTCGGAAATCGACTGGCTCAACCAGTATCCGAAATCCTGGGAACTGCCGCTCGCCCGGGAAGTCAGCGAGATCATCCGCTGGCTGATCAAAGCGATCTTCGACGTCACCCGGGCGATCAGCGCCGTGCTCCAGGTGCCGATGGATTTCGCGCTCGACCTGCTGAGCCGCGATTTCAGGCTGGGCGACACGCCGGATTCGCCGGTGCTGCCGCGGCTGTCCTGGGTCGGCGTGACCGCCGCCGTGGCGATCATCGGCTACGTCTATGGCGGCGTGCGGCTGGCGGCGGTCGGCGGGCTCTGCTTTCTCTATCTCGCCCTCTTCGGCCAATGGGACAGCGCCATGAAGACCCTGGCGCTGGTCGTCATCTGCGTGCCGCTCGGCGTCGCGATCGGGCTCGCCGTGGGCATCGCCGGGTATCGCGCGCCTGTCTTCAACCGGGCCGCGATCGTTCCGGCGCTCGACCTCGCCCAGGCAACGCCCGCCTTCGCCTATCTCATCCCCATGCTGATGCTGTTCGGCAACAATCCCGTGTCGGCGATGCTGGCGACGCTGGTCTATGCCGTGCCGCCGATGGTGCGGGCGACCACGCTGGCGCTCTCCCAGGTGCCGCACGAGATCCGCGAGTTCGGCCACATGGCCGGCTGCACCCGGCGGCAGCATCTGTGGCGCGTGCTGGTGCCCTCGGCCCGGCCGCTGCTGATGGTGGGCGTCAACCAGGTCATCATGATGACGCTCAACATGGTAATCATCGCCTCGATGATCGGCGCCGGCGGGCTCGGCTTCGACGTGCTGACGGCGCTGCGCCGGCTCGACGTGGGCAAGAGCTTCGAGGCCGGCATGTCGATCGTGCTGCTCGCCATCGTGCTCGACCGGATCAGCCAGGCCGCCGCCGACCGGAAGCCGACGATGGGCGAGCCGAAGCGCGGCCTCTGGCGGCGCCACCCCTATCTCCTGCTCGCCGCCGCCGTGCTGCTGGCGACGACCGTGCTGAGCGTCTTCGTCCCGGCGCTCCACACCGTGCCGGAATCGCTCACCGTCTCCACGGCGCCGCTCTGGGACGCCGCGCTGGAATGGATCGTCGTCACCTTCTTCGACGCGATCGAGGTGTTCCGCACCTTCGTCCTGCTCTATCTGCTCAATCCCCTGCGGAATCTCCTGCTCGACCTGCCCTGGGTCGCCGTGGTCGGCCTGCTCGGCCTCGCCGGCTACCAGCTGGGCGGCTGGCGGCTGGCGGCGCTCGCGGTCGTCCTCACCCTGTTCCCCGCGGTGACCGGCCTGTGGGAGAAGACCATCGTCACGGTCTATCTCGTCGGCGTCTCCACCGTCATCGCCTGCCTGATCGGCATCCCGCTCGGCGTGCTCGCCGGCCGCAACGACACGGCCGACAAGATCCTGACGGTCATCGTCGACACGCTGCAGACGATCCCGGCCTTCGTCTACCTGATCCCGGCGGTGATGCTGTTCCGCGTCGGCGACTTCACCGCCATGATCGCCATCGTCGCCTATGCGGTCGTGCCGGCGATCCGCTACACCGCGCACGGCATCCGGCAGGTGTCGCCGTCCCTGATCGAGGCGGCCGTGGCCCAGGGCTGCACGCGCCGGCAGATCCTGTGGCGCATCCAGCTGCCGCTCGCCCTGCCCGAGCTCATGCTCGGCATCAACCAGACGATCATGATGGCGCTCAGCATGCTGGTCATCACCGCGCTGGTCGGCACGCGCGACCTGGGGCAGGAGACCTATATCGCGCTGACCAAGGCCGATACCGGGCGCGGCATCGTCGCCGGGCTCTGCGTCGCCTGCATCGCCATCATCGCCGATCGCATGATCGGCGCCTGGAGCAACCGCCTCAAGGCCCGCTACGGCCTCGCGTAATCCCATGACAGCCCTGAAGCCCGTCCCAGACCACGTCACCCGGATCCGGAGGCTCCGCTGCTGGTCGGGAGCGGTCGACCCCGAGCCGCTCAAGGGCGGCATCACCAATGCCAACTACGTCGTGGAGGACGGCGGCCGGCGCTTCGTGGTGCGGATCGGGGACGACATCCCGGTGCACGGCGTGATGCGCTTCAACGAGCTCGCCGCGAGCCGGGCGGCCTTCGCCGCCGGCCTGTCGCCCGAGGTGGTGCATCACGAGCCGGGCGCGCTCGTGCTGCAGTACATCCAGGGAGAGACCCTGACGCCGGAGGCGGTGCGCCGGCGTCCCATGCTGGAGCGCATCCTGCCGCTCGTCGCGCGCTGCCACCGCGACATGCCGAACGTGGTGCGCGGCCCGGTCCTGATGTTCTGGGTGTTCCATGTGCTGCGCGACTACGCGGGCACCCTGCGCGACGGCGGAAGCCGCATGACGCCCGAGCTGCCGCGCCTGCTCGGCATCGCCGAGGAGCTCGAGGCGCTGGTCGGGCCGACCCGCATCGTGTTCGGGCATAACGACCTGCTCGCGGCGAACTTCCTCGACGACGGCGAGCGGCTCTGGCTGATCGACTGGGACTATGCCGGGTTCAACAGCCCGCTCTTCGACCTCGGCAATCTCTGCTCGAACAACGAGGTGGCGCCCGAGGACGAGACCTGGCTGCTGGAAACCTATTTCGGCAGCCCGCTCTCGGGCGCGCAGCGGCGCAGCTACGAGGCGATGAAATGCGCGTCGCTGCTGCGCGAGACCATGTGGAGCATGGTCTCCGAGCTCCATTCGACCCTCGACTTCGACTACGTGGCCTACACGGCCGACAACATGGCCCGCTTCGAGCGGGCCTATGCCGAGCTGCGGCAGTTCTGAGCAATCCGAGGAGCATCATGGCGTCCCCACCCTCCCACGCCCGCGCCGTCGTCATCGGCGGCGGAATCGTCGGCTGCAGCACGGCTTATCACCTGGCGGAGCTGGGCTGGACGGACGTCGTGCTGCTCGAGCGCCAGAAGCTCACCGGCGGATCGACCTGGCACGCGGCGGGGCTGGTGGGGCAGCTCCGCAGCTCGGCCAACATCACGCAGCTCTTGAAGTACAGCGTCGAGCTCTATGGCCGGCTGGAGGTGGAAACCGGACAGGCGACCGGCTGGAAGATGAATGGCGGCCTGCGCCTCGCCTGTAACCCGGAGCGCATGACGGAGATCAAGCGCCAGGCGACCACCGCCCACAGCTTCGGACTCGAGATGCATCTGCTGACGCCGTCCGAAGCCAGGGATCTTTGGCCGCTGATGGACGTCTCCGACCTGGTCGGGGCGGCCTTCCTGCCGACCGACGGCCAGGCGAATCCGTCGGATATCGCGCAGGCTTTGGCCAAGGGCGCGCGGGCGCGCGGCGTGCAGATCTTCGAGGACTGCGCCGTGGCCGCGATCCGGTCGAAGGACGGGCGGGTGACCGGCGTCGCCCATGCCGGCGGCGAGATTGCCTGCGAGGTCGTCGTCAATTGCTGCGGCCAGTGGGCGAAGGAGGTCGGGCGGCTCGCCGGCGTGTCGGTGCCGCTGCAATCGGTGCAGCACCAGTACATGGTCACGGAGCCGATCGAAGGCGTCGCCCGCGACCTGCCGACGCTGCGCGACCCCGACCGGCTCATCTACTTCAAGGAGGAGGTGGGCGGGCTCGTCATGGGCGGCTACGAGCC
>JRYH01001473.1_pt1 | contig 16704 bp, 13 predicted proteins | sample 235351 | NCBI WGS metagenome assembly JRYH01 (sample SAMN03074221, study PRJNA261480) | activated sludge metagenome | biome: Wastewater Treatment Plant; feature: Wastewater; material: Activated sludge; isolation source: activated biomass of a wastewater treatment plant treating wastewater... ... | reverse complement strand
GCCGGCCTCGAAGGCTACAAGTTCAACGAGGCCGCAGGCGCGATCTACGAGTTCGTGTGGGGCGTTTACTGCGACTGGTATCTGGAGCTGATCAAGCCGATCCTGGCGGGCGACGACGAGCAGGCGATCACCGAGACGCGCGCCTGCACGGCATGGGTGCTCGACCAGTGCCTCAAGCTCCTGCATCCGTTCATGCCGTTCATCACCGAGGAGCTGTGGGCGCATATGGTGGAGCATGGCGAGCAACGCCTGTCGCTGCTCTGCCTCTCGGAGTGGCCGAAGCTCGCGGGGCTGGCGAGCCCAGCGGCCGACGAGGAGATCGGCTGGGTCGTGCGTCTCGTCTCCGAGGTGCGCTCGGTGCGCACGGAGATGAACATTCCCGCGGGCGCCAAAATCCCGCTTGTGATCACGGGCGCGAGCGAGGCCACTGTGGCGCGGGCGCGCCGGCACGACGAGACGATCCAGCGGCTGGCGCGGCTCGAGAGCATCGCCTTCGAGACGGCGGCCCCGAAGGGCGCGGCGCTGATCGTGATCGGCGAGGCGACGGTCGCACTGCCGCTCGAAGGCGTGATCGACATGGGCGCCGAGCGCAAGCGCCTGGGCAAGGAGATCGATAAGGCCGAGGGCGACCGCACCAAGGCGGCGGCCTGGCTCGCCAATGCCGCCAACGTCGCCAAGTCCCCCGAGCACGTGGTGGAGCTCAACCGCGAGCGAGTCGCCGAGGCGGCGGACCGCATCGCGCGCCTCACGGCCGCGCTGAAGCGCATCGAGGGATAGGCGCCGTCGGCTCCCGTCCCTGTCGTTCCGGCGAAGGCGCGAAAGTTCTTTTGCGATAGAGCCACGCGCGGAAGTTCCATCCTGCGCCCGCCATCCCGTCGAACGGGCCTTCAGCATGCGTCCCGCAATCGCCGCGAGACGGCCCAAGTCGAGCCTACGATCGGCCGGGATCGGATGGTAAACGGGATCATGGCAGCCGACCGGAAACTCTCGATGGCGCCGAGTGTGCCCTCGATGTCACGCCTGGCGGATCGTCCTGAAATTGGAACTCAGAAGTCAGGTATGTTGCCTGATCGCCACGCAATCCGGGTCGATGTGCCTCGTTTGGGCCACAAATGGAGAGCAACCAGAGGTCAGCGAGAACGGGAGCTTGCGGGGGCTTCAGGTTCGGAATTGGCGGAGAGCCTCGTTAGGCAACCGCAGATCCAATTTTCCGAAGCGGCCTTATCCAAGAATAGAATTCCCGCTCTTGACCGACGGAGGCGCGTGCATCTCATGCGCCGCCGTCCGAAGCGTCAGAGCGAATACGAACGAATACGAATGGAAGTGGGTTGATGGACGCGAGGACGTTCGACAAATCGAAGCTGCCGAGCCGGCATGTCACGGAAGGCCCGTCGCGGGCGCCGCATCGCTCCTACTACTATGCGATGGGACTCACGGAGGAGGAGATCAACCGTCCGTTCGTCGGCGTGGTGTCCTGTTGGAACGAGGCCGCGCCCTGCAACATCGCCCTGCAGCGGCAAGCGCAGTCGGCCAAGGCCGGCGTCAAGGAGGCCGGCGGCACGCCGCGCGAGTTCTGCACCATCACCGTCACCGACGGCATCGCCATGGGCCACCAGGGCATGAAGTCGTCGCTCGTCTCGCGCGAGGTGATCGCCGATTCGATCGAGCTCACCATGCGCGGCCACTGCTACGACGCCCTCGTCGGCATCGCGGGCTGCGACAAGAGCCTGCCCGGCACCATGATGGCCATGCTGCGGCTCAACGTGCCGTCCGTCTTCATGTACGGCGGCTCGATCCTGCCCGGTAAGTTCAAGGGCCATGACGTCACCGTGCAAGACGTCTTCGAGGGCGTCGGCATGCATTCGGTCGGACGGCTTTCCGACGAGGAGCTGCACGAGCTCGAGTGCGTGGCCTGCCCGAGCGAGGGCGCGTGCGGGGCGCAGTTCACCGCCAACACCATGGCGTGCGTCTCCGAGGCCATCGGTCTCGCACTGCCGGGGTCGGCTGGAACGCCGGCACCCTACAAAAGCCGCGACCAGTATGCGCGCGCTTCGGGCGAAGCCGTGATGAAGCTTATCGCGCACGGCATCCGTCCGCGCGACATCTGTACGAGAAAGGCGTTCGAGAACGCCGCGATCGTCGTTGCCGCGACCGGCGGCTCGACGAACGGCGCGCTGCACCTCCCTGCGATGGCGCACGAGTGCGGCATCGACTTCGATCTTTTCGACGTGGCCGAGATCTTCAAGAAGACGCCCTACATCGCCGACCTCAAGCCCGGCGGAAAGTACGTGGCGAACGACGTGCATGCGATCGGCGGCGTGCCTCAAATTCTCAAGGCTCTGCTCGATGGCGGCATCCTGCACGGCGATTGCCTGACGGTGAGCGGCAAGACCATGGCCGAGAACCTTGCCTCGGTGACCTTCAACACCGACCAGAAGGTCGTCTATCCGGTGTCGAACCCGATCAGCCCGACGGGCGGCGTCGTGGGCCTCAAGGGCACGCTGGCGCCGGACGGGGCGATCGTGAAGGTCGCCGGCCTCAAGATGCTCAAGTACCGCGGCCCTGCGCGCTGCTTCGATTGCGAGGAGGACGCCTTCGCGGCCGTCGATGCGCGCCAGTACAAGGAGGGCGAGGTGCTCGTGATCCGCTACGAGGGCCCCAAAGGCGGCCCCGGCATGCGCGAGATGCTCTCCACCACCGCCGCGCTCTATGGCCAGGGACAGGGTGACAAGGTGGCGCTCATCACCGATGGGCGCTTCTCGGGAGCGACCCGCGGCCTGTGCATCGGGCACGTGGGGCCGGAGGCGGCCGTCGGCGGCCCGATCGGACTCATCCGGGACGGCGACATGATCTCGATCGACGCCGAGAAGGGCACGCTCGACCTCGAGGTCGAGCCGGCCGAGCTCGAGCGTCGTCGGAAGGACTGGAAAGCCCCGCCGAACGCTTACCAGAGCGGGGCCATCAGAAAATTTGCGGATCAGGTGGGGCCGGCCCGTTTCGGTGCCGTGACCCATGCAGGCGGGAAGGCGGAAGTTGTTTGCTATGCGGACATCTAGGCTGATACTGGGGTTAATGGCACTGACGGTCCTGCCCGCTGTCGCGGGTGCGCAGTCGGCCTCGTTCAACTCGCCGCGCGAGGCGCTCCGGCAGGGCGTCAGCGCTTATCAGGGCGGCTATTACGAGCTCGCCATGCCGGCGCTCAGGTTTGCGGCTGCCAAGGACGAGTTCATGGCGAGCTACTACCTCGCCAAGATCTACCAGGACAACACCGGTCCCTATACCGACCACGCCAAAGCCTACGCGCTGTTCGAGAAGATCGCCGACGATCATCTCGACGCGGATCCGGACGATCCGCGCGCGCAGTACGTCGGCAAGGCGCTGACGGCGCTCGCGGGCTATGTCCTGCGCGGGCTGCCTGAGATCGGGCTTCAGCCCGATGCGGAGCGCGCGGTGTTCTATCTCAAGAACGCGTCCACGACGTTCAACGACGAGGACGCGCAGTTCGAGCTCGCCAAGCTGCAGCTCAAGGGCGAAGGCGTCGAGACCAATGTGCCGCTCGGACGGCATTGGCTGTCGGTTTTGAGCCAGAACGGACACGCCGGCGCGCAGGCGTTCTTCGCCGATCTCCTGTGGCGCGGCAAGCATGTCGAGCCCGACCCGCCGCGGGCGCTGGCGCTGATCGCGGTTGCGGTCGATAACGCGCAGCCCCAGGACGCCATGTGGATCGAGGACATCTATCAGAACATCTTCTGCGGGGCAGCCGAGGGGACGCGCAAGCAGGCGACCGGCATCGTCGCGCAATGGGGCAACCGCTACGGACGCAAGCCGACGGCCTCCTATGATCGCAGCGGGTTGCCGCAGCTTACCGCTGCTCCGGTGCGGACCTGTAGGAACGGCGAGCCCGTCGACATGATCCCGACGACGACGCACGCCACGGTCCCGACGCAGCGCCTCCCCGCCGTGCAGACGTTCGACTACGGCCGCATGGACGGCGCCCCGCCGAAACTGCGTGACATCAACGCGCCGGCCTCCGCGCCAGAGCCCCTGGCGCCGATGGAGCGGTGATGATGCCCGTCGAGCGGGAGCGCGGGGGGACGCCCTGACGCGATGGACGTCGTGATGTGATGAACGACGTGATGTGACGGAGCGTGATGACGGGCAGGCCGAGGGGTCTGCCCTTTTCGTTTTCCGGCCGGCGCTCAGCCTGAAGCGTTTTCAAGCGAAGTGGGCACCACTTCGCGTCAAGAAAACGCGTCAAACCAAAAACCTAGAGCCTCGCCTCTAATTTATCAGAGACGAGGCTCTAGCGTCGTCCAGACGGGAGCGTGGTCGGACGGCTTCTCCCAGCTCCGCGTGAAGCGGTCGATGCCGGCGGCCGTGAGCCGGTCGGCAGCCTGCGGGGAGAGCAACTGGAAGTCGATGCGGATGCCGTCGTCCTTCTGCCAGGCGCCGGCCTGGTAGTCCCAGAATGTGTAGTGCCCCGGCCCCGGATGGCAGGCGCGCACGGCGTCGAGGTAGCCGAGGTTGCCGAGCGCGCGGAACGCGGCGCGGCTCTCGGGTTGGAACAGCGCATCGTTGCGCCAGGCGTCGGGCCGCTTCGCGTCCGCGGGCTCCGGAATGACGTTGAGGTCGCCGGCGAGGACGACGGGCATCTCGGATGCGAGGAGCGCGGTGGCGTGCGCCGCGAGCCGCTGCATCCAGGCGAGCTTGTAGGGGAATTTCTCGCTCCCGACGGGATTGCCGTTGGGCAGGTAGATGGACGCCACACGCGCCGAGAGGCTGCCCGCCGTGACGCTTGCCTCGATGTAGCGCGCCTGGGCATCCCCGTCGTCGCCGGGAAGCCCGCGCCTCACGTCATCGAGCGGATGCAGAGCCAGGAGCGCGACGCCGTTGAAGCCCTTCTGTCCGTGCGTTGCGACGTTGTAGCCGAGGTCGGCGAAGGCTTCGGTCGGGAAGCCCTCGTCGACGGTCTTGATCTCCTGCAGGCACAACACGTCGGGCCTGGCTTCGCGCACGTAGGCGATGGCGCCCTCGATGCGGGCGCGGATGCCGTTGATGTTCCAGGTGGTGATTTTCATAACGCGCGGGCCCCCTCACGACGCACGCGTTTTTCCCCTCCCCCTTGCGGGGAGGGGTTAGGGGTGGGGGGACTCCCGACGCAAGCGCTGTAGATTCCCTCCCTCCTAACAAGGGCGGAGGCACAGCGCAGCGCCGTACGTTGCGCGGATGAAGGGAACCTGCGCGCTCCCATGATCAGAGCGAGAAGCTGGTGCCGCAGCCGCAGGAGGCGGTGGCGTTGGGGTTCTGGATCTTGAACGAGGCGCCCATCAGGTCGTCGACGAAATCGATCTCGGAGCCCGCAAGATAGGCCAGCGAGACGGGATCGATCAGGACCTTGGCCATGCTCCTCTCGATGACGATGTCATCGGCCGCCGCAGCATCGACGAGATCGAACTTGTACTGGAAGCCCGAGCAGCCGCCGCCCTCGACGGAGACGCGCAGCATGGTGCCCGCCGGCTCGCCCGCCACGATCTCCGCGATGCGGTCGGCCGCCCGCTCGGTCACGGTCACGGTCTCTGCGCTGGTGTCGGCCATTCGTTACCCCTAAGCGTTTTCAAGCGAAGTGGACACCACTTCGCATTAAGAAAACGCATCAAACCAAAAACCTGGAGCCTAGCCTCTGATTTATCAGAGGCGAACAGGCTCTAGGGAACCGATCGCGCGCGGCGCTCCGTCCCGGTGCAAAAGCTGATACGAAGATAGTAATCGGCCGGTTCAAGTCAAATACACGAGGACACGCGCATCGGGATGGGCACGGCAAAACGGCATTCTCCAGACGGGATATCGGCTTACGGTGCGTCGCTGCAGCCCGGCGAGCGGTCTCCGGCACCCTATGCGGCGAGCGCCGTCGCCTCGCGGGGGCGGCGGTTCAGCGAGCCCGGCTGCCCGACGCGCAGCCCCTTCCAGCGCGATCGCGACCGCGTCCTGCACTCGACGGCCTTTCGCCGCCTGGTCCACAAGACGCAGGTGTTCCTCTATCACGAAGGCGATCACTACCGGACGCGCCTGACCCACAGCCTCGAGGTGGCGCAGGTCGCGCGCACGGTCTCGCGCCAGCTCCGGCTCGACGAGGACCTGGCGGAGGCGCTGGCGCTCGCGCACGATCTCGGGCATCCGCCGTTCGGGCATGCGGGCGAGCGGGCGCTCGACCGGCTCATGGCCGGGTTCGGCGGCTTCGATCACAACGCGCAGAGCCTGCGCGTCGTCATGGCGCTCGAGCGCAAGTACCTCGCCTTCGACGGGCTCAATCTCACCTGGGAAGCGCTCGAAGGGCTCGCCAAGCACAACGGGCCGATCATCGGCGCGGCGCACGAGCCGGTGCGGAAAGTGATCCGCGCCCTCGAGAGCTGGCAGAGCCTCGAGCCTTCGCGCTGGGCGTCGGGAGAGGCGCAGGTGGCGGCGCTGTCGGACGATATCGCCTACGTGACGCACGACATCGACGACGGGCTGCGCGCCGGGCTGCTCACGCTCGACGATCTGCGCGAGGCGCCGCTCGCAGGGCCGATCGTCGCCACCTTGCCGTCCGTCGAAGGCGCGGCGATGCTCAGCCGTCTCACCTACGAGGTGAGGCGGCGCCTGATCACCCTGCTCATCCAGGACGTGGTCGCGGAGAGCCGCGTGAGGCTCGCGGCGCTGGCGCCCGCCTCGCCCGACGACATCCGGGTGGCGCGAGATGCCGTCGCCGCCTTCTCGCCGGCCGTGACCGCGGATCTCATCGCGCTCAAGGCGTTCCTCATGGGGCGCGTCTACAGGAGCCGCAAGGTGATGGACGTGATGGAGGCGGCGGAAGCGGGGATCGCCCGCCTTTTCGCGCGCTACCTGTCCGATCCCTCGGCGCTGCCGGACACCTGGCGGGCCGCTCAGGAGGGGCTCTCCGAGCGCCGCCGGGCGCGCGTGATCGCCGATTTCGTGGCCGGCATGACCGACCGCTACGCGCTCGACCAGCACCGGCGCCTGTTTGACGGCAAGCCGGATTTGCGATAGCCGGGCTGCGCCACACTCTGTGATGTTGCGCCGTCGCAGAGAGATGTCGACGTGCACAATCCCTCATCCGTCGCTCGGGGGCTTCGGCCCCTCGCGCCGACCTCTCCCATCCACGCGGAGCATGGCTATGCCAGGACGGGAGAGGGGGAAGTGAGTGCGGTTGCGTCACCTCTCCCCAATGGGGAGAGGTCGCGCAGCGGTCCATGCGAAGCATGGCTTCGCCATGACGCTGCGCGGGTGAAGGGACGCTGGGCGCGAGAGGTTGAGCTATGAACGTGTTTGCGGAGATCGAGGGCCGGGTTCTTGCGGCTCTCGGGAGATTGCAGCAGGCGGGCACGCTGCCGGCGGAGCTGGACTTCGCCAACGTGGCCGTCGAGCAGCCGCGCGATCCCTCGCACGGCGATCTCGCCTGCAACGCGGCGATGGTGCTGGCCAAGGCTGCCCGGATGAAGCCGCGCGACATCGCGGAGGCGCTGGCCGAGGCGCTGAGGCGCGATCCCGATATCGCCTCGGCCGAGGTCGCCGGGCCGGGCTTCCTCAATCTCCGCCTGCGCGACGGGTTCTGGCACGGCGTCGTCGCCGCCATCCTCAGCGAGGGGCCATCGTTCGGCGCCTCCGACATCGGGGCGGGCGAGCGCACGAATGTCGAATACGTCTCGGCCAACCCGACGGGGCCGATGCACGTCGGCCATTGCCGCGGCGCGGTGTTCGGCGATGCGCTCGCCAACCTTCTGGCGTTCGCCGGCTACGACGTCACGCGCGAATACTACATCAACGACGCCGGCGGTCAGGTGGATGTGCTCGCGCGCTCGGTGTTCCTGCGCTACCGCGAGGCGCTTGGCCAGGATATCGGCGAGATCCCGCAGGGGCTCTATCCCGGCGAGTACCTGAAGCCGGTCGGCGCGGCGCTCGCCGAGGCGAAGGGCACTTCACTGCTCGGGGCGCCCGAGAGCGAATGGCTCGTGGAGGTGCGCACGTTCGCGATCGGCCGCATCATGCCGATGATCAAGGACGATCTCGCAGCCCTCAACATCACGCACGAGGTCTTCTTCTCGGAAGCCTCCCTCACGCAGGACGGCACCGACAAGGTCCGGGATGCGATCGACGCATTGCGGAAAAAGGGGCTCATCTACGAAGGGCGGCTCGAGAAGCCCAAGGGCCACGACGACGAGGAGTGGGAGGATCGCGAGCAGACGCTGTTCCGCTCGACCGAGTTCGGCGACGAGGCGGACCGGGCGCTCATGAAGTCCGACGGCAGCTACACGTATTTCGCCGGCGACGTCGCCTATCACTACGACAAGCTCGGACGCGGCTTCCGCCATCTGATCAACGTGTTCGGCGCCGATCACATCGGCTATATCCCGCGCATGCTGGCGACCATCGCGGCGTTCACCGGCGGCACGGTCGAGCGCGATGCAAAAGGCAAGCTCAAGCACTGGCATACGACGGGCGGCTCGGCCGACCTCGACATCAAGGTCGTCAACCTGGTGAAGCTGTTCAAGAACGGCGAGCCCTACAAGATGTCGAAGCGCGCCGGCACGTTCGTGACGCTGCGCGATGTCGTGGACGAGGTCGGGCGCGATCCGGTACGCTTCATGATGCTCTACCGCAAGGAGCTCGAGCCGCTCGACTTCGACTTCGCCAAGGTCACCGAACAGTCGAAGGACAATCCGGTCTTCTACGTTCAGTACGCACACGCGCGGGCGGCGTCGGTGCTGCGCAACGCGCGCGAGGCGTTTTCCGACATCGGGATCATGACGGACGGCGCCGTTATCCCCGATCTTTCGCTGCTCACGGATTCCGGGGAGCTTGACCTGATCAAGAAAGCGGCGTTCTTCCCGACCCTGATCGAAGGCGCGGCGCGCGCCCACGAGCCGCACCGGCTTGCTTTCTATCTCTATGATTTGGCTTCCGCTTTTCACGCGCATTGGACGCGAGGCAATGATTTGCCACAATTGCGCGTTATCCAGCCCAATGATCGGACGGTAACGGCGGCTCGGTGCGCGCTCGTCGCATCGCTGAAGCAGGTGTTATCCTCCGGCCTCACGGTGCTTGGTGTCGGCGCACCGGAGGCAATGCGCTAAAGTGCCGATTCGAGGGCTTTGACGGGGCGCATCGATCGTCGCAGACGGCCTTGCGGCAGACGGGGTCATTTCGAAATTGCGGTGTCGGGGCGTCTCCCGACAGCGCCGAAGTCCCGCCGAACGGCCATCTGGCATACGGACGAACCGGTTCGCAGGACGACTGGTGCACGGGACGACCGGCACACGGGGCGACCGGCACACGGGGCGACTGGCCGGGGTGCCGACTTCGAAGCCCGCCGGGGATGCGACGAGGGGTTCCGAGAGATGACACGTTACAGCAATCCTCTGCCGCAACATCCGGCGCCGGGCCCGCAGGGGCGTCCCGGCGCGCCCGCTCCGGCGGCGCCCGCGCCTCATTACGAGCCGGCCGGCTGGCCTGCGCCTCCCGCGCCGCGCACGGGCGGACGGCCCGCTCCATCTGCGCCGGCTCCCTATGGGTATGGCGATTCTTCTGGATATCCCGCAGAGCCGCAGACCATCGGCACGCGCTCCGCCAGTCACGATCCCTATGCGGCGCTGAGGCCCGATGGGTACGGCGGCTACGGCCAGCCCCAACCCGCATCCGCGCAGCCTTCTGCCGATCCGTACGCGCTCGCCGGTTATACCGCGCCGCAGTCGCCGCAGCCGGCGTTCGACCCTGTCGGATCGCCCGCGCTCTCCCAGCCGCCCGCCTACGGCACCGCCACGGATCCCTACGAGTCCTACGGCAGCAACGGCAGCGGCTATGGCGCCGCCGGCCAGGCGCCGCCGCCCTATGGTGGCGCCTCGCCGCCATCGTACAACTACGGCGCCCCCCTGGCGCCGCCGCCGTCGTTCGGATCCGCGGCCGACTTCGGTCCCGCGCCGGACTACGGCTACGGCAACGCCGGGCCGGGACAGTGGGGTTCGGATGGCTATGCAGAGCCGTCCATCGAGCCGGCGCTCGGGCCCGGGCCGCTCGGCGGCTACCAGGGTCAGAACGGCCTGCAGTCCCAGCACGGCGCCTTCGATCAGAGCTATGCCGAGGACGATGCCCATTACGAGGACGAGCCGCGCCGCGGCGGCGGCTGGAAGAAGATCGTGGCTCTCGTGGCCTGCACGTTCCTCGTGGGCGGCGGCCTGGTGGTCGCCTACGGCAGCATCATGGGGCCGGGAGACGGCAAGGATACGCCGCTGATCAAGGGCGCCTCGGGGCCGGCGAAGGTGAAGCCGTCGGAGCCCGGCGGCAAGCAGTTCGCCCATGCCGACAGCAAGATCATGGGTCGGCTCGGCGAGGGGACCGCCAGCAGCAGCGACGCCGCCGAGGCGGCCGGTGTGCGCAAGGTGCCGGTGGTGACGGTCGGGCGCGACGGCTCCATCCAGGCTCCGAGCGCTGAGGCGCAGACGAGCGCCGACGTCTCCGTGCCGGGCCTCACAGTCATCGACGGGTTCGGAAACGGGCCGTCGTCGCCGACGCGGCCGACAGGGTCGTCGCAGCAAAGCGCCTCGCCGCCGGTGAAGATGGTCGCGTCCGCAGAAGAGAGCAGCCCGGCCGTCGTCACGCCGCCGAAGACGACCGCCAGCCTCGCCGCGAACGACGCGGCGCCGGCGAAGGCCGCTGTGACGCCGAAGGCGGATCCGCCGGTCAAGAAGGTCGCCGCCGTCGCCTCTCCGTCCGTGGCCGGACCGAAGGTCACCGGGGCGGGCTACGTGGCCGTGCTGGCCTCGGTGCCCGCATCCGGCAGCAGCCGCATCGAGGCGCTGAAGCAGTTCGCGGACATGCAGCAGAAGTACACGGCGATCCTGCAGAATAAGACGCCCGACGTCCAGGAGGCCGATCTCGGCGAGAAGGGGACCTATCACCGGCTCCTCGTCGGCCCGCCCGGCTCGCGTGACTCGGCGAGCTCCGTCTGCACGCAGCTCAAGGCGCAAGGTTTCAGCGGCTGCTGGGTCACGGCGTACTAGGCTCAGGCCCGTTCCATGACCAACGCTTTTATCGCCGGTGTCGCAGGGGAAGCCCTTTCGCCGGCGGAAGCCTCATTTTTTCGCGCCGCCTCCCCGGCGGGTCTCATCCTGTTCGCCCGCAACTGCGTGGCCCACGATCAGATCCGCAGGTTGATCGGCGACGTGCGCGAGGCGGTCGGCGGCGACGAGCTTCTCGTGCTGATCGACCAGGAGGGCGGCCGCGTGCAGCGGCTCCGGCCACCGCTCGGGCGTGCGCTGCCGGCCGCCGAAGCCTACGCGACGCTCTACGGCGAGGATCCTGAGCTTGCGCAGGAGGCAGCCTTCCACGCTGCGCGCCTGCTCGCTGACGATCTCACCCAGCTCGGCATCAACACCGACTGCGCACCCGTGCTCGATCTCCCCGTTCCCGGTGCCCACGGCATCATCGGCGATCGCGCCTACGGGTGCGAGGCGGGCCAAGTGGCGGCGCTTGCCCGGTCGGTCGCCGAAGGGTTCATGGCAGGCGGCGTGCTGCCGGTCATCAAGCACATCCCGGGCCACGGGCGCGCAACCGCCGACAGTCACCTCGAGCTGCCTGTGGTGACGGAGCCGCACGCGCTCCTGTCGGCGACCGACTTCGCCCCCTTCAAGGCCCTTCGCGACATGCCGGCTGCCATGACCGCGCATGTGGTGTTTGCGGCCATCGACGCGACGGCCCCGGCGAGCACGTCGGCGCGCGTGACGGGCGAGGTGATCCGCGGAGAGATCGGCTTCGACGGCCTTCTGATGAGCGACGACCTCTCCATGAAGGCGCTCTCGGGATCGTTTGCGGAGAGGACCTCAGCGGTGCTCGCCGCGGGCTCGGATCTGGCGCTGCATTGCAATGGCGTGCTGGCCGAGATGGAAGCGGTCGCGGGGGCGGCTCCGGTGCTGTCCGGGAAGGCCCTGCGGCGATTCCACGCGGCTCTCGCCGTGCTGGGGCGGCGTGAACCCTACGATTCCGCCAAGGCCGAGATGCAACTCGCGCTGGCGCTTGGAACCGGCGGACGGCACACTGAATCAGTGTAGTCTGCCGTTCACGTTTTTCCGGCGCACGGGTTTCCTTGTGCGCCGCTTGCAGCACGGGACCGATGATCGAGGATGCGGGACAGATGGCCGACGGGGAGCCGGGCTGGGAAGCGCCGGACCGCGACCTCGCGCCGGCTCTCTCCGAGGCGCTGATCGTCGACGTCGCCGGCTTCGAAGGGCCGCTCGATCTCCTGCTCGCGCTCGCGCGCACGCACAAGGTCGATCTCGCCAGGATCTCGATCCTGGGCCTCGTGGACCAATATCTCGCCTACATCGGCGAGGCGCAGCGCCTCAAGATCGAGGTCGCCGCCGACTATCTGGTGATGGCGGCCTGGCTCACGTTCCTCAAGTCGCGCCTTCTCCTGCCGCGCGAGAAGGACGATGCGAACGAGCCGTCGGCCGACGAGCTGGCGCAGCGGCTCGCCTTCCGGCTCATGCGTCTCGATGCCATGCGGCGCGCCATCGGCGAGTTGATGACGCGCAAGCGGCTCGGTCGCGACGTGTTCCCGCGCGGCATGCCGGAGCAGGTGTCGACCGTAAGCGACGTGCGCTGGACGGCGGAGATCTTCGATCTGCTCAAGGCATACTCGGAGCTCCGGCGGCGCACCGTCAAAGTCATGCACGTGGTGAAGGCGCGGCGCGTGTGGTCGATCAAGCAGGCGCGCCAGAAGCTCGAAAGCCTCGTCGGCGAGTCGATCGGCGACTGGGTCGAGCTCGACCGCGCGCTGAAAAGCTATCTGCCGACCGAGGAAGAGGAGAAGACCGTCGTTGCGAGCTCGTTCGGCGCCACGCTCGAGATGGCGCGCGAAGGCATGATCGAGCTTCGCCAGGACGAGCCGTTCTCGCCGATCTTCATCCGCCGGCGCGAGACGGGCGCGGAGTGGCAGCGCTTGGACGTAGTTCTTGATGGTTCCCAGGCGTCCGGCGCGTAGCCGGCCGGACGTCGCACGACACGCGAGATCGCGAGAGCGGCGCGCCCGATCGGGAGGCGGCGGCTCCGATCCGAAACAGGGATGGCGACATGGTTCCGCCGAAGCTCAGACTGGTGACCCGCGACGGTATCGAGGAAGACTCCGTCCGTGATGAGCCGGAGGCCCAGGAGGCCATCGAGCTCGCGCGGGCGCTGTCCGAGGTCGAGGCGGTCGAAGCCGGACGCGCACCCTCGTCCGAGCAGCGGCTCGAGGATCTCCGCATCGTCGAGGCGCTGTTGTTCGCCTCCACGACGCCGCTCGCGGAAGCAGACCTCGTGCAGCACCTTCGTCACGGCAGCGACATCGGTCCGCTGCTGGACGACATCCGGCAGATCTACGCGCCCCGCGGCGTGAACCTCGTGCGCGTGGCCGGCAAGTGGGTGTTCCGCACCGCCGAGGACCTCGGCTATCTGCTCGAGCGCTATGCGGTCGAGGAGCGGCGCCTGTCGCGGGCCGCGCTCGAGACGCTGGCGATCGTGGCCTATCACCAGCCCGTGACGCGGGCCGAGATCGAGGAGATCCGCGGCGTGACAACGTCCGCCGGGACGCTCGATATTCTCATGGAAGCCGGATGGATCCGGCCGCGCGGGCGCCGGCGCGCGCCCGGGAAGCCTCTGACCTACGGCACGACGGACAGCTTCCTCGCCCATTTCGGTCTCGACAGCGTGAAGGACCTGCCGGGCCTCGCCGATCTCAAGGCGCAGGGCCTGCTCGACGGGCATTTGCCGCCCGGTTTCACCGTGCCCGATCCGTCGGTTTCCGCGTCCCTGATGCCGGACGAGCTGCCGCTCGAAGCGTCGGCTGAGGAGGACGAGGAGGCGAGCGAGGCCGAAGAGCCGCTGGCGGATGACGAGGAGACCGGCGAGGCCGGCGTCGAGAGCGACTTGCCCGACGACCGCGGCGAGGGTAAGCCGGACTGAGATTGTCAACTTTTGTGGGCCCTCACCCGCGTAGCGCATGGTGAAGCCATGCTCCGCATGGACATCGCTTCCGGGCGAGGAGGCGCCAGGTTGTTTTCGTCGATAGGTCTGGTCGCGCGTGGCGAAGTGGTTCTTCGGAAAATCCAGCAAGGCTGATGCAGGTGTGCTGCCCGGAGCCCGCATGGCGCGGGCCGGCGCGACGGTTGCGGCGAAACTCACGTTCGATGCGGTCACCAAGGCCTACGGCGAGCGGCCCGCGGTCGACGGGCTTTCGCTCGAGATCGCACCGGGCGAGGTGGTGTGCCTGCTCGGACCGTCCGGCTGCGGGAAGACGACGCTGCTTCGGCTCGCGGTGGGGGTCGAGCGGCCGAGCGGCGGGCGCATCCTGATCAACGACCGCGAGGTGGCGGGGGCCGGGCGCTTCGTGCAGCCCGAGGATCGCGGCGTCGGGCTGATGTTCCAGGATTTCGCGCTGTTCCCGCACCTCACGATCCTCGAGAACGTCGCTTTCGGGCTCAGGGCGCTGCCGCGCGAGGACGCCCGCCGCGAGGCGCTGCTGATCCTGTCGCGGGTCGGGCTCGAGCGCTATGCGGAGCAGTACCCGCACATCCTTTCAGGCGGCCAGCAGCAGCGCGTGGCGCTCGCCAGGGCCATCGTCCCGCGGCCGGCCGTGATGCTCATGGATGAGCCATTCTCCGGCCTCGACGTGCAGCTTCGCGACGCCATGCAGGAGGAGACGCTGGCGCTCATCCGCGAGACGCGGGCGACGAGCATGATCGTCACCCACCATCCGGAGGAGGCGATGCGGCTCGGCGATCGCATCGCCGTGATGCGCGCCGGCCGCCTCGTGCAGACGGGAAGCGCGGAGGAGCTCTACCGGCGCCCGGCGGCCCTCTTCGTCGCGCGGCTCTTCTCCGAGATCAACGAGATGGAGATGCAGGTCGCGGGCGGGCGCATCGCGACGCCGATCGGCGCCCTGCCCGCCCCCGGGCTCGCGGACGGGACGCTTGCCACGCTCTGCATTCGGGAGCGCGGCATCAGCGTCGTGCCCGCCGGGGGGAACGGCAAGGCCGCCCATGGCGCGCCGCTCAAGGGCCGGGTGCGGAATGCCAAGTTCCTTGGTGATGCGGTGCGCTACGAGGTGGTGGCCGAGGGGTTCGACGCGCCGCTCAACGTGCGGGTGGCCGCTGGCGAGGCGATCCTCAAGGGCAGCGAAGTGCTCCTGGAAATTGACCCTGGTCAGGCGCTTGTCTTTCCGTCACATGACGATAAAACACCTTGAATTTCAAATTAGTAATGCTTAAGCCCAATATACGGGCATGCTTGCGGCCATGCGGCCTTTCTGCAATAGTGTGCCTAGAAAAATTCGGCAGAACGCCGATTGTCTGGCCGTGAAGGAGGCCGTTCCATGGGGTTGGGTCCGACCCATCTGCTGCTTCTTCTGATCATCGTGGTGCTGCTCTTCGGGCGCAACAAGATCTCGGACTTGATGGGCGATGTCGCCAAGGGCATCAAGAGCTTCAAGAAGGGGCTCAGCGAGGACGATACGCAGGTTGTCGATCCCAAGGTGATCGATAATCCCGCTCAGGCCGAGCGCGACAAAACGAAGGCGGGCTGACGGCGGGTCGCCGGCGTTAGCGGTTGGCCGTTGCGCACTGCGCGCGGATGTTTTTTGCTGGACGTTCCGATGTTCGACGTCAGTTGGAGCGAGCTTCTCATTCTCGGTCTCGTCACGTTGATCTTCGTGGGGCCGAAGGAGCTGCCGCGCTTTCTCGGCACGCTCGGGCGCTATGCGGGCATGGTGCGGCGACAGGCCAACGAGTTCCGCTCCGTGTTCGAACAGGCCATGCGCGAGGCGGAGCTGGATCAGATCCAGAAGGAAATCCGCTCGGTGAGCGAGGGCGTCAAGACGTCGCTCGACCAGGCGACGCGGTCGGTGGACGATCTAAAGTCGGCGGCGAAAGTCGAGCTGGATGCCGCGGCCGGCCAGACCGCGAAACCGCTGCCCGCCGGGGCACCGTCCGCCGGCACGCCGGCCGCCGCGACACCGGCCCCCGAGACAGAGGCTCTCCAGACACCGGCCATCGGAAGCTCATCCGGTGATACGCCGGCCAAAAGTCTGCCGGAAAAGGCTGAAGCCGCCTCAGCCGAAGAGAAATCCACCGCGGGATCTGCCTGATGCAGGAAAGCCTACCGCGTCCCGGGCAGGAAGAGATCGACGCGTCCAAGGCGCCGCTGCTCGATCATCTGATCGAGCTGCGGCAGCGGCTGATCTATGCGGCTTCGGCGTTCTTCGTCACCTTCATCCTCTGCTTCACGTTCGCGCGGCACATCTACGACGTGCTGGTGTGGCCCTACGTGTGGGCGTCCGGCAACGAGCATGTGCGCCTCATCGCGACGCACTTCCTCGAGCAGATCTTCACGCAGTTGAAGCTCGCCATGTTCGGGGCGGCCTTCCTGTCGTTTCCGGTCGTGGCGGTGCAGCTCTACAAGTTCGTGGCGCCGGGGCTCTACAAGAACGAGCGGCGCGCGTTTCTGCCCTATCTCATAGCGACGCCGGTCTTCTTCCTGCTCGGCGCGGGGGTCGTCTACTTCGTCGCCATGCCGATCCTCATCAAGTTCTCGATCGGGCTTGCCGCGTCCGCCAGCGCGTCCGGGCCGGCCACCATCGAGCTGATGCCGAAGGTCTCCGAGTACCTGTCGCTGATCATGACG
>JRYH01000285.1_pt1 | contig 16711 bp, 13 predicted proteins | sample 235351 | NCBI WGS metagenome assembly JRYH01 (sample SAMN03074221, study PRJNA261480) | activated sludge metagenome | biome: Wastewater Treatment Plant; feature: Wastewater; material: Activated sludge; isolation source: activated biomass of a wastewater treatment plant treating wastewater... ... | reverse complement strand
AAGACCAAGCCGACGCAGCACTCGGTGCAGAAACTGCGCGAGATCGGGATCCAGGCCGACATGCTGATGTGTCGTGCCGATCGCCGCATCCCCGACGAGGAACTGGCGAAGATCTCGTTGTTCTCGAACGTGCCGCCCGATTCGGTGATCTCGGTGCAGGATGCCGATTCGATCTACCGGATTCCGCGCATGCTGCACGAGCAGGGCGTCGATCGCACCCTGTGCGAACTCCTGCGCCTCGATACGCGTCCGGCCGACCTCAGGGTCTGGGACGATCTGGTGTATCGGCTCGAGCATCCCGGGCACGAAGTACGCCTGGCGATGGTCGGCAAGTACGTCGATCTGACGGAGTCCTACAAGTCGCTCAGCGAAGCGCTGGTTCACGCCGGTATCCATACCGGGAGCCGCATCACGATCGAATACATCGATTCCGAGCACATCGAGGCCGAAGGCACGGCGATGCTGGCCGACTTCGATGCGATCCTCGTTCCCGGCGGTTTCGGTCGACGGGGCGTGGAGGGCAAGATCCGTGCGATCCATCATGCACGCGAAAACGGCGTCCCGTTTCTCGGCATCTGCCTCGGGATGCAACTGGCGGTGGTCGAGTTCGCCCGGCATGTGTGCGGCCTCGAGGGCGCCAACAGCAGCGAGTTCGACCCTGCCACCGTGCATCCGGTCATCGCGCTGATCACCGAGTGGCACGACGGTGAAGGGCGCCTGGAAACACGCGCCGCCGGTTCGGATCTGGGCGGCACCATGCGTCTCGGAGCGCAGCGCTGCCCGACTGTGCCCGGCACGATTGCGGCTTCCGTCTACGGCGAATCGGTCAATGAGCGGCACCGGCACCGCTACGAAGTGAACAACGGCTACATCGCGCGCCTGCAGGAAGAGGGACTCGTCGTCTCGGCCCGTACGCCCGTCGACGGGCTCACCGAAATCATCGAGTTGCCGCGCACCGGTGCGCTGGCCCATCCGTGGTTCGTCGGCGTGCAGTTCCATCCCGAATTCACGTCGACGCCGCGCACCGGCCATCCGCTGTTTCGCGCCTATGTCGAAGCGGCCATCGCCCGTGCACAGGATCGGCGCCTGGCCACCAGCGCGCCGGTGGTTCGTCTGGCATGAGCGCGTCCGCAGTAATGCCGCTGTGCGGATTCGAGGCGGGGCTGGATCGTCCGCTGTTCCTGATCGCCGGCCCCTGCGTGATCGAGTCGCGCCAGCTGGCCCTGGACACGGCCGGTGCACTGAAGGAAATCACGACGCGTCTCGGCGTGCCCTTCATCTACAAGTCATCCTTCGACAAGGCCAATCGCAGTTCGGGCCGTTCGTTTCGCGGGCCGGGAATCGACGAGGGCCTGAAGATCCTCGATGAGGTGCGGCGCAGCATCGGCGTGCCGGTGCTCACCGATGTGCACGAGACCGGGCAGATCGATGCGGTGGCCGCGGTGGTCGACGTGCTGCAGACGCCGGCATTCCTTGCCCGCCAGACCGATTTCATCCGCGCGGTGGCCGCTGCCGGCCGGCCGGTGAATATCAAGAAAGCGCAGTTCATGGCACCGCACGACATGAAGCACGTGGTCGACAAGGCACGTGCCGCCGCCGTCGAGGCCGGTGGTGACGGCGACAACATCCTCGTGTGCGAGAGAGGCGTTTCCTTCGGCTACAACAATCTCGTCTCCGACATGCGTGCGCTGGCGATCCTGCGTGAAACCGGCTGCCCGGTCGTCTTCGACGCCACGCACTCGGTACAGCTGCCGGGCGGGCAGGGCACTTCGTCGGGCGGCCAGCGCGAATTCGTCCCGGTGCTCGCGCGGGCGGCGGTGGCCACGGGCGTCGCGGGCGTGTTCATGGAAACGCACCCGGATCCCGGGCATGCGCTGTCCGATGGCCCGAATGCGTGGCCGTTGCCGCAACTCGAGGAACTGCTTGCCACGCTGAAGTCGCTCGACGCGCTGGTCAAGCGTGCCGGGTTTCCCGAACTGACGCTGGCGGGCGATGCCGGCTGAAAAGCATTGCCGCCCGACGGGGTGCGGACCGCAACCCGCCGGGTGCGTCGGGCATGGAGTGCGCTTGCAGGCCGCTTTGCCGACTCTGGCCGGTACCGAACGAGAGATCACCGAACCCGAGGAGGAATCCAGATGTCCGCTTATGTGATCGTCGATGCTGTCGTCAGCGATCCCGAACGCTATCGGGAGTACATGGCCCTGTCGCCCGCGGCGATCGAGGCGGCCGGCGGCCGCTTCGTCGTCCGGGGCGGCGCCTGCGAGACCCTGGAGGGAGACTGGCGGCCATCACGCATGGTCGTCGTCGAATTTCCGGATCTGGCCGCAGCGCGTGCCTTTTACGATTCGGAACGCTACCGGGAGGCACGGGCGCGCCGCGCCGGTGCCACGGAACATTTCAACATGATCGTCGTAGAGGGAGTCGAAACCAGATGAGTGCGATCGTCGACATCATTGGCCGCGAGGTACTCGATTCGCGCGGCAACCCTACCGTCGAATGTGACGTCCTGCTGGAAACGGGCGTCATGGGCCGGGCAGCAGTACCGTCGGGGGCATCGACTGGTTCGCGCGAAGCGATCGAACTGCGCGACGGCGACGGCGCCCGGTATCTCGGCAAGGGCGTGTTGCGCGCCGTCGAGCACATCAATACCGAGATCTCCGAATCGGTGATGGGGCTGGACGCGACCGAGCAGGCCTGGATCGACCGCACGATGATCGAACTGGACGGCACCGAGAACAAGTCGCGGCTCGGCGCCAATGCGATGCTGGCCGTGTCGATGGCAGTGGCCAAGGCGGCCGCCGACGATTCCGGGCTGCCGCTGTACCGCTATTTCGGCGGCTCCGGCGCGATGGCGCTGCCGGTGCCGATGATGAACGTGATCAACGGCGGTGCACACGCCAACAACAGCCTCGATCTGCAGGAATTCATGATCGTGCCGCTGGGCGCACCCAGTCTGCGCGAGGCGCTGCGTTATGGCGCGGAGGTCTTTCATGCGCTGAAGAAACTCATCCACGATCGCGGCCTGTCGACCGCCGTCGGCGATGAAGGCGGCTTCGCGCCGAGCGTGCAGAATCACGAAGCCGCGATCCAGCTCATCCTGGAAGCCATCGACGCCGCCGGCTACGAGCCGGGCAGCCAGATCGCGCTCGCGCTCGACTGCGCGGCGAGCGAATTCTTCCGCGATGGTCGCTACCATCTGGCCGGCGAGGGCCTGACCCTGAGCGCCAATGATTTTGCCAACCTGCTGTCGACCTGGTGCGACCGCTATCCGATCATCTCGATCGAGGACGGCATGGCAGAGAACGACTGGGACGGCTGGAAGCTGCTCACCGATGTGCTCGGCGACCGGGTGCAGCTGGTTGGCGACGACCTGTTCGTCACCAATACCGCGATCCTGCAGCGTGGCATCGACGAAGGCGTGGCCAATTCGATCCTGGTGAAGATCAACCAGATCGGTACGCTCACCGAGACCTTCGCCGCCATCGAACTGGCCAAGCGGCACAACTACACGGCGGTCATCTCGCACCGCTCGGGCGAGACGGAAGACACGACGATTGCCGATATTGCCGTGGCCACCAATGCGCTGCAGATCAAGACCGGCTCGATGAGCCGTACCGATCGGGTGGCCAAGTACAACCAGCTGCTGCGCATCGAGGAGGATCTGGGCGAAGTCGCCGGCTGGCCCGGACGTTCGGCGTTCTACAATCTGCGCTGACCGGGAAGGTACCGGTCGAAGCCCGTGTCGCCCGGATTCGTCCGGTGGCAGGTATCAGCGGCCGTGCGATGATTGGACACCGGCCGTGCCGTTCGGGCACTGGCCGACAGTAGCGGAGAAACGTTCCGGGTGCGCTTTCTCGCCATTCTTCTCGCCGGCCTGCTCGTGCTGATCCAGTACCCACTCTGGCTCGGCAAGGGCGGCTGGCTGCGCGTGCGCGAACTCGATTACCAGCTGCAGGCGCAACAGACGCTCAATGCGCGCCTGGCTTCGCGCAACGAGGTGCTCGAGGCCGAGGTTGCCGATCTGCGCGCCGGCAAGCAGGCACTTGAGGAGCGTGCTCGCTACGGTCTCGGAATGATCCGGCCCGACGAGCTGTTCATCCAGGTCAATGAAGCGGCCCCGGAGCGTCGGCATTCCGGCTCACAGGTGCGTACGGCGGCACTCGACAGCGAGCGCGGGAATCAACTCGACGATCATGTCGATCGCAGCACGCGGTAGAAGCCGGCGACCGCACCCCGTGTGCCCGGTAAGTCGTGGAACCCGGCCAGGCGTTTCTCCCGAAGTCAGGTGACTACCGACCAGATGATGGATTCAAAGCCTTTCACCCTGCCGTTTCGCGGCATTTCGCCAGCCATCGGGACACCGGCCGCGTTCTTCGACCGAGCCTGTGCCGTTCTCGGACGGGCGCGCATCGGACGCGCAGCGGCGTTTGCGCCGTTTGCCGTCGTGCGCGCCGACGGTCACGTCATCAATGCCGGCGACGACTTCTTTCTCGGTGCACACGCCACCGTGCACATCGCTCACGATCTGTACGGTTCGACGATTGGCGATCGCGTGACCGTTGGTCGCAATTCGATCGTGCATGCGTGTACGATCGGTGACGACTGCGTGCTCGAGGACGACGTCGCCGTCCTCGATGGAGCGGCTGTCGGCAGCGGTTGTGTACTCGCCGCCGGCTCGGTTGTCTACCCGCGTGCGATGCTGCCGCCGGGGCACTGGTGCGAAGGCTCGCCGGCACAGCCTGTCCGTACGCTCACCGCCAGCGAGCGCGATGAACTGCGCGAGCGGGTACGCGCGTCGGCACGCAGCTGCGACACGACCAGCGCCCAGGAGTTCCGGATCGAAGCCGGCGCCGGGAGCTATGTCGCGGCCACCACAGTCGGGCGGGCCCACCTGGTTCTCGGGACGCAGGCGAGCATCTGGTTCGGTTGCGTGCTGGACGCCGACGAGCATCCGATTCGCATCGGTGCGGGCACCAATGTGCAGGACAACAGCGTGCTGCGCACCTCGACACGTGCGATCGAGATCGGTGAACGGACGACGATCGGACACAATGTACTGCTTGAAGATTGCACGATCGGTTCCGGCTCGCTCATCGGCATGGGCAGTCGGCTGGCGCCGGGGACGACAGTGCAGGACGATGTGTTCGTCGCCGCCGGCACGCATACCAGCGAAGGCCAGTTGCTGACCAGCGGCTCGCTCTGGGGCGGTCGGCCGGCACGGCCGATCGCCGCATTGCGTGATTCACTGCGCTCGGTTGTCGCCGAGACCTGCACGATGTATTGCGGCTATGCGCAGAAATATGCCGCGCGGCAGGCCGACCTCGCCGGATGACCGGGGCAGGAAGCCAGAAGACTTCCGTGGCGGGCGCGCAGGCCACATCGCCGGGGGCGCCCGCTGCCTGGCAGCCGCAGCGGCCGGCTCGTTCGATCCATCATCCGGTGCGCGGTCTGTCCTATCACCTGCGTTGCTGGGATGCGGATAACGAAGTTTCCCGGCCCGATGGTGAGCGGCGCCAGCCTCTGCTCTTCCTGCTGCACGGCTGGATGGACGTGTCGGCATCCTTTCAGTTTGTCGTCGACGCACTGCCGCGGCACTGGCGGATCGTGGCGCCGGACTGGCGCGGTTTCGGCCGGACGCAGCGGGCCGAGGTCGACAGTTACTGGTTTCCCGATTATCTCGGTGATCTGGACGCGCTGCTCGACGCCTTTGCGCCCGACGAGGCAGTCGATCTGGTCGGTCACAGCATGGGCGGCAACGTTGCGCTGCTTTATGGCGGAGTGCGTCCGCAGCGCGTGCGCCGCATCATCGATCTCGACGGACTCGGTGTCGCACCGACCCGCCCGGAGCAGGCACCGGAGCGCTATGCGCAGTGGCTCGATGCGCTGAAAGCCGGAACGCGCCTGCGTGAGTATCCGTCGCGCGCGGCGGTCGCCGCACGGCTGCAGCGGCTCAATCCGCGGCTGCCGGCCGATCGGGCCGCCTTCCTGGCGGAGCATTGGTCGTGCGAGACCGGCGATGGGCAGTTTCGTCTGCTCAGCGATCCTGCGCACCGGTTGCCATTGCCCACGCTGTACCGGGTGGACGAGACGCTGGCGTGCTGGCGGCAGATCGAGGCCGACGTGCTGCTGGTCACGGCCGGTCTGCCCGACGAGCGTGCCGCGTTCACGCGTGCCGCGGAGTGGCGGGAGCGCTGGCGTGCGATCCGCTCGCTGCGCACCGTCACGATCGCCGATGCCGGACACATGCTCCATCATGAGCGTCCGCTGGAGGTGGCACGGCTGATCACGGAGTTCCTGTCGACGCCCTGATGGCGCCGTCTTGCGGTGCCCGTGCTGCGTGCGCCAGTCGAGTCCGCACCGGTGCCGGTCATCGGCGCGTTTCTGGCCTTGCCCGTGCCGGCACCGGGCGCCGGGTCGTTTTCAGCGTATTCTTGGGTGCATGCCCATACGTCTGATCGATGCTGACCTGCACAGCCATTCCTGCATTTCCGACGGCACGCTGACACCGTCTGCCGTGGTGCGTCGCGCCGTCGAGCACGGCGTGCGCCTGTTTGCACTCACCGACCATGATCAGCTTGGCGGCGTCGCCGAAGCGCGCGTGGAAGCCCGACGTCTGGGCGTCGGATTTGTCGCCGGCGTAGAGGTTTCGGTCAGCTGGCGCGATGAAACGGTGCACATTCTCGGCCTGCATGTCGATTCCGCAAACCGCACGCTCGTGGACGGGCTGGCGGCGACTCGTGGAGGACGCGAGGAACGCGCACGGAGCATTGCCCGGGCGCTGGCGGACGCAGGCATCCCGGGTGCCTGGGAAGGCGCGCTGCGCCACACCCGCAATCCCGCCATGCTCTCGCGCACGCACTTTGCGCGCTTTCTGGTCGAGCGGGGCGTATGCAGGGACACCCGTGAAGTCTTCCGCCGCTTCCTGGTCGAGGGCAAGCCGGGTCACGTCCCGCATCGCTGGGCGACACTTGGTGACGCCGTCGGCTGGATCGTCGGCGCTGGCGGCGTGGCGGTGATTGCGCACCCGGCCCGATATCGTTTCGACGCCCGGGCCATGGAGGCTTTCGTCGATGAGTTCACGGCGGCTGGGGGTCGCGGCATCGAGGTCGTCTGCTCGTCGCACGGGCGCGATGAGCAGCGCCGTTTCGCCCAGCTGGCCCGAAGCCGGGATCTGCTCGCCTCGCGTGGCACCGATTTTCACGATCCCGAGGATGTGCGCGTGCAGTTCGGGCGTCTGGTGCCCTTGCCGGAAGATCTGACCCCGGTCTGGCACGACTGGCCCGAGGCCATGGCGCTCGTTGCCGGTGACGGCGCACAGGCGGGCGCGGGCGCTGGTGTCGCGAGAGAAAAGGGCGTCGACACCGGGGGCGCCGACGCCGGCGCGTACTCCGGGAGCGGTCAGTGACCGTCCGGCTGGAACTGCATCCGCGTGATCCGCAGCCGCGTCTGCTCGCCCGGGCCGCCGAAGTCATTCGTGACGGCGGCCTGATCGCGCTGCCGACCGATGCCTGCTACGTCCTCGCCTGCCGGCTTGGAGACCGCGACGCCGTCGAGCGCCTGCGTGCGATCCGGGCGCTCGATCAGCGCCATCTCTTCACGCTGATGTGCCGCGACCTGTCCGAACTGTCGACCTATGCGCGCGTCGACAACTCGCAGTACCGCTTTCTGCGCGAATGGACGCCGGGCCCGTACACCTTCATCCTGCCGGCCACGCGCGAAGTACCGCGCCGGCTCTGGCACCGTTCGCGCAAGACGATCGGATTGCGCGTACCCGATTCACCGGTCGCACAGGGCGTGCTCGGTGCACACGGCGAGCCATTGCTGTCGTCCAGCCTGATCCTGCCCGGCGCCGACGATCCACTGCACGAGGCCGATGAAATTCTCGAGCATCTGAGCGGACGGATCGATCTCGTCATCGATGCCGGCGGGCAGGGATTCGAGCCGACGACGGTCGTCGATTTCACTGATGGTCGACCGCTGGTCGTTCGTGCCGGACGCGGTGACATTGGCGCGTCCCTGGCATCCTGAGCCGGACATCCGCAGTCGCCCGCAGCCGTTTCGCGGGGTCGTCGGCATGCACCGGTGCGACGTTGGTCAGACTGCGTGCGTGTGCAGGAGATCGTCGTCGCGTACGTGGTGCATGCGGCGCAGGGCCGGCATGGTTTCGAGGAATCCGGCCAGTTCGGGCAGTGGCAGCGGACAGCTGATCAGCGCGCCCTGAACCTGTTCGCAGGCGAGCAGGCGCAACTCGTGCAGTTCTCCGGGTGTTTCGACGCCTTCGGCGACCGCCTGCATGCCCAGTTTGCCCGCCATTGCCGTGATCGCCTGCACGATGGCGGCATTGCCGCGATCGGAGGGCAGGTTCTGGATGAAGGTGTGGTCGATCTTCAGACCGTCCACCGGCAGGTTCTTCAGGTAGGACAGGGAGGCGTAACCGGTCCCGAAATTGTCGACGATGACCTGTACGCCGAGACGGCGCAGATCACCGATGAGGACGGCGGCGCGCTGCGGATTTTCGATGAAGGCGCTTTCGGTCAGTTCCAGGCGCAGCAACTGCGGCGGAAAGTCCAGGTCGAGCATCAATCCGTTCAGCGTGGCGAGAAAGTCGTCCTCGTTGAATTGCAGGGCGGACACATTGACGGAGACCGTGAGTCCGGGCCAGGTATCGATGCCCAGGTGGATGCGGTCTTCCAGCGCACGCTGGATGGACCACAGACCGATTTCCCGGATCGAGCGATGCTGTTCGGCCACGGGCAGGAACTGGTCGGGCAGCAGCAGTCCGTGTGTCGGGTGATGCCAGCGCAGCAGCGCCTCGTAGCCGGTAACGGTGCGCGCGCTGATGTCGATGATCGGCTGATAGTGCAGCTCGACCTGGCCGTGTTCGATGGCTTGCGGCATTTCGGCCAGGAGCTTCAACTGCATGGCGCGCGTGTCGGAGACGCCGCCGGTGAAGAACCGCACATCGCTGCGTCCGACCGATTTGACCTGGTACATCGCCGCATCGGCGCAGCGGATGAGCGCCTGCGCGTCGTTCGCATCCTCTGGAGAGAATGCGATGCCGATGCTCGCCGACAGGAAAAAGGCGCGATTGGACAGGACCAGCGGCCGCTCGATGGCCTGGAGAATCCGGCGGCCCAGCGCTTCGACGTCATCGCGGCTGTCGGCAGGAGAAACCAGGACGATGAACTCGTCTCCGCCCATGCGCCCGACCGCATGCCCGGGGCCAGCCGTTTCGCTCAGCCGGCGTGCAATTTCGCCCAGAGCCTTGTCGCCGGCACTGTGTCCCAGCGTATCGTTGATCAGCTTGTAGCGGTCCAGATCGACATACAGGAGCGCGGTCGGCGTGCCCCGGCGCAGATGGGTCTCGATCTGCTGCAGGATGTGCGCCCGATTGGACAGACCGGTCAGGGCATCGCGCATCGACGCCCGTGTGAGCCGTTGTTCAGCCGCCTTGCGCTGCAGGAACAGCGACAGCGTGCGCGACAGCACTTCGGCGACCTGCTCGAAAAAGATCTCGCTGCGTGTGGCGATCGGTGACAGGAACAGCAGGATTCCGGCCGGATGACCGACCTGATTGCGCAGCCCGACGGTAAAACTTGCCCGGACCCCGAGCGCCTGTGCACGATAGCGGCTCGAGAAGGCGGGACACGAAGCCGGGTCGATATTCCAGGCAGCCGATGTCCCCCGGCAGCCCTGTTCTTCGATGCTGCCTGCGCTGAACGGGATTTCGTCCGGCAGGGCTGCGATCATGTCGACGAATTCGCTGCCATGACCATGATGCACGCGTTTTCGCACGACGCGGCCGTGGCACTCGAAGTGAATGCCTCCGATCCAGCCGAACTTGTCGCAGACGATCCGCAGGGCGGCTTCGATCACCAGTGCCGGTTCGGTCTGTTCGCGCAGGATCGCACTGATGTCGCCCTCGAGTTCAAGCAGCAGGCGTTGCCGCTTCTCGCGCGTGATGTTTCGTCCGATGCCGCGATAACCGATGAATTCGCCGGATGCGTCGTACATCGGGCGACCGCTGATCGACTGATGATGAACCTTGCCCTCAAGGTCGACCTGACTCAATTCGATGTTTTCGAATGACTCGTGTCGTTCGCAGGCATGACGGCAGACGCTCCAGTCGGTGATCGGAAGATCGTGGGCCGGTGTCTCCCAGCGTCGGTGTCCGATCATCGATCGGGACCAGTCATCGGCCAGCGGGCCGCGGGCGTCCGACATTGACACCAGACGATGCTCGGCATCGGTCTCCCAGATCCAGTCGGAACTCAGATGGGCGAGATCGCGGAAGCGGGTTTCGCTCGCCTGCAGCGCCTGGCGGATGGCATGCAGGTCGGTGATGTCCTGGACGATGCCGCTCAGCCCGGCGATGGCGCCTTTTCGGTCCCGGTACGCCCGACCCTGGGCGAACACCCGGATCTGCCGGCCATCGGGGCGCAGCCAGCGGTATTCGATGCGCAATTCGGCACCGGCGGCCAGTGCCTGCCGATACGCTTCGCGCCATCGGCGACGATCGTCGGCGTGCACGAATCCGGCCATCGCATCGGGTTTTGGTATCCCGGCCGCTTCCGACAGCCCGAACATCCGGAAAGCGCCCGTGCTCCAGCTGAATTCACGCGTGCGCCGGTCGAACGACCAGATTCCGAGGCCGGCCAGCTGCTCGACTTCCTCGGGCACGACGGCCGCGGGAAATGTGGCCGTATCATCCGGCCCGACGGCCCGGGCAGCGCGGCGGCGCTGCGGTGCCAGTACGGCCGACCAGACCAGCGTGGTCAGCAGGACCACGGCAGCGGCCAGGGCCAGCACACCCCATTGCAGAAGGCCGACGTTGGCGATCGTCATGCCCATGCCGAGGATCGCTGCCAGGACGGCCGCCGTCGCGAAAGCGGAAATCCGCCACTGGGAAATCCGCGGCCGCGGGCGCCCGTCCGGCCGCAAGACACTGCGGAAATCGCGATCATGCGATCTGCGCGACTTGTCGGCTGGCTCGACACAGCGGTCGGGAATGTCGGTCTCCTTTGCGATGTCACGCGAACGCGGAGCGAAATCCGGCGAAAGCTGCCTGCGCGGCCGGATTTTCCACGCGCTCCGGAAGTGGCGCACGGCATGGAATGCGGCATTCTTGTGTTCTTGTATGTCCTGGCCTGCGGGGACCCCGGGGCCAGCAGCGACTGTAGCCGAAGCCATGGATGCCAGGAGAGGAATTTGTCATGTCTGCAGTGAATGAGAGGCGACCGGGAGGAGGTGGGACGGGATCGCCGTGGATCCTTGCCTGGCTCGATCGCCTGCCGCCAGGCGCGCGCGTGCTCGATTTTGCGGCGGGTGCCGGGCGGCATGCCCGGGCTGCCGCCGGCCGGGGTCTTTCCGTTCTCGCCATCGATCGGGATGCCGATGCACTGGCGCGCTGTCGGGCTCTCGAGCGATCCGGCGATGATTTTTCCGGGGCCGCCGCTGCGGGCAGTGCCGCGGCACAGGCGCCGGCATCTGCGGGGACGCGGCGGCCGATCGATATCCGGGTGGCCGATCTGGAAGCCGGTCCCTGGCCGTTCGGGGCCGGTGAGCGCTTCGATGCGGTCATCGTGGCGAATTATCTTTTCCGGCCGCGTTTCGCACTGCTCGCGGCGCTCGTGGCACCGGGCGGATTCCTGATCTACGAGACGTTTGCGCGCGGCAATGAAGCCTTCGGCCGGCCATCGAACCCGGCGTATCTGCTCGACGCCGGCGAACTGCTCGTGCGCGCGCGCCAGGCCGGACTGACCATTCTCGACTATGCGACCGGCCTCGTGCCGGGCGCGTCGCCGGCACTGATCCAGCGACTGTGTGCGATTCGGGCCGCCGGCGCCGCGGCTGCGATCGCGCTCAGCTAGAATGTCTCGTTCTTTTACGGTCGACCATCATGATCCGGGGCAGTTTGGTAGCCATCGTCAGCCCGATGCACGACGACGGCGCGCTTGATTTCGACAGTTACCGCAACCTCATCGACTGGCATGTCGAACAGGGGACGAAAGCGATCGTCGTCGTCGGTACCACGGGTGAATCGCCCACCGTCGACATGCACGAGCATGCCGAACTGATCCGCGTGGCGGTGGCACATGCCGATCGGCGCGTACCGATCGTGGCCGGCGCCGGCGGCAATTCGACGCGCGAAGCGATCGAACTGAGCGAATACGCGCGTCAGGCGGGCGCCACGGCTTCGCTGCAGGTCGTCCCGTACTACAACAAGCCGACGCAGGAAGGTCTGTACCGGCATTTCCGCACCGTGGCCGAAGCGGTCGATCTGCCGATGATCCTGTATAACGTGCCGGGGCGCACGGTGGCTGATCTCGGCAGCGAGACGATCCTGCGGCTGGCGCAGGTGCCCGGCATCATCGGCCTGAAGGACGCTACCGGCGACATCCCGCGTGGCGCCGAACTGCTCGCGCAGTTGCCGGACGGTTTCGCCGTCTACAGCGGCAACGACGATTCCGCGCTGGCGCTGATGGCCATGGGCGCCCACGGCGTCATTTCCGTCACGGCCAATGTCGCACCCGCAGCCGTGGCGCAGATGTGTGAGCATGCGCTGGCCGGCCGCTGGGCCGAGGCGCTGGCCCTGAACCGCCGCTTGCTGCCATTGCATCGGGATCTCTTCGTCGAAGCCAATCCGATTCCGGTCAAGTGGGCGCTGTCGGAGATGGGCCGGATGCCTGCCGGCATCCGCCTGCCGCTGACGCCGCTGTCCGGGCACTGCCAATCAACGGTACGCAAGGCGCTGGAACGTTCTGGAGTGATCACCTGACCATGATGAAAGTGTCCACCGCTTGGCGTCTGGCGACCGTCGTCACCGCATGTGCATGGCTTGGCGCATGCAGCCTGAACGACAAGATCGACGAGGCCAGCAAGATCGACTACCGCTCTTCGGCGCGGCTGCCATCTCTCGAAATTCCTCCCGATCTGACGAAACCTCGTGCCGACGAGCGGTTTGCGGTACCTGAAGCGGTCGGTGACCAGCGCACCTGGTCGTCCTTCGAGCGCAGTCGCTCCGGGCCGACGGTGCCGGTGGCCAGCCGGGTGTTGCCGCAGGTGGCCGGGGCCCACATCGAGCGTGCCGGCGAGTCGCGCTGGCTGGTCGTCGAACGTCCGCCGGATGAGGTATGGCCGGTCGTGCGCGACTTCTGGCGGGAATCCGGCTTCGGTATCGAAACCGAATCGCCGCAGACCGGCATCATCGAGACCGACTGGGCGGAGAATCGGGCGAAACTGCCGCTGGACTTCATCCGCCGCTCGATCGGTCGGGCGCTGGACAATCTGTATTCGACCGGTGAGCGCGACAAGTTCCGTACCCGCCTCGAACGCAATCCGGACGGCGGCACGGCGGTCTACGTCACGCATCGCGGCATGGTCGAGGTGTACACATCGACTGCGGAAGAACGCACCATCTGGCAGCCTCGCCCGGCCGACACGGAACTCGAGGCCGAGTTCCTGCGCCGGTTGCTGCTGCGCTTCGTCCCCGACGAGCAGGCGACGCAAACGGCACAGGCGGACGGCGCGGTCGGCGGCAATGCCCGCGCACGTGCGAACCTGGTCAATACGGCGGACGCCCAGCATCTCGAACTGGCCGATGACTTCGATCGGGCCTGGCGACTGGTCGGTCTGGCGCTGGATCGTGGCGGATTCACCGTCGAGGATCGTGATCGTTCACGCGGCGTGTATTACGTGCGCTACATCGATCCCGAGATCGAAGGCGGACGATCCGGCAAGAAGCCCGGATTCTTTTCCCGTCTGTTCGGCGGCAAGGCGCGTGCCGAGGCGAGCCCGCGTTTTCGCATTGAAGTGCAGGGCAGCGAAGGACACAGTCTCGTGCAGGTACGCAACGTCGAAGGACAGGAAGTGGGCGAGATCGACCGCAAGACGGTGGCGCGCATCCTTGCCCTGCTGCAGGAGCAGATCGAGAGCTGAAGCCGGCGACGACGTTCGGCGGTCACACCCGGCGCAGCCCTTCTTCGCCGGGCATCACCGGTGCGCGGCAGCGATATCGGCCGGCCGGCCGCACGAAGGAATCGGCCGTGCAGGTCGGCAGAAGGGGTTTTTCGGGTGCGATTCATCTGCCTGGGCAGTGGCAGCGAAGGCAATGCCCTGCTGGTGGAGGGTGGTGACGGTCGCGGGCGCGGCGCGGCAGGTCGGGTGCTCGTCGACTGCGGCTTCGGCCTGCGCGAGTTCGAACGTCGCCTGGACGCGGCCGGACAGACTGCGGACGCCATCGATGCGATTCTCGTCACGCACGAGCACAGCGACCATGTCGGCGGCGTATTCCGTCTCGCACGCCGCTACCGGATTCCGGTCTATCTCAGCGATGGCACGCGGCGGGCGACCGATACCCTGCTGACGCGCCTGGCGGCGAGGGAAGCGCTGCTGCCGCTGTTGCATGTGTTCGATTCGGCCGAACCGTTTGAATGCGCGGGCCTGCGGGTCGAACCGGTCGCGGTGCCGCACGACGCCCGCGAACCGGTGCAGTACGTGCTCGATGACGGCCGCGTGCGTCTGGGCGTCATGACCGATCTCGGCCATGGCAGTGCGCACGTCATGCGCTCACTGGCCCGACTCAATGCACTCGTGCTCGAGTGCAATCACGATGTCGAACTGCTCGCGGCGAATCCACACTATCCGACGGCATTGAAGAAGCGGATTGCCGGCTCCTGGGGCCATCTCGACAATGCCGAAGCGGCACGGATCCTGGCCGGGATCGATCGCTCGCGGCTGCATACGGTCGTCGCCGCCCATCTGAGCCGCGACAACAACCGGCCCGAACTGGCGCACGCGGCGCTGGCGAGCGTGTTCGACGATCCGCAACGGATCCGTGTCGCCAGTCAGGACCGGGGTACCGATTGGCTGACGGTCTGAGGACGCACGCGTCCGCGTCCATCCCCGTCCCGCCCGCCAGAGGCCCCGGCGGGCCGTGAGCCGCTGTCTTCCGGAATGAAACGGGCCGCGCCGGGCGAGACCCGTTTCACGGGTTCTCAGCCTGCGGGCGTGACGGTCGAGGCCGGCACGAAGGCATCCGAATAGCAGGCATCTTCATGCAGGCCCTGGGCGACGAAGGCCGGGCGAGCTGCCTGGACCATGCGTACCGACCCGCAGGCATACACGGCGAAGCCTTTCAGATCGGGGAAGTCGTCCAGGATCGCCTCGTGCACGAAACCGGTACGTCCCGTCCAGTCGTCGTCGGGCAACGGCTCCGAGGCCACCGGCACGAAATGGAAGTTCTGGTGATCACGCTCCCACTGGCGCGGCAGATCGCTCAGATACAGGTCGCGTGGCCGGCGTACGCCCCAGTAGAAATACAGCGGCCGTTCGATGCCCAGCAGGAAGGCCTGCTCGAGCAGGCTTTTCACCGGTGCGAATCCGGTGGCGCCGGCAACGAAGATCAACGGCTTGTCGCTGGGTTCGTGCAGGACGAAGGAGCCGATCGGCCCCTCGATCGCCAGTTCGTCACCGACCTTCATCGATTCGAACACGCGGGTCGTGAACCGCCCGCCGGGCATCAGCCGCACGTGCAGTTCGACCAGATCGGTTGCGCCCGACGGCGCGGTGAACGAGTAGCTGCGCCGCGCGCCGTCTTCCAGCACGATGTTCATGTACTGGCCCGCTTCATAGCGGATGCGCTCATGTTCGCGCAGGCGCAGCGCGACCAGCATGACGTCGTGCGCCAGCCGTTCAAGCCGCTCGACGACGACCGGATACTCGCGAATCTGCTGCGCTGCGGCGGCCGCCGCGTTTTCCTCGTACTCGAATTCCACGTCCGAGCGCGCACGCGCACAGCACAGCAGGATGCGCCCGGCGCGCCGTTCGTCTTCCGACAGTGCCGTCGGCTGATAGCCGGACATCTCGATCTCGCCGCCGATCAGCGTTGCCTTGCAGACGCCGCAGCCGCCCGAACGGCATTCGTACGGCAGCGGAATGTCGGCGCGCAGGCCGGCATCGAGCAGCGTCTCGTCCGGCCGCACCGGTGCCTGCTGACGACCCGGATGCGCCGTCAGTTCGAAGGCCTCGCCGCGGCCCGCACGCGAGGGCGGCAGCCACGGAGCGGCCAGCAGCAGCACGGTCAGGCCGCTGACCAGCAGCGACAGCTTGATCGGATCCCAGCTGTAGATGAGCGGGTAGGCGACGAGGTAGAACCAGTCGAACTTCAGCGTCAGCGGCACCGTGCCGAGATCGGCCGGCGCCTGGCTGACGACCGGCACGGCGATCGACATCGCCAGCAGCATGACGGTCAGGCCGATGGCCAGCGGTCGCGGCGGCATCTGCGATGCGCGCGGCACACGCTGCGTATGGATCCACAGTGCCAGCAGCACGACGAGCGGAATGCCGATGTGCAGGAACGACAGCAGCGAGAACAGCCGGTCGCTGACCGCCTCCGGCGTGATGAAGTTGCGCGTCAGGATGCCGTTGAAGACCGGCAGGGCGTCGAGCCATTCGGTCGTGGCGATGATCACGTACTGCGAGAGCTGGTCCCACGGCAGCATGAAGCCGTTGACGCCCGAGGCGTAGACCAGCCACATGACGACGACGCCGCTCACCCAGGAGAAGGCGCGGAAGTTGCGGTAGCGGTCGAAACTGAAGTGCCGCAGCATGTGCAGCATCATCGTCATGACCATGACGTCGGAGCCGTAGCGGTGCACGCTGCGCAGGATGCCGCCGGCGAACCACTGGCCGTGCGTGATCGCCTCCATCG
>JRYH01000448.1_pt1 | contig 16731 bp, 16 predicted proteins | sample 235351 | NCBI WGS metagenome assembly JRYH01 (sample SAMN03074221, study PRJNA261480) | activated sludge metagenome | biome: Wastewater Treatment Plant; feature: Wastewater; material: Activated sludge; isolation source: activated biomass of a wastewater treatment plant treating wastewater... ... | reverse complement strand
AAAAGAAGGGGGTCACATCACACGCTAAGCTTCGCGATCACTATCAAAGCGTTCACGATGCTATTAAGGCCACTAACGCGATTTCGGGCTCAGGGGCATTGATCGCTGTACTGGGTTCGTTGCCATCTGTCGTCGCTTTCCTGTCTGCGCAAATGGCTCTCGGCAGCGCACTCGATTTGTTGTTCGGCTTCGACAAGAAGGCAAGTAAGCACCACGATCTCTGCGCACGCTTCACCGATCTCGCCAGCAACATCGAAATGTGGGATGCGACGGAAGCAAATCTGCGCAAAGCAAGGGCCAAGCGGCTCCAGATTGAGAAAGACGGTCCGGTCGTTAAGCGACTTGTGGATATAGATGCTCATTGCGAAACAGCGCGCCGTCGTGGGGTGCCGGATGCTGCCTTACCTCCGCTCAGTCGATGGCAAAGGCGATTAGGATGCTTTGCGACATTCGGATTGCATCACATTGATGCCTGGTACGCCAAGCAATCAAGCTAGCACTGCCGCTTCCGATCCTCTTCAGCCACAGGTCGCTTGTTTCCTCAAAACGGACGTTGGGTATGCTGATTTTGAAATGCTGATCGTTGACGGGAGGATGTCGGCTTCTGGGACCGAGCTTTGCGGTCTGAGTGCTCACTCCTGTGGGCTCGAAAAGAATATAGATCTGCTTACTCATGAGCACCTTCCTGCGCATTACTTAGAACTCCCGCTTGCTCCCGCGTATTGCGGCGTTTCCTCATTCACTCCGTATCAACCTCTCCGGCATCATGGCCTTGCCCGGTCGCCTCTGCGTCGGGTGGCGCCGGAACAGTGATACTCACCTGACTCGCCGCCCCTAACCTTCTCTTACTGATGTCCCCAACGGCGAACGCAGCTTGCGCCGATGGCGGAGCCTTGCCGGTAGCACGGGGCGCGCGCAGACATGGACGACCTGGCGATCATAGACCGCTTCACGGAGACCTTCAGCCGCTACATCGACAGCGGCTTCGGCCTCCTCGCAGGCGACGTCGCGTTCCTGACCAGCATCCTGGTCGCCATCGACATCACCCTTGCCGGTCTATTCTGGGCATTGATGGGCGAGGACAACGTTATCGCCCATCTCATCCGCAAGGTGCTCTACGTTGGCTTCTTCGCGCTGCTCCTGTCTAACTTCCAGGGCCTCGCCGACATCGTCTTCCAGTCCTTCGCCGGGTTGGGCTTGAAGGCTTCAGGCGCCTCGCTGACGGCCGCCGATCTCATGCGGCCGGGGTTCGTGGCCTCCACAGGCTTCACCGCCTCAAAACCGCTGCTCGAGAAGGCTGGCGAGCTGATCGGATTCACGACCTTCTTCTCGAACTTCGTCACCATCGCGGTCCTGATGTTGGCGTGGGTGATTGTCCTCCTCGCTTTCTTCGTGCTCTCGGTCCAGCTTTTCATCACCATCGTCGAGTTCAAGCTTACCGTGCTCGCCGGCTTCGTGCTGGTGCCGTTCGCCTTGTTTGGACAGACAGCCTTCCTCGCCGAGCGCGTGCTAGGCAACGTTATCTCCTCCGGCATCAAGCTCATGGTGCTGGCCATCGTAGTCGGCATCGGCGCCTCGCTGTTCGGAACCGTGATCCGTCCGACCGGCGAAGTGACGCTGACGCAGGCCGCCTCCTGCATCCTGGCCGCGATCGCCGTATTCGGTCTCGCCATCTACGTGCCCGCCATTGCCGCCGGCCTAATCTCCGGTGCGCCACAGCTCGGGGCCGGTTCGGCGGTCGCCACCACCGCAGCGCTCGGCGGTGCAGGCGTCGCCGGCGGATTGGCTGCAACGGGGACTGCGCGTTTGGCGGGCAACGCGGCCGGCAGCGGAACCAGGGCTGCAGCCTCGCTCGCGGGACGTGTCGGCGCGGCCTATGAGACCGGCGGCATGGCCGGTGTCGCACGGACGACCATGGCCGCGCCGGCATCTCGGATGGCCGCTGCATTCGCGGCGCCGGTGACGACGGCGTTCCGGCAGGGCACCGCGCAAGGATACCGTGATGCTGCGCCGCGGTCGGGCTCCGATAGCTCAGGGCACGGCGTCGACGCAGTCGCGGCCAGTGCCGCTGCTTCCGGTCCACCGGCCTGGGCGCAAAGCCTCGCCCGCCGCCAGCGCATGACCCAGGCGGGCCTCATGGCGGCACACGCCCTTCGCGATGGCGATCGCCCCGCAAGCGGCGGCGGCCCCGATCTCAAGAACAAGAGCTAGAAGGAGACGTCCCCATGGTGTTCAAGCGATCGGCCTTGCGCTACGGCGAGACGCCGGAGCCGGTCACGCCCTATCAGAAGGCAGCCCAGGCTTGGGACGAGCGGATCGGCAGCGCCCGCGTCCAGGCCCACAACTGGCGCCTGATGGCCCTCGGCAATCTGGGCATGGCGCTGCTGCTGGCGGGCATCCTGTTCTGGGTGGGACGCACGGGTTCAGTCGTCCCCTATGTCGTCGAGGTCGACTCCCGGGGCGGCGCCCGCACCGTCGGACCCGCCGACGAGAACTACAAGCCGAGCGACGCGCAGATCGCCTATCACCTGGCGCGCTTCGTCGACAACGTGCGAGCGCTCTCGATCGACCCCGTGGTCGTGCGGCAGAACTGGCTCAAAGCTTACGACTTCGTCACGGACAAGGCCGCGGTCACGCTCAACGAATACGCCCGCGACAACGACCCATTCGCCCGTATCGGGCGCCAAACCGTCGCCGTCGAGGTGACCAGCGTCGTGCGGGCCTCCGACACCTCGTTTCAAGTCCGCTGGACCGAGCGCACGTTCGAGGGCGGCGCCCTCAAGGACACCAACCGCCTCACCGGCCTCTTCTCCATCGCTCTCACCCCACCGAGGACCGTCGATGCCGTGCGCAAGAACCCGCTCGGCATCTACGTGCACGCCTTCAACTGGTCGCAGGACGTCACCACCGGAGAGTCCAAATGAGTACCCACCGCCCCCTCGTCGCCCTTCTCATGACATCGAGCGCGCTTGGCGCCTGCGCCACCAACATCAAGGTGCCCGAGATCCCGATCTTCGACACGCCCGCAATGGCAGCTCATCGCGAGCCGGACCCCAAGCTGCCCGTCCGCTACGTCGAGGTCCCGACACCGCTGCCCCTTCCCGGCCAGCTCAAGCCAATCGGTAAGGACGCCGGCAAGAAGAAGGACGCGCGGTCGCCAGCGGATCGCGTCACCGGCGCCAACGCAGCCGCACGCCTGGAGCCGGTCAAGGACGGCTATATCAACGCCATCCAGGTCTACCCCTATACAAAGGGTGCGCTCTATCAGCTCTATGCCGCCGTCAACCAGGTGACGGACATTGCGCTCGAGGCCGGCGAGAAGCTGGTCTCGGTCTCGGCCGGTGACACGGTTCGATGGGTGGTCGGCGACACGAGCAGCGGCGAGGGCACGAATGCCCAGGTCCACATCCTGGTGAAGCCAGTGAGTGCCGACCTCGAGACCAACCTCGTCATCACCACGGATCGGCGCACCTACCACCTCGAGATGCGCTCTTCCGAGGCGACATACATGGCCTCGGTGTCGTGGACCTATCCCGCCGCCGAGCTCGTCTCCCTGCGCAAGCAAAGCGAGGAAGCGGCCTTCGCGGTGGCCGCGATCGCCGAGGGCGGCGTCAACATCGACGAGTTGCGCTTCCGCTATCGCCTCGAGGGCGATGCGCCGTGGAAGCCGCGGCAGGTCTTCGACGACGGCAACAAGGTCTATATCCAGTTCCCGTCAGGCATCACCAAGAGCGAAGCCCCGCCGCTGTTCATCATCGGTCCCGACGGCAAGTCGGCCCTGGTCAACTACCGTGTCCGTGGCACCACCTACATCGTCGACAGGCTGTTCGCCGCCGCAGAGCTGAGGCTTCGCACGGAGCCGCAACGGGTTGTTCGCATTGTCCGCACGGACGCCGTCTGGCGGGAGACGCGCTCATGAGCGAGACCGACCAGACCCCAAATCCGGAAGAGAAGAGGGCCGCGCCAGAGACGCTAGAATTGCGCGCGCGTCCCCAGCCGGTGACGCGCATCAATCGAAAGGTGCTGATTGGCGGCGCGGCGGTGTTCCTTATGCTGCTCTCGGGGATCGTGCTCGTTGCCCTGAAGCCGCCAAGTTTCAAGGTCGCGGAACGGCAGGAGCTGATAAACGTCGATAACAAGCCGATCACCGATGGGCTCAACAAGCTGCCTGCCACATACGAAGGCGTGCAAGCGATCCCCGCCGCCACACCATCGAGCACGCCGCCGACGGTGCCAAAGCTCATTCTGCCCGAAGCCGGCCTGCCATTCGATGACGCCGAGAGCATCGAGAAGGCACGCATGGCTCGGATGGCAGGTCAGGCGCGAGAATCACAGGTGTTCTTCCGCCTGCAGCTCAAGCAGCCGCCCCAAGGCAGCGGATCGAGCACCGCACAATCCGAAACCGCGCCGCGCTCCGGCACGGCCACTTTCGATGGCAACAACCTGGCTACGCTCTCCGTGCTTCGTGCCACAGAACGCGCGCAGGCGCTCGCGACGGGCGACCTCGAATACACAGGCATCGACACGACTGAGGCGACGCGCAAGCTCGCGTTCCTCAAGTCCGAGCCTGAGAAGGACATCCACAATCCACATGGCCTGCAGACGCCCGCGTCGCCTTACCAGTTGATGGCTGGAACCGTCATCGCCGCGAGCCTCGTCACCGGGCTCAACTCCGATCTTCCCGGCTTTGTCATCGCGCAGGTGACGGAGAACATCTACGACACCGTCTCAGGCCGCTTTCTGCTGATCCCCCAGGGTTCGAGGCTGTTCGGCAAGTACGACAATGTCGTCGCCTTCGGCCAGGATCGCGCGCTCGTCATCTGGCAGCGCATCATCCTTCCCAACGGCAGCTCGGTGGTGATCGAGAACCTGCCAGCCACCGACACCGGCGGCTACGCGGGCCTTGCTGATGAGGTCGATCTCCACACCTGGCAGCTCCTCAAGGGCGTTGCACTGGCCACCGCGCTCGGTGTCGGAAGCGAACTCGCCTTCGGTTCATCCGACAGCGATCTCGTCCGCGCGCTGCAGCTTTCGACGCAGACGACCACGAACCGCGCCGGGCAGCGGCTCATCGAGCGGAATCTCAACGTCCAGCCTACCATCACGGTGCGTCCGGGCTGGCCGCTGCGCGTCATCGTGCACAAGGACATCGTCCTCCGACCCTACCGCGCCGCCGCTGCCGACTGATCGGAGCCATCCGCCATCGAGACAAACGCATATCGCACAGGAGCTCAGCCACCATGCCAATCATAGGAACCTTCTCAGCCGTCAAGGACGGATACGCCGGCACGATCCGCACGCTCATGATCAACGCCAAAGTCTTGATCATGGCCAACGACCGAAAGGAAGGAGACAGCGGTCCTGACTTCCGCATCACGACCGGCGCCAACGAGATCGGCGTCGCCTGGCGGCGCAAGCGCAACGGGACCGAGGAGACCTACCTGCGCATCAAGATCGACGATCCGACACTGCCGCATCCCATCTGGGGGGCGCTCGTGGAAGGCGGCGGCGACGGTGTCGCGCGCCTCCTTTGGCGGCGAGATAGAAAGGAGGAAGCGCAGTGAAGATGTTTACTTGATCTACATCTGGAACATTCGTATGCAGCTCCCGGACAAAGCGCGTGAGGACCGCCTCCTCTCCATCGGTGAATTGCAAAAGCTCATGAACGTGAGTAGACCGACTATCTACCGCTGGATCGCTACCGAGGGTTTTCCAAAATCCGTAGCCCTCGGTCCTCAGGTTCGCCGCTGGTGGAAAAGCGAAGTCGAACTCTGGATCGCATCACGCCGCGTTTCGGAACCGTCGACTTGAGAGAAGTGCTGCTGCTGGCGGTAAGCCGTCCAAGAGGAGATCAGCCCATTCTTGCGCGATCTCTTTGCGGAGCTCCAAGTGCTCAGCGCGGTTGTACGCCGCCTCTACATTGTCCTTCGGTACGTGCGCCAACATCATGTCGATGGCTTTGGTATCCGCAGGACGCCTCTCGTTCATGATCGTCGAGAACGTGGCTCGCCACCCGTGCGGGACGTGACGGCCCTGGAAGCCGGCGCGTTTCAGCAGGTACCCGAGCGCGTTTTCGCTCATCGGCCGATGGAACCACCGATCGTTCGGAAACACATAGGGGCTCATTGAGGAAAGCTTTTTCAGCGCCTCAATGACCTCCAGGGCTTGGCGCGACATGGGCACCGGATGATCGCGCGCCTCATCTTCCTTGTAGTGCAAACGCAGCTTCATGCGTTGCGCCGGTACCGTCCAGAGCCAATGGTCGGCGTTGAGATCCTTTAGTTCATCCCAAGGACAGGTCGCCACGACGCCCGGCCGCACGACTGTCAGAGCCAGAAAGCGATGCGCCAGCTTCGTGGTCGCACTTCCCGCAATGGCCTCGGCAGCTCGCAGCACCTCCCTCGCGTCCTCGAGCTTGCGCATCGCTGGGAAGCGCCGCCTCTTCGCCGGCGACAATACCTTTCCCATTGCGGCAGCCGGGTCGCGATCTACCCGCCCGGTCGCCATCGCGTAGCAATACACCGCGGAGATGCGCTGTCTCACACGGTGGGCAGTCTCCACGGCGGGTCGTTTCTGGATCCTCTGCAAGACCTCCCAGATTGCCGAGGGCTCCAACAACCGAATCGGCATGTTCCCGATGTAGGGGAAGACGTGGAACTCCAAGCTCTCGATAACGTCAGAGGCGTGATGCGGCACCCAGCCTGATTTCTGGGATTGGTGCCATTCGCGCGCGAGAACCTCGAAGGTTTCGTTGGCTTCTTTGAGGTCTTCCATCTGCTGCAGCTTCTTGACGACTGCTGGATCCTTTTTCTCCCGCAGAAGCAGCCGCGCCTCATCCCGCTTTCCTCTCGCCGTCACCAGCGACATGGCCGGGTACTCGCCGAACGTTAGGACCCGCTCCTTACCTTGCCACTCGTAGCGGCATCGCCAGAACTTCCTTCCTGTCGGCATGACATGAACGTAGAGGCCGCCGCTGTCGGTCAGCTTGTAGGCCTTGGCCTGGCGAACCGCCTTCTTGACTGCTGTATCCGTCAACATCTCTGCACCTCAGCCGTTACCCGGTTTTTGGCCGGGCGTTACCCGGTTTTTACCCGGGAAATCTCAAGCTTGGCTGTCATCAAGCTTGTGCGGATGAGACAGATAATGTCAATGAATCTAGAGGCTTAGCTTACAGGAAGAGACAGGTCGTAATAGCCTGAAACTGTATGGTTGGCGGAGACGAGGGGATTCGAACCCCTGATACCCCTTTAGAGGGTATAACGATTTAGCAAACCGCCGCCTTCAGCCTCTCGGCCACGTCTCCGGAGCGCGCGAAGCACCCGTATAGATGCGGCCCCTTCCGTTGGCAAGCGTCGCCCGTCCAGCCTGTCGCGGCGGCATCGGCGCGATTTTTCGCGGCCGCTTCATTGGTTTGCTCCAAGTCCTATGATAAGGGGCCTATCGGCTTTCACGATTGCGCGCAGCACCCTTCGATCGCGCGCCGCGCAAGGCGCCGGGAACGCCGCACCGGAGGATGGGATGTCGAACCGCGGACGTATCGCAGCCGGCGCCGGGCTCGCCCTGGCCCTCCCCCACGCGGCCGCGGCGCTCGAATATTGCGTGACGTGCGAAGATCCTCCCGCGATGTACCGCTGCGTCGTCGACGGCACCGCGGACGGCCCCGGCAAGGATCCGACCGCTTCCCTTCACTGCATCTCGGAGATGGCGAGACTCGGCAAGCACCGGACCTGCGCCGTATCCCGCGGTGCGCCGTTCCCCTGTCCCGGCCTGACGACGATCGTCCAGCAGCCCAAAAGCCTTCCGCCCGCCGGAGAGATCGAACCGCCGGCGGCTCCGCACGACAGGCCGACCACACAGCCGGCGGCCGAGCCGCATCCATCCCCGGCGGACAAACCCGCGAAGGTGCCACGCACCGTCGAGGAGCTTGCCGACCAGACGGTGAAGTCCTCCAAGGACGGCCTTGAGAAGGCCGGCGAGCAGATCGGCAATGCCGGCAGCGCGATCGGAGCCGCCGCATCCAAGACCTGGAACTGCCTCACGTCCCTGTTCACCTCTTGCGGCGGAAACGGCGGTCACGAAGACGCGCCTCCGCCCGATCCCGAGCCTGGGCCCACGGGTCACTGAGTCATGCCGGCAACGCTCGACGATTATTGCGTGGGCCTCAGCTTCGCGTCATGCGAATCGCCTAACCTCCAGAGCGTGGGGGAAGACTTTGCCTCGCAGGGTGCACCGGCCTTGGCCGTTTTGTGCACTTGTTGACTGGGTGCATGCGTCAGAGCCTTGGGACAGGTGTCCTTGAGAACTCTGAGCCGATATGACCGATCAGCCGGTCGCCGAGCCTGGTGGAACGCGTGGCAGTCCCGGACGGAGCTGCCAGAGGGAGCGTTCCCGGGGCACGCATCGCACCATGAACGTCCGTCCAGGACCGCCGTGTCCACCCGAGCCCCGTCAGCACCGTCGTCGTCTCGCTTTGCCGCCCCTGGCGAAGGGAGAGGTGTGTCGCGGCTGTCGCCGGCCTTGACGCTAGGGGCTGGACCACGGCACCAACAGGAAGATGGAGTGCACTATGCTGAAGCACCTTCGTCAGTGGTCCATCGACGCGTCCCGACCACGGAGCGCCACTCATGCCCATGAGCTTCGGCACGACCTCGACTGGAAATTCGTACTCCTTTGGCGGCTTAAATCTCATCCTCCAAGTCGGACTTGAATGAGCTTTGCCGGCGGGGCGTGCGACCCGGAAGCCGGCCACAAGACCAAAGGCCGGTCTCAGACGAGACCGGCCTTCGTTGTTTCCGGAGCTTCTGGAGAGCTGAGCGCGCCGACCGGGCCGGCGCCTACATCGGCAGGCGGGCGATCTGGTTTCCGAAATAGTTCTCGACCGCCGTCATGATCGAATCCGAAACCTTGTCGCGCCAGGTATCCGAGCTCAGCAGCGCCGCGTCCTTCTTGTTGGTGACGTAGGCGAGCTCGATCAGAACCGAAGGGAACTGCGCCGTCTTGAGGACGCGGAAAGCGGCCTGCTGGTCCGGCTTCGCGCGCATTTCCGTGCTGGTCCCCATGTACTCGATGACGGAGCGGGTGAAGACGCTCGTCCGCTCCTGGGTGACATCCACTTCGCGCCCGGCGAGATCGGCGAGAATGCTCTTCACCGTCGAGATGTCGGTCCCGAGGCTCGCCTGCTTCATGGATTCGACCTCGTCCTTCGTCAGGACGGCGCTCGAGACTTCGCCCTTGGCCGAGCGCTGCAGCCCATTGGCGACGCTTTCGCGCAGCGAATAGATGGTTGCGCCGCGCGCTTTGGAGTTGCCGCCCGCATAGTCGGCATGAACCGCGATGAACAGATTGGCCTTGTGCCCTTCGGCGAAATCGACGCGCTTGTCGAGGGGGACGAACACGTCCTTGTCGCGCGTCATGAGCACCTTGTAGCGCCCCGTTTTCTCGAGCTTGTCGCGGAGCATCAGGCTGAACGCCAGCACCACGTTCTTCTCGACCACGCCGTTCTTCATGGCACCCGAGTCGTCGCCCCCATGACCCGGATCGATGACGATGATCGGCTTGAACGTCCGGGCGGCAAGCTCATCCGGACGCAGCGCCGGCGTCGGCAGCGGTGGCTGCACGTCGAAGGCGCCGAGCGAGGAAAGCCCCGCCGTGCTGAGCGGCTTCCTGGCGGCGCTGTCCGCGTGCGCGACAGGCATGATGTCGAGCGCCAGGCGATGCCCCTTTCCGTCCTCCGACGCGACGATGGTGGCGCCCTCGACCACGACCGGCCGGATGACCTCGATCACGACGCGCGACTTGCCGGGCCCCGAGCGCCCGGCGTGAAAGGACCTGACGAGACCGACGGCAATGTTCTCTTCCGGCTGCGGAGGCAGCTGGAGCGCCGTCTCGGAAATGTCGACGATCACGCGGTTGGGGTTGGCGAGCGAGAAGACGCGGAACTCGACCCGCTTGGGAAGGCCGATCAGAAAGCGGGTGTGGGTGACGTCACCGCCGAGCGTGGCGGAGGGGACTGCGGGAGCCGCGGCCTTGACCTTTGCCGCGCGCCCGATCGACCCCGTCGCCTTGACCGGGGCTTTCCCCGCCGTCCCTTTGGACGGGGTGGATTTTGCGGCTGGCACAGGGTCGCTCTCCGCAGCCGTCACGGCAAACGGAAGCGCGAGCGCGCACAGCATACAGCTAAGTTGCAGCGCAAAGCGCTGCAAATGGCCAATCGTCATCGTTGTGTGACCCCCGTCTACGCAACACTGTCCTTGGCGGGACGGTCAATTAAGTAACCGTAAATGATGGCGTTTTGCAGGACGCCATCGGGCAATGTTATGGAACGGTAAAGGTTAAGGATCCCCTAACGCCCCGCCGCGGACGAATCAAATGGTAGAGCATATTTGAACGATATCAATCAGATATCGGACAGGATTGAGAAACGGAGGATGGTTACTTTTGTGTTGCCGGCGCCGCCCAGCGGGCAAGCGCGGCCCCGTCCGTCTCCCGGGCATCGACCCAGGCTTCGGTCCCGTCCGCAAACGATTCCTTCTTCCAGAACGGCGCACGGGACTTGAGATAGTCCATCAGGAACTCGGCCGCCGCGAACGCCGCCTGCCGGTGCGGAGAGAGCGTCACCACGAGCACGATGGGGTCACCGGGCCTGAGCTCCCCGTAGCGGTGGACGACCAGCGAGCCCGCGAGCCCGAAGCGGTCCCGCGCCTCGGCCTCGATGCGGTTGAGCTCCGCTTCCGTCATCTCGGGATAATGCTCGAGCGTGAGCGAGGAGAGCGCCCGCCCGCCGGCCTCGCCCCGCACGAGACCGGTAAAGGTCACGACAGCGCCCACGTCCACGCGTCCCGCGACGAGCGCCTCGACCTCGGCGGCCGCATCGAACGCCTCGCGCTGAACCCGCACGGACATGGCGCGCCTCCCTGCCTCACCCGCCGGTGACGGGCGGGAAGAACGCGATCTCGCGCGCGCCCGCGAGCGAGACACCGGGCTTCACGTGCACCTGATCGAGCGCGGCGCGGACGACGCCGGGCCGCGCGAAGGCCTCCTGGTACTCGGGCCCGCGCGCGGCGAGCCAATCCACGAGATCGCCCACCGTCGCGATGCCGGCCGGCACCTCCACGGCCTCCTCCGCTCGGCCCACCTTCTCGCGCACCCACGCGAAATAGCGGACCGTCAGCCTCTGCCCCGCCGCCCCGGCGGGGGCCTTTTCCTTGGTCGTCGCGTGCGGCACGGCTCTCATCCTTCCATGGCGTGGCGGATCCCGGCCTTGAGATAGTCATAGCCGGTCCAAAGCGTAAGCACCGCGGCCAGCCAGAGAAGCCCGATGCCGAAGGCCGTGATCCCGGGGATGATGCGATCGCCCGCCGGGCCCGCGATCAGAACCGCGAGCGCCACCATCTGCGCGGCCGTCTTCCATTTCGCGAGCGCGGTCACGTGCACGGTCACCTTGAGCTCGGCCAGGAACTCGCGCAGGCCCGACACCAGGATCTCGCGGCACAGGATGACGATCGCCGCCCACATCGACACGCCGTCGATGGTCCTGTCGTGGACCAGCATGATCAGCGCCGCGCCGACGATCAGCTTGTCCGCGATCGGGTCGAGCATGCGCCCGAGCGTCGACTGCTGCTCGAGGCGGCGGGCCAGATAGCCGTCGAGCCAGTCCGTGATGGCCGCCCCGACGAACAGCCAGAACGCCGCCCACCGGCCCGCATCGCCCTCGACCAGCATCAGGCACGCGACGAGCGCCGGAACGGCGGCGATCCGCGCATACGTGAGCACGTTCGGCAGGCTGATCGCATGTGGCCGGGTCGGGATGGGCGGATCCATGGTCTCTAGGTAACACCACCGGCGGTTACAGCAGTCAATGGGGTACCTGGACGAGGCTCAGGAGAAGCAGCAGGACACCGGCCCAAAGGTACATACCGAAACGCGGATCAGACTTGTCCACAGGCAAAATATGGGGCATGAGGAAGAAAACTCCCGGCGACGCGTTGTCGTTGCGGAAGCGTCAAGCAGCCGACCTATGTATTGCGTCGCCGGCTGCTCGTCGGCAGCGCTCGGAATGTAGCCGCGTATCTGGGAGCCGAGCGCACGCGGAGCGGAGTTGGAGCCCAAAGCTCCTGCTCCGCTCTTTTCGTTTGAGGGGCGCGTCCTGGCGCGCGAGTGCACAGGCCAGACGCGATCTCGCGCGCAGGAACGACGGACGCATCGCGGAAATTGGCTTCGAGCACGGCAACGCACCGCCCTGCCCTCAAACCCGCCGCTCGTGGAAGAAGTCGTAAATCTTGCGCGCCATCTCCGCGGAGATCCCGCTCACCGCCTGCAGGTCCTCCACGCCCGCCCGCGACACCGCCTTGGCGCTTCCGAAATGCTTGAGCAGCGCCCGCTTGCGCGTCGGCCCGATGCCCGGGATCTCGTCCAGCGGATTGACGCCGAGCGCCTTGGCGCGCTTGGCGCGGTGCGTGCCGATGGCGAAGCGGTGCGCCTCGTCCCGCAGCCGCTGCACGAAATAGAGCACCGGATCGCGCGGCTCGAGCATGAACGACGGCCGCCCCGGCATGTGGAAATGCTCGCGTCCCGCGTCCCGGTCCGGTCCCTTGGCGACCCCGACCGCCGCGATGTGGCCGAGCCCCAGCTCGGCCAGGACCTCGCGCGCGATCGTGAGCTGCCCGGCGCCACCATCGACGAGCACGAGATCGGGAGCCTCCGGCAGGGCGTCGCCGATGGCATCCGCCGCCTCGGCATCCACCGAGACTTCCTCCTCCGCCGCCACGTGCTCCCACAGCGCCTCCGGCGTGTCCCGGGGCGCTTGCGCCTCGCTCTCGGCGAGCCGCCGGAAGCGCCGCTCGAGCACCTCGCGCATCATCGCGTAGTCGTCGCCGGGCGTCAGGGCCGCCGAGCGGATGTTGAACTTGCGGTAGGCGCTCTTGGCGAAGCCCTCCGGCCCCGCGACGATCATCGCCCCGACGGCATTGGTGCCCATGATGTGGCTGTTGTCGAACACGTCGACGCGCCGCGGCGGACGGGCGAGCCCGAAACGCGCGCCGAGCTGCGCAAGGAGCGTCTTCTGCGAGGAGGATTCGGCGAGCTTGCGCCCCAGCGCCTCGCGCGCGTTGGTGAGCGCGTGATCGACCACGCCGAGCTTGACGCCCCGTTGCGGCACGCGGATCTCAATCCTGCGGTCCGCCTTGATGCTGAGCGCCTCTCCGAGCAGCGCGCGATTGGCGATGTCGTGCGAGAGCAGGATCAGCCGCGGCACCGGCTTGTCGTCGTAGAACTGCGCGACGAAGCTGTCGAGCACCTCCTCCGCCGGGAGCGACCGGTCCGCCTTCGGATAGTAGGCGCGGTTGCCCCAGTTCTGCCCGACGCGGAAGAAAAACACCTGGATGCAGGTCTGCCCGCCCTCCTGGAACGCGGCGAACACGTCGGCCTCCTCGACCCCTTCCGGGTTGATCGCCTGCTCGGCCGTGACGTGCGCCAGCGCCCACAGCCGGTTGCGCAGCGTTGCGGCGCGCTCGAACTCGAGCTTCTCGGCCGCCTCCTCCATGAGCCTCTGGTACATCTCCCGGACCGACTGGCTCTCGCCCCTGAGGAAGCGGATCGCCTCCTCGACGAGCCGGCCGTAATCCTCAAGCCCGATCTCGCCGGTGCAGGGCGCCGAGCAGCGCTTGATCTGATAGAGCAGGCACGGCCGCGTGCGGCTCTCGAACACCGCATCCGAGCACGAGCGCAGGAGGAACGCCCGCTCCAGCATGTTGATGGTGCGGTTGACGGCGCCTGCCGACGCGAACGGGCCGAAATACTCGCCCTTGATCGTGCGCGCGCCGCGATGCTTGAGGATCTGCGGCGCGCCCTGGTCGCGCCGGATCAGGATGTAGGGAAACGACTTGTCGTCGCGCAGCGTGACGTTGAAGCGCGGGCGGAAGCGCTTGATGAGGTTGGCTTCGAGCAGCAGCGCCTCGGCCTCCGTGCGCACCGAGACGAACTCCATGGCGGCCGTCGCCTGGATCATGCGCAGCGTCCGGTTCGGAAGCCCCGCGAGGCGCGTGTAGTTCTGCACGCGTGCCTTGAGATTGCGCGCCTTGCCCACATAGATGACGTCGCCGGCCGTATCGAGCATGCGGTAGACGCCGGGGCCCGAGGTCAATGTCCTGAGATAGCCGGCGATGACGTCGGGCCCAGTCGCAGGCGAACGGCTCGCAGGCGAACGGCCCGCAGGCGGACGGCTCTCGGGCGGCTCGCTGGCCGTCGCGGGGGCGAGCGGCCCTTCGGCCTTGTCGTCGGACATGGGCATGGCCGGAAACATTGGCGGCCCGCGCGCGCCCGTCAAGCGTCCGGCGTCCGGGGCGCCCGCCCCGTTCGCCACAAAACCGCCCAGGACATCCTGGCCCTTGGCGGCGGGATACCCTGCAGGCAACACGCAAAACGATTGAGGAAGGCGCGTCCACAGGTGACGGCCATGCGCATTCTGACGGTGCTTCTTCTGGCGCTGCTCGCGCTCGCGCCCGCACTGGCCGAGACCAAGGCCGGCCGCGCGCCCGCGCCCGAGTTCCGCAAGTCCGAGCACATCCTGAAATGGATCAACGGCTATCGAAAGGCGCCGGATCCGGACCGGTTGCCCGAGGCCGTGCGCGCGATGGGCGATCTCGGCCTGTTCCGCGAGCTTGACTCGGCCGGGGTCTACATCGGCTTCGTCGCCGGCGTGCTCGGCGCCAACCCCGACCGCGCCGAGCTGCTGGTCGCGCGGATCTTCCCCATGCCGCCCGAGGACCAGGTGGTGCTGATCCGCGCCATCGCCTATTCGGGCCTCGCCGACTGGAAGGGCCTCCTGGAGAAATTCGTCGAGCGCATGCCCGCGCGCATGGTCCTGATCCGCAAATACCTCTACGGCGACGGCAAGACGCTGGCCGAGCTCCCCGTCGAGGACGGCGCCTACGTCATCGACGCGCTCTGGGGCTATTATTACGCGACCGGCGACCGGGAGCCGATCCGGCGCATCGTCGGCGCGCTCGCCCTCGCCGAGGACAAGAACGACGTCGAGAAGCTGACCATCGGCTCCATGGTCAAGTGGACGCTCGCCACCAACGCCTCGCGCGAAAAGGACCTGCTCGACATCCTGTCGGCGGAGATGAACAGCCAGCCCGCCCAGGTGCGAAAGCCGTTGCGCGAGGTGATCGAGGCGGCCGAGACGTTCGAGACCGGGAAGATCCGCAAGGACGCCGTGGCGGCCATCGAGGAGCTCAAGACCAAGGGCTCGCAGAAGTCGCGCGACTTCGCCTGGTGGGGACAGGTGGGACAGACGGTGTTCGCGCTCGGCTGCGTCGGTGCCGCGGCCGGCGGCGTCGTGGTGGCCGGCATCCCGTGCGTGGTCGGCGGCGCCATCTCGTCCGCCGCCCTCAAATACCTGGCGCCGGCGCCGTAGCGGACCTTAGGTCAGGACCTAGACTCTTTCCGACTTGGATCGGACCATCCCTTCCCCGTCATCCCGAAGCGATGTCCATGCGGAGCATGGCTCCGCCATGACCAATCGCTTCCGACCTCTCCCCGTCCACGCGGGGGGAGGTGAATGAGACGACACGGCTTGCGTCCCCTCTCCCCTCTGGGGAGAGGGACAGGGTGAGGGGGCACTGCACTGCTTCGATCCAAGTGGGAAATATCCTAGTCCGGGCAGAGCGCGCGGGCCCGGGCCATCGCGTGGTCGCGCGAGACGAAGGTGCCGAGCACCTCGCCGCCTTCCGGGCGCGAATCGAGAAACGTCTGCGTCATGCTGGCCTCGAACCCGTCGAGCACCGAAAGCGCGACGTAGTGCACGTCCGGGCCTTCCGGCGCCTTGACGAGCACCGTCGTCTCGCCGCCGTAGCGGGCCGTCTCGATGACGCAACGGCCCGGTTTCACGCCGAGCCCCGACGGCGGCGGATAGTCGGGCTTGCCCACGCCGCCGATCATGAAACCGGCGACCGTCTTGCCGGAGACCGCGCCAGGCGCCGCACCCGCCGGCCCGGGCGCCTCGTCCGCCGCGCTCGCAGCCCGCGGCGCGCTTTCGATCCTTGCCTCCGCCAGTCCGGCCGGCGGGGCGAACAGACGGAACGGTGCCGGCTCGTCGGCTGCAGGCGCGGTCGCCATCGGAGCGGCAGGAACGGGAACCGGCTGAGCAGCCGCGCGGGCCGGTTTGGGAGCCGTCATCTTCGCTGGCGGCGGGGCCTTCGCCTTTTGAGGCTTCGGACCGGGCGCCTCCTGCTCCCAGCTCGAGACGGCCTTGACGGGCGCGGCAAGCGCCGCCCCCGCCGACGGCCGGGAGCCCGCGCCCTGCCACGGCAGCACCTCCGCTGCCTGACCGGCGCGCCCCGCGCAGTACTCGGCGCGGAACCGCGTCGCGACCCATTCGATGGAGCCGGCATATTTGCGATCCGCGGCCCAGCGTCCCGCGAGGTCGGAAAAGCGCACCGGCCGCTTGAGCTCATGCGACTTGGCGAGGATGTGGTCCTGCTTGAGACGCGTGCGCGGCGCGACGGGCTCGGCAACGGGCTCGCCCGAATAGACGACGAGGTGCTGGATCTGCCCGAGGACGCCGGTCGAGACGTCCGGGAAGCTGTCGCCTGGCACGCCGCCGCCGGTCGTGCCGATGCCGGCGAAGTTGTTCTGCCGCGGATCGACGTCGCCCATGCGGCCGCTCGGCGCGCGATAGGTGAGGAAGTTGGTCTCGATCGCCATCTGGAAGAAGGCGTAGTCCCAGCGCAC
>JRYH01010628.1_pt1 | contig 16739 bp, 15 predicted proteins | sample 235351 | NCBI WGS metagenome assembly JRYH01 (sample SAMN03074221, study PRJNA261480) | activated sludge metagenome | biome: Wastewater Treatment Plant; feature: Wastewater; material: Activated sludge; isolation source: activated biomass of a wastewater treatment plant treating wastewater... ... | reverse complement strand
TTCCCGCACGGCGATGAAGTTGCCGTAGGGATTGTTGGTGCGGCTCTCCTGGATGAGAGCGTCCGTGCGCGGATCGAGACCGGCATCGAGCGCGTAATTCGTGTTGATCACCGCGCCGTCCAGGTCGGGCAGGAAGTTCGGGAGCTGCGCCGCGTCGACCTCCTGGATCCGCACGTTCTTCGGGTTCTCGACGATGTCGAGGATGCTCGGCGTCAGCCCCACGCNNACGGCGCCCTCCGGCAGGTCCTCGAAGCTCGCGTGCTTCTGCGAGTAGAAGCCGATCGGCGCGACCAGCGTGTACCCGATCGGAACGATGCGGTAGCCGCGCGCCGCGATCTGGGCGTCGAGATAGGGCTGGTGCTGGAAGGCGTTGGCGTCGAGGTCGCCGCGCGCCAGGGCCTCGTTGGGAATGGTGTAGTCGGAGAAGGTGACGAGCTCGATCTCGAGCCCGTTCCGGGCGGCGACTTCCTTCGCCACCTCGGCGATCTCCTCCTCCTCGCCCGCCATGACGCCGAGCTTGATCCGGTCCTGTGCCGCCGCCGGGCCCGAGGCTGCGAGGCCGGCCGCCAGGACCAACCCGAACAACCGTCGTGAAATGGAACGCATGGTCTACTCCTCGTATAGGATTTTAATCACACAGCGGCGGAAACCCCGCCTTCCGCTGGCACGGAGCTCGGGAAGCCGGTGGTGCTATCCGGTGGGTCTGGGTCCGGCACGCATTCGCGGCGTGGCGGTGGAGATCCTGATCGTATCACGCGGCATGAAAAAACTCCGCGCAGCGTCCGCTGGCGGAGTTCCGCCTCGCTTTAGCTGCATTTGTTAAGCGCCCGCAAGCTGAGAGACTCAAATCGGCGCTGACGGGACAGATAGCCCCGACGGTGTGTCTGCGTCAACTCCTCCTGCCATGCGTTGCTGCATGGCAGGTCGTCTCCACATGCAGATCGGCAGAGCTCATGCGTGCCGCCACGCAGGAATCCCGTCCCGCATTCCCGGACCGAGGGCTTCGCCTCGGATCCGGGTTCGCGAGGTCTCGAGCTTCGTCAATCCTCGTCGTCCCACCAGGGATCGCCGAGGTCGACGTCGTCTTCGTCGGTCAATGCGCCCGTCGCCGCGCCGGCCGCGCCGCCGAGGGCCGCGCCGCCCAGGATGCTTCCGCCGGTCACCGCGGAACCCGCGGCGCCAATACCTGCGCCGATTCCCGCGCCGCTCAGGGCGCGATCCGAAGTCGAGCTGCCGCAAGCGGCGAGCCCGAGCGCGATCGCGGCGACGGCCGCAGTCATGCGCCAACTCATGTCGTCCTCCATCACTAAGGTCACCTGCTGGCCCGCGCCGGAGCACAGACGCTTGCCCGGATAGATCGCGCGCCGATGCCGGTTATTCCTGTTCCCCGGGAGTGGAACTTGTCGGGCAATGGAAAGCGGCAGCCGCGGAGGCTCCGGCTGCCGCTTTCCTGTCGCACCTACAGAACAGCCATCGCGACGATCAGTGCGCCGGCGACGGCCGCGAGGACGGCGACCGCCTTGTACGGCGCGTTGGCGCGCTGCTGCCATTCGGTGCGGCGGCGAGCGTCATCGGCGTCATCCTGGATCCGGTTGAGGGCATAGGGATCCGGGTAGGTCATATCGCGTCCTCCTCAGATGCGGCGGCTGCTCCGACCCTGCAGCCGCGTTCCCCGTCCGTCCGCATCCATGCCGAGCGTCTCTTTTGGTTACGACGTGTCTATGCGGTTCCGTATTCCACATCAGGTGTTCCGTCGTAACCACGGCGACGTCGTGTTCCCTCGTGCCCCTGCGCGATGCCGAAATGCAACAGTCCCGGCGCGCCACCACATCCTCTGGTGGAACCAGGAATATCGCATTCCTCGTCTGGTCTACGGGCGCGGACGGCACGGCGGCCGCTCGATCGCTGCCTGAGTGCCGTCGGAACGGGAGCCTCGCATCCGACCACAAAAGTAGGAGGACTCACGATGCGACAGCATCGAACTCGAACAACTCTCCTGGGGGCTGCGAGCGCAGTCGTTCTGGCCCTGGGCATTTCGGCGGCCAATGCCGGGCCGTTGACCCCCGATCTCGGCGCGCCGGATGCGCTGACCGCGAAGCCGGCCGTCGCTTCGAACGGCGAAGGCTCCATCATCCTGATCGCGTCGGCGAAGGCGAGTGCGAACGCCGGCGCAGAGTCCAGCGGCGGCGGCAGCGCGTCGGCGAACGCCAGTGCTTCTGCTTCTGCCAATGAGGGCGGATCGGCCGCATCGAGCGATGCCTCGGCGAGCGGGAACGCTTCGGCGGGTGCCGATGCGTCCGCAAGCTCGGGCGGCGATGACGGCGGAGCCGGCGGTGACGATGGCAGTGACGGCGGCGACGATGGTGGCAGCGGTGGTGACGACGGCGCCAATGGCGGTGACAACGGCGCCAATGGCGGCGGCGCTGCGGCCGATGCCGGGGCTGCCGCATCCAGCGACGGCGACACCGGTTCCGCTTCGGGCAACGCGAGCGCGAGCGGGTCCAACTCCGCCTCGGCGAGCGCTTCGGCCAGCGCGAACGCGGACGGGTCGGCTTCGGGCGACGCTTCGGCGGCGGCCGATGGCGGCGGCTTCGCGGCTGACGCCAATGCCGGGGCCGATGTCGGATCCGAGGGCGGCACCGCTTCGGCCGACTCTGCTGCAGTGGCCGGTCCCGACGGCGTGAACGCCGACACCACCGTGGACTCGACCGGTGACGGCTCCGCCACCGGGTCGGCCAACGCCTCGTTCGACGACGGCGCGACCGACGGTGACGAGGCGAACGACGACGGCGACCAGAGCAGCGAGGACGCCAGCGCCGAGGCCTCTGCCGAGATCGACGGCGAGGGGACGGTCGACGTGTCGAGCGACTCCTCGACCTCCGATGGCGAGGCGGCGGCGACGGCCAGCACCGACGTCGACCTGGTCGAAGGCTCGGCCTCCGCGGTCAGCAACGCGACCGCAGACGTGGTGAACGGCGACGATTCCGCCAGCGCCGCGGCTGCGGCCAATGCCGACATCGAGGGCAGCGGCACCGCCAACGTCACCAGCGATGCGCTCGCGTCGTTGGGTGAGGACGGCGGCACCGCCACCGGCAGCTCGACCGGCGCGATCGACGTGACCGACGGCGTCGGCTCGGTCGACAGCACCGCCTCGGCGGACGTCACCTTCGACGGTGATACCGCGAGCGCGGATGCCAACGGCTCGGCCGACATCGACGGCACCGGCACCGCCTCGGTCGCGAGCGACGCCGCGGCCGCCGTGGACGCGGACGGCGCGGCTGCGGCTGCGAGCTCCGAAGGCACCGCGGACGTGACCGACGGCACGGCCTCGGTGACGACCGGCGCGTCGACGAGCACCGCCTACGGTGCCAGCACGGCGTCGACGACCAGCGACGCGTCGGCCTCGATCGACGGCAGCGGCTCCGCCTTCGCGAACAGCGACGGCGTGACCGCCATCGACGCGGACGGCGCGACGGCCGACGCGACCGGCGATGCCGGAGCCGACGTGACCACCGACGACTCGACGAGCACGGCGGACGCCTCGGCCACGGCCGACGTGGTGTTCGAGGCCGACGACTCCGGCGAGTCCGAGGACTGACGGCGTACTGCCGGACCGTTCTTTCGGTCCGGACGACTTGGCCCGGGGTTCGCACAGGCGGACCCCGGGTCTCCCTTCGCCCGCTCCGGACCGTGACGCGGTGCCGATAGGCGGGCGAGGGTCAGGGCATGTCGGAGCGTCCCGCGCTGGAGTCGGGCACGCGCCGGCGTGCCAGGACAGTTCGATACGGGAGCCTAGCCATGTCTATCAGCTATCGCTGCGTCTTCCTGGCCGTGGCGGCCGCGACCGGCCTGTCGGCCTGCGCCTCCGATCCGAGACCGCACGTTCCGATCCCCGAGGATCCCGGACTCTATGCGGTGCCGGCCCTGCGCGAGGACCCGGACGACGAGGATTACCTGCAGCGCCTGGACGGCGACGAGGACTGGGAGACGGAGACCTGGAACGAGCGCGAGGATCTCTCGCCCGACGTGCAGTTCGTGATCCAGGATCCAGCGCTCGCCGGCGGCGCGAGCGCGCAGGACCTTGTCGAGCTGTGGCGCGTCGCCTGGGTCCGCAGCGAGCTGCGCAGCGACGGCGGCGCGGCGCCCGTGCAGGGCAGCCAGTGGCAGGTCGCGCGGCTCGATCCGTTCCGCGTGCCGCTGGTCTATCGCCAGGTGGCCGGTCATCCCGGCACGATCCATGCCGTCCCGCAGGAGAGGCTGCCGGGCGGGCTCTATTCGTTGCAGCTGCGCAACTCGGCGGCGCCGCGCAGCGCCCGCTTCGGCGTGGATTGGGACATCCTCGATCGGCAGGACTATTCGGCGGCGAACTGCGTGGACCGCCGCAGCGGCGGCTCCTCCTACGTCCTGTGCGGCGCGCCGCAGACCGTGGCCTCTCCCGCAGCGGCCGGCGGGCTGGAGATCAGCCTGCTCGATCCGGTGGCGCAGACCGTGAGCGGTCAGCGAATCCTCGTGCTGCAAGGCGTGATCACGAACGAGGGCTCCGCGACGCGGACCATTCCGCCGCTCGAGGCCGCGCTGCAGGATCGCAACGGAGCGGTGCTCGGGCGCTGGAGCTTCGCCGCGGAACAGCCGCAGCTCGACCCGGGCGAGAGCTCCACGTTCCGCACGGAGATCAGGGACGCGCCGGCGGAGACCTCGCGGGTCAACGTCACCTTCCAGCGCAGCGCCGCCTCGGCGCAATGAGATCGAGAGCGACGTAAGCCCTGAAGCGTCGGGGCCGCCAAGAGGCGGCGGCCCCCGCCCGGGCCGAGGCCGTGGACTGACCCCGAGGCTCCCTCGGTTCGCGGCCCGGCCCGGGCACTTCCGGTTACCGGAACCAAATGCAGGATGCTAAGTTGGAAGCGTGCCGACGCATAGGCCGTATCACGAGATTGCCACAGCCTAGCCCCAGCAGTGTCCCAGCGGACAGCCCAGATGGCAGCAAAGGAGCGACCACAGGGAGCAAGGCAAGGTCATGATGGAAATCGCGACGTCGACCAACACCGAGACCGCCCAGGCGGTCCGGCATGACGGCCCGGAGCTCGAGGATCATATCCGCGCGCTTCGCCGCTATGCGCGGGCTCTGGTCGGCAACAGCGCCGACGCCGACGACCTCGTCCAGGAAACCCTGAAACGGGCCCTGACCTATCTCTCGGATCGCAAGGAGATCCGCAACTTGCGGGCCTATCTGCTGACGATGCTGCACCATGTGCGCATCGATCACGCGAAGCGCGAGGCCTGGACACGGGACCAGGTTCCGCTCGAAGCCGTCAGCACGCCCGGCATCGCCGCGTCCCAGCTCGCCCGGCTCGAATGCCGCGAGCTCGGCAAGGCGATCCAGGCCCTCCCCGACGGGCAGCGTGAGGTTCTGCTGCTGGTCTGCCTCGAGGGCCTCTCCTATCAGGAAACGGCGGAGCTGATGGACATTCCCATCGGCACCGTCATGTCGCGGCTCAACCGCGCGCGCACGGCGCTGAAGCAGATGCTGACCGCCGAGCCGGAGGCCCGCAAAAGCTCCGCCGCCAACGGCAGCGCCCGCACCGCCGCCTGAATCAGACGACGCCGGCGTCCGAAGCAGCGGTCACGCAGCGACCGGGTTCGCGTGCGCGGCCGGCGCCGGCGTGGGAAATCCCGGCTGCGTCAGGGTCCGCACGTCGAGGCGGAGAGTGACCGTGGTTCCCGTCGCGCCGCCGATGGACAGCTCTCCGCCCAGCTGCTGGGCGAAGGCATTCATGAGCCGCTGACCGAGACGGTCCGGCTCGTTGGTCTCGACCGGATCCCCGCGCGCGTGGCCCACGCCGTCGTCGCTCACCTGCAGGACGCAGCGGAAGTCCTCTTCCACGGTGAAGCGGACCCGGATGCAGCCGCTCCGCCCGTCGGGGAAGGCGTGCTTGAGCGAGTTGGTGATCACCTCCGTGACGAAGAGGGCGATCGGAACGGCCCGGTCCGAGAGCACGGTGAGCTCCGGCACCTCCACGTGAAGGCGAATGCGCCGGCTCCGGTCGGTCAGGCTCTTCACCAGCGTGTGGCAGAGCTCGGTCATGAACAGGTTCAGGCGCACCAGCTGCACGTCCTCGCCTTCGTAGAGATAGCGATGCACGAGGGCGAGGGCGCGCACGCGCGTCTTCACCTCCTCGAGCGCCTGGCGCTGGTCGGCGGGACCGGCGCCGCCGCCGTGGATGTTGAGCAGGCTGCTGACGATCTGGAGATTGTTCTTCACCCGGTGGTGGATCTCCCGCAGGAGCATGTCCTTCTGGGCGATCGACTGGCGGAGGTCCTCCTCGCGCGCCTCGATGCGCGAGGCCATCAGCATCAGCGTGTTGCCGAGATCGCGCAGCTCCGTCGGCGCCTTTTCGAGATCGAGCTTCGCCGAGTAATCGCCGCGTCCGTAGCTGCGCGCCATGTTGCGCAGCGAGGCGGTCCATTGCGTCACCAGCTGGCGCGTTCCGAACCAGGCGGCGCCGATCCCGGTGATCCAGATCGCGGCCAGGCTCAGGATGCGCGTCACCAGGTCGCGCTCGATCCAGCCGACGGCGATCTCCGCAGGCATGCCGAACAACAGGGTCACCCCGCCATGCGGCAGCGCCACGCTGCTGTAGACGCGTCGGACCCCATCCTGGCCGACCGCCGCGAAATCGATCAGCTGCCGATCGATGACGTCCCGAACGAGCTCCGGCCGGACCACGAGGTCGAGCGCGCCCGCCGAGGGCGGCTGCTGCGCGTTCGGCAGCTCCGGCCGCGGCGCGCCGCGCAGGGACAGCGAGCTCGCGAGCACGTTGCCCTGCCGGTCGAGCAGGAAGAACACGCCATCCGAGGGCAGGCGGACTTCCCGCATGAAGGAGGACAGCCAGTCGAGCTCGATATAGGCGCTCAGCACGCCGCGCAGCGGGCCGCCCGGCTCGGCCACGGCGAGGGCCGCCACGATGACCGGCCGCTGCGCCTCGGGAGAGAACGTGTAGTCGCTGATCGTGAATCCGCGGAACTGCGAGGCCGTGTCGAACCAGGACCACCCGGATGCGTCCTGGAGCCCCTCCACCGTGCCGCAGATGCTGCGGCCCTGCTGGTCGTAATAGACGATGCTGGCGAAGCCGGGATTGGTCTGCATCGTCTGGGTGAGCAGGCGGCGGCACTCGGTGGGCGACGCATAGGCGACCGCGGGCTCGTTGGCCAGGCGCTGAAGACGCTCCCGCGTGTCTTCGAAGAACCGTCGCTCGTAGGTGGAGGCGAGCACGGTGAACTGCCGGACCGACACCATCACGCGCTTCGTGTGCTCCGAAAACGCGTTCCAGGCGAGATAGACGCTCACGATGGTGGGCGGCAGCAGGACGACGGCGAACAGCAGCATCAGCCGGGCGGGCAACGACCTGCCCGGCAGCCACCTGAGCCATCCGGAAAGCTTCCTCGGCCCGGCCGCGGTCGACGGCGCCGCACCATCCGGGGAGGGAGCGGCCGGGTTCATGCGCGGAGCCCCGTCACACTGCCTGCCGAGCACCCTCCGGGGAACCCTGGGTGAGGAGCGCCTGCGAGATCGTCACCTTCAGGATGTCGGAGTCGAAGGGCTTGGTGACCAGGAATGTGGGTTCGCGCCCCTGCCCGGTCAGCAGCCGCTCGGGATAGGCGGTGACGAACACGATCGGCACGTCGAGCGACTCCAGTATGTCGGCGGCCGCGTCCACGCCGGAGCTGCCGTCGCCCAGCTGAATGTCGGCAAGGACGATGCCCGGGCGCTTGGCGCGTGCCAGCTTCACGGCATCGTCCCGGGTCGCGGCCGTCCCGACCACCTTGTGACCCATGCGGCTCACGATGCCGGCAAGGTCGAAGGCGATCACCGGCTCGTCCTCGATGATGAGAACCGTCGTCGCGGTCTGGGCATTGAGCTCGGCATGCGCCGCACGGAGCAGGGCTTCGATCTCCGCCACGTCGGTCTGCATGATGTCGGCAGTCTCGTCGATGGTGAAGCCCTCGACCGCGGTGAGCAGCAGGACCTGGCGCTCCCGGGGCGGCAGGGACAGCATGTGCGCTTCCAGCCGGCTGGGGGTCTTGGCGTCCGCCGCGGTAGCGACCGGAAGCCCCGTCGGCACCCGGTTCCACACGTCGTGCAGCAATCTGTAGAGGCCGAGCCGGATCGGCAGGCCGTTCCTGAGCAGCGCCGGCTCGGCGAGCAGCGCCTCGAGGGCGACGCGGACGCAGTAATCGCCGCGCTCCTGCGAACCGACGAGGGACCGGGCGTAGCGCCGCAAGCACGGCAAATGCGGCGCTATTTCGCTTGATTGCTGTCGATGCATCTTCTGGACCTCCTGGATTTCCGCGCAGTTTTTTCGATGCGGCCTGTCGCTCACTCAGAACGAGGAGTCGTCCCTCTCGCCCGCATCCTCGAGGTTCTCCTCGAGCCGCTTCTCGCATTTGCGCACGAGCTCGGCCATTGCCGGAGGCAATGGTTCGTCGAGCACGTCGGCATAGAGCCTTTCCAGCTCTTCCTTGAGCCACCGTTCCAATGGATCCTCGAACCGCCGGACATTGGTGGAGTATGCGTCGTCAGTCGGCCCCCGCTTGCGCAGGTGCAAGTACAGCGACTGAGACATTTTTATCGACCCTCCTCGACCGGACGTCGCTCCGTCCCGCAACTCCGTCGCGCTGGCGGCTCCCCGACCCGAACCGCCTTCGAGATTACGCCCCCGCAGGCCGCCACGGTGAAAAACCTGTGACCCGCCGAAGAGACCGTTGTGATCTTGGGACTATTCCCGACGGAAGCCATTTTGCGGGCTTGCGGAATAGCCCGGCGCCTGAGGGGTCTCCCAGGCTGGGCCAGCAGGCTCCCCAGGTGAACGCGATCGCATTCATCCCATTCCTGCTCACCTCACCTGTCGTTCCATTGCATCCGGAGGCAACATGATCCTCGAGACAGCACGGACGCTGCTCGCGCCGTTCGGCCTCGCCGTGACCGCCGTGGCGGTTTCGGCGGCCGTGGCGGCCGGCAACCCCACCCCCGCCGGCGCGGGGTCCCAGGACCCGGCGGAGACGCCGCCCGCGGCCGAGGCAAGTTCCCGGACGTCGGCATCGGCCAGCGCCTTGTCCTGATCGACGCAATCCGCCCCGATCGCATCCTTCAGGCGCTTGCGGCCTGCTTCGCTGATCTCGACATGATCGACCTGCCAGGGCGAGCCCTGCAGATTGGTGGCGAGCCGGACNNGGCATCGGCCAGCGCCTCGGCGAGTTCCAAGGCGGGCGCCGGCGAAGACGGTTGCACCTCCCGCTCCTCCGCCACGGCCGAGGCGCAGGCCGGGGACCAGCACGACTACGATCACGACGAGGACAGCGCCAGCGGTCAGGACGGCTGCTCCGCCAGCGCATCGTCCAGCGCACGGGCGACGACGCAGCCCGGATCGCCGGACGACGCGCAATAACAAATGGTCGAAATAGGAGACTACGGGATGGAATAGGGCTAACCGTCGGCAGTCTGGGTGTATGAGACACGTGATGGCAGCTGCCTTGACGCGTCTCAGTCTCTCCAGATGGAACCTCCCTGTTTGCGCATGACTGCCCCGCGGCGAATTCGGCCGCGGGGCTTTTTCTGCGCGTGCTCCCGGGGTCCGGCGACGGGGCGGCCCGGAATATCGCAGGTTCCAGTCAGTCGACCCAGCATAAGGATCGTCGATCCGCATGACGTATGACTGCGTAACCGAAAGGAGAATGGATATGTCCCGCAAGTTGCTGTTGCTCGCCGCGGTCCCGCTGTTCTACGCCGGCGCCACGTTCGCCCAGTCCGCGGATCAGGCACCGGCAGGGACGGAAACGCCGGAACCGCCGGCCGCCACCACGCCGGCCCCGGATACCAGCGATCCGACCGCCGGAACCTCGGAGGGCGCCGATACCGAGGACATGAGCGCCGAGGGCACGACGGACACCGAGTCCGACATGGGCACATCGAGCACCGCGGCCGCGGACGGCTCGGAGATCCTGACCGAAGAGAGCGAGAGTCAGGTCCGGGCCGACAAGCTGCTCGGGATGAAGGTGGTCGACATGGCCGGCGAGGAGATCGGAGAGGTCGAGGACATCCTGCTCGACAAGAACGGCCAGGTCGCCGGGCTGGTGCTCGTGACCGGCGAGGTGCTGGGGCTCGGCGGCAAGTCTGTCGCCGTGTCGTGGCAGGACGTCGCGAGCGCCGAGGACGCCGAGGCCATCACCCTCAACCTGACCGAGGAGCAGCTCGCTGCGGCACCCGAATTCCGGACCAAGGAAGACATCGAGGCCGAGGAGCAGCTGGAGCAGGACACGCAGCCGGCGGCCGGTGCCGGCACCGGCACGGCCACGCCTACCGCTCCCGCTCCGGCGGACCAGCAGTAAGCCTGCCGACGCTGGAGAGCCGGGCGGCGCGGCGCCGTCCGGCTCTTCTTCTTTTCCGGAGCCGCCGCATGGCACGGCAAGACAGATCCACGCGCTCCGGCAGCGCCGATGGTCCGACCGTGATCGGGGCCGAGGAGGCGCGGCAGGGGCGCATCGTCCTCACCACCCGGCGACGGCGGGTCGTCTTCCTGTCGGGGCTGGTCGGCGGTGTGGTGCTGGCCATCGTCGCCGCCGCTCTGGCCGGGTGACCGGCCGCTATTGCGGGCTCTGCGCCTCGGGCTCCGACAGCAGCGCGCCGCAATCGATGTCCTTCTGCTCGCCCATCTCGAAGAACGGCAGCGGGTCGACGCCGCCGATGGCGACGCCGGGATCGGCGAACGGCCCCTCGACCCGGACCGGAGCGGCCGCATCGATCAGGCTGAAGTCCTTCTCCCGCGCCTCTATCAGGATGTCGACGGCCTCCTCGCCGAGATCGACCCCACCCTGAACGAGAAGCAGCGAGTCCGTGGTGTCGATCACCCCGCGCTCGATGCGGACGACGCCGTCCGCAACCGCCGCCTCCACCAGGCCGCAGCGGATTCCGACGGCGACATCGCCCTGCGTCAACAGGGCCAGCGCCTCCACCAGGTCGAGCCCGGCGGCCTCGACGAGGAGCGCGCTGATGCTGCCGTCGCGCATTCCGATCACGATCGAACCGTTCGCCGTGCCCAGCATGTCCGCCAGGCTCTGCCCCGTGCCCTCGAGATCGATGCGGCCGACGAAGCGCCCCCCCATCTCGTTGACGAAGTCGCTGTTCCTGAAGAAGGGCCTGAGATCGAGCTGCTCGACGGCCAGATCCGCCGCGCCGGCCGGCGGATCCTGCCGCGCATCGATGGCGACTGCGCCCTCGATCTGCCCGTCGGCCACGAAGAAGGTCAGGGGCTCGACGCGCAGCCGGCCCTGCTCGACCACGAAGCGCATGTCGAGCGCATCCATCGGCACGAACTGCGATTCGACGCGGTCCCCCTTCAGCCGGACATCCATGTCCATGGCGTTGAGGCGCTCGGCATCGAGCGGCGTGTCGGGCAGCAGCCCGCCTCCGCCCTCCCCTTCGGCTTCCTCTTCGGCCTCCTCCGGCGCGCCGCCTTCGACCGCCTTGGGATCGACGCCGACGAGCCCGAGCAGATCGTGCAGGTCGAGTTTCTCCGACTCCAGAACCGCTTCGAGATACGGCCGCTCCGGCGTGTAGTCGACCGACAGCGTGCCGCGCAGGTCGCTGTCGTCGACCTTGCCCTGGAAGTTCTCGAATCGCCAGACCTGCCCCTCCCGCTCGAGCCGGCCGGCCAGGCTGTAGGGGGCGGTCTCCGGCAAGGGGATGCCGAAGATGGGAAAGATCTCCGCCATGGACGGGCCGGCGACACTGAGCTGCACGGCGACGCCTTCGAGCTTGACCGGATCGGCCGCCGTCCCTTCCGCCGCGACTTTCGTGTCCCCGGCGGTGAAGTCGATGTCGAAGGGATAGGGCTCCTCCGACTCCCGCAGATGCAGCAGCGATCCGCCGACGAAGGACAGATGCACCGGGCGCTCCTCGAGCGAGCCTTCGAGCTCCAGCTCGAGATTGCGCGTGGTCTCGCCCACCGCCGTCGAGACCGTGCCGTCGAGATCGAGGCCGCGCGTCGGGTCGACATAGGTCAGCCGGCCGTCGTCGACGACCAGTTCGCCGATGTAAGGAAACTCTTCCCGCTCGTCCGGTGCCGCGACCTCGCCGGCGGCCTCCGCGGCGGGCGCCAGATCCCAGTTCGCCTTGCCGTCGGGGCTGCGCTCGGCGTTGATGACCGGTTGCCGGAGGTGGACGCGCGGCAGGCTCAGCCGGCCGAGGAGCGAAAGCGTTTCAATCGTGAGAACCGCCTCTTTCACTTCGAGAAACGCATCCGCGGCGCCGCCCTCGGCTGCCGCCCAGTCCGCGTTCGCGACGTGCAGGTCGCGCAGGACGATCGTCGTGGTCCATCCGGGCTCCACGTCCAGATGGCCGATCCGAACCTCGCGCCCGGCCGCTTCGCTGAGGAACCCCTCCGCCGTGCCGCGAAACCGGTTCCAGTCGATGAGGATCAGTGCCGCGCCGGCCGCGACGACGAGCACGACCAGGACGCCAAAGATGATTGCGACGGTCTTCCACACCCACGACATCGCCGTGTCCTCGCGCGCAGCGAGGACTTAACGCACGGACGAGAACCGGCGTTCCGTCGGCGCGGTCAGGGCCTGGAAGGAGATCAGGCTGCCAGCTTGTCGAGACCGGCGGCCTTCACGCCCTCGTAGAGGCTTCTGAACTGCGCCTTCTCGGCGTCGCTCAGCGGCATGAGCGGACCGCGCGTCGTGCCGACCGGCAGGCCGGCCAGCTCGCAGCCGTACTTCACGTACTGGATGTACTTGCCGCCCTGCTCCAGCAGGTAGAACACCGGCAGCATGGCCCGCATCAGCTTCTGGCCCAGCACGAAGTCCTTCCTCACCACGCAGGCTTCGTACAGCGCCACATGCTCCGCCGGAAGGAAGTTCGAGGCGCCGGCGATCCAGCTCCGCGCGCCCCACAGGAAGCTGTCCACCGCCTGATCGTCGGCGCCGCAGATGCGCTGCAGCTGGCCGTCGAAATGCAGCACGAGCTCGAGCATGCGCGCGAAGGAGCCGCTCGATTCCTTGATCGCGCAGATCGCCGGCATGTCGACGACCGACCGCAGGAAGTCCGGCGTCATGTCGACGCCGGTCCGGGCGGGGAAGTTGTAGAGGATGTTGGGCATCCCGGTCTCGCCGGCCATGGCGCGGAAATGCGCCGCGAGCTCGTCGGTGGTCGGCAGGGAGTAGTACGGCGCCGCGAGCATCAGCGCCTTGTAGCCGAGCCCCTTCGCGTGGGCACTGAGCTCGACCGTCTCCGCAGGGCGCGCGCTGTTCGTGCCGGCGGCGAGCTCTGCGCGGGTTCCGACATGCTCGGCGACGAAGGAGAGGACCTGTTTCCGCTCCTCGACGCTCTGGGCGTAGTACTCTCCGGTCGTCCCGCCGGGGACGATCCAGTGCACCCCGTTCTCCAGGAGAAAGTCGAGCTGGCGGCCGAGCACGCCGAGGTCGATCCGACCCTGCCGATCGAACGGCGTCACCACGACGCTCATGATTCCCTCGAAGATCGGAGTCTTCATCTCTCGTCTCCCAGTGCGGGGTTGCGCGCGCGGGACGCGCGCCTCAGGCGACCCTATTCGATCTGGCAGCTCGCTGACAAGCGGACCGGCGCGACCCGCGGTCCGGGTCCGGCGCTAGCGCACGGCGAAGGCCGCGTCGCGCGCCTGGATCCGGGCGGTCTCCGCGCGCGGCATCGCGCGGCCGATCTGGCCGAAGGCCATCGCCTTGCTGAAGATGGCCCGATAGCTCCGCGCCGAATGCTTCCAGTCGAATTCCTGCCGCATGGCGGCCAGACGCATCGCATCGATCCTGGCGGGGGACTCGAAGACGTCGAAGGCCCGCCGGACGGCCCGGGTGAGGCCCGCGACCGTGAGCGAGCGGAAGAGAAAGCCGGTTTCGCCGTCCTGGATGGTATCCGCCAGCCCGCCGGTTTCGTGCGCGATCGGCAGGGAGCCGAAGCGCTGGGCGTACATCTGCCCGAGCCCGCAGGGCTCGAACCGGGACGGCATCAGGAAGAAGTCGCTGCCGGCGAACATGCGGCGCGCCTCGGTCTCCTCGAAGCCGATCTTGACGCCGACCGATCCCGGATGCCGTTCGGCCAGCCGGGCGAAGGCCTCCTCCACCGGACGCTCGCCCCGGCCGGTCACTACGAGCTGACCGCCCTGCGCCACCACCGATTCCGCCGCCTCGATGGCGATGTCGAGGCCCTTCTGGTGTACCAGACGCGATACCACGGCGAAGAGCGGGCCGCGCGCGACCGACAGCCCGAAGGCCTGGCGCACCTGGTCGGCATTCGCCTGCTTGCCCTCCCAGCGGCCGGGCTCGAAATGCCCGACCAGATGCGGATCGGTGCGCGGGTCCCAGCTCGCATCGATGCCGTTCAGGATCCCGCTCAGCCGCCCCTGCTCCGCCCGCATCCTGAGCAGCCCGTCGAAGCCGCATCCGAGCTCCGGGGTCGTGATCTCCCGCGCGTAGGTGCTGCTGACCGTGGTGATATGGGTCGCGTAGAACAGCCCCGCCTTGAGGAAGGACAGCCGGCCATAGAACTCCACGCCCTCGACGGTGTAGGCGGAGTCGGGGATCGCCAGCCCGGAAAGCCGTCCCCGGTCGAACAGCCCCTGATAGGCGAGGTTGTGAATGGTCAAGACCGTGGGGACGTTCACGCCGCGCCACGCCAGATAGGCCGGGGCGAGGGCGGCCTGCCAGTCATGGGCATGGACCACATCGGGCACCCATCCGGGCAGCGCCCCGCAGGCGATCGCCGCCGCCGCCTGCGCCAGCAGCGCGAAGCGTTTCCAGTTGTCGGGATGTTCCTGCCCGGCCGCATCCAGATAGGGCCCGCCCGGCCGGTCATAAAGCGCGGGCGCATCCAGCAGAAAGATGTCGATCCCCTGCATCCGGCAGTGCCGCAGCCCCGCCCGCCCGAGCGGCAGATCGAGCGCGGCAAGTTCGGTGCAGCTTTCGAGCGACAGCGCGACACCGCGATAGGCCGGCAGCAGCACGCGCATGTCCACCCCCTGCCCGGCCAGTGCACCCGGCAGGGCCCCGGTCATGTCGGCAAGGCCGCCGGTCTTGATCAGGGGAAACATTTCAGAGCAGACCGACAGGACTTTCACATCATCTTCCTTTGTTTTTATCGGCCAGACATGAGGGAATGACGCGATTGTGCTTGTTGCCCGGTGGAACCTTTTCCCGCTTAACTTGTTCCCGCCCTGCCGACCGAAATGTCATGATTGAAACGCCGGCTGCCAGACTTGCCGCCAGAGTTACGGAGTCCTATGCAGGGCCTGCCTTCCTCCTGTTACCGCCTGCAGTTGCGCAACGGCGTCGACTTCGATGCCGCCGCCGGGCTGCTGCCCTATCTGCGGCGACTCGGCATCAGCCACCTTTACCTGTCACCCGTCTTTGCCGCGGTCCCCGGCTCGACCCATGGTTATGACGTGATCGACCCGACCCGGATCGAGCAGGATCTGGGCGGCTGGCACGGCTTTTCCCGGCTGGCCGGTGCGGCGCGGGACGCGGGGCTTGGCATCATTCTCGACATCGTGCCCAATCATATGGCCTTCAGCCCCGAAAACCCGTGGCTGCGCGATGTGCTGCGCAACGGACGCGACAGCCGCTGGTGGTCGTATTTCGACCTGCGCCCCGACCGATCACTGGCGCTGCCGATGCTCGAGGCGCCCTTCGGCGAACTGCTGGCCGAGGGGGCGTTTTCGGTGGCGTTCGACCCCGACGGTCCGGTTCTCGTGCATGGATCGTTGCGCCTGCCGCTCGCACCCGGAAGCCTGCCGGCAACCCCGCCCGAAGCGTCCGATGCCGCGGCCATCGCCCGGCTGCACGAGGCGCAGTGCTGGCGGCTCTGCCACTGGCGCACTGAGGCAGCGGCGATCAGTCACCGGCGCTTTTTCAACATCACCGGGCTGATCGGGCTGCGGGTCGAGGACGAGGCCGTGTTCCAGGGCACGCATTCCCTGGTCTTCGACATGGTCGACCAGGGCCTGGTCGCGGGGCTGCGCATGGATCACATCGACGGTCTGGCCGATCCCCGCGCCTATCTGCAGCGCCTGCACGAACGCCTGCCCGGCACCCCGCTCTGGGTTGAAAAGATACTCGCCAGCGGCGAAACCCTGCCCGGCTGGCCGGTCTGCGGCACCACCGGCTATGTGCTGGCGCGCGACGTGGCGCAGGTGCTGACCGATACGGAAGGCACCGCCCGCATGGACGCGCTTTATCGCGGCACAACCGGGCGGCAGGCGGATTTCCTCACCGTCATGCGGCAGGCCAAGCGCGAGGTGCTGGAAACCTCGCTCGCCGCCGAGCTCTGGCAGTTGCAGGCGCTGCTTTCCCCGCTTGCGCAGGCGGATGCGGTGGCGCGCGAATACGGGCCGGAAAGCTGGCGGCAGGCGCTGATCGCGCTGATCGCCCATTTCGACCGTTATCGCAGCTATCTGGACGACGCCCCGCCCCGTCCGGCGGATGAGGCGGCACTGGAGGCGGCGGCGGAGCTTGCCGCGCGCGGGTGGCCCGACCGGCGGCCGGTCGATTTCCTGCTGGCCTGCCTGCTGTCCGGCACGGCGCAGGCCCGCCCCCTGCGGCTGCGGTTCCAGCAGGTGGCCGGTGCGGTGATGGCCAAGGGGCAGGAGGACACCGCCTTTTATCGCTACAACCGCCTGCTGTCCGCCAACGAGGTCGGTGCCGATCCGGGGCAGCCC
>JRYH01005561.1_pt1 | contig 16745 bp, 20 predicted proteins | sample 235351 | NCBI WGS metagenome assembly JRYH01 (sample SAMN03074221, study PRJNA261480) | activated sludge metagenome | biome: Wastewater Treatment Plant; feature: Wastewater; material: Activated sludge; isolation source: activated biomass of a wastewater treatment plant treating wastewater... ... | reverse complement strand
TCATCTCGGTGCGCCGCGCCCGAAAAGAGGAGATCAGCTACTATGAAGGCAACTGAGTTCGATAAGAAATTCGACACCGATGAGAACGTGAGCGATGCAATCGACTGGTCCCAGGCGCGGCGTCCGAACGACCAACCCAAGCGCGTGAACGTGGATTTTCCGGCGTGGGTCGTCGAGGGCCTCGACAAGCAGGCTCGGCACTTGGGCGTGACGCGGCAATCGCTAATCAAGCTATGGATTGCCGAACGGCTCCAGTAGGGTCATCGAATTTGACGGTAGCGCCGGTTGTCGCGGGTTTTTGGATTTTTGCGACAGGCGACGGCTACAGTGCCGCGAGCTGCGCAAGATGGCCGTCCAGATCGACGCCGGGGCCGGTTGCGTTGATCGTGTCGAAATAGTCATGCCATCCCGAAGCGGCGATGCCTGACACAAGGGCGGTGATCGACGCCGCGTCGGGCGCACGCCAGATCGCGAAGAATTTTTGTGACGGGGCATGAAGGATCGCGGCGTCTGTCTCACCCAAGGCGATCGCTTCCACGCCAAGGGCTGACAGCGCTCCCATGCCGGAGCCGATGGCCTCGAAAAACTGCTGGCGACCGTTCTGGTCGAGCGCCAGCCATGCGGGTTTCGGGGAATAGAGTTCGGCCAGATAGTGCGCCATGTGAGCGATCCTTTCGTATGTCAGCCCTTGCGGTTGATCGAGCGCAGGGCGCGCTTGCAGATTTGGGCGGTTGCGGGCGTGGTGCTTTCTGCCGACCATCGGGCGCAGAGCGTCTGCACCCAATCGGGCCTGTCCTTGCTGGCGTCGTTCAGCCAGTTGCCAACGGAGTCCTGCACATAGGGGGCAGGATCGTCCCGTAGCGGTTCGAGGATAGGCAGCGCCTTTTCTGGCTGTTGCCGCAGCGGGCCAAGATGGGTGCACCAGACGCCGCGCGGTCTGGTTGCCTCGCTGGCGAAGCGCCGTTAGCGTTCGGACGGTTCGGCCGTCCAGCCAGCGAGCAGCGCAATCGCGTTGTCGAGATCGGCGGTGATGTGAGGCCGAACGGCCATCCATGACCATTCCCGCACCCCGAAATGATGATCGTCGGAAAAGGGCTGGATCGCAGCGAGCCGGGCGGCAAGGGTCATGTCCTCGGCCGCGCCGATCGTGAAACAGGCCCAACCGCGCGCTGTATCGGATACACGGTCGCGCAGCTCGCCCACGGCAGCGAGGCCCCGCCGCTCATGGATCAGGCGCGCGGCCAGCGCCATGCGCCGAGAAATGCCCTCGCCCGCCGCTTGCTGCATCGTCGTTATGGCATCTTCCCCAATTTCGGGGAGAGCGGCGCGCATAAGGGCCGCGAAGTCCACGGCTAGACACTCGGTCAGCGTGGCGGCCTCGACAGCGCCGGCATTGAGCAGGGCGAGCCGGGCCGGCTCAATATCCGCGACACGTTTTCCCGACCGGCCAGCACTCACCGGGGATTGCCAGCAGCAACGGCCGCGCTGTCCTTCGCTGGAATCTCCACATTGCGCCAAACCCGCCGCAACAGGCCGCTAAGGGCCTCGCGTTCGTGCTGGTCGAAGCCCGCGAACAGGGAGCCAATCCACTGGCTATGCTCATTGACCAGATTGAGCGCCACGGCCTGCCCCTTGTCCGTCAGGCGCACCGTGACCTTGCGCCGGTCTTCGTGATCGCGATGCCGGGCAAGGAAGCCGTCCCGCCCCAATCCATCCAGAAGGCCGGTAATCGTGGCGCGCGTGACGCCGGCCCGTTCGGCCAGCTCGTGCGGCGCAAGCCCTTCCGGCAGGTCGCGCAGCAGGAGCAGCAGAACGAATTTCCCTTCCGAGAGGCGATGCGGCGCAAGGCGCGCAGCGCAAGCCCGGTCGATGCCCGAGGCCAGCGCCAAGACCTCGAAACAGAGGCGCATGTTGTCCGTGTCCGGCTGTCCACGGCGTTGCGCCTCATCGAGCAAGGCTAGGTGCTTTTGTTCCAATAGTATCATGCGGCAGCATATAGTATGCCGCCTAATTATAAGTCAATGTTGCACAACTCCTAAAACGTGCAACAGATCGGCGGCCTTCGGAAAATCAGGGATTTTCGTGTCGCAAGTTTTTGTTGCATTGGTCAGGATCGCTTCCAAGGCCACCAAGAACCGCGCTTTGGGTTATCATCGGCCAGAAGCGCCGTCACGCGGGTTTCGGAGCTGTCCAGGCGCTTCCGTAGATCGTTGATCGTATCTGCCATCTGATCCTTCTGGGCTTCCAGGCCATTGGCTCTCTCGTGGGCGACCGCCAGTTCTTTTTCCAGCTCAACAACACGGTCTATGTGGGTCCGTTGCATTAATGCCGCTTCGGCGCAGTAAAAGCAGGAGCTGCGATCATCAAGCGGCTTCCGGGAAGAGTTTGGCGACGAAGTCGATCTCGTTTTCAACTCCGGTCCTGCAGCTTTCGAACTGACCCTTGCGGATGGTGCGGAAGGTTTCGATCCCGGCGAGCGCGGCCTTGGCGCCGGCCATGGTCTGGAAGCCACGCATCGGCCGCAGCCGCTGTTTTATTGCAGCATGATCGCTCTCAATCCGGTTGTTCAGGTACTTGCGATCGACATGGCGGATTGTGTGCTCTGGCCCGAGCCGGTCGTTGATCTCGCCGATCACCTTGGCATAGCTGAGCGCCTTGTCAGTGACGATGGTCAGGGGCTGATACAGGCGAACGGTCTCTCGGGCTTGCCGCAGAAACGCCCTTGCAGCCTTGGCAGATCGCCGCGCCGTCAGCCGAAAATCGATCAACTGGCCGAGCTGATCGACGGCGCGCCATAGATAACACCAGCGTCCACCGACGCGGATGTAGGTCTCATCGACATGCCACTGCTGCCCGCGCCAGGAACGATGGCCACCATAGGCCCGTTTGCGGATCTCGGGGCCGAACTTCCTGACCCAGCGGTGGATTGTGGAGGCATCGACTGTCACCCCGCGCTCGGCCAGCAAATCGCGGACGTCGCGGCACGACAGCGGGTAGCGACAGTACCAGCGCACCGCTAGAAGGATGATCTCCCGAGGAAAACGATGCCGCTTGAACGGATTCTTGTGCTGTGCCATCGGCCCCCCCATCATTACCAACTCAAGGAACTTGCGGTGGTCGGCTAGTTAATGCAACGGACCCATCAATACGGCGCATATCAATTTGCATCGATCTCTTCCTCGGTCATTGGGACATAGTCGATAGAGACCCGTTCAAGGCGAGGTTCCTTTTGCTCAAGACCCCACCGGCGTTCCGTGTAGAGCTCAAGTGCTTTCCGGGTTCTGGCCGCAAGCACATCTGAGGTGAACCCAAATTCAATGCGGACCACGCGCTGCTGCGCCTCAGTCAATCTTGAATGCGGTTTGAGTTTCAGGATGGCCCAAGTGAACCAATCGTCATCTCGGGGCACTGCCTCGGCTGGCTTGGTTCTTGCGAAAGACTGATCAGGGTCTATGCGAGCAGGATGGAAGTCACGGAAACCCTCACGTTCAAAACACCAGGCTCGTACGTGAAGCCTAACGCCATCAGAAGCGAACCGAACAGGTGCAATCCAGCGAGTCATCGGTTCTGGATCTCGCATCGATTGATAAACGATACTCGTTGCCTCTTTCGCCCTGAAGGCACGGTAGAGCGGCCGTAAGACACGCAGGTCCTGAGTGCGTTGCAAATCTGGCAATCTATCGAATGCGGAAAATGGTGCGCCAACCAAGAGTTGCTCCAACTCCATCGAGGACGCCTTGCCACTGAGCCGTTCAAAGCTGTCATGGGCAAGGTATTGGCGCGACGACGCATCATAATGCAGTGCGTCTTTTGGCGCTTCAGCGAGGTAAGCGCGAAAATCGAGAGCGGCCTGTGCATTCGAAATACCAAATCGCTTGATCAAGGAAGCGCGAGTCGCTGCCCCGTCCCAGAAAAACAATCTGTCGAGATACTTCAGGCGCGCACGTTGGGCGTGTTTGAGGTCTTCGAAGGGCATGGGGGAAGGATACCTTGACTCTCTACAATTGTCCATATAATTTTTACATGTGCAATAAATGACGGTGCGACATGAGACTACTTCATACGGCAGATCTGCACCTGGGACGGCAGTTCATGGGGTTGAGCCTCGAGGAGGATCATGAGGTTATCCTGGGTCAGATCCTTGACGCGCTTGTGGTCGAACGAGCCGATGTTCTTGTCATCGCGGGGGACGTTTTTGACCGTGCCTCTCCGCCCAATTCATCGATCCGGCAGTTCAATCGCTTCCTCAAGCGTGTAGCAGAGGAGACCGAAGCCGCTGTGGTGATGATCTCTGGAAACCACGATTCTGGCGACAGGATCGAGGCTATGTCTGTTCTGTCTTTTCCACCGCGTCTCGTGTGCTGGTGCGGGGGATTGCCGATGCGGTGGAAGCGCCGCTGGTGCTGCGTGACGCGCAGGGCGAGGTCGCCTTTTCCGCACTGCCCTTTTCCTATGAATACGCCGCACGCGAGGTGTTCAGGGATGAAAGCATTAATGCGCCGGCGGAGGTAGTTGCCGCCCAGATCGCTGCGGCAAGGAGGCAGGTGCAGCCCGTTGCGCGGGCCAAATCGCCCCGCCGAATTGATCTCACGCTTGTGTTACTCATTGTGCCGAAAAATCCCTTGAGCCTGTATCAACTACAGACCCTAGAACGGTGGAAACATCTGTTCAAGGAAGATTCGATGGAACAACATTTGGCGGAACTTCCGCAATCTCAGTCGCAGAAAATTGGCGACGAAACCACCAAGGGATGGGGCGTGACCGGCCTCGGCGTCCTCGGTGCGCTGGCGATGACTTCTTGCTGCATCCTTCCATTGGTGCTGGTCAGCTTTGGCGTGACAGGCGTGTTCATCGCGCAGCTCGGGGCGCTCTATGCCTACAAATGGTACACCTTCGCGCTGAGCGCCGCGTTTTTGGGATACGGCTTCTACAAGGCTTACAAGCCTGTAGATGCCGAGGCCTGTGCCGATGGCACCTGCGCCCGCCCCATCGACCGCCGCATCATGCGCGCAACCCTCTGGGCCGCTTCCGCGATTGTCGCTGTCGCCATGATCTTTCCCTACATCACCCCCTTCATCCTGAAATTCTGAACGAGGACCATGACCATGAAGCATCTCCTGTTATCCGCCCTGGCCATCGTCGCACTCTCGACCCCGGCCCTCGCTGAAGAGCGCCAGGTCGAGATCGCCGTCAGCGAACTGACATGCCCGTCCTGTTCGTTCATTGTTGCCAGCTCGATGCGCGGTGTTCCGTCGGTCGAGATCGCCGCATTCGAGGACGGCCCCGAATACGGGCAGGGTGTTTACAGCGTGACCTACGATGACGCCGAAACTTCCATCGAAAGCATCATCGGCGCGGTGACGGCCAATGGCTATCCGGCGCAGGTGCTGCCCGACACAGCCTCCTGAGCCGCCTGCAATGCGTGACAATCTCCTGCAATGCGTGACAATCTGATGGGTGGCCTGCTGGCCTTCGGAATAGCAGCTCCGGTCGTGGTCGTCTGCTGCGGCGGCGGAACTGCCGTGCTTGCAGCGTTGTTCGGCGGCGTTGGGGCTTGGCTCTCTGGAATGAGTGGCATTGCCGTGCTGGTTTTGGCGGGTCTGACCTACCTGATCGTCCGCGCACTGCGTCGTTCGCAAATGAAACGCGCCTCCGGCCCCGACCCATCACAGAGAAAGACGGCTCCTTGACTGACACACCTGAAAATTCCGACCGTCTGCTGAAATGGGGGCTTGGCGGTGCGCTCTTCGCCGCGCTCTGCTGCTTTACACCGCTTCTGGTCGTCATCGTCGCTGGCGTCGGATTGTCGGCCCTCACGGGCTGGCTCGATTACGCCCTGTTCCCGCTGCTGTTTTTCAGCCTCGCCGTGGTGGCACAGGCCCTTTGGCTGCGCGCTGGCAAACCGGGACCGGCCCCGAAACTTTGGGCCACCGGCCTCGCGGTGGCCCTGTCGATCCTGATCATTCTTCTCGAATTCAGGTTCGCAATACGGATCACAATCGGCGTTTTCGCCGCCACAGCACTCTACGCGGTTCTCCTGAACCGTGCGCAAAAGAAAGGATCGCTCTTATGATGATGGGATGTTGCACCGCCACCGGCATGGTCTTCGGCCTCCTCGGCATGTTGACACCGCTGATCGCCATCGGCGCGGTCATATATCTGCTCGCCGCCAGACCAAAAGACCCCGAACATGGCGAGGCGCGCTGAGATGAAAGACCTGAACAAAACCGACGATGAACAGGGCGGCTATGACCTGATCGTTCTTGGGGCCGGATCGGCGGGGTTCTCCGCCGCAATTACCGGCGCGGATGCCGGAAAGCGTGTCGCCCTCGTAGGACATGGCACCATCGGCGGAACTTGCGTCAACGTGGGATGCGTGCCCTCCAAGGCGATGATCCGTGCGGCAGAGGCCGTGCACTGTGCGGGGGCTGCCAAGCGGTTCCCCGGCCTGTCGGGACGGGCACAAGTGGATGATTGGCAGACGCTCGTTCAGTCCAAGGACGATCTGGTCACGACCCTGCGCCAGAAGAAATACGCGGACCTTCTGCCGGAATATGAGGATGTCGATTACATCGACGCCGGTCCCGCGCGGCTGATCGAAGGTGGCGTGACAGTCGGTGAGCGAACCCTGAAAGCACCGAGGACCATCATCGCCACGGGCGGGCGTCCCGTTCTGCCGACCATCGACGGCATCGAGGAAATCGGCGCGCTCAACAGCACCAGTCTTCTGGAACTCGAAGTACTGCCGAAAAGCCTGATCTTCATCGGCGCGGGCTACATTGGCGCGGAGCTGGCCCAGATGATGAGCCGCATGGGCGTGAAGGTCACGCTTGTCGCCCGTTCGCATCTGTTGCCCGGCGCGGAACCAGAGGTCTCGGAGGCATTGGCGGCGGCGTTCGAGGCCGAAGGCATCACTCTTCTGACCGGGTTAAGCTACGACACTGTGCGCCGCGACGACGCGGGCGTGACACTGCGCGTGATCCAGAACGGAAAGCCTGTCGAAGTGACGGCGGATCACCTCGTTTCGACCGCTGGCAGGCGGGCCAATACCAAAGATATGGGCCTGGACGCAATCGGCGTGGAAACCGACGCGCGTGGGTCCATCGTCGTCGGCGAGGACATGCAGACATCGGTGCGCGGCATCTATGCCGCAGGCGATGTGACCGACCGCGACCAGTTCGTCTATATGGCGGCCTATGGTGCAAAGCTCGCGGCCAAAAATGCGGTTCTCGGCGAAGACCATCGCTACGACAACGCCGCGATGCCCTGGGTGGTGTTTTCCGACCCGCAGGTCGCGGGCGTCGGTCTCGGTGAAGCCCAGGCGCGGGACGCGGGCCTCGACGTCAAGACGTCCATCGTACCGCTCGATCAGGTGCCGCGCGCACGCGACACGCGCGGATTGATCAAGCTGGTGGCGGACAGAAAGTCCGACCGGCTGCTTGGCGGCCAGATCATCGCGCCCGAGGGGTCCGATACGATCCAGACCCTCGTTATGGCGCTGAAGTTTGGCATGACCACAAAGGCGCTCGGGGAGACGATCTTCCCCTATCTGACGACCGTGGAAGGGCTGAAGCTGGCGGCGCAAACCTTCGATATGGACGTGGCAAAGTTGAGCTGCTGCGCCGGATGAAGATCAGGACAAGGACCGGAGAATGAATGAAGACTACGACCTGATCGTCATCGGGGCGGGCATGGCGGGCGTGGCCGCGGCCAACAAATGTGGCGCGGCAGGATGGCGTGTCGCCATTGTCGATGCGCTGCCCTACGGCGGCACCTGCGCATTGCGCGGCTGCGATCCAAAGAAAATCCTGCGGCGCGGTGCGGAAATCATGGACGCGGCACGGCTCATGCAGGGCAAGGGGATCGATCCCGGTGATCTGTCGATCAACTGGGCCGATCTGATGGCACACAAGCGTGGCTTCACCGATCCCGTGCCGGACAAGATGGAAAAGGGCCTGTCGGGCAACGGCGTCGAAACCCTGCATGGAGCCGCGCGGTTCACGGGAAGCAACACGCTGGAGGTCGATGGAACGGCATATCAGTCGGAACGGTTCCTCGTGGCCGCCGGTGCCATGCCCAGGCCGCTGAGCTTCACAGGGGCCGATCTCGTGATCGACAGCACGGATTTCCTCAACCTGGAGGCCCTTCCCAATCGGGTTCTTTTTATCGGTGGCGGCTTCGTGTCCTTCGAGTTTGCGCATATCGCCGCACGGGCCGGAGCCAACCCGATCATCGTGGATCGTGGCGCCCGGCCCTTACGCGGCTTCGATCCCGATCTGGTCGAAATGCTGATCGACCGCAGCGGCGGTATCGGCGTGGACCTGATGCGCGAAACCGAAATCGTGTCGGTCTCGGAAGCCAGTAGAGCATTCACTGTCGAGGTGAAGTCGGGCGATGAAACCCGAACAATCGAAACCGATCTGGTCGTGCATGGCGCGGGCCGTGTGGCAGCCCTGGCCGATCTGAATCTTGAGGCGGCTGGTGTTGATTACAGCGACAAGGGCATCGTTGTAGCCCCGCATCTGCAAAGCACGACGAACAGCGCGGTCTTTGCCGCCGGAGATTGCGCCGACACCGATGGCATGCCGCTGACGCCAGTCGCAGTGATCGAAGGGAAGGTCGCGGCCTCCAACATGCTCAAAGACACTCAGACCGCACCGGATTATGCCGGTATTCCTACAGCCGTCTTCACAGTCCCGGAAGTGGCGCGTGTCGGTATGTTGGAAAGTGAGGCAAGGGACGCCGGGTATGATGTCGATGTTCGGTTCACCGACACTGGCGATTGGTATTCGAACTACCGGATCGGCGAGACCTCTGCTGCCGCGAAGGTCCTCGTGGACAAGTCGAACGGCAAGATCCTCGGCGCGCACCTGTTCGGCCCGGAATACGGCGAACTGATCAATTTCTTCGGGCTGGCAATCAAGCTGGGCCTGGCGGCCAAGCAACTTAAGTCGATGACGGCGGCCTATCCAAGTGTTGGATCGGATTTGGGCTCGCTTCCCTGAATTTGAAAGATTTTTCGCAATAGACCCGATCCTCCTCGGAACGTATGTCTGGCCCGATGAAGACGGTTCTTATCTACTTCGCCGCTGCGCTGGCCGAAATTGCCGGATGCTTTGCTTTCTGGGCCTGGTTCCGGCTGGACAAGAGCGTGTTTTGGTTGGCACCGGGCATGCTGTCCCTTGCCGCTTTCGCCTGGCTACTGGCGCTCAGCCCCGCCGATCAGGCGGGCCGCGCCTATGCAGTCTACGGTGGCGTTTACATCGTATCGTCCCTGCTGTGGCTATGGGGCGTAGAAGGGCATCGCCCGGATCAATGGGATGTAGTTGGAGCGGTCATTTGCCTTGTCGGTGCGGGTATTATTCTCTGGGCACCGCGCAGTATTTGAGAGGCAGCCGCAGACGGGGTGAAGCGCTGAATCGTTCGATTAGATCGCCTTTTGGTTCACGCGTTCCGACAACTCGGCGCTGCTTTCCCTCCGCATCGCGGCTGCGATCAAGCAGGTTTTCTACCGCCCTCGAAAGCAGCGATACATCCTTTACGCAGCATCGGTCAAAGTGGGCTCGATGCGGTCATGCGGCGGTGCGGCAGGCCGTGTGACCATCCTGGCAGAGCGACATGGCACGCCCGGCCCTTTACTGCCATTCGATATAGTCTCGGCGCCACTATGTGGCGTCACCAAACCAGCCATTCATGTTCGTCGCAGCAATTCTTGGCCGGTGGAAGTCATTGATCTGTGACCTTGATACCGCTCGTCGCGGGTGCGGAATCAGCACAGCGGTTGCGAGGGCTGAAGAAGGTCGGGGGAGGTGCGGAGGTCGGCGGTGCAACGCATCAAGTGCGGCATTGTTCGGATGCATCCTGCCATTCGCAGCCGTAGCATAACAGCGAACCCAAAAACGATAGAAATCAGCGGGGTTCGTAATCTTCGCGAGCAATAGGCGGAAACGAGACCAGAACGCGCAGGCCCGGATGATTATCGTTCAGTGTCAACACCGCGCCATGCAATTCGGCAATCGCCCATACCATGCTGAGTCCCAAGCCATTGCCCGGGGTCGTGCGACTCTTCTCGAGGCGATAGAAACGGCGGAAAACCTTGTCGCGTTCTGCTGTGGGGATGCCCGGACCATTGTCGGAAACCTGAAGCAGGGCGCTGTCATCCACCCTCGACAGCGTTACCTCGATCCGCGTACCTGATGAACAGTGACGCAGGGCGTTTTCAACGAGATTTGCGATCATCTGGGTCAGGAGTTGCTGATCGCCCTGAACCATCGCGTCCTGATCTTCGATGTCAAACCTCAGCGTTTGACCGTTTTCTTCGGCGACGGGGCCGTAGGCGTCTTCGATCCGGGCGAGGATCGGGGCAAGCGGGGCTGCGGTAAACCGACCTGACCGCTGACCGGATTCGATCTGCCCGATCCGCAGCAGGGCGTGGAATGTCTCGATCAGATCGTCGGCGATCTCCACGGCTTGTTCCGCATCTTCCCTGATCTCGGAAGTCAGGTCGGGCGCATTCAGAAGCACATCCAGCCGTTGTCGCAGGCGTTGCATGGGCGTGCGAAGGTCATGGGCGATATCGGCCGAAATCTGTTTCTGGCTTTCGACCATCTGCTGAAGCTGTGCGATGGTGCGGTTGATTTCATCTGCCATACGGGCAAGGTCATCGCCATCGCTGCCAGTGACGGGGACGCGTCGATCCAATTGCCCCAATGCCACTGATTTCAGCGTCGTGGAGATCCGGGTCAGCCGCCGTTCGGTTCTGCGGCCGACAATGACCCCGGCCAGTAAACCGGTAAGCAGCAAGAGGATAAAACCTGCAAGGAATCCGCGACCTAAAACCTCGCGCAGCTCTTCAAGAAAATAGGTGCTTGTGCCCAATGTCAGCCGGTTCGGGCCGAGCTGCGCCGAATGAAGCAGGTAGCCTGTCACATCGTCATAACGGGGCTTTTCGGCTTGGATTGCATTGACCGGGACGTAGCCGCTGCTGCCCTGCCAGTCGATGGCATCGACATTTCCGGTCAGAACGTTGCCATCCGCGTCCTGAAGCAGATAGATCCGATAATCCTCGAAATTGAACCCGGCAAATCCGCCAAGCTTTGCCTGAACCCCGTCCAGACCTTCGCTTTCGTAAAGATTGGCAAAACCGGCTGAATCGTCCGCAAGTTGGTCTAGTACCCATTCGCTGATTTCGCGATCCGCGAAGTGGTAGGTCAGACCAAAGACGAGGGCAGTGATGATGGCGTAAAGTGCGGCAAAACGCAGAGACAACCGCGCCGAGGTCGAGCGCAGGAAGCGAGACATGCCGCCGGCCCTAGCCATGCAGGCTATACCCGGCACCGCGGACGGTATGGATCAACTCGATCTCGAAGGGCCTGTCCACTTTGTTACGCAATCGACTGATATGGGTCTCGACGACGTTGGTCTTGGGATCGAAATGGAAATCCCAGACCGATTCCAGCAGCATCGTGCGGGTCAGTACCCGGCCGGCATTGCGCATCAGATATTCCAGCAGGCGGAACTCGCGTGGTTGCAGGTCCAGAGAAATGCCTGCCCGCGTGACCGTACGGCGGATCAGGTTCATTTCCAGGTCGGCCACCTGTAAGACGGTTTCCTCGGCTTTCAGTGGCGGCCTGCGAGTCAGCGCCGCCAGCCGCGCTGATAGTTCCTGAAACGAGAATGGCTTGACGAGATAGTCGTCCGATCCCGCCTCAAGCCCCTCGACCCGGTCGTCGATCCCGTCCATCGCCGAAAGGATCAGGATCGGCGTCTCGACTCCTGCGCCGCGCACGGATTTGATCAGGGTCAGCCCATCCAGACCTGGCAACATGCGGTCAAAGATCATCACGTCATAACTGTTGTCCAGCGCCGACAGGAAACCTTCGCGGCCATTGTCGCAATGATCGACCAGATGCCCCTGCGCCCGGAGGCTGGAGGCGATGTAGTCGGCCGTTTCGGCATGGTCCTCGACCACAAGGACGCGCATGGCTGCTGCTTTCCATATCTTGTCTGCCCGCAGGGATAGCCCGCTGTGCGTTTGGGTCAAGACGTCGGGACATTACGGATTGGTATAGTTCCGGCAACACCCCTGACAGATCGTTCTTGATAGATGGCGGCTGACACGAACCGTCAGCCTATCGAGCAGGACAAAATGACAATAATAGATGAGGCCCATGTGCCCCTCCACGCGGCAGTGGCCCGAACCCGCCCAAATGTGAGACCGACGCTGCGTGATATGCAGTTGGATGGCCCGACCCGCCGGTTTCTGGTGGCAGTTCTGACGGGATTCGGGCTCCTGCGGCTCTGGGCAATGTTTGCCGTACCTTTCACCGACACGACCGAGGCCCGTTACGGCGAAATCGCCCGCAAGATGGTTGAAACCGGGAACTGGCTGACACCGCAATTCGACTATGGCGTGCCGTTCTGGGGCAAGCCGCCGCTGCATACCTGGCTGTCGGCAGGGGGGATGCAGTTGTTCGGCGTGAACGAAGTGGCCGCTCGGTTGCCGATCCTGCTGACCGCGCTGGCGGTTCTGTTTCTCGTCTGGCTGTGGGTGCGTGATACCGTCGGGCGCAATACGGCGTTGGTTGCCATGGCGGTGCTGGCGACGATGGCGATGTTCTTTGGCGCTTCGGGTTTCGTGATGACCGACATGCCGATGGTTCTTTGCACGACGCTCGTCATGGTCGGGTTCTGGCAGGCGGTCGGAGGTGGCAACAGTCGTTGGGGTTATGGCGTCTTTCTAGGGCTGGCAATTGGTATGCTGGCCAAGGGGCCGGTGGCGGTTGTGCTGAGCGGCATTCCCTTGATGCTGTGGCTGGCCCTGACATGGAACTGGCACCTGCTGCGCCTGCTGCCATGGGCGCGCGGCATGGTATTACTGACAGCGCTGGCCGCGCCTTGGTATGTCGCCGCCGAAATCGCCACGCCCGGTTTCCTGCGCTACTTCCTGATCGGAGAGCATGTTCAGCGTTTCCTAACCCCCGGCTGGCAGGGTGATCTGTACGGGTCTGGCCATCGGGAAGCCAAGGGCATGATCTGGCTGTTCTGGCAGATGGCTGCCCTGCCTTGGAGCTTGGTTGCCACCTTGCTACTGACCCGCTTCGGCAAGACGGTCACGATGTTTCGACGGGATCGCTCGGGCTGGCTGGTTTATCTGTTGCTCTGGACGTTGTCGCCTTTGCTGCTGTTCACGCCTGCATCAAATATTCTTGCCGCCTATGTCCTGCCCGGCTTGCCGGCTGCAGCTGTCTTGCTGGTGGTGCTGTTCACGCAGGTGTTCGAGGCTCAACCGAGCCGTGCAGCTCGAACAGGATTTGCCATCGCGACATCGGTAATCTTCGCTTTTTTCCTGGCGCTGACCTCGGGCGCGGCTTTCGCGCCGCAGAAGATCCGATTGAAATCCGACAAGGGGCTCGTCGCGGTCGCTAGCGCAGCGATGCCCGGTGCGCCGCTTTATATCCTCGGCGGGCGCAGCTACTCGGCCGAATTCTATTCCCAGGGCAAAGCGCGTGCCATCGATCTCGAAGACTTCGCGCGACTGGCCGGCAGCGGTGCACCGGTGGCTTTCTCGGTGCCTCCGGACATGGCGTCGGAGGCGGCGACATTGGGTCTTGAAAATCTGGGCAAATATGGGCGGCATGTCCTGTTTGTCACCCAGCCGACGAACGAGGTGAAATGATGGGCCGCATGCAGGATATCAGTCGCGAAACGGCAAACATGACGCCACGCATGCTCGATTCAGGGCCATTGGCGCCCGATCTATCCTTTGTCATTCCGGCATATAACGAGGCAGAAACAATCGAGGAAACGCTGACACGGGTGTCGCGCAAGGCGTACAGGCTGGTGCCGCATTCCGAGATCGTTGTCGTCGATGACGGCAGCAGCGACGAAACGCTGGAACTGGTCACATCCGGCCAATGGGACCTGCCGGTTCGCCTGCTGCGTCTGTCGCGCAATTTCGGCAAGGAACAGGCGATCATGGCTGGGCTGCGTCATGCGACGGGCAAAGCCGTGGTAATTCTCGACGCCGACCTGCAAGAGCCTTTGCGCTATGTCGATACGATGCTGGAGCGCTACCGAGAAGGCTATGAGATTGTCTACGCCGTCCGCGCCCATCGTGATGATGAAAGCTGGTTGAAGCGCCGCTGTACCGCCGCTTTTTACCGCTTCCTGAATATCGGCAGCGAGGTGTCAATGCCTGCCGGAGCGCGGGACTTCCGGCTGATGGATCGAAAGGTGGTCGATGCGCTTTGCGCGCTGCCCGAAAGCAATCGCTTCATGAAGGGGCTTTATGCCTGGGTCGGTTTCCGCTCGCTTGCCATCCCGGTCGAGTTGCAGCCACGCGCCGGGGGTAGCACCAAGTTCCGCTTCCGCGAACTGCTGAGACTGGGCATGACCGGGCTGACCGCTTTCACCGACTGGCCGTTGCGCATGTGGACCGGCATCGGAATGATCCTTGCCATGCTGTCGATCTTCTACGGGCTGTTTCTAGCCGGCCGCACGCTGCTGCTCGGCCATGCTGTGCCCGGCTGGTCCACGCTGGCAGTGGCGATCTTCTTTTTCAGTGGCATCCAGTTGATGTCCATCGGTGTGTTGGGCGAATATCTGGCGCGGGTCTTCAGCGAGGTGAAAGGTCGCCCCGGCTATCTGATCGCCGAGGATGTCACGATTGCCGCGTCATCCGAATGCTAGGCGCGGTCGCGCGGTTCGCCCTGACCGGGGGCCTGGCGACCCTTGTCCATCTGGGCGTCGCGATCGGCCTTGTCTGGTTTGGCATGCTTCCGCTGATCAGCAACACTGTTGCTTTCCTGATTGCCTTCATGGTCAGTTTCTCTGGTCACCATCTGTTCACCTTCGCCGGACATGGTTCGTCCGCGACCCAGACTTTCGGACGATTCGCTATGGTGGCGGCAATCGGATTTCTAGCAAATGAAATTGTCCTGTTCCTATTGCAGGGCATCGGCTTGTTTCGTCTCGAAGCTGCCGTTCTGNNGCGGCTGCCTGTACGTTCATCCTGTCGCGCACTTGGGCGTTTGCAGGGAGCGGTCACGCACGATAGGCCACGCCGCGCCTGCCAGGGGCATTGGTGATGGCAGAATCAACGGCGTCGCGAGATCACGCGGCGACTGATACAAGTCGAGCGTCGCCTTGAATATCTTCAACATTCAGCGGTGTAAGTCCGGCCCACAGCCGACATTCGCCAGGACGGTCATCGCTGCAACGCAGTTCCCCGAACCGGCCTTTCGTGACATCGCGCAGAAAAATTGGATACGCGAAGGTCAGCAGTAGGTAATCGAGGAAACCCGAAGTCCCGACCCAATTGCAAAGATCTCAGCCATCGGGTGTACTGGTCGGAATTTCCTGAAAAACCCGGGGACAGGTGTGAAACTTTTCGAGCAGAAAATTGAAGGCGTTCCGCAGTTCGTCAGCTACTTCGCGCCGGTCCTTGAGGTCTTGCGCGATCTTGGGGGGCGGGCGCGCCCGAAACAGGTCTTCCAAGAAATCGCGCAGCGACATGAAGTACCGGACGACTTCCTGAACCAGACCAACAAAAACGGGCAGCCGAAGTTCAACAATCGGGTTGCCTGGGCACGGTTCTACCTTGTTAAGGCCGGCTACCTCTATTCCCCGAAGCGCGGCATTTGGGCCCTGACCGATGCGGGTGGTTCCATCGAAATGACGGATGACCTCGCCGTCGAGATCTTCAGACAAGAGCATGCAGCACTCAAGGCTGATGAAGACGAAGACCAGGCACCGGAAGGCGATATCGTCCCGGAAGGCATCAACTACTGGTTCGTCGGTGCAGCATGGGACGAAGGCGACCAGACCCCACGCTTCCTTGGTGAAGGCATCTGGCAGAATGGCTATGACGACAAGTTCTCACATCTCGTGAAACAGATGAAGCAGGGCGACCGGATCGCGATCAAGGCGACTTACACGCGCAAGAACGATGTGCCGTTCGAGAACCGAGGGCGACCGGTCAGCGCCATGCGCATCAAGGCGATTGGCACGATTACTGGCAATCCGGGGGACGGGAAGACTGTCGATGTCGCCTGGGAAGAAGTCGACCCGCCACGCGAGTGGTTCTTTTATACCTACCGCACGACTGTCGCCAGGGCGCGCTTTGAGGACGACGACATGGCGAGGCAACTGGTGGCATTCGCCTTCGACGGAGAAAACCAGGACCTGGCACGGTTCCTGGCGCATCCCTACTGGGCCGAAAAGTACGCCGAGGACCTCGAACCCCTCACCCTGATCGAGGAGGAGGAGCAGGCGGACGGCGAGACAGATGCGCCTCCGATCGAGCCCTATGGCATCGACGACATCATTGCCGAGGGCGGGTTCTTGTCGCGTGGCGCGCTCGCGAAACTGATTGCACGCTTGGAGGATAAGAAGAACCTGATCCTTCAGGGTGCGCCAGGCACCGGCAAAACTTGGCTCGCGAAGCGCCTGGCAAAGGCGCTGATCGGGCGACGCACGCCGAAGCCCGAGCAACTGCGCTCGGTCCAGTTCCATCCGTCGCTCTCTTACGAGGATTTCGTGCGAGGCTATCGGCCCAGCTCAGCGGGTCTTGTGATCACCGACGGTGTGTTCCTGCAGGTGGTGGAGGCCGCCCGCGCCCAGCCCGACATCGCGCATTTACTCATCATCGAGGAGATCAATCGCGGCAACCCGGCTCAGGTCTTCGGCGAGATGCTGACACTACTCGAGAACACCAAGCGCAGCCGCGCTGACGCGATCGAGCT
>JRYH01012357.1_pt1 | contig 16848 bp, 19 predicted proteins | sample 235351 | NCBI WGS metagenome assembly JRYH01 (sample SAMN03074221, study PRJNA261480) | activated sludge metagenome | biome: Wastewater Treatment Plant; feature: Wastewater; material: Activated sludge; isolation source: activated biomass of a wastewater treatment plant treating wastewater... ... | reverse complement strand
ACGCCTCCGTAGCTCAGTGGATAGAGCATCTCCCTCCTAAGGAGAGGGTCGCACGTTCGATTCGTGCCGGGGGCGCCATAAAATCAATTACTTACAGAATTAAGGCGGGATGGCTTAGCTTTCGTAACAGCACCGTAACAGCAATTGACAGCTGAAAACGGCCGAAAAGGCACCCTCAGCCAGCACCCCGCACAACAGCATGTGCCTGGTCTACTGCCGATTTTCCGGGCCTGTAGCAGGCCCAAGGCGCCGGCTGGTGCTTACACCCTCCCCTTCGAGCTGCCTCGATAGCAGCGCGTGTGCCGATCTGGCCTGCCGAAAGTGTCCGGTCTGAAACCTGCGCTATGGCGGAACAGGTTTCGGCAGTTCCGATCATGTACACGGCGATGGTTACGCAGTAACGACTGCCCGGCGCTTGTCGTAGTAATCGCTGCGCGCCGCCGGCGCGATCCCGGCCAGCGTCTGCTCTTCAGCCAGGCACAGGGCCTGCTCGAGTGCCTCGCGCTGCGTGATGCCATGATGCGCGGCCAAACGCTCAAGGGCGGCTTTCGCCGGCGCGGCGAGGATCACGCTGATTCGCGAGTCTGTGCCGTCTTGCAGCCGGCGCTGCCTGTATGCCGCTTGCCGTTGCGCTGATGTCTGTGCCATGACCATATTCCGTTCGTTACTGTGTAACGAAGAATATAGACTGTGTTACCCGGTAACGCAATCCCGTATCGTCAACCTTGAACCCGGAAACAAAAAAGCCGCCCGAGGGCGGCCCTGAGTGGCGTGAGGATGAGTCAGGCGGCTCGCGCCGCCTTTACCTCCTCAAGGATCTCCTGCATGTCATCCCGGAGGGACAGGCCAACCGTGAGGCGCTCACTTGCTGCCGCCACCGTCTCCGTGACGCCACGTAGATGCTCGAGATACTCATCGATCGCGAAGAGCGCGTCCATTATGGCGGTAGCGGCAGCGCGGTCCGATTCGATTTGTTCGAACAGATAAGCACAGGAGTTCGTCAACACCGCAAGGGCTGCACGGCGTGCGACGCCGTGCAAATCCTTTTGGAATGATTCCTCCATTTTCCGCATCTCTTCCTTGGTAAGGGCCGCTGGCATTGCGCGGATCTGCTGGTAGTGGTCTTCATCCGTTTCGTTCTTCGGCGCCTGCTCGCCCTCTGTCTGCATGTCGCTCATGTCTTGACCTCCGTTTCGACACGCCAGCGACGGCGGACCAGACACTCCACCAGTCTCCTCGAGGCCGGCGCGCTGTGCGATCCGATCGCCGATCCAGCCCATGTAGGCAATGCGCTCGCGCATCACGAAGAATGCCGCGCGCAGACTGGTAATGTCGTCGATGTCGGTCGAGATGCCGTGCTCTTCGGCCTTTTCGGCCGTACTGGTAATCTCGCCGAGCAGCGCCTGCAGTTCATCGTCTGTGATGTCTGGCGCTGCGCTCCTGGTAGAAGTCATGTCGTCGTGCTCCTGAAGTGGTGGACGGTACCGACAGGTTGGCGGACCAGCATCAGGACTGGCAGGCTCTCGCGAACCTCCCGCCGGCCCGTCCATAGGGGCACGACGTGCGGGCACAAAAAAACCGCCATTGCGGCGGTTGCCCGCCTGATGACCGGGCCGCCAAGCCCGTGCGCGTCCGTCCATGCGGACATCCGGCGCGCTCACCCGGCGCACAGCGCGTTCATGATCGTACTGGCCGCCGAATCAGGATTCAGTTGACAAGATCAAGAGCAAATTCGATACTCATGACGTCGCCGGCGTTTGGCCGGCCTTGAGTCTGCAGCGCGAAACATCGTTGCAGCCGCCCGGATGAGCGTCGTCAAGCTAGCCCGGGCGATCAGTCCTGTCAGAAGCCCCATGCATTGGGGCTTTTCTTTTCGTGCCTCTTCCCTATTCTCCACGCGCTGGTGAAGTCCTCATCTGTCGATTCGATGACTCGGCCGTCGGGGCGGAGATCATAAAGAAACGCCCTGTCATCGTTGTTTCGTGTCGCTCCAGGCAACTCTGCACAGTAGTGCCGATATCGACGACCGCTCCGAAACACGTAAAGGAATGGCATCATCGGCTTGCAGGATTGACGATCACGGGTTGGGTCTCAACTGCTGACATGTGGGCGAAGTGTGACCTACTCGAAACCGTGAGTCTCGAACGCCTCAACCAGCCCTACATCAAGTCGAGAAGCGGCCGCCGGTTCGTGCCTCACGCCCTCAGCATCAGTGAGCTTGAGGCCGTGCGGACGTGCATCCGGGCCTACCTCCATCTCTAAAGATCCACGAAAAGACCGCCCGCAGGCGGCTCGTTCATGTTCATGCTGGCGGTCAGCCGGCTGGCGCGGGTTCCCCCCCCCCCCGGCGCTTGCTCGACGACGAGCCACCGGCCAGCGGCTCGCAGCGCCGCGAGAGCCTGGCAATCGTCGACCAGACCGGTGACCCCCGGCAGCGGCGGCTTCGCGGTCGATCAAGTCGGCATATTCGGCCGCAATCTTCGCAATCACCGTCAACGTGTGATATGTGGTGAGCACCCGATCACCCGACTGCAGCGCCGCTTGGGCGGGTTCCGCGAGCGCCTCGATCTGGCGGCTCGATTCGTGCGCCAGATCGGCGATCCAACGGATCGCGGCCTGCAGGTCTGCATCAGGCTGGGCTGCCGCTGGCTGCTGTGTCGTTCGCGTTGTCTGCTTCGTCATGTCATGTACTTTGAGTGAAAGGAAGCCGGCCACCGGATGCGCCACGCTTGGCCGACCAGGCGGACCGTCAGTCGTGGCCCAGCGGCGCCGGTGTCGAGTTCCAAGCTCAGGCCGGACGCGTCGAGGCCGCGATCATGTAGGCCGTAGAAGGTGGTGCTGAATAGGAATTGCGACGCGCCGATCGGGCGCGCGAAACCGTTCGGGTTCTCCGCGTAGACCCACCGGCCGCGCCGGGCCGGACGGACCAACGTGATGCGCGAGAGCGCCGGGATCGTGTCGCCGGGGCGCGCAATCACGCGCATGGCCGGCGTGTCGCCCAAGCCATCGAAGTGCCCGAGAGCATCGGCCTGATATACGGCGGCCTGCAGCGCCTCACGAACGCAGTCTGGATTCATCGTCGTCGTAAAGGTGGCGCCAGGCCGCCGATCTATCAAAACAACCCGGCGCCGCTGGCGGGAACGGTGCCAGCGGCCCGGACGCGGTGCGCAGCTATGCCGGAGCTCGCTGCGCGGTGCCCGTTACCTGCGCCAAGACCCCTGGCGCGCGGAGAGTTCATAAGACAACCAAGGCAGTGCCGCCGGAACCGGAGAATCGGAGACGTCAGGCACTGGCATGGTGCGCAGGCAGTTTTCCAGGAGCGCGCGCCCGGGATGCGCTCCGGCGTGGCCCGCGGCACGCGCAACGGCGTCTACCAGGCGGACCGTTCGTGCTGCCTCGAGGAGCGCAGGCTGCAGCTCGGCCAGGCGCGCCGACCAGTACCGCTTGTGCGCGTCGTGTGCCTGGCCGACCACGGCATCGAGTGCAGCCTCAACCGCAGCGCAGGCGCTGCGCGTCTGTTCGACGTCTTTTGGCCACGGAAGCCGCGTTTGCGCGTCGGCCAAGCGCTCGCAAAGTTCGACGAAACGCGCCTCGAGCGCCGGCGCCTGCGCGGCGGCTTCGGCGTAGGCGCGTGCGGCGTCCTCGGCGGGCTGCGGGTTCGTGCTCATACGGGTTCACCCCGAATCAGGCCAAGGCGGGAGACTACGGCGATCCCCAGATCGGCGACGACACGCACGGCGAAGGCGTCGTCGCTCTCGAACGGCGTCGACAGCATTTCCACGCGCGCCATGTTGTCCGGGTCGCCGGGAAGGTGCAGCCGAACCACGCACGGCGCAAGTGCCGGGTCGGCCAACCCGTACCAATATCCGACTTCGATCCAGGGCGAGGCGATGACGCTCACGGTGTCAGCCATGCCGGCGGCCCGCAGGATGCGGCGGGCATCCACCTCCTGGTCGGCCGCGACAAGCACGAAGCGCAGCGCAGCGTTCAAGTAGGCCCCATCCGGGCGGCGCTGGATGCGAAGAAGCCGGCAAACCTCGTCGAGCGCACCGTCACGATCGAGCGGGCAGGGCACGATATTCGTCGGGCCGAACGCCGGCTCGGAATCCGCCAGCGTCGGATTGGCGGCCAGCGCGGCGGCGAGCAGGTGCGCCTCCGTGGCGGCCGCCTGCGCGCCGAGTGGCGCGATCTGATGCCGGATTACACCTCGCTCGTCGTTCCGGATGAGTGCGCGTGAAACGGTGACCTGGGCGCCGTAAGTGGCCAGCGCGGCCTCGACGGTGCCAGAGCCGGTGGCCAGGCGTGCCGTCGTGATTTCGCCGTGCGTGCCGACCACGGGAAGCGGCGGCGGTGGCGGTGCGTCGTCCGGCTGCTCGCGATGATCGGGCGCCAGGCCGCCCGTGAAGGCCATGAAGGCCGTCGGCCGGAAGTTCTTGACCTGGACAGGTGCCAGTGCGGGCCGATGCGACGCACCAGCCATGAAGCTGATCTTCACGGCCTCGGCCAGCGGCAGCCGGAGCCACTCCGCAAAATCCGACGAGCCAAGCCCCCGGGCAAAGTCGGCCACGGCTGCCTGGCCCGGCCGGCGTCGGTGGGCGCCGAACGTGCGCACCACGTCGGCCAGCGTGTGCGTCGATTCCGAGGCCAGAGGGTGCGGGTTCCGAAGCGGTACGCCGAGCGATATCGCTAGCGCGTCGCTGGCGGCGTCGAGTTGATCGCGAGAGAGCGGCGTAAATTCAGTCATCGTTGTCGAGTTGTTCGTGTGGATGTGGACGATTTTCCGGATCGATCTCTGAAGGCGTGCAAGTTTCTTTTCAGTCACGCAGCAGCATGTACAGCGCCCGGGCAGTCGTCGGCAGCGGGATTCCGCATCGGTGCGCTGCGGCCAGGCGTGTGTCGATGTCACCGACCGCGCGGCCGTCGGCCAGGAACGGCAGGACGCGGTTCGTGAAGCGGTGCGCTGCCTTCTCGAGCAGCACGGCGCGACGCCAGGGGGACGCACCAGGCGCCAGCGCCTCAGCGGCAGCGCGAATGTGCCGATCGCGCTGGCGGACACGGCTTGCACGATCCAGCCGCAGCGCCTGATCCAGCGGCTGGCCGGCCAGGTGATGCACCATCCCGGCGGCGATCCAGGCGCACACGGCTGCGTCGAACTCGCCAGCGGCGGCCCGATGCGCCAGATCCACGGACGACGCAGGCGCGGCGCGACGTGGCAATGCGTGGACTGCGGCACTCATTGCGCGCGACCGTCAGCGGCCAGCTTCTCGCACGCCGCGGCGAAGGCTTCAAGCTGGGTACGAAGTTCGGCGGCGATAATGCGCTCGACGGCGCCAACGTCCGACAACCCCACCACAGCGGCAGCCAGGCGCGGCGAGGAGGCCAGCAGCTGGTCGCGCAAAATCCGGGCAGCCGTGAACGCGGCGCGCTCGGTGTCGGCGCGCGACACGACGGTGCCGCAGGCTTCGGCAAGCCGCAATTCCGCAAGCTTCGCCTCTGCGGCCTCGCGCCGAGCGCGCGATGTCTCGTATCCTGGCACCTCAGACGACGCGGACAGCGTGGCAGCAGTGCGACCCGCACCGGCACCCAGGCGAGCGCCGGCGCTTCGGACGCGATCCACGCGGCGCGCATACCAGGCCGCAGCTTCCTCGAGGCTGGCAGTTGGCATGCCTTCCGCTTTAAGCTGAGACACCCGAGCGGGCGAAATCTGCAGGTGGTCGGCGATCTCGCGGCCGGTAGGCGGTTTTGCCTCGGTCATCCGGTAGGTCTCGGTGAAGGATTAAGCGGGCTGCTGACCAGCCACTAGCGCGATATCGGGCCTCGATGCACCCGCACGCGAAGTCGCTGCGGGAGGACCCAGGTCGATAAATCCGGACGCACTCGGTCCATGCTCGACCGGTGCAAGTCGCTCCGGTGCTGCTGAAGACTGCGCTTCGCTCCCGACACGACACGCACGCTTCCCGACCCGACCGACATTCCCCCTACTAAAGTAGGGGAAATGTCGGGATGTCGGGACGGTCGGGAAGCGTCGGGAATGTCGGGAAAATGTCGGTTCATTTGTCGGGAAAATGTCGGGATCATTCGGCGGCCTTCGGCAGGTAAATTCCGCGGGCCGTACCGCGCTCGATGAGGCCGGCGCCGAGCAGTGCATCGCGGATCCGGTCCATGGACTTTTCCTTGGCCCGGTCATTCGATCCGGAGACCAGTTTCGCGTTGATGCATGCCTCGCGCCATGCACGCAGCAGTGGCGTTTGTACGGCCGCGAGGTCGCGCAGCACATCGAGTGCGGCTATCTCGCGCGGGCCGATCGGGGTTGTCTCCTGGCGCACCAGGTCGGCCGGCTCGAGCACGCCGCCGGAGCCCCTGCGCATCCATACCGGCGCGAAGGCTGACGGCGGCAGCGCGTTGCCTTTGGTCGCCACCAGTTGGACGTGCGCCTTTCGTTCTTCGATCGAGTCGATGCCGAACGTGCGCGCCTCGGCGGCAGTCATCGTGCGCAGCACGTACTCGGCCCGGACTGCGTCCGTAAGCGCACCGCCGCCGCGTGCTGCGTGTGATCCGATCTCGTCGGCGTTCTGCAAGGTCTTGCCGGCGTGCGTGGCCAGCAGCACGGCCGCGTCCAACTCGATCGCCATGCGGTCGACCAGTTCGCCGAGGCGGCGCTGGTGTGCCTGGTTGAGTTCGTCGCCGTCGGTGAATGCAAGAGCAGGGTCGAGCCCGACGAATACCAGCGGCGGCGGCAGTGCGCGTAGTGCGCGCAGTAGGGCCTCGTACCGCCCGGTGGTGATCAGGTCACCGCCCACCGACGCCAGCAGCCGGACGTCGCGGCCGGCCATGGGGAAGATGAAGAGCCTCTCGACAAGCAAGGCACACTCCTCGCCGCTCAGGTCCATCGCCTCGGCCATCGACCAGAGGGTCTGCCAGACATCTTCGGCGGTGTCCTCGGAGAGGAAGAGCGCGGCTGTGCCGGTTCGCTCGATCTGCCAACCCCAGGGAACCTGACCGAGGACCGCACCGACGCCGGAGTGAAAGAGGAATCGGGTTTTGGAACTCCCGCCGATACCGGCCAGCACTCCTGCACGGTTTGCGGGCAAACGTTCATGCGCAAGCCATCGCCGTGGCGGTGCTGGTTCGGTGAAGAAATGAGCAGTGGAACCGCTGCCCGGCCAGTCGTCATCGCATGCTTCGGTTTCGTCTTTGTGCACGGCCTTCGCGCGATCGCGAAGCAGCCGCAGGATCTCGGCCTTCCACTCGTAGCGAACGCCGGCCAGGAGCGCTGACATGGCATGCGGGCGATGCTCACGGAGTTGCTCGAGGTCATCGAGAGTGATGTCCGCAAACAGCACTTCCGGAGCGTCGGCTTTCTTGGCCAGGGCGAAGACGCGCTCCAGCGTGTCGTGCGCCACATCGAGACAGTCATCATCGACACAGGACCCGTCGGCCGGCGCTTGCCCGGTCATCGCGCCGGTTACGCCGTTGCGCGTTCAGCGGCCCGCGAGCCGATCTCGAGGACGGCGGCGTCGAAGGCGGTCGGGTTGACCATCCATCGATTGGTGAGGAGGAAGACCGCGCCGGCTTCGACGAGTCGGGTACGGTGCATGCGAAGGAACCAGCGCAATGATTCGGTCGAGCCGAAAACGTTCGCGCGCATCTTCGCGTACTCGGCGACGCTGACCAGTGAAATGGTCGCGCCGAGAGACGGCGGCAGCGGTTGTGTGGTGCGGGTGATGTGATTCACTGAATACTCCCTTGATTGACAGGCGATTCCGGCGCCTGTCGGGGAGCATCGGCGAGATACTGCGTAACGTCTGCCTATTGCGCCGGAAAAACTTCCGGCGTCAAAACAGGGCGCTCGGTGGCCAGACGAAGAGTTCAGCATCTGGATTGTTTCGCAACAGCGGGGCCATCCGCTTTTCGGCTCTGGGTCCGTCGAGCCTCTTCGATTCATTTGACGGCGGCAGTGCGACGTGGACAAGATCGACCAGTAACGTCCACGGCGTGGTGATGTGGTCGTCAGCGGGCGGCATCGGTCCCGCCAACTGCTGCGGCATCGCGCCTGAGCGGCACCATTGCAGATAGCTGCGGATGCGGTACAGCAGTGCGAACAGCAAGACCGATTCGAGGGACCAGCTTGGCGCCCCGGTACGGTCAGCTGCAAATCGAACGCACCCGTGGTAGGTGTGCCAATGGCCGGTTTCCTTGCGTGTCTCGATGCGAGATTCACGCCGGGAAGTGCGCGCTTCGATTGCTGTTTCCAAGGCTTCGAGAAACGGCAACAGAGAGACTGCACTACTCTGCGGACCTTGCAGATGCGCTGCGCAAACATCCACCACATCGGGACCATACCCGTGCTGGCGGAAGAAGTTGGCAAGGCGTCGTGCCGCGCTCGCGGCGGCGGTCCGCTGAGATTCCATCGCTCGAGCTTCTGCATCGAGGCGCGCGTCGTGTGACAGGTGGCGGCTGCGTGCAAGCTCCGCCGCGTACTTGATGTCGCAGTCAACGATTTCGCCGAGGATGTATCCACGTGCGCTTGCAGTGCTGTTTGCCCAAGGCGCCGTCGGCGGCGGGGCATGCTCATCAAGCCAGGAATGCAGCCGACTGAGCGCGTCCAGGGCGCTTGGCGTGTGCCACCGTTCGTAATGATCGTTCGCGTCAGCTTTCACCGAATGTCCCCCAGCACCCGCCCGACCAGTGCCCGCTTGTGGCTCGTCGTCAGGTGCGAATAGCGCCGCGTCACGCTCAATTGCCGATGCCCGAGCACGTCGGCGATTTCGAGCAGACCGGCGCCGGCCTGCGCCAGGTAGGAGGCGCATGAGTGCCGAAGATCGTGAAATCGGAAACCGCTCACCTGCGCCGCTTCGAGCGCTGCATGCCAGGCCGGCACGCTGTTGAACGGCTGGCCTGGGCGGCGCTTGCTGGCAAACACGAGAGAGGCTGGCGCGCCCTTGTAGCGCCGCAGTTCCTCGAGCACGGCCGGCAGCAGCACATGCACTTTCGGCTCGCCGTTCTTGCTGATGGCGACGCGCGCCTCGCCGCGCTCGAAGTTGATGTCCGACCAGCGCAGCGCCTCGAGTTCGCCGCGGCGGGCGCCGGTCGTGAGCGCCATCAGAACGAGCAGGTACAGGCGCGGCCAGGTCGAACGCTTGCAGGCGCCCAGCAGCCGCGAGCGTTCATCATCGGAGAGGAATCGCACCCGCTCGTTGCGCTCCGGGCGCATCTCGAGCTGCCGGCAGGGGTTGGTCCAGCCCTTGGGCGCGCGGCGAGTCTTGATTGCCCAGGAGAAGAGCGCACTGAGCGCGGCCTGGTAGCGGTTGAGCGTGGCGGGCGCCAGTGGTGTGGCCTTGCCCTTCATGATCGGACGCCCGTCGGCGTCGCGCCCGGCGTAGTAGCGGGCCCGCCGTTGCGCGAGTTCTTCCATCGCGAAGTACACGGCATCTTCATCGATGCCGCTCAGACAAGCATCGCCGAAGTGATCACGCCACCAGCCGAGCCGGCTGGGGCGCGTCGAGTCGCGGCCGCGATAAGCGAGCATGTATGCGTCGACCAGGTCGCGCACCGTCGGGTCGGTGTCCGGGCGCACGATCCCGGAATGATTCGTGCGCTGTTCACCGGCGGACTTCACTTGCGTTTCCATTTTTCTGCCCTCACACGATGAAAAATCGGCCGGTTTACCGGCGGACTGTGTGAGCGTCAGGAAAACGCCTGTCAAATCAAGGAATTATGGTGGCGCATCAGGGACTCGAACCCCGGACCTGCGGATTATGATTCCGTCGCTCTAACCAACTGAGCTAATGCGCCAGCGAACCGGGGATTCTACTGATTTCTGCGTCATGATGTCAAAACATGGGACTGTTCAGTCGCCGTCCCGGCTCCTGGCAGCCTGCGTCAATGCAGCCTGCAGTGCTTCGCTGGTCCGGCGTGCCGCCTGCGCCGCCGCGTCGGCGAAATCCTCGCCGCTGCTCGCATACAGGATGGCCCGCGACGAGTTGACGAGCATGTGTGCACCGCCGGCGCGCACGGTCGCTTCGACGTCTGCGCCCTGGGCGCCGACGCCGGGCACCAGCAAGGGCATCGGGCCGACGATTTCGCGTACGCGTGCGAGTTCCGCCGGAAAGGTTGCACCGACCACGAGTCCGAGCTGGCCGCTCGTGTTCCAGTGCCGTGCCGCCATCTCCGCCAGTCGTTCGTACAGCGGTCGGCCATCGACGTCGAGCGCCTGCAGGTCGCTGCCGCCCGGATTGGACGTACGGCACAACACGAAAACGCCGCGATCCTTCCAGGCCAGCCAGGGTTCGAGCGAATCGAAGCCGAGCCAGGGGTTCACGGTCACGGCATCGGCACCGTAGCGTTCGAAGGCCTCGATCGCATAGCGCTCGGCGGTGCTGCCGATGTCGCCGCGCTTGGCGTCGAGCACCACGGGCTTGTCCGGATGGGTGCGATGGATGTGATCGATCAGCGCTTCGAGCTGGTCTTCGGCGCGGGCCGCGGCGAAATAAGCGATCTGCGGCTTGAAGGCGCAGGCGTGCGCGGCGGTCGCGTCGACGATCGCCCGGCAGAATTCGAGGATCGCCTGCGGGCGCTCACGCAGCGCCGGCGGCAGGCGCGCGGGATCCGGGTCGAGGCCGACGCACAGCATCGAGCCGGATGTGCGCCAGGCGGCTTCGAGCCGGGAGAGAAAATCCGCCGCCGGCGCGGCCCGGGTTTTGGCAATCATGTCGCTCAGCGGATCGGCACGCCATCCTCGAAGCGTTCTTCCGGCGCATCGGCGCCGGCGGCGAACTCCGTGCCCGGATAGTACTTCGTCATGTCGTCGCGCACGCGTTGCAGCGGCAGGTCGGACCAGGTGCCGTGTTCGGTCAGATACTGCATGTGACGCCGACCCTGGGCGTCGTGTTCCTGGTACAGGGCATCACCGCGGCCGTCGAATTCGGTCGGCTGTACGCCGAAGCGTTCGCACAGTTCGATGTTGAACGCCGGTACTGCCTTGACCCACTTGCCGTCGATCAGCAGGGCCGTGTAGCCGTGGTCGTAGAAGAGGTCGCTGCCGCCCATGCGCGCGCGCAGTTTTTCGGTGTTCAGGTGGTTGATGACGTCGGCCAGCCCGATCGCCGACGGAATGCCGACCGAGCGGGCACAGGCGGCCAGCAGACCGGCCTTGGGCACGCACCAGCCATAGCCGGCCTGCACGACATTGCTCGTGAGATAGGCCGGTGATTCGTAGCTGATGCGAAACGGGTCGTAGCGGATCTTGTCGCGTACGGCATAGAACAGACGCACGGCGCGCTCGCGCGGGTCCTGTGCGTCACCGATCGCCTCGCGCACGAATGCCTCGACGACAGGATGGGTGTAGTCGAAATAGGGTGTGGTGCAGAGGTACGGTGCGAGTGTCGCGGGATCGTCGGTGACGGGTGGCAGTCCGGGCAGATGGATCGTTTGCATGTGATGCCTTCGCGGTGTTGGTTTGCCGATCAGCCTCGGTAGTGTCGTCCCTGCGCTCGCGTCCTCACCGGTGCGAGCCTGCGGGCGTGTCCCGGTGTCGGCGGATCGGTTCGGGAGTCGGGAGGCTGGTTCGAGAGTTCGGGGGTTCGAGAGTCCGGGGATCATTTCGGACCCGATTGCAGGGTTTCGCTACGATTTGTATCAAACTTTGGGTCGAATCCTCGTTATCGGCAGTCAAGGGAGATCCGGAATGGGCAAGTCGGGGGCTTTGGTTCTGGCCGTGGCATTCAGTGCACTGGCACTGGCCGGGTGCGCAAACATGTCCGAGACCGGCAAGCGCACGGCGATCGGCACGGGTGCCGGTGCGCTTGCCGGTGCGGCGCTGGGCAGCGCAATCGGCGGCAGCGGGACGGCAACGCGCAACATGGCGTTCGTCGGCGCGGCGGCGGGTGGCATCGGTACTTATGTCTGGTCGAGCCGGATGGAGCAGCAGAAGCAGGCCATGGAGCAGGCCAGTGCGGGTACCGGTGTCGAGGTCGTGCAGACCGAGGACAATCGGCTCAAGCTGAACGTGCCGAGCGATATTTCCTTCGATACCGGCAGTGCCCTGATCAAGCCGTCGCTGGCACCGGTGCTCGACCGGTTCGCACGGACGTTGAACGACTATCCCGGGACGAGCATCACCATCATCGGTCATACCGACAACACTGGAACCGACGCAGTCAACGATCCGTTGTCGGTCAACCGGGCGGCGAGCACCCGACAGTATCTGGCCGCGCAGGGCGTCGAGCCGTCACGCATGTCGATCGACGGGCGTGGCTCGCATGATCCGGTCGCCGACAATTCGACCGCTGCCGGACGGGCGATGAATCGCCGGGTGGAGATTTTCGTGGCGGAAGCCGCACCGGCACCGGCTCCGGCGCTGCGCTGATCCGCCGCCGGTCCCAAGCGCTGGTCGCCAAAGGGTTTGATGTGCCGCAAGGCGAAGGAGGAGTGTGATGCCGAAGAAGGCAAAGGAGATCCAGGGTCCGCAGGCGCTGGGTCCATTGACGTGGCTGGTCGGCGAATGGGAAGGAAACGTCGGTGTCGATCTGTCCTATCACAACGCGGATGACGAGACATCGGAAACCGGGTATTTCGAGCGTTTCCGCTTCCACCCGATTCCGACGCAGACCAACGGCCAGCAGACGCTCGAGGGTCTGAAGTACGAGAACACGGCATGGCGCCACGGCGAAGAGGCGATGAATCCGTTTCACGACGAGATCGGCTATCTGCTGTGGGACAAGGCCAACGGGCAGGTCATGCGCGCCGTCGTCTTCGGCCGCGGCATCGGCATCCTGGCGGGCAGCGACGCCGGTCCGCGTGACCGGAAAATCCATTTCAATGCGGTGGCGGGCGACGCCAACTACGGCATCGTGCAGAACCGGTATCTGTCGCAGCGCGCCGAGCTCAAGAGTTTCCGGGGCAGTTTCTGGCTCAATGACGACGGCACCTTCAGCTACGACCAGACACTGGTGCTCAAGCTGGCGACGCTCGGCGGCAAGGAGATGAACCACACCGATCGCAACACGCTGCATCTGGTCAGGCGCTTTCACCCGAGTGTCGAGATCGGCGGCTGAACGACGGGGCCGCATGCCGGCGACAGAACGCCGGTGACAGACGAAAAAAGACCCGCCGAGGCGGGTCTTTTGCCATCCGGCGACAGGTGTCGCCGGCGAGCAGCGGGACTTACATCCCCATGCCACCCATTCCGCCCATGCCACCCATGCCGCTCATGTCCGGCATGCCGCCGGCCGGCTTGTCTTCCGGCGCTTCGGCGATCATCGCTTCGGTGGTGAGCATCAGGCTGGCGACCGAGGCAGCGTTTTGCAGTGCGGTACGCGTGACCTTGGTCGGGTCGACGACGCCCATCTCGACCATGTCGCCATAGCCGCCGGTGGCGACGTTGTAGCCGAAGTTGCCCTTGCCTTCGAGCACTTTCGCGACGACGACGCTGGCTTCTTCGCCGGCGTTGTTGACGATCTGGCGCAGCGGCTCTTCGACGGCACGCAGCACGATCTTGACGCCGGCGTCCTGGTCGGCATTGTCGCCCTTGACCTTGACGGCACTGCGTGCGCGCAGCAGCGCAACGCCGCCGCCCGGGACGATGCCTTCCTCGACGGCCGCACGCGTGGCGTGCAGTGCGTCTTCGACGCGGGCCTTCTTCTCCTTCATCTCGACTTCGGTCGCTGCGCCGACGCGGATGACGGCCACACCGCCAGCCAGCTTGGCGACGCGTTCCTGCAGTTTTTCACGGTCGTAGTCGCTGGTGGCTTCCTCGATCTGCGCGCGGATCGCCTTCACGCGGGCCTCGATGGCCGCCGTGTCGCCGGCGCCGTCGATGATCGTCGTGTTTTCCTTGCCGACTTCGACGCGCTTGGCCTGGCCCAGATCCTGCAGCGTGGCTTTCTCCAGCGTCATGCCGGTCTCTTCCGAGATCACGGTGCCGCCAGTGAGAATGGCCATGTCCTCGAGCATTGCCTTGCGCCGGTCGCCGAAGCCCGGTGCCTTGACGGCCACGGTCTTCAGGATGCCGCGGATGTTGTTGACGACCAGCGTCGCCAGCGCTTCGCCCTCGACGTCCTCGGCAATGATCAGCAGCGGCTTGCCGGCCTTGGCGACTTGCTCGAGCACCGGCAGCAGGTCACGGATGTTGGTGATCTTCTTGTCGTGCAGCAGCACGAACGGCTCTTCGAGGATGGCGACCTGCTTGTCCGGGTTGTTGATGAAGTAGGGCGACAGGTAGCCGCGGTCGAACTGCATGCCCTCGACGATGTCGAGCTCGTTCTCGAGCGACTTGCCGTCCTCGACGGTGATCACGCCTTCCTTGCCGACCTTTTCCATCGACTCGGAGATGATGCGGCCGATTTCTTCGTCCGCATTGGCCGAGATCGAGCCGACCTGGGCGATTTCCTTGCTGGTCGTGCAGGGCTTGCTGAGCTTGCGCAGCTCTTCGGTCAGCGCTGCGACGGTCTTGTCGATGCCGCGCTTCAGATCCATCGGGTTCATGCCGGCGGNNTGTTCTCGAACTTGTCCTTCAGCTCGACTTCCTTGGCCACCGAGACGCCGTCCTTGGTCACGGTCGGGGCGCCGAACGAGCGCTCGAGCACGACGTTGCGGCCCTTGGGGCCCAGCGTCACGCGCACGGCATTGGCGAGAAGATTGATGCCGGTGACCATCCGCGTACGGGCGTCTTCGGCGAAATAAACCTGTTTGGCTGCCATCTGTCTGTATCTCCTGGAGGTTTCCTGAGTCTGTCCGATTACTCGACGACAGCCATGATGTCTTCTTCGCGCATCACCAGCAGTTCGTCACCGTCCACCTTGACGGTCTGGCCGCTGTACTTGCCGAAGAGGACGCGATCGCCGACCTTGACGGCCAGTGCGCGTACCTTGCCGTCATCGCCGACCTTGCCGGTACCGACGGCGACGATTTCGCCCTGGTCGGGTTTCTCGGCGGCGGCGTCGGGGATCACGATGCCCGAAGCGGTCTTGTGTTCGTTGTCCAGGCGCTTGATGATCACCCGATCATGAAGGGGTCGCAGTTTCATGCGAATTGACTCCTCGATTGAATCGACGAAGGAAAGATGGACCGGGGCAGGCCATGCCTGCAGTCCGGAACACGGATCCAGCGGGATGAGTACGGATCGGCCTTGGTTCGGCCGGATTGTTAGCACTCAACGCTGACGAGTGCTGATTGTATGGAACCTCGCCGCGCTTTTCAAGTGCGCCAGTGCGCAGGCGCTGCAGCAGAGACGCTGTCAGCTGGTTCCGGCACTTGCGCCGGAACACGATGCCGGGACGAGGATGCCCGGTTCGGAGAGGTATCGGGAGGGGATTTTCCGCGTTCCCATCCGCAGTCGTTTCCGGGGCGGGTGCGGAGTTGAACCGGCCGGGCGTGTGCCCGGCCAGCCGCCCGGACGGCCGATGCAACGGCGTCCGGATGTTTCGTCAGCGCTGGATTACAGCGGACGGATGGCCGAAGCCTGCAGGCCTTTCTGTCCCTGCTTCACAACGAATTCGACTCGCTGCTGCTCCTGCAGGGTACGGAAACCGTTGCCCTGGATTTCGGAGAAATGCGCGAACAGGTCGGCGCTGCCGTCATCGGGGGCGATAAAGCCGAAGCCTTTGGATTCGTTGAACCATTTGACCACACCGGTCACTCGATTGCTCATGTTGCGTGCTCCATACGATACGCGTTCAGGAATACACCACGATGCCCTGTGCAACGTACGACGCGGCACGGACTGTGGCGGCAAACAGGTCAAGAGGGGACAATCAGGTATTCGAGACGCGCTGCCCTTGGGCAGGCCGGCTGGACACGCAGAGCTGTACCGACTCCTTCAGCATGCGGGGCGCAGCTTACTGGCAAGCATCCTGCATGTCCAGCATTATTTTGCCGCTGCGGCTTCTGCGCCACTTTGGGCGCTCGATGATCCGGGTCGGCGGCGAACCATGATCTCCGCCGATGGTCGCGCAACGGTTCAGGCGATGCGCGAGTAACTGGCACCGCCTTCGCGTCGGGCGATCTGTTCGGCGAGGTGGCGGTCGAAGGCCATGGCCACCGCGCGCACGAGCAGACGTCCGCGCGGCAGGACTTCGATGCCGCTGTCGTCGATCCGGATGGCGCCGGCTTCGGCAAGTGTGGCCAGCGCTTCGCGTGCATCGTTCAGACGGTCACGGCTGCCCGCGCCGTGGCGCGCATCGAGGGCGCTCCAGTCGAGCGCGAAGTCGCACATCAGCGACTGGATGGCGTCGCGCCGCAGGAAATCGTCGGCATCGAGCGCGATGCCGCGCGTGGTCGGCAGTTCGTCGCGCCCGACGCGCCGGTAATAGCCGTCGAGTACCTTGTCGTTCTGCGCATAGACGTCGCCGACCGAGGAGATCGCCGATACGCCCAGGGCGATCAGGTCGCCCGAGGCATGCGAGGAATAGCCCTGGAAATTGCGGTGCAGCCGGCCCTCGCGCTGCGCGATCGCCAGTTCGTCGTCCTCGTGCGCGAAATGATCGAGGCCCAGGTGGCGATAGCCGGCTGCCTCAAACATGCCGACCGCAGTCTCGAACATGCGCGCCTTTTCTTCCGACGAAGGCAGGTCGGCCTCGGCGATGCGCCGCTGCGGCTTGAACAGCGCCGGCAGGTGCGCATAGTGATAGAGCGCGATCCGGTCCGGTGCGGCGGCAATGGTCTTGCGCAGGGTCTCGGTGAACGTCGTCGCGTTCTGTTTCGGCAGGCCGTAGATCAGGTCGACGTTGATCGAGCGGAAGCCGCCGTTGCGGCAGGCGTCGATCAGGGCCATGGTCTTCTCGACCGACTGGATGCGGTTGACCGCGTGCTGCACCGCCGGGTCGAAATCCTGCACGCCGAGGCTGGCGC
>JRYH01000999.1_pt1 | contig 16882 bp, 12 predicted proteins | sample 235351 | NCBI WGS metagenome assembly JRYH01 (sample SAMN03074221, study PRJNA261480) | activated sludge metagenome | biome: Wastewater Treatment Plant; feature: Wastewater; material: Activated sludge; isolation source: activated biomass of a wastewater treatment plant treating wastewater... ... | reverse complement strand
GATGAGATCGAAAAGGCGAAAACGCCGGCCGCAGGAACGCGCTCCGGCCGTACGCCGGCGGCGGCTTCGTCAAGCGCCGAGGTCGCCGACTTCCTCGCCAGGATAAAGGCGCTGGCCCCCGTCACGGGAGTCGCCCGCGGCCGCCTGCTGTTCGCCATGGACGCCACCATGAGCCGTGCGCCGACGTGGGACATGGCACTGGCGCTGCAATCCGAGATGTTCCGCGCCGTAAAGGAGATCGGCTCGCTGGAGGTGCAGCTCATGTACTTCCGCGGCGCGGGCGAGGCACGGGCCTCCAAGTGGGTGAGGAACGCCGATGCGCTCGCCGCCCTCATGCGTCAGGTCGCCTGCCACGGCGGCTTTACGCAGATCGGCAAGGTCCTGTCGCACGCACGCCGCGAGGCGGAGAAGGAGAAAATCAGCGCACTTGTTTATGTGGGAGACGCGGTCGAGGAACCGATTGACGAGCTTGCAGGGCGCGCCGGAGAGCTGGCGTTGCTCGGAGTGCCTGCGTTTCTTTTCCAGGAGGGCGACGATCCGAACGCGGCCCGCGCCTTCAAGGAGATCGCGCGCCTGACCAAGGGTGCGCACTGCCGCTTCGGGCCGGGCTCCGCGGCCGAGCTGCGCGAGCTTCTGACCGCGGTGGCCGTCTATGCGGCCGGCGGGCGCAAGGCGCTCGAGGCGCTGCTCCCGAAGCCGGGCGGGGCAGGGGCCAAGCGTCTTCTTGGCCAGATGCGCCGCTGAGCCTACGATGGCTGTTCCGACTGCTTCGTAAACGTGAGCGTGAGTGTGTGGGCACGAATGCCGGCTTTGATCGCTATCTTCGTTTCGCAGTTTCCGGCATAGCGGTTTGTGGTGGGCCTTCCGCTCGCATTTGGCACGGCTCGTACGGATCCCGGCCGTCCATGCGACGCTTGCCTCCGCCAGGGCCGCCAGAATGACGTTTCCTCGTGGGCCGGTTGCCGCGAGATCTCCGTCATTCCGAAGGCCGGAACCCACGCAAGTGTCCGCGCATGCGCCCTGTGGCGAGTGAGGCAGCGGCAGCCGGACTGTAACGGGATCAGAGAGTGACGCGCTGATGCAGTTTTTTATCCTTGGTCTCGCCGCACTCGTGCTGGCCCTGTTTCTGATCTCGGGCTTCACGCGTGCCAACCCGGCTGCCATGGCTCGCCAAGTCCGCTTGGCCGGCGGCGCGCTCGCGCTTGCGGCGGCGGCCGTCTTTCTTCTGCGCGGGGCGAGTGGACCGGCGACGCTGCTTGGCATGCTGGGCGCCTGGCTGCTCGGCTGGGGCGGCATGTCTGCGGCCCGGCCCTCGCGCAAGTCTCCCGGCCAAAGCTCGACTGTCACCACCGAGCATCTTGCGATGGAGCTGGATCACGATAGCGGCGTCATGTCGGGGCGAGTGCTCAAGGGCATGTTCGCCGGCCGCGATCTCGATTCTCTGAAGCCCGCGGAGGTGGCGCTCCTCTGGCATGACTGCCGCTTCATCGACCCGCAATCGGCGCAGTTGCTCGAAGCCTATCTCGACCACATCCATCCTTCGTGGCGCGACGACGTCTCCCGCGGCGAGCGCGAGATGCGCGACGGCGACGGCCGCATGACACCCGAGGAGGCCTACGACATCCTCGGTCTCACTCCCGGCGCCAGCGATGAGGAGATCCGCCGCGCGCACCGTGATCTGATGCTGAAGCTGCATCCCGACCGCGGCGGCTCCACCTATCTGGCGGCACAGGTCAACGAGGCCAAGGACGTGCTGCTCGACCGGCGCTAGCGCGTGAACGGCACTGATGCCCTCGGGGTGGCTCACGGCGCTCATTCCTCCCCCCTTGTGGGGGAGGCTAGGAGGGGGGATTCCAGGCCATCTATTGTCAGGCCTCCCGGCCCTGCCCACGTCCATGCGGAGCGTGATTTTGCCATGATGAAGAGGGATCCGCGTTTCAGCGTGGTCCGAATCCCGTGAGCGCTGCAGCAACATCTACGCTCAATAAAAAAAAGCCGTTCCGCGTTTGTTATAAACTGCGGCGGCTTTTGAATTCCGAAAACGTTCGGGATGCGAGCCGGAGGGCTCGCATCCCGAGTTCAGAGCGTCAATCCGATCGGGAGAAGGTAGAAGACGCTTAGAACTTTATGACTGCGCCGGTCATGAACATATCGATGTCCTTGAAGTCCACCTTCACGCCATCGGCATTCGTCGCGTCGGCTTCAACGTTGCGATAGATTGCGTAAAGCTTCATGGCTGCAGCGTCGATATCCTGCATCACGCCGATCGAGTAGACGTCGAGGTTCGAGCTGGCGATCTCGGCGGCAGGACCGACCCCATCACTGAGGGTGCGGAAGGTGGCACCGCCATCGTGGCTGTAGTACTGGCCGAAGATCGTGGTCTTGCCCAGCGACGTCCACGTCTGCTGGATGCCGGCTTCGAGGGCCCAGAACTCATGGCGATCGTCGGCATCGGCACCGAGATCGTGGGTGAACTTGATCTGGTCATCCTCCGAGTAACCGGCGGCGAAATTCACGTAGAGGCCAGTCGCCACGTGCATGGCACTCACCGAGCCGCCGAGCTGGCTGCAACCCGCCTTCGGCACCGTAGCAGAGGCCAGGCTCGTCGAGTGACACTCGAAGCCCATGCCGCTGGTGGTCTCGTCGCTCGATTCGCCATAGGCGATGCCCGCCGCCATCTTGAGGCCGGCAAACTCGCCCTTGTAGCGCAGCCCGATCTCCCAGGTGTCATCGGCGCCCCAACTCGCGGTGCCGATAAAGCCGAACAGTTCCGGGGTATCGTAGCGAACGAGGTCGTAACGACGGCCCTCGCCGGGCTGGTTGCCGCTGCCGTTGCGGATCAAGCGACGAATGGAGTTGCCCGACCGCGAGCCATCGGGACGGAGCAGGATGAGATCGCCACCCATGTCCTCGACGTCCGAGTACTTGGCGACGTCACCCGTACCGGCGACGTTGATCTCGGTGATGCTCTCGGCGGCACCGCCCGTCAGGCCGACCCACACGCGGCCGAGCCGCCTGCTGTCAATGTACCAGGTCGAGTGGCGTAGGTCGAAACCGAGGCTGTCGGCCGGCCCGGTCGGGTTGTCCTGATTGAAGCGCTTCGAATTGGCGCTGCGAACGCCGACCTCGAGCAGGTAGCCAGCCTTCCACTCGTCGTTGATCTTGGCCTCGCCCTTGAAGCGGAAGCGCGTGCGCGATGCGTCGTTCGTATAGACGCCGACGTTCGATTCCACGCCGTCGTCCCAGAAGAGCACGGCTTCGTTGACCTGGCCCGAAACCTCGAGCTTCACCTTGCGGTTGCCCTTCCGCGCCGTGGTGGCCTCGAGCTCCGCAATGCGCTCTTCGAGATCCGCACAGCAGTCGCCTCCGAGATCGGCGGCCTGGGCCGATAAACTTCCACTTAGCAGAACACCCGACGCCGCAAGCAGCGCCAGCCGTCCTACCGACATCCGAAAACCCCCAAACATGCCGAGTTCCTCTCGCTTTCGCTCCGCCACGCAACGGCACGAGCCTCAGTGTTGACTCCCCACTCAACGGTCCCGAGAAGCCCGGTCGATCAGGCCGCCCCCGCCGTGGACGCCGCGAGATAAGCGAGAGACGTTTCGGCGGTAAATATCGAAAACACTCTATGACAGTTTTGCTATGCATTCCCCGTGATAAAGCCGCAACGAATATTGAGATGTCGGCCGATCAACTTGGTTTTCATGAAGCTTTTATGACATTATGACAGGCGCAATACTCACATTGTGGGTCTTTTGAATGGAAGTCCGGCGTTCGTTGCCGGAACGGCGCCGATATGCGAATCTCGGCCCGCAATTGTGAGGTGCTATGAAGCCCCAAAAATTCACGGCCGCCGTCGTTGGCGGCGGGCCAGCCGGCATTGCGTCTGCCCTTGCGCTCGGACGAGCAGGTCTCGATGTCGTGCTCGCCGCTCCGCCGCACCGCCCCTTGGGGCTGGCGTCGGATACACGCACGGCGGCGCTGTTCGCCGGCTCCATCGAGCTGCTCAAGAACGTAGGTGCATGGGAGGCACTCGCGCCCGACAGCGCGCCGATCGAGGCGATTCGTATCGTCGATGACACAGGCGGTCTCCTGCGCGCGCCCGAGGTGGTTTTCACCGCCTCCGAGGTGGGGCGGGATGCGTTCGGCTGGAATGTGCCGAACGACCGCCTCGTCGCGGCGCTCCGCGCTGCCGCTGCCGCGCCTGAAAGTCGGGTCAGCCTGCATGAGACGGCGGGTATCGCAAAGGTCGAGATCGGCAACACGGCCGCAAGGCTCACAAGCCAAGAGGAGGCCGAGTTCGAAGCGCGCCTCGTCGTCGGCGCGGACGGCCGGAACTCGATCTGCCGGGCCGCGGCCGGAATTGGCACACGATCCTGGCGCTACGAGCAGGCGGCGCTCATCGCCACGTTCCACCATGGGCGGCCGCACCATGGCATTTCGACGGAGTTCCATCGCCCCGCCGGCCCCTTTACGACTGTGCCTTTGCCAGGGCTCTGCTCGAGCCTCGTCTGGGTCGAGCGCCCGGAGGAAGCGCGCCGTCTCCTCGCACTCGATGAAGTAGCGTTCCGACGTACGCTTGAAGAGCGGCTGCAGGGACTGCTCGGCGGAATCGGGGAAATCGGTTCGCGGGCCATGTTTCCGCTCTCGGGGCTTACGGCCGAGACATTTGGCCGGAGCCGCGTGGCCCTGGTCGGCGAGGCGGGACACGTCATCCCTCCCATCGGTGCGCAGGGCCTGAACCTCGGCTTGCGCGATGCCGCCACGCTCGCCGATTGCGTCGCTGCGGCTTTGGCGGAAGGGCATGATCCGGGCGGTGCCGAGACGCTAGATGCCTACAGCCGCCGCCGCCGCCCCGACGTGGCCGCCCGCGTTGCGACAGTGGACGTGCTCAACCGTTCGCTCCTGTCCGGCTTTTTGCCCGTGCATCTGGCCCGCGGACTTGGCCTCGTAGCGCTCAAGTCTTTCGGCCCCTTGCGCCGCCTCGCCGTGCAGGAGGGCCTGCAGCCGTCCAGCGACGTGCCCGCATTGCTGATGCCCGATGGTGCGCGTCTTCTTGCTGAGCGGGCCAGGGCGGGGCGTAAGGGCAACGCCGCTTGACGGGGCGCGCCGCAATTGGCATCGGCACCCGACGCAACCCGCTCCCTCGTGCCCTCTTCCAGGAACGTGATGTCCGCTCCTCGCATTAGCTTCGTCCGCGATCTCCAATTCCGCATTGAATATGGGCTCCTGCGCGCCATTGCCGGACTCGTCCGGCTTCTGCCGCTCGAGACGGCGACGGCGCTCTCGGCCCGCGCCTGGCGCAGGCTCGCGCCGAAGCTCAATCCCAAGCGTCACGCCCGCGCGCTTGCCAACCTCGCCATCGCCTTCCCGGAGAAATCGGAGGCCGAGCGGCTCGAGATCTGCATGGCTCACTGGGAAAACCTCGGCCGCGTCATGGCCGAGACCATGCAGATCGACCGGCTGATCCAGGATCCCTCACGCATCCGCATCGTGTCGGATCGCCTTTTCGGGCGTTACAAGAACAAGCTCGGCCCGGCCATCGGTGTCTCCCTGCATCTCGGCAACTGGGAGCTCGCTATCTGGCCCTTCATTGAGGCGCAGGCCAATCCGGCCGCGGTCTACCGTTCTGTCAATAATCCCTACATCGACCGTTATCTCCGATGGCAGCGCCGCGACCTCTATCCGGGCGGCCTCTTCGGGCGGGGCAGGGTCGAGGGCGAGCACGGCGATGACCAGAAGACAGCGCGCATTCTGACCGATTTCGTACGCCGGGGCGGCCGGCTCGGGCTCGTGTGCGATCTCTATGACCGCACGGGCCTTCCGGTGCCGTTCTTTGGCCAGGACGCCAAGACGCAGGCCATCGGCGCCATGATCGCGCGCCGCGTCGGCAGCCGCATCTGGATGTCGTGCTGTAAGCGCGTCGGCACGTCGAGCCGCTTCGAGATCGAGATCAAGGAATTGCGCGTGCCCCGCACCCGCAATGTCGGCGAGGATGTCCGCTGGATCATGGCGGAGATGCAAAAGCAGTTTGAGGAGTGGGTGCGCGAAGCCCCCGAGCAGTGGATGTGGAGCAACCGCCGCTGGAGCTGATGCTTCGCGGGAGTGGCTGATCCGTCGTGCCGCGTGCTGACGGAACATGGGACGGAAAGCCTACAGCGTGCCCTCATGCCAACCGGCCCGCCTTTGCCCCGCCCCAAACGCGTGGGAGTCTTCCCTCCATGGCCTCAAAGGTCCGCCTTTCGCACTTGCTTTAATCGGAAATTAAGATCCCCCGTTTACATACTGTTAACTGCGGGATTGCTTTCTGGTCGCGCTGGTTCTTCCGGTGGCTCCTGCCGTCTCAGGTTTTTCTCGGTGAGTTGCGTCGAATGGGTATGCGTCGTGGTGCGGGTACGGCTGCGGGAAGTCGCCGCCGCGTGGTCAGAGATGGGTCTCTGCCCCGAAATCGGATCCTGGTGGGAGACTGCATCGACGAGCTCCGCCGGCTGCCGGATCGAAGCGTCGATCTCGTCTTCGCGGATCCCCCCTACAACTTGCAGCTCTCGACCGAGCTTCTTCGCCCCAACAACACGCGTGTCGACGGCGTGGACGATGCCTGGGACAAGTTCTCATCCTTCGAGGAGTACGACCGTTTCACGCGCGGCTGGCTCGCCGAATGCCACCGCGTGCTGAAGCCCGATGGCGCGCTCTGGGTGATCGGCTCCTATCACAACGTCTTCCGCCTCGGCGCGGCGCTCCAGGACCAGGGCTTCTGGATCCTGAACGACGTCATCTGGCGCAAGGTGAACCCAATGCCGAACTTCCGCGGCCGCCGCTTCACCAATGCCCACGAGACGCTGATCTGGGCCGCGCGCGACCAGAAGTCCCGCTACACGTTCAACTATGAGAGCCTGAAGGCGTCCAACGACGATCTTCAGATGCGCTCCGACTGGCTGTTCCCGATCTGCTCGGGGCCCGAGCGCCTGAAGGACGATGGCGGCCGCAAGGCGCACCCGACGCAGAAGCCGGAAGCGCTGCTCCACCGCGTTCTGCTGGGCACGACGAACCCCGGCGACACCGTGCTCGACCCATTCTTCGGAACCGGCACGACGGGGGCCGTTGCACAGCGTCTTGGCCGCAACTGGATCGGGATCGAGCGCGATCCGGATTACGTCAAGGCCGCAGAGGAGCGCATCGCTAAGGTGAAGCCGCTCTCGGGCTCGGCGCTCGAGACGCAGCCTTCGAAGCGGGCCGAGCCGCGTGTTCCCTTCGGGACGCTTGTCGAGTTGGGCATCCTGCGTCCTGGCGCGCCCCTTTACGACGAGCGGCGCAGCATCAAGGCCGAGGTGAAGGCCGACGGCACCCTCGCGGTGCCTGGCAGCCGCGGCTCGATCCACCGCTTGGGCGCCGCCGTGCAGGGAAAGTCGGCGTGCAACGGCTGGACGTTCTGGCACTACGAGCGCGGTGGCGTGCTGCATCCGATCGACAAGCTGCGCGAGCGCGCCAAGGCGGAGCTTGGCCTCTCCAGCAAGCAGGTCACGCCGCTCATCGCCGCGGAATGACAGCCCATCTGCTGAGATCCTGATGGAACGGGGCGCATCATGCGCCCCTTTTCATGCCGGCCTCCCGGCAATCCCAGATAATCATCAGTATTAATCATTCATTAGACCCTCACGGCCGATGGTCTATTGGCTCGTTAAAAAACATCATGTTCTGCGTCGCGTGTTCAGCCCAACTCGAGGGAGGAGACGTCATGCGGACGCTCTTCGCATCCAGCCTGCTCATTTTCGCGCTAACGCAATCGGCTGCCGATAGGGCGCTCGCCGATCCCCATGACTGGAGCGGCTTTTACGTCGGCGCTCATCTCGGCAAATCCCGGGGCGAGACCGGAAACTCCTGGCGTAACATGACGCCTTGGGAGGCCGATGGAGACATCTCCTATGACAGCGTATCCGGTGGCCTGCATGTGGGGCATCTTTGGCAGCACGGCGCGTTGGCGTTCGGCATCGAGGGTGATTTCAGCTGGGCGTCGCTCAAGGGAGACGACAGCCAGTTCGCGGGTCTGGTAAATGCGATTGAGATCGACCATCTCGCCACCATCCGGGGGCGCCTTGGCTTCGCAAGCGGCCGGTCCTTGATCTACGCGACCGGCGGCGTCGCGTTTAGCGAGCTGGACAAAAAGGATCTCTCGCTGGGCAATTCCGTATCCAACGATCTCGTAGGATGGACGGTCGGGGGCGGCTACGAGCACGCGCTGTGGGGCGGATGGCGCGCGCGCGCCGAGTACCAGTACATCGATTTCGGGAGCACCGTGTCCGCGCTTGTGTATGAGCATCGCGCGGACGACCTCACCATCCATTCCGTACGCGGGGGCGTGAGCTACGGCTTTTGATGCATCTCGGAGCAGCAGCCTGAAAACCTTGCGCGGGCATCCTCAATGTTCGCGCAACGCATGCGCGATCGCCTTCTTCATGACGGACGGCAGCGCCGCGCTCTGAAGATCGTGCCGCGGAACCCATCGGCACCGTTCCGGGCTCGCCCAGAACGTGAGGCTCACATCCGTCGGCACGATGGCGCGGAACAATTGAAGCTCGAGACGGAAGTGCGTGAACGTGTGGCTGACGGCGCCCGGCACAGGCCACCAGTCGGCGCGCACGGGCTGCGCCACCAGCGCCTGGTCCACCGGCATCCAGTCGTCGCCCCATTCGGTTGACGGAACCTCCAGCATGCCGCCGAGCAGACCTGCTTCGGGACGTTTGCGCAGCAGCACCTGCCCGTCCTCGCTGAGCGCCAGGAATGCGAAGCCATAGCGCACCGGCCTATCCGGCTTCACCGGCTTGACGGGAAGCTGTTCCGCGATGCCGAGCGCATGGGCGTGGCAATCCTGCTGCAGCGGGCACACAAGGCATGACGGCCGTTTCGGTGAGCACACGGCGGCGCCGAGATCCATCATCGCCTGAGCGAAATCGCCTGGGCGCCGCGCCGGCGTAAGCGTTGCGGCCAGCCGTTTGATCTCGCGCTTGGCGCCGGGAAGCGGGCGCTGGCAGGCAAACAGCCGCGCCACGACCCGCTCGATGTTGCCATCGACCGGCGTCGCGGGTTCGCCGAACGCGATAGCGGCGATGGCGGCCGCGGTATAGGGGCCGATGCCCGGCAGGCGCCCGAGCTCGGCTTCGGTGCGCGGAAACCGCCCGCCATGCTCCGAAACGACAATCTGCGCGCACTTATGGAGATTGCGCGCACGCGAGTAATAGCCGAGCCCGGCCCACGCCGAGAGCACCTCCTCGAGATCCGCCGCGGCGAGCGCGCCGACGGTCGGCCAGCGCGCGAGGAAGCGCTCGTAATAGGGGATGACCGCCTTGACCGTTGTCTGCTGCAGCATGATCTCGCTGAGCCAGACCTTATAGGCGTCCGCCCGCCGGCCGCGCCGTGCGCGCCAGGGCAGGTCGCGCCGCTCGCGATCGTACCAGTCGAGCAGCGCCGCCACGGTATCCGGCCCCGCCGGCCGCAGCGGCAGTTGCTTGCGCGCAACAGTTCTTGCCGTGTCCCCCATCGAAGTCCCGCTCTCCGTTCGAAGACGACGCGAATCACATCCCTCATGCTAGGGAGATGCAACACCCCTGCCTATGACAGCGAGGCTGCGTGACGCTGAAACGCACAGAAATCGTTCGTAAAACGCCGCTGCCGCACCCGGCGCGCCGGCATCTCGTTCTGCCGCGCGCCCATGCGCCGTTCGCGGCGCCTCCAACGGCCCGTTTCGTGCCCGTCAAGACCGTCGGTAGCTTTGTGCCGCAGCTCACCCGCAAGGCGTTCGAAAAGTTCGGTTTCTCCACCGCGACGTTGGTCACCGATTGGGCGCGCATCGCCGGCGCGGAGCTGGCCGATTATACCGTGCCCGACAAGCTCAGATGGCCGCGCCGGCTTGAGGCTGGCTTCGAGGACGAGGGAGAACGCCGCGGCGCCACGCTGATCCTGCGCGTCGATCCCGCAAGGGCGCTCGACGTCGAGTATCGGACGCGGCAGATCATGGAGCGCATCAACAGCTACTTTGGCTATCGCGCCGTCGAGGCCATACGCCTGGTGCAGGCTCCCATGGCCTCGGCTGGGGGAACGGCAGGCCCGGGGGCGCGTGAGGATCTGGCTCGGATGGCCGGGCGGGCGGCCACTCAGCGTACGGCAAGCCACCCGCCACTGACCTTTTCTCCCAAGGAAGCCGCGGGTACGCCTGCGCCCACGTCCGACGAGGCCCTCCTTGCCGCTCTCGCTCGCCTCGAGCAGGGTGTGCGCCGCCGGAGCCGCCCGGCCTGATCCGGTTGGGCCCGGTCCACAGGATGGCGGGGCATTCAATTGGCGTTCAGCCTGGATTTGCCTTAATCGGAGGCTGGCCCCGTGCTATCAGCCGGACGCAAAGGGACCGCGCCAAGTAAACGCGCGCCGAACCAGGAGTGGAACGAATGAACGAGACGAGCCAGCTCGACCGCCGACAGGCCCTGGTGGCCGGAGCCCTCTTCACCGGGCTGGCGCTCACGGGTTCGGCGCCGGCCTTTGCGCAGCGCCGGCAAGGTCCCACCGAGATCCCTCTCGACGAGCTGTTGAAGCCGAGCGGCCTGCCGGAGCTGACCATGGGTCCGGAGGATGCGAAGGTGACTGTCGTCGAATACGCTTCGATGACGTGCGGCCACTGCATGGTCTTCCAGACGAAGATCTTCCCGGAATTCAAGAAGAAGTACATCGACACCGGCAAGGTGCGTTACATCTTCCGCGAGTTCCCGCTGGATGCCCGCGCTTTCGCCGCCTCCATGCTGGCCCGCTGCGCCGGCTCGCCTGAGAAGTCATTCGCCCTCATCGATGCGCTCTTCGAAAGGCAGGAGGACTGGGCCTTCGTGAAGGATAACCCGACGCCCAAGCTGTTCGAGATCGCCAAGCAGGCAGGCTTCACGCAAGAGAGCTTCGACAAGTGCCTGACCGATCAGAAGCTGCTCGATGAGCTGACAGCCGTCCACACGCGGGCAAGCGAGACGTTCGGCGTCAATGCCACGCCGAGCTTCTTCATCAACGGCAAGCGGCTTCAGGCGGCTCCCGTGATGGAGGAGTTCGAGAAGGTGATCGACCCTCTTCTGAGCCAGGGATGACCGAGCGGCCGCAAACGGAGACCGGAAGGCCTGAGGCATCCGCTAGGATGCTGCGGGGCCTGTCCGCGGCTCTGGCCCTCGGTCTTGCTCTCTGCGGCTGCTCCGGCAGCGATCCCTCCGGCCTGCCGAATCTCTCGGCGGCTGGCGCGGCCACATCTGCAGATGCAGCCTCCGCGGGCAGCGCATTTCCCGACGCGCCGGGAGAGGCCAGCGCTGGCGGCACGGCTTTCAACCCGTTCGATGCCATGCCGGATTCGAGCCGTGGCGGCCGCCAGGTGATCGCCGATCCCACGGTTGCGGACGTCATGGAGACCGGCTCGCTCTCCGAGATGACGCTGGGCTCGCCCCTGGCCCCCGTCACCATCGTGCAGTACGCGTCGCTCACGTGCCCTCATTGCCGTGTCTTCCATCGCGAGACGTTCCCCGAGTTCAAGCGCGCCTATATCGATACCGGCAAGGTGCGCTTCATCATGCGCGAGTTCCCGATCGGCAAGCAGTCCGGCAACGCCACCATCGCGCTCCGCTGCGCGCCGCCGGACAAGTATTTCGAGCTCTACGGAAAATTCATGGAGCAGCAGGCCGCCTGGGTGTCCCAGGAGGTACGCCTGGATCCCATCTATGCTGTGGCAAAGCAGGTGGGGATGACCCGGCCCCAGTTCGATTCCTGCCTTAAGAATCAGGCCATGATCGACGGCTTGAAATGGGTCAAGGATCGCGGACGCACGCTCGGCATCATCGGAACGCCTAATTTCTTCGTTCAAGGCAAGCTCGTGAAGAAGACGCTCGCCATGAGCGATATTCGCGAAATGGTCGATCCGCTGCTCTCATCGCCGCGGGCAGCGTCCGTCGCACCTTAGAGGGCTTCTGGCCCCCGAGTCCGGAGCCGGGCGCGCAGTCGGCGACAAGGGTGATCCTGCGATCGCTGCGCGCCGCCTTATATGACCGTCTCGTATGAGGAGCCGTCCCACATAGGAGTGATGAAAGCGGAGAGCCCCTTGCCCGGGGCCGGGGAGGGAAGCGCCGCGCGAGCCGCTCGAAACGTGTTGAGGATAGACGCACGACATGAAGATCAGCCGCTTGAGGCTTCTTGGTTTCAAGTCCTTCGTCGAGCCGACCGATCTTGTGGTCGAGTCGGGCCTCACGGGAGTCGTCGGTCCCAACGGTTGCGGCAAGTCCAACCTGCTGGAAGCGATCCGCTGGGTCATGGGCGAGACCTCACACAAGTCCATGCGCGCATCCGCCATGGATGATGTGATCTTCTCCGGCACCACCACGCGGCCCGCGCGCAACGTCGCCGAGGTGACGATCTTCCTCGACAACTCGGCGCGCCAGGCGCCGACGGAATGGAACGACAGCGACCAGATCGAGATCACGCGGCGCATCGAGCGCGAGGCGGGATCCGCCTACCGCATCAATGGCCGCGAGGCACGCGCCCGCGACGTCAAGATCCTGTTCGAGGACGCGGCGACGGGCGCCCGCTCCCCGGCGCTCGTCCGCCAGGGACAGATCGCGGAGATCGTCAACGCCAAGCCCGAGCAGCGCCGCCGCGTGCTGGAGGACGCCGCCGGCATCGCGGGCCTTCACAGCCGCCGCCATGAAGCGGAGCTGCGCCTCAGGGGTGCTGAGAGCAATCTTGCCCGCTTGGCCGACATCATGGGCCAGCTCGGAAGCCAGATCGAGAGCCTCAAGCGCCAGGCGCGCCAGGCCCGTCGCTACAAGGATCTCTCCGGGGAGATCCACCGCGCCGAAGCGCTTCTCGCCCACCTTTCCTGGATGGAGGCCAAGGCCCTCGTCGAGACCGAGGAGCGCAACTTCGCCGAAACGCTCGCCGCGCTCGGACATGCCACGGAGCACGAGGCAAAGGCTCTGCGCGAGGAAGCGGAGCTTGCCGAGACGATCCAGCCGCTGCGCGACAGCGAGACCGAGCGCGCCGCAGCTCTCGCCCGCATCCGCATCGAGACCGAAGGCCTCGCCAAAGAGGCCGAGCGGTGCAGCGAACGGCGCCAGGAGCTCGTGAAGCTCGCGGGCGAGCTCGAGAAGGACATCGCCCGCGAGGCGCGCCAGATCTCCGAGGCCAAGGAGATTCTCGCGGGCTTCGATGTCGAGACCGAGGCTCTGGAGGCGGCCGAAGCCGAGGCTGACGCCGCCGAGGATCACATCCACGCGGCCGAGGAGGACGCGGCCGCCGTTCTGGAGGAAGCCGAGAAGGAGCTGGCGATCGTCACGGAGCGCGCCGCCGAATCCCGGGCACGCCGCAAATCGCTCGAGACGGCCGAAGCCGAGCGCCATGGCATGATCAGGCGCATCGACGAAAAGCTCGCCGCCCTCGAGCGCGACGCGCAAGCGGCTGCGGCCGGCGCCCCCGATTCGCTCAAGCTCGCCGCCATCACCGAGAAGGGCCAGACGCTCGCGCGCGAGATCTCCGCCATCGAGGCGGCGACGCTCGATGCTGAAGCCAGGCTTGGCGATCTCACCGAGGCGGCGCGCCTCGCGAGCGACGAGGCCCAGACGGCCCGCATGGCGCTCTCGAAGCTCGTCACCGAGCGCGAGACGCTGTCGAAGCTCGTAATGCCGGCTTACGAGGACGGCATGCCGCCGGTCGTCGAGCAGCTTCGCGTGGCGCCAGGCTACGAAGCGGCCCTCGTCGCCGCCCTCGGCGACGATCTCGACGCGCCGACCCATGAGGATGCGCCCGTACGCTGGCGCACCATCGAGGTGAGCCCTGAGGATGCGCCGCTCCCTGCCGACGCCGAGCCCTTGAGCTTGCACGTCGGCGCGCCGCCCGAGCTGTTGCGCGGCCTGCGCCAGATCGGCGTCGTGCCACGCGAGCTGGGCGCCGGGCTTCAGCCCCATCTGAAGCAGGGCCAGCGCCTCGTCAGCCGTGAGGGCGACCTTTGGCGGTGGGATGGCTTCATCGCCGTCGCCGGAGGCATGACGCCCGCCGCTCAGCGCCTCGCCGAGCGCAACCGTCTCGCCGATATGTTCGAGCGCGAGAAGGTCCAGCGCGAGGAGGTGCAGCGCCTCACGGCTCTCGATCAGGAGGCGACCGCCGCGCACACGGCCGCCGCCGCCGAGGAAAAGCGCCTGCGCGCCCTCTGGCGCGACACGCAAGCCAATCTCGCCGCCACGCGCGATGCGCTGGCCACCATCGAGCGCCAGGCCCGAGAGACGGAAGCCAGGCTCGCCTCCGTCGCGGAAGCGCGCGAGCGTGCCGAGGCCGACCGCCGCGAGGCTCAGGCCGGCCTCGACCATATCGAGGACGAGCTGGCGCGCCTTGACGCCGAGGAGGATCCCGCCGCCCGCCTTCCCGAGGTGCAGAAGGCGGCCCAGGACCGGCGCACGGCACTGGCCGTCGCCCAGGCGCGCGTTGCCACGCATCAGCGCGAGCGCGAAGCCCGGAAGCGCCGCTCAGAGCACATTGCCGCCGAGCGCGGCCGGTGGGTCACGCGCAGCGAGAGCGCGGCCCACCACATCGCCGCCCTCGAGGAGCGCCTGGCCAAGGCCAAGAGCGACGTCGCGGCCCTGGAAGAGGTGATCCCGGCCCTTGAGGACCGCCGCCAGAGTCTCCTCGGCGCGCTCACCGATGCCGAGGCGGCGCGCAACGCCGCCGCTGACGATCTCGCGCGCGCCGACACCGCGCTGCGCGCCGCCAGCCAGGCCCTGCGCGAGGCGCAGGCCGCGGTGGTCTCTGCGCGCGAATCCCGCGTGCGCATCGAGACGCGCCTTGAAGGCGCCCGCACCCGCCGCCAGGAGGAGGCGCGCCGCATCCGCGAGGCGCTGAACGCGAGCCCCGACGAGTGCCTTGCCCTCGCCGGCCTGACCTCCGCCGATGAGATTCCTTCCCTTGCCGACGCCGATCGCGCCCTACAGCGGCTCAAGGCCGATCGCGAGCGCTTGGGCGGCGTTAACCTGCAGGCCGACGATGAACTGAACGCGCTTCTCGAGCAGATGAGCGGCATGGAGACCGAGCGCGAGGACGTGGAGCAGGCCATCGCCAAGCTGCGCGGCGCCATCGGGCAGCTGAACCGCGAGGGTAAGAAGCGGCTCGATGAGGCGTTCGACATCGTCAACGGTCACTTCCAGCGCCTGTTCACGACGCTGTTCGGCGGTGGCGAGGCCCGCCTCGAGATGATCGCGGGCGAGGATCCGCTCGAATCGGGCCTTGAGATCATCGCCAAGCCTCCCGGCAAGAAGCCGGTCACACTCTCGCTGCTGTCCGGCGGCGAGCAGACGCTGACGGCGCTGTCGCTGATCTTCGCGGTGTTCCTCACCAATCCCTCGCCGATTTGTGTGCTGGACGAGGTAGATGCGCCGCTCGATGATGCCAACGTCGATCGTTTCTGCACGCTGATGGAGAAGATGGCGGAGGAGACGGCGACGCGCTTCCTCGTGATCACGCATCATCCGATGACGATGATGCGCATGAACCGGCTGTTCGGCGTCACCATGGCGGAGAAGGGCGTCTCCCAACTCGTCTCCGTCGACCTCGAGACCGCCAAGTCCTTCCGCGAGGCGGGCTGAGAGGCCGCGTGACTCGAGGCTCTCCCCGCCAGGCGCCCGGTATGCAGCCCAAGTCTCCGGGAGAGCCGTTGGACACGGGTGCTCGCGTCTATACTCCTGTTTCGGATCCTTCCCTGGTGACAGAGGTTTTCCAGCCTGCGCGGTTTCGCCATACCCTCGCGGAGCTTGCAAAAATGTGGCCTTTGCTTGACACCGCGAAGCCTCCGGGTATGGTGCGCGCCGTTAGTATTCCGGCCGTTTCAGCCTGTAGGTCTGGTTCGGGTAGGGGAAGCCATGTCGGCGTCGAGCGATGACGAAAATCCGGCACGCGGCGAGCTTTCTCCCGAAGACCGCGAGGCATTCCGCAAACGCGCGTCCGATTTGGGAGCACGGCTCGACAAGGTCCGCGGCGTAGCCCGGGCCAGGGAGCCTTCCGGACCGGATGTGCGCGTGCGGGGCGCGGCCATGGGACAGGCGATGAAAATCGCCGTCGAACTCGTCGTCGGCATTGCCGTGGGCGGGTTCATCGGCAAGGTGCTGGACGATCAGTTCGGAACCGCGCCGTGGCTGATGATCGTGTTCCTGATGCTCGGCTTCGCGGCCGGCCTCCTGAACATCGTGCGCACGGCCCGGCGCCTCCAAGCAGAGGCAGAACCCCTGCAGCGGAGCGCGAAAGCGGTTGTGGACGATGAAGACGACGTGACGTAGGGGGCGAAGGTGGCTGGAGCAGCGGAAGTGGCAGGGCACGCGGCAGAGTCCCACGGACCCATGCATCAATTCGAGATCGAGCGTATCGTTCCGCTCGAGCTCTTCGGCTTTGACGTATCCTTCACCAACGCCTCGCTGTTCATGGTGCTGGCGGTGGCCCTCATCTCCGGCTTCCTGATCTACGCTATGTCGGGCCGCGCGCTGGTTCCCGGGCGCATGCAGTCCGTTGCGGAAAGCCTCTACGAGTTCATCGCCAATCTCGTGCGCGAGAGCCTCGGCGAAGAGGGGATGCGCTATTTCCCGTGGATCTTCACGATCTTCGTGTTCATCCTGGTGCTCAATCTGCTGGGGTTGATCCCGGGCTCCTTCACGGTCACGAGCCATATCATCGTCACGTTCGCGCTCGCCGCCATGGTGTGGATCATGGCGACGCTGATCGGCTTTGCGCGTCATGGCTTCGGCTATCTCAAGCTCTTCGTGCCGGCGGGCGTGCCCATGTGGCTGATGCCCCTCATCGTGCCGATCGAGCTTGTTTCTTATCTCATTCGTCCGGTTAGCCT
>JRYH01003168.1_pt1 | contig 16920 bp, 22 predicted proteins | sample 235351 | NCBI WGS metagenome assembly JRYH01 (sample SAMN03074221, study PRJNA261480) | activated sludge metagenome | biome: Wastewater Treatment Plant; feature: Wastewater; material: Activated sludge; isolation source: activated biomass of a wastewater treatment plant treating wastewater... ... | reverse complement strand
TCGACGCCAAGCGCGACTGGGGTCACGCGCGCGACTATGTCGAAGGCGATGTGGCTGATGGTTCAGCAGGACGCGCCGGACGACTACGTGCTCGCCACCGGCGAGAGCCATTCGGTGCGCGAGTTCGTCGAGCGCGCCTTCGCCGAGCTGGGCCGGCCGATCCGCTGGGTCGGCGCCGGGCTCGACGAGAAGGGCGTCGACGACGCGACCGGCGAGCCGCTCGTCCTCATCGATCCGCGCTATTTCCGGCCGACCGAGGTGGACCATCTGAGGGGCGATCCGTCGAAGGCCCGGGCGAAGCTCGGCTGGCGGCACCGCACCAGCTTCGGGGAGCTGGTGAAGCAGATGGTGGCGGCCGATCTCGAGGCGGTGCCGCGCGAGCACGAGCGGCGCGACCCCCGTGACTGAGATCCGGCCGCTCGATCCGCCGTTCCGGCTGTCCGGCCGCCGGGTCTTCGTCGCCGGACATCGCGGCATGGTGGGCTCCGCCCTGGTCCGGCGGCTCGCCGCCGAGGATTGCGCGCTGCTGACGGTGGGCCGCGGGACAGTGGACCTCCGCCGGCAGGCCGAGACCGAGGAGTGGATGGCCGCGGCGCGGCCGGAGGTCGTCTTCCTGGCGGCGGCCCGGGTCGGCGGCATCCTCGCCAATTCCGAGCGGCCGGCCGAGTTCATCTACGACAACCTGGCGATCGAGACCAACGTCATCGAGGCGGCGCGCCGCGCCGGCGTCGCCAAGCTGGTGTTCCTCGGATCGTCCTGCATCTATCCGAAATTCGCCGAGCAGCCGATGCGGGAGGAGACGCTGCTCACCGGCGCGCTCGAGCCGACCAACGAGCCCTATGCGGTGGCGAAGATCGCCGGGCTCGTCCTGTGCCGCGCCTATCGCCGGCAATATGGCTGCGACTTCGTCAGCGCCATGCCGACCAACCTCTACGGGCCCGGCGACAATTTCGACCTGCGGTCGAGCCATGTGCTGCCGGCGCTGATCCGCAAGATCGACGCGGCCGCGCAGAGCGGCGCGGACACGGTGGAGATCTGGGGCAGCGGCACGCCGCGCCGCGAGTTCCTGCACGTGGACGATCTGGCGGACGGGCTGGTGCATCTGGCGAAGCGCTATTCCGGCGAGATGCACGTCAATCTCGGCATCGGCGAGGACGTGACCATCGCCGAGCTCGCGCAGACGATCGCGCGGATCGTCGGCTTCGAGGGGCGCTTCGTCTACGACGCCACGAAGCCCGACGGCACGCCGCGCAAGCTTCTCGACGTCACCCGCATGTCGGCGCTCGGCTGGCGGGCGCGGATCCCGCTCGAGGAGGGCATCCGCCAGGCCTGGAGCTGGTATCGCGAGAACGTGGCCGAGGCGGCGTGATCCGGCCTTCCTTTTCAGGCCGCGCCGAGCCGGCCGGCCGGGGCGCCGGGAGCCGTACGGCAGCCTCCGGGTAGCCGTAACCGAACGGCATCGGCGAAGCTTTTCGATGCCCCGGAAGTCGAGATCACCTGACCACGGTGACGGGGCAATGGGCCTTGTTCACCACGTCGTTGGAGGTCGATCCGATGAACAGACGCGATGTCGCACCCTTGCCGCCCGACCCGACGACGATCTGATCGACGCCGTGCTCCTCGGCATAGGCAACGATCGCATTGCCGACATCGCGCGCAGAATGGTCCACGCATTTGACGTTCTTCACGCCCGCTTTCTTGGCGACGGCTGCGGCAGCGTTCAGCGCCTTCTTTACTGTCTTGTCGTCGAAAAGCAGGCTCCTGGTACCGCGCGTGAGCAGCACCGGATTGACGAGCAGATAGACCAGCTCCCCACTGTTCTGTTTTGCCAGATCGGCGGCAAACTCGGTCGCGTGGCCGGAATGCTCGGAGCCATCCGTCGCGCACAGGATCTTACGAGACATCCATTCCTCCCTGATCCCCGCTGATGTGGCGGCCTGCCGCCGCTCAGGAACAACTATGCCGTGTTCAGCTGGCCCACCTTGATCTGGATCAGAGGATCCGACGGACGAAGGATCACCGTGGACGGCACGGTGCACATGCAGGCTGTAGCGTCTCCCAGAACCTGAATCGGTGCCCAAGCAAAATCAACAACTTAGCTGCCAGGAATCCGAGAAAAAGTGAATCGGAATCCGGGAAATACTGAATCGGCGGGGCATTCGTCCGGGAAATAATGAATCGCGCAGTTTTACAGCATGACAAATGTGTTTTGGCGTGGATAGGCGCTGGGGTCTTATGCGGCGTCAGAATTTGACATCGCAAGGAATGTCAATAGGTTGCGCTAGGCTCAGCGGCCTGCCTGGTCGTGGAGAGTCGGCGGGTCACGCTTGATAACCTAAGATCAGGTCGGATCCCTTGCCGCCTTTCCTCGACCAGCGCTACGAGCTCCGTCGGTGGATACGTACCTCGAGGAGTTCGCCTTCCGGTGTAACCGGCGGCGGCACCGCCGCGTCAGCTTCGAGCGGCATCCTCGGGCTGGCCTCTCAGCGCCACCCGATGGACTACTGGGAACATCACCGGCCAGGAGAACCCGCGCAAGGGGCTTGCCGACTGCGGGTAGCCGTGCGACGGCGCTGGGGAAGAGGCGGGGTGGGGCTGGGTACGGGCAGCGGGATCCAAGGAGTACAGGCCTGGAAAATGAACTTGACATGGATTAAATACACTTTACATAGAGAAGGTATATTTGACGGGAGTCTCCGATGCGTGCGATCCCCCAGAGTTTCCTCCGGCAGCCTTTGAGCGCCGTCTTCGCCAACCCGGCGAACGTGCGGGTGTTGCGAGAGCTTGCGAGACACGGCGGCGAACTGTCGGCGACGACGCTCGCCCAGCGGTGCACGCTGACGAAGCCAAGTGTCCTCGCGTCACTCGAACACCTAACGAAGCTCGGATACGTCGAGCCGCTCGGAACCCAGCGTCAGCGCCTCTATCGCGTCGACGCCAAGCATCCGCTGACGGGAGTCATCTCGGACTTGTTCTCCGCAGAGGATCAACGCTTCCATTCCATTGTCGAGGCGGTTCGCACGGCTGCGATCGACGCGGGCGCGACCGCGGCATGGCTTTACGGCAGCGTCGCGAGGCGCGAGGACAGGCCGGACAGCGATGTCGACGTTGTCCTGGTCGCGTCCGGGGATGTCGGGGCAGCGAAGGAGAAGATGAGCGAAGCGCTTCGCGACCGGGAAGACGCGCTGCGCTTTTCCGCATCCGTGGTCGAACTTGATGCCGATGACGTTGTGCGCCTAGCCGCCGACGAGGATCCGTGGTGGGTGACCATGGTCAAGGACGCAGTCTCCCTGGTCGGTCCAGAGCCCCTGTCGCTGGCGTCGCGGCTTTCCGCGCAGAAGACGTCGCGGCGCCAGGCGAAGAGGCGAGGGGCGGCGTGACCAGGACCGGATCGGCCAAGAAGGTCGATGGCGCCTATGCGAGAGGCCGCCTAGCGAATGCCCGTTCCTACCTGCAAGCGGCCCGCGATGGGTTCGCGTTCGCCTACGATGGGGCGAACCTGAACCCGGTGATGTCGCTCGTCATCAGCGCGGCGATCGCGTACACCGACGCCCTGACCGCCAGCCGCAAGTCGGTCGTCGACCAGCAGGACCACAGTGCAGCGGTCAAGCTGTTGCGCGACGCCTTGGGTCGCGACCTGCCAGCTGCGCATGAACGCCAGTTGCGCCGCATCCTGGCAGACAAGGACGCCGTCCAGTACGGCGCGAGCATCGGTCGCTACTCGGAAGCGGAAAAGATGCTGGCTGACCTTGAAGAATTCGCCGCGTGGGCCGAGCGGCAGCTGCTCGGCGGTTAAGCGCGGCGGCAAGCATGAGCCTCTCGTTCCGCCATCCCAATTTGAAGGTGTTCAATCGACGAAGCTGTGCGGTCCGGCTGGTCGGCCCTGTGACCTGGCGGCGGATGATCCGCTCGAGCAGCTTGGCGGCGTCCGCGGGATGGTGAACCAGGTGCTCAACAAGACGGCGAGCATAGCCAATCAGGAGGTGGGTCGAGCCGTCCGCGTCACAGCGCGCCAATACCGGGACATCACCTTTGCCGTCGGTGATGCGAAAGAGACGCCCCCGGTGAAAGCGTTCAGCGCGCTGGACGAAACGCCGATCCTTATATCGCGTGATCGATTGATACCAACATTGCCGGCGACACCACGCCAGACGGTGTCGCCCTGTTTTTTTGATCGTGTTTTGATTCTTCGATGCACTTGGCGCCGACGTGACATCGCGGCGCAAGAAATATCAATGAGTTGTTCTTCACCGTCCACGGTAGCGACCTTGGTCATCTTTTGACCGCGGCGCGCCTGACACGTACCACCGACGGTCGCCAACTTGGCCATCCTCCGCATTCTGGTCAGGGCGGACACACTGACCATGGTCGATTGGCCTCTGTCCTGCTCGATCACCCGATGCGATCGCAGTCCAGTAGAATCCCCGAGCAATCGTCGGTCTGAACCCAGGGATCACGGGCTTTTGCGCGTGCAACAAGCTTCGCGAGGCAGTCCTCTGGCGTTCCGTTGAGCGCGTCGGCGACGATGGATTGATAGGATCCGAGCTGCAACACCCCGTCGCTCACCATCAGCACGCGGCACCCAGCGGAGAGTTCGATCGGGTCGAAGACCTCTAGCTCGATACTCGATTGACCGATCCGCGGCTTGCGCCGCTGCCATCGGGTGAGTTCCTCGAAGGACTCGTCGGCGCGGATCAGGAATGTGACGGAGTCCCCGACGCTGCAGCCGACCAGACCACCCTTCTCCAGCACAATCGCGATTCCGGTGGTGCTGCCACCCGTCCTCGCCGCGTCGCGGTCCGCCAGGTCGAACTGCATGTGCAGGCCTGTTGCATCGGCCGGCGCACCGTCGAAGGACGCAAGGCGCTCAATGAAAGCATCGGCGGCGAGTCCGCCACAGCCTGTTCCGGTCGCGCCATCGGCGAGGAGTGCCAGGCAGCGCGCATCGTCGGCCAACACCCGGACACGATCGTCGCACTGGTCCTTGAGATTGCCCGGCAGGACGAAGCTCGCCCATCCCCGACCGTTTTCGATGAGAGGACCCATTCTCTTCAGTTCATCACACCGACGACGAGCGCGATGGGCGGGCCGCGGCGGCCGTGATCGCTGTTCGCCTAGTCGTCATTGGTCATGTCCTCGCGCTTCAGGCGATTGAGGGCTGCTTTCGCGGATTTTCGAGATGGGCGTGAAGTCATCTGGAGCCCCCCAAGGCGACGAGAAGGCGTCGCGGCGCAGCGACGCGCTGCTGCTGAAACTGCTGAAAACTCCCCCTCAGCCGCGCCCCAAGCGGGAGCGGGATAAGCGCGGGGCCGGCAGCGAGAAGCCGCCGGCCCCGGTGTCTAGGTCAGGAGGTAAACAAGGACGGCGATCCAGCGAAGGATGGCCGCCACGTCCACCGTGACCGCGACGGTCGTGTCGAGGGTCGTCTTCATTGGCTGAAAACCCTCGGGACTTACGCGGCCGCAGCCCGAAAGGGTTGCGTAAGCGCCCTGAGAACGGATAAGCCGCCGTTCGCAGGATTACCGGCCCACCCTCCACGTCACGTGCCGTTTTGGGTAGCCCCACGGTCCGTTCGGTGTCGCTCTCTGGTAGGAGATGGACTCCGCCCATGGGCTACGACTTATCCGTGGCAGGTTTTCCGAGACGGGACTCGGCGCTGCGGCGGGGTCGCAACCTAAGAGGGTGGGCCGGTTATTTTTCGCTGTCGAGTCGTTTTTTCTGCCAGCGGATGAACGCCTTAGCCTTTTGCTTAGCCGTTCTGGGCTTGGTCAGGCTGTCGGTACAGAAGGCGCTTGCCCTTGGTGCCGGCCAGCAGGGCCGCAGCCTGCTCACTGTCGGTCAGGCCCTTGCGATTGCCCCGGAAATCGAACTCGGACAGGTAGCGGTGCAAGTGCGCCTCGCTGACCGCGTGATCGGTGCCGTACAGGCCGCGCTTCAACAGGGCGAAATGGCTCTCGACCGTGTTCGTATGGTGGGGGCCGCCCGTGCGGACATACTCGTCGGCGCTGTGGTTGACGGTCCCGTGGCCGGCGAACTCGTCGCCGATCTTGGGATAGACGGCGCTCTCGTCGGTCATGAGGTATGACTTGCGGCTGGCGTTCTTGACCCCGATCGGCCGCAGTGTCTTGGCGTTCACGTTCGCGACATGGAAGGAGCACCGCTCGCCGTCGCACTCGACCAGGGCGAACACGGCCATCTTCTTCGGCGGCGGGCCGAACGCCTTGTTCTTGGCCTTGCCGCCGACATAGCTCTCGTCGGCCTCGACCACCTCGTTCGCGCCGCCTAGGGGACCGGGCGTCGGATCGGCAGCGGCCTCTCGCAGGCGGTGGAACAGGAACCACGCGGTTTCGTAATTGGTGCCGAGCAGCCGATGCAGTTGATGGGCGCTCGTGCCCTTCTTGCTGGACATCATGAAGTGCGCGGCCAGCACCCACTTGTGCAGCGGGATCTTCGACCGCTCCATGACGGTGCCGACCGTGACTGAGAACGGCTTGCGGCAGTCCTTGCACTTGTAGACGCCGGGCCGGGTGCTCTTGCCCATGAGCTTCGTGATCCGGTCACCCATTACGCCACAGCGCGGGCAGACAGGGCCATCCGGCCAGAGCAGGCTTTCGAGATGCGCCCGCGCCGCCTCGTCGTCGTGGTGAATCGGATCGTTAAGATCGGTTTTCGCCTTGGCCATCGTCTTGTCCTCTCGATTGAGGCAGGACTGCATGGTGGGCCGTGGTACGCCAACCGTATAATTCCCGCGAAGCCCAACGAAGATGCACCTTCCAACGACCGGAAGGTCGAGTACGATATCTTTTGTCAGCCTTCCTGCACTGGAACGTCCTTTGGTCGCAATTTTATGATCGCACCTGCGATTGCAGGGCCGGTATTTCGTGACTATTCTCAAGCCATGCGTCTTGGCATCCCTTGCCGATGGCTCGGCCTGTGTCTCGTCATGGCTCTGACTTTGGGCCTAGCGGGGCATGACTTCGCTACGGCTGAAATGCAGGCCAAGATGATGACCGCTGCTGCAGCCGGGGAGATGTCCTCCTCGTCCGACGGGTGCAACGGGTGCACCGGTGGCGGCGACGGTATGTTGAGCGCCGGCTGCTTCGCCATTTGTGGCGGAGTCCTGGCGGTTCTGCCCGCAGCTGCTCCGATCAAGTCAACTGCCGTCGACTCTGCAGTCCCCGTGGCGGCGCCGTTCCATATCGGACAGATCGGCCCGCCTGATCCATCCCCTCCGAGACCTTCCGTCCTGAGCTGAGGCGCAGGCGCGTGTAAGGCACGCGCCTCGGGTCCTCCTGCGTGGCCGGACGCCTCCAGCGTTCGCCCACGGGTGAGCGTGTTGACGCCATCCGCAAGCTGCGCGGTCGGTGTCTTCAAATGCGAACCTCATTCGGGATGGATATCGATGACCTGTTCTCTTGGTCCGGCGCTGGCCCGCCGAACCCTCCTGATCAACGGTGCCGCAGCCGCGCTTTCGGCCAGCGTGCCGTGGATCCGCTCGGCTGGTGCAGCAACCGCGCTTCGGCTCAGCGCTGATGCCTCCAGCGTTGTGCGTCTCGTTCCCGAGCCCCACCTGGAAACGGCGGTCTGGGCTTACAACGGCTCCGTGCCCGGACCAGAGATCCGGGTCCAGCAAGGCGAGCGGCTCACGGTGGCGGTCGAGAACCACCTGCGAGAGGAAACGACCATCCATTGGCACGGCGTCCGCGTGCCAAACGCCATGGACGGTGTGCCGCACCTGACGCAGAAGCCGGTCGCGCCGGGCGAGACCTTCGTCTACGAGTTCGACTGCCCGGATGCCGGCACGTTCTGGCATCACCCACACCAGCGTAGCTTTGAGCAGGTCGATCGCGGCCTCGCGGGTGCCCTCATCGTCGAAGAGCCTGAGCCGATCCAGGTCGACCGCGATATCACCTGGTTGCTCGACGACTGGCGCCTCTTCCGGAACGCCTCGGTCAGCGACGATTTCGGCAACATGATGGACACCGCCATGTCCGGCCATGTCGGCAACACGGTCACCATCAACGGCCGCTTACCGGAAACATTTGGGGTGCGTGCCGGCGAGCGCATTCGTCTGCGCCTCATTAACGCCGCTAACGCCCGCATCTTCGGATTGGAATTCCAAGACCATGAACCGCAGGTCATCGCCCTTGATGGCCAGCCAGTAGAGCCGCATGCACCCGAGGGAAACCGTGTTGTGCTGGGGCCGGCGATGCGTGTCGACCTCGTCATAGATATGTCCGGCGGGCCCGGTGCTCGCTTCCAGGTGATCGATACCTTCTACAAGGATCTCGAATACCGCCTCTTGGACCTCGTCTATGCCGATGTTCCGCTCCGCAAGCAGCCGCTCGATGCGCCGATCAGGCTGCCCGAGAACCCGCTCGCAGAGCCCGATCTCAACGCTTCCGAACGCCACGAGGTGACCTTCGGCGGGGGGATGATGAGCGGGATGATGGGCAATGGCATGGGCGGCGGAATGATGGGTGGCGGGATGATGGGTGGCATGATGATGGGCGGCATGATGCAGGGGATGCGCCATGACGGCGTGTGGACGATCAATGGCATCAGCGCGACCGGTCACGTCATGGAGCCGATGCTGAGCTTAACGCAGGATCGCCCGTACGTTCTCGCGCTCCACAACGATACCGCCTGGCGCCACCCGATCCATCTGCACGGCCATGCGTTCCGGGTGATAAGCCGCAACGGCCGGCCGACCCGCTACCGCGAGTGGCAGGATACCGTGTTGATGGCTCCGCGCGAGCGGGCGGAGATCGCCTTCGTGGCCGACAATCCGGGAGATTGGATGGTGCACTGCCACATCCTGGAATACCAGGCCGCGGGAATGATGGGCGTGATTCGTGTTTCGCCGGAAGGGACCTGAACATGAGAGGGACGATGAGCGCTGTCGCGGTCTTCTTGGCGCTTGTCGCCGCCGATAGCGCGTGGGCCGAAGGTGACGCAAAGCGCGGTGCTGTGCAGTACCGGGCCTGCGTCTCCTGCCATTCACTCGAGCCTGGCTCCCATCTCACCGGCCCGAGCCTTGCCGGACTTTGGGACCGGAAAGCTGGTCGGGCCGACGGCTATATCCGCTACTCGCAAGGTCTGCGTTCTGCAGAATTCACCTGGGATGCGGAGACCCTCAATGCGTGGCTTGTCGATCCGCAGGGAATGATTCCTGGCACATACATGGTGTTTGGCGGCATCGCGGACGATCAAGCGCGCGCCGATCTCATCTCGTTCCTGGCGGTGGCCACGGCGCCAGACGGCGCGAAGGCTGTCGTCGAACAGAACCTCGCCCCGGCCACTTATGTGCGCGGGCAGAAGCCCGATCCCTTGAGATCACTCGCGCCCGATACCCAGGTGACAGCGATCCGGCACTGCCAGGACAGCTATTTCGTCACCACCGCCGACGGTGTCGAGACTCCCTATTGGGAGATGAATGTCCGCCTCAAGCTCGACACGCGCGAGACCGGCCCGGAGCCGGGCAAGCCTGCCATTCTCGGCGCCGGCATGGCCGGGGACCGTGTCTCAATCGTGTTTTCGAGTCTAGAGGAGTTGAACAGACTGGTCGCGGAGGGCTGTCCATGAGCGGCACACCCATCGTGACCCAGGAAATGCCAGATGCCCAACCCTTTGACGCACGAATGCCGCGTCGACGCCTGGTTTTTCTCCTGCCTGTCATCCTATTCGCGGGTCTCGCGGCGACGCTTGCCTGGGGCCTCGGGCGCGACCCTCAGCAGATCCCGTCGGCGCTGATCGGCCGGCCGGTTCCGGAGTTCGCCCTACCGCCTGTTCAGGGACGCAGCCTCGGGCTGTCGAGCAGGGACCTCAGCGGGGAGGTATCACTCGTCAACGTCTTCGCCTCCTGGTGCACCGCCTGCCGCTACGAGCATCCGCTGTTCATGCGGCTGCAGGCCGAAGGTACCGTCCTGATCCACGGTCTCAACTACAAGGACAAGCCAGCGGATGTGGCCCAGTGGCTCGACACGCTGGGCGACCCGTACACCCGCACGGGCGCAGACCTCGACGGCCGCGTCGCCATCGACTGGGGTGTCTATGGCGTGCCGGAAACCTTCGTGGTGAGCGCCGACGGGCGAATCGTGCACAAGCATATCGGGCCACTGACCCAGAAGGATCTCGATGAGACGATCTTGCCAATGGTTGAGGCCTTGCGCCGCGGCGCGACGAGCTCCACCGCCCTCTCCGGCCCGGCACTGGAGAGCGCGCAATGACCAGACCGCAACGAAGCCATCTGCGATGGGTGCTCGCTGCGGCCTGCGCCGCAGCAGCGGCGATTACGGCGGTCGTTCTGATCGAGCATTTCGGGAGGGAGTATTTTTCCTTCGGTGTCATGAGCGGCGGGCCCGAGTCGACATCGGCGCCGGCCCCGTCGGCTGCTCCTGCCGAGGCGCCGGCGACGATGCAACTGCACGAGGCACCGCAGGCGCTGCCGGAACTTCGCTTCCAGGATGGTAGCGGACAAAACCTCACGCTCGCGGAGTTCGAAGGCAAGACGGTGCTCCTCAACATCTGGGCAACCTGGTGCATCCCCTGCCGACGCGAAATGCCCACACTCGATCGGCTGCAGTCGGCGCTCGGCGGTCCCGACTTCGAGGTCGTCGCTCTGTCGATCGACCGCACCGGGATCGACGCCGTCCGGCAGTTCTACCGCGAGATCGCCATCAAGCACCTCGCCATGTACATAGATACCAACGGCAAGGCCGCAACTGAGCTGGGCATCGTCGGCCTGCCGACGACCCCGCTGATCGACGGCAAGGGCCGCGAGCTTGGGCGCCTCGTCGGTCCCGCCGAATGGGACGCGCCCGAGATGATCGACACCATACGCCGCCAGATCACCTCGCGGACCGGGGCGGCAGCGTCCGAATGGCGCCAGCAAGCGGCGAGATATGGCATCGCCCACAAGCCCCTGGGCCTTGACCTTCCAGTTACCCGAACGCCCATCTGACCCACAGCAAGCTACGGAGCTGACACATGAGCCTGATAAAGTCACCGGAGAACCAGGACACCGCCCTGGGGCGCGACCTGCTTCACGCCGCCCGCTACTATCTCGGTAGACGGAGCGCCCTCCTTGCTTTGGCGGCCATCGCCCTCGCTGCCGGTCTCGCGTTCAACTGGAGCTCGCTGGTCGCGGCTGGAATCGCGCCCCTGCTCCTGGGCGTGCTGCCCTGCGTCGCCATGTGCGCCCTCGGACTCTGCATGAATAAGATGGCCGGCAGGTCGTGCTCGACCGATGCCGCAACCAACAAGGCAGCTGAGCTCCCGGACGAGGAGCGCACACCAGTAGCCCTCGTGCAGAAACCCGTTGCCCTGCCGGAGAGCCCGGCACAGATGCTCTATAGCGACCCTGTTCCCGCCTCCACCCTGCAACCCGAAACCGTCGAAAAGAGGAGAAAGATCGATGCGTAATTCCGCGAAAATCCTCGCGGCAGCGGCCGCGCTCGTCGCAAGTGCAGCCCTGGCGCCCGCCCTCTATGCCCAGGATACCGGAAACTCCAGCGAACACGACGGCTCGATGATGGATTCCGGCATGATGGGCATGATGAACATGATGGAGCAGATGAGCGAGATGATGGATAGCTGCAACGAGATGATGCAGACCGCCAAAGACGATGGCGCCGATAAGCCCGATGAACGCCAGGATGTTCCGGCACAGCCGGATTCGAACGGCTGAAGTGAAGCAGGCTCGCCGTTCGAGCATGACGGCGAGCCTGTCTTCCCCCGATTTTCCGATTTCTGTAGCACCAATGCGATCACTTGCGATTTGGTCTTTTGTGCTGGCGATGTCCGTGGCCGTTACCCCGATAGCTTTGGCGCATTCGGTAGGCGAGCTCGAGGCCATGCTGCGCGACAAGGAGAAGTTCTTCCAGCCGGTCAACGAGCCGGCGCCGGAGTTTACGCTGCGCACCGCCGACGCAGCTCCAGTCAGCCTGGCGGGCCTCCGCGGCAAGGTCGTCGTCCTGCATTTCATCTATGCCAGCTGTCCCGACGTCTGTCCGCTGCATGCCGAGCGGATCGCCGAAATCCAGAAGATGACGAATGAGACACCCATGAGGGAGCAGGTCCAGTTCGTCACCATCACGACTGACCCGGCGAACGACACGTCGCAGGTGCTGCGCGACTACGGTCGGGCGCACGGGCTGGACGCTACCAACTGGAGTTTTCTGACGACGGCGCCAGGCCAGCCGGAGGATGCCACCCGAAAGCTGGCCGAAGCATACGGGCATCGGTTCGATAAGACCGACGACGGGGATCAGATGCACGGTGTGGTGACGCACGTGATCGACAAGGACGGTCGCTGGCGCGCGAACTTCCATGGATTGGAGTTCGAGCCGGTCAACTTGGTGCTGTTCGTCAACGCCCTGACGAACGACGTGCAACGACCCCATGGGCACGAGCAGCCGGGGTGGTGGGAACGCCTGTGGACGTTGTTCTGACCATGCGCGACGACGGGGAAACGAGCGTACATGCGAAGCCGGCCACGCCGGGCCTGATTCCGGGGACCGCAACCTGGTTGACGGCGCTGCGCCGTTATCTCATCGCTATCGCCCTCGGCAATCTTCTGTGGGAGTTTGCGCAGCTCCCGCTCTACACCATCTGGCACGAAGGCCGCACGGGCGAGATTCTGTTCGCCGTCATTCATTGCACCGGCGGTGACATCCTGATCGCCAGCATGGCGCTGCTCGGCGCGCTGATCGTTGCGGGAAATGCGCGATGGCCGCCCGCTTCCGCCCGGTGACCGCGACCGCCATTGTCGGCGGCCTGGACTACACCGTGTTCAGCGAATGGCTCAACACCGAGATCCGGGGGAGCTGGGCCTATACCGAGCTGATGCCGCAGCTGCCGCTCATCGGCTCGGGTGTGTCGCCGCTCGCTCAGTGGATCGTCGTTCCCATGGCCGCCTTCTGGTGGGCGCGTCGGCCGTTCGCCACCGGCCAGCAACCGAAAGAGAACCCGTTATGAAGCAGAAGCAGGTCTTCTCCCGAACCCGGCTGTCTAAGGGACGGCGAGCCATCGCGTATATCTTGGTCGCCGCGGTTCTCGTCGTTGCCGCGGCCGCGTATGTCGCGACACGCATGATGTCCGGTGGCGAGGAGACGGTCGCCGCGCTTGCGACGGAGACTCATTTTCACGGTCTCGCAGTCGATGCGAAAGATCCATCGCGCCTGTATCTCGCAACGCATCACGGCCTGTTCGTCGTCGACCCAGCGGGCAGGGCACAGCTAGTCTCGGACAGCCGTGACGACTTCATGGGATTTACGCCGCATCCCGGCGACCCTGCGATCCTCTACGCGAGCGGCCACCCGGCAGGCGGCGGCAATACCGGATTCACCGTCTCCGACGATGGTGGACAGTCCTGGCGCAAGCTGGCGGAAGGCGCCGGCGGTCCCGTGGACTTCCATCAGATGGATGTGAGCAAGGCGGATCCGAAGGTCATCTACGGCGTCTACGGCGATATCCAAAAAAGTACGGATGGCGGGCAGAGCTGGACAGTGGTTGCAGCGATACCCCAGGGCCTGATCGATCTCGCCGCCGGCAGCCGTCCCGAGATGCTCTACGCGGCGACCCAGCAGGGTCTGCTCCGGAGCACAGATGACGGCAAGAGCTGGAAACCCGTCTATCAATCGCGGCAGCCGGTGACCATGGTCGAGGTGACGCGTGAGGGCGCGATATACGCCTTCGTCACCGGAACCGGTCTGGTCCAGGCAGACGAGCAGAGCCTGAATTGGAAAGTTCTCGGCGGCGGCTTCGGCGGCCAATACGTGCTCCATTTCGCGGTCGCAGCCAGCAACAGCCGCCGGCTCTATGCGATTACCATCGACCCCGCGGATCGCTCGCAGTCTCTCTTCACGAGCGCCGACGGCGGCGAGAGCTGGACCACCCTCGCCACCCCATGACAAGAGGGAAACTCCCATGCCGGATAAGAGGCTCGTGACACCTCTCGTCGCCTGGGCGGCCTTCGCCGTCGTGCTGCTCGGCGCCGTCGTGGCCTGGCTCGTGCTCGATCCGGGCTTCCGGGCCGGGCGTCAGGACGCCACCGTCGCCGACATGCCTCAAGACGAGTTCGACCAGCGGGTTCGCGCCTATCTCCTCGATAACCCAGAGGTCATCATCGAGGCCGTGCAGAGGCTCGAAGCCCGGCAAGCCGCCGCCGAGCAGACCGAGGCGCAGGCGGTCATTGCGGCGCGGGCCGACGAGATCTTCCGTGATCCGGCGAGCCCCGTCGGCGGCAACCCGGAGGGCGACGTGACCATGGTTGAATTCTTCGACTATAATTGTCCTTATTGTCGTCGGGTGGCGCCGGTGATGCTGGACGTCGAAGCCGCCGACCCGGAACTCCGGATCGTCTACAAGGAGTTCCCTATCCTGGGGCCAGGTTCGGAGTTCGCGGCCAGGGCGGCGCTTGCTGCCCATCGTCAGGACCGCTACATCGCCTTTCACCAGGCCCTGATGCGGGTCGCGGGCAAGGTGGGCGAGGATGCAGTGCTGACAACCGCCGTCGAGCTCGGTCTGGACGTCGACCGCCTGAAGGCCGACATGGAGGATCCGGAAATCCAGGCCGCCATCGATCGGAACCTGGTGCTTGCCGAAGCGCTCCGTATTAACGGCACACCGGGTTTCGTGATCGGCGATGAGATCCTGCGGGGCGCTGCGGATTTCGAGACGCTCCAGGGCTTCATCGAGCGTGCGCGAATTCCGCAGTGATACGATATTACCAACGCTTTGGACCGATGCCGGAGATCTCGAATATCGGCTTGCTGACGGTGTTTGCGGCCGGGGCGATCTCGTTTCTTTCGCCCTGCGTCCTGCCGCTCGTCCCAGGCTATGTCTCTTATATCGCCGGCCGTTCGGTCGCCGATGGTCCGTCGGACGGCGCGATCGCGCTGCGGCTGCCGGCTATCGGCCTCAGCCTCTGCTTCGTGCTGGGGTTCACCACGGTGTTCGTGGTACTGGGCGCCAGCGCCACGGCGCTCGGGCAGCTCCTCCTCGGCTACCGCTACGAGCTCAACATCGTCGGCGGCGTCATCGTCATCCTCTTCGGGTTGTTCCTCCTGGGCATGATGCGCCCGTCCTGGATGCTGCGCGATCTGCGCGTCCACACGGCAGTTCCAGGTGGGCGGCCGGTTTCGGCCTACCTGCTCGGTCTCGCCTTTGCGTTTGGCTGGACGCCCTGCATCGGACCGATTCTTGGCGCTATCCTGACCGTCAGCGCCGCCTCCGCGACCGTGGCCGGCGGCGTCGTGCTGCTTGGCGTTTACTCCCTGGGCCTCGGCGTGCCGTTCGTGCTGGCGGCTCTGTTCACCGACGCGCTCACTGCCCGGCTGAAAGCGATCCGGCACCTCGGCCGGGGGCTCCAGGGATTCGCCGGCCTGGTCATGATCGTAATGGGCGTCGCGATGATCACAGGACAGCTCTCGACCTTCTCTTACTGGCTGCTCGACACGTTCCCGGTATTCACCAGCATCGGCTGACCCTCGCGAGGCGGCGACCTCCTGATGGGTTTCTACCAGAGCCGCATCCTGCCGCATTTCATTCACCTGGCCATGAGGCGGGGCAATCTCGCCGCCTATCGCCAACGCGTGATCTCGGCCGCGGAAGGGCGGGTGCTGGAGATCGGCGTCGGCTCGGGTCTCAACCTGCCGCTCTACACGGACAAGGCCGAGCGCGTGATGGGGCGTGATCCATCGGAAAAGCTTCTGGAGATGGCGCGTACGGTAAGCAATCGGACGACGCGCCCGATCGAGCTGCTGGAGGGCTCCGCCGAGGCCATCCCCCTCGAAGGCGGAAGTGTGGACACCGTGGTGACCACCTGGACGCTCTGCACGATCCCGGACGTGGGGCGCGCCCTCGCTGAGATGCGCCGCGTGCTCAAGCCTGGCGGACAGCTCCTGTTCAGTGAGCATGGCCGATCGCCCGATCAGGGTGTACGCCGCTGGCAAGACCGCCTGAATCCTGTCTGGAAGCGCGTCGGTGGCGGCTGCAACCTGAACCGCGGCATCGCCGAGCTCATCGAAACGGCGGGTTTCCGGATGGATCGTCTGGAGACCGGCTACATGAAGGGGCCGAAGCCGATGTCCTTCATGTACGAGGGCAGCGCCCGGCCGTGATGACCTATGGCCGCATCGCTGTCGGCGACAAGCTATTGGAACCGTGCCGCCGCGGCATTGGGGCGATGTCGTGCCTACTCCGGGCGGCCGGCGGGAGTCGAATGACCTGTTCTACGCACACGGGCCCGAAGGCATCGCCCTGTTCGACGCCGCTGGCAAGCCGGTGGGCGGCGATCTTACACACCAGGTGCAGCGGTGCGACGCCGGCGCCGAGGTCAATGAAGCGCCTGGAGTGGAGCCAAATCAGGCGCCGTAACAGGCGGCTCCCGCCACCAGCTCAGCGGAGAGCGGCCTGGTGCACATCGTCGATGACGGCTTTGCCTAGCCCGCCACGGTGGAGGTTCTCAAGGTGGCGGTGAGCGGAAATCAGCTCAAGAAGTCAAGGGTCCGGCCCCGTGCGGTGGCATAGCGATTGCCGCCGGCCTGCCTGGGATCGCAAGCGGGCGATCTGCGTTGAACTGATAGATCCTGGTCCGGACCTCCACGCTCAGCGCAATACGGTGCTTTGTCATGGACCCCATGATGGCCGGCATGCAGTGGATGACCGGCGGCATGAGCTTGATCGGGCTCCTCATCCTGCTTGTCCTGATCCTCGAGATAGCCGCGCTGCTGAGATACCTCCTGTCGCGTCGAAAATGAATCGCGAGTTGGCGGATCCTTGCGGTTCCGCGAGATTGCTCCGACAGAGCCGGTCTGTGCTCAGAATGTCGATAGGTGTTGCCTGCCTCGTTCTGATCGGCCTGTCTCCCGGAACCTCGGCGGTCTGCGGAGAGCCTCTCGGGTTGGCTGATCCGAC
>JRYH01001759.1_pt1 | contig 16933 bp, 15 predicted proteins | sample 235351 | NCBI WGS metagenome assembly JRYH01 (sample SAMN03074221, study PRJNA261480) | activated sludge metagenome | biome: Wastewater Treatment Plant; feature: Wastewater; material: Activated sludge; isolation source: activated biomass of a wastewater treatment plant treating wastewater... ... | reverse complement strand
TTTCAACAGCCTGCTAGGCGCGATGGGTGATGCACCCGGGTCAGAACAGGCGGGCGACCCAGTGGAGTGGCAGGTGGCGGATGAGCCAGCCGAGGGGGATCCAGGGCCAAGCGGGGACGATGGCTTTGACCGGTTCGCGCTCGATGGCCCGGGCCAGCAGCCGGCAGCCGGTCTCGGTGTCGATCATAAACGGCGTGTGTTTGACTTTCTCGTTGATTTCGGAGCGGATGTAGCCGGGCAAAATGGTGCTGACGCGGATCGTCGAGTGCGGCCCGAGTTCGGCGCGTAAGCCCTCGGCGAGGGCCGAGAGGGCAGCTTTGCTCGCCGCGTAAGTCGTCAGATTGCGCGGCATGCCGCGCAGAGCGCTGATCGACGAGATGGCGACCAGGTGCCCGCGGCGGCGGGCGCGAAACAGTTCCATCGCCGCTTCGAACTGCGCCAGGGCGCCGACGAAGTTGGTTTCGGCAGTCTGCCGGTTGGCGTAGAAATAGCCGGTACCGAGCGGTTGTCCCTTGCCCAGCCCGGCATTGACGATGATGCGGTCGAAGCCGCCGAGTTCTTCGTCTAAGGCGCGAAAGACCGCGAAGACGGTGTCGTAATCCAGTACGTCGAGCGCTTTGATCACCACCCGGATGCCGGGGTGGGCGGCGGTCAGTTCGTCACGCAGAGCGGTGAGCCGATCGAGGCGCCGGGCGCACAGCGCGAGATGGCGGCCGCGGGCGGCGAACTCGCGCGCCATGCCGCGGCCGAGCCCGGACGAGGCGCCGGTGATCAGGATGGTGTGGCGTAGGGTTTGGTCGGTCATGTTCTTTCAGCGATAGGTCAGCAGGTCGTGATGCGGCGGTTCGAAGTGGCTGTGGTCGTTGAAGCTGAGCAGGTGCCAACCGTTTCGGCCGTGCCGCAGTTTGGTCAGTGAGGCGTTGGCGATCACGCGGTTGAGGCGGAGCCAATGGTCGCTGCTCAGCTCGAGCACGGCGCAGACCGCGGCGGCGATCAGACCGCCTGAGGTCAATACCAGTTGTGTCCCGCCGTGTGGCGCCGCACTCAGCGAAGCCAAGGCCGCAGCGGCACGATCGCGGAAGGTGGACCAACTTTCGCGATAGTCGCTGTCGTGCCGGCCGCCGGCCCAGCGGCTGAGCGCCGCTTCGTAATGTCGCTGGAATTCGCGGTGCGGCTCGGCCATCGCAGCGAGCGCGGCGCGCAGCGCCCGGGGGTCGCGCCATTCCGGTCGATAGCGGGCGATCAGTTCCAGGTGATCGTATTCGTTCCAGCACGTATCGGGGGTGCAGCGCGCGGCGTCGGGCAGCGCCGCAGCGAGCGCTTCGGCGGTTTCCTGCTGGCGGCGCAGCGAACCGCTACGCACCGCCGCCGTGCCATCGAGTCCCGCTCCGCCACTCCCGGTCGGGTCGAATCTCGGTTTGAGCACGCGGCCGAGGTGTTGCGCCTGTTGGTGGCCGAGCGGCGAGAGGCGATCGTAATCGTCGGCGCCGAGTGACGCCTGGCCGTGGCGGATCAGGTAAACCGTGGTCATCGGGTTAGAAGCCGCTGTGCCGGATAATGCGCCGGCAGCGGTGGTGGAGATAGTTCACGATCAACCAAAAATGTTTGAACGCAGGATTGTGCGTTTGGCCGAGGTGGTAGCGCTGGTAGATTTGCTGCGCGATCGCCGCCAACCGAAACAGGCCGTACACTTCGTAAAACGGCCAAAGATCGGTACCGATGCCCATCCGCCGGCCGTACTCTTGCACGATTTCATCGCGTCGCATCATACCCGGCAGATGACTGGGCTGACGGCGCACAGCGCGCATGACAAGATCGTCGCCGGCTTCGACCCAGTAGGCGAGCGCTGCGCCGAGGTCCATCAGCGGGTCGCCCAGGGTCGCCATCTCCCAGTCGAGGACGGCGATGATCGTGGCCGGCTGCCGGCGGTCGAGCAACAGGTTGTCGAGCCGGAAATCGTTGTGGATCACACAGGTCATGACCTCCTCCGGCCGGTTCGCTTCGAGCCACGCACCGACGGCGGTGAACGACGGCACGTTCCAGGTCCGCGCCCGGGCGTAGCGCTCGCGCCAGCCGGCGATCTGGCGCGCGATGTAACCCTCGCCGCGGCCGAACGTTTCAAGCCCGGCGGCGCGCCAATCGACACGGTGCAGTGCGGCGAGGCGGTCGATCATCGCCGTGCACAATGCGCCGGCCGTTCCAGGATCGGGCAGCTTGCCGGCCGGGGTGTGGCGGCGCAGAACGATGCCGTCGAGGCGGCGCATCAGATAGAAATCGCAGCCGATCACCGCCGGGTCGGTGCACAGGGCGATCATTTCGGGCACATGGGGATAGAACGGCCGGAGCGCTTTTTGGATGTTGAATTCGCGCCCCATGTCGTGCGCCGAGCGGGCTTTGCGGCCGGGTGGCGGGCGGCGCAGGACAAGGTCGTGCTCCGGATAGCGCAGCCGGCAGGTCAGATTGGAGGCGCCGCCGAGCAGCGGCTCGACTTCGGGTGTCCCGGCGATCTCGGGGCAGGCGCTTTTCAGCCAGGCATCGACGGCTCCGAGGTCGAAATCCAGCGCTTCGCGTGCCGCGGTCACGGCGGCGCCTGCCGGTTTACTCACTGACTGCCCTCGATATGGCGTTCATTGACTGTCCCGAAAGCGGTCGGTCACGAAAACATTCATTGACTGTCCCGGAAACGTTTTGTCCCGGAAACGTTTGAGATCTTGCTTGAGATGTTGTTGACGAGATGTTATTGACTGTCCTGGAAAGATGGAGGGTCATTGACGGTCCGGGTGGGGGGTTGCGGGGGTGGGGTCTGCGGCCTGTTTTTTCAGTTCGCGGCGGCCGAGCAGTTCGAGGTGGACTTCATCGGGGCCGTCGGCGATGCGTAGGGCGCGGGCCTGGGTCCAGAAGGCGGCGAGGGGATAATCCTCCGCCAGGCCGGCGCCGCCGTGGATCTGGATCGCCAGGTCGATCACGTCCTGGGCCATTTTCGGCACCGCGGCCTTGATCGCCGAGACGTCGTTTCTAGCGCCCCGGGGGCCTTCGCGGTCGAGCCGCCAGGCAGTATGGAGCACCAGCAAGCGGGCCTGGTCAATCGCACAGCGGGCCCAACCGAGGCGCTGCCGGTTGCCGCCGAGTTCGGCCAGCGGCCGGCCGAAAGCGCGGCGTTCCAGGGCCCGTTTGCAGGCCAGTTCAAGGGCCCGTTCGGCGACCCCGATCAGGCGCATGCAATGATGGATCCGCCCTGGGCCGAGGCGGCTTTGGGCGATCGCGAAGCCTTCGCCGGGCGCGCCGAGCAAGGCGCTGCGCGGCAGGCGCACCTGGTCGAATTGCACTTCACCGTGACCCTGCGCCGCGTCCTCGTAACCCATCGTCTGCAATAGACGGATGACGCGGACGCCGGGGTGGGGGTAGGGAACCAGGGCGATGCTGTGCCGGCGGTGGTGCGGGCCGCCGGGGTCGCTGAGGCCGAGAAAGAGGAGCAGCCGACATTGCGGATGGGCGATGCCGGTGGTCCACCATTTGCGGCCGTCAAGAACGATTTCGTCGCCATCGACAGCGATGGTGGCGGCGATGTTGGTCGCATCGGACGACGCGACACCCGGTTCGGTCATCGCGAACGCCGAGCGGATGTCGCCGGCCAGCAACGGTTTTAGCCAATTTTCTTTGTGCAGGGCGGAACCGTGTGCGGCGAGCACTTCGATATTGCCGCTGTCCGGCGCCTGGCAATTGAACACTTCGGCCGCCGCGCTCACCCGCCCCATCCGTTCGGCGAGCGGCGCGTATTCACAGTAACTCAGGCCCGGCCCCCACTCGGCATCGTTCAGAAACAGGTTCCACAGACCGGCCTCGCGCGCCCGGTTTCTGAGGGTGCTGAGCGCTGCCTGTTCGCCGCCGGCCGCCGCTGCGGCGAGCAGTTCCGTTTCGCGAGGCTCGACCTGCTCGCGCATAAAGCGATCGAGCCTGTCCAGCATTTCGCTACCGCGCGGGGTAGGGCTAAAATCCATGGGCCATTACTCCACTTCACCGGGGCAGGGCATCGGTCGCCGCTCGGCCTCGGGAAAAGCGCGGAGCACCATCTCGCTGAGGTCGCGGCGCGCCGGATGCAAGCGGTAATCGATCCAGTAGCGCGGTTGGCGTTCGCGGCGAATCCCCGACTTGGCTTCGAAACCACGCGCTTGTAATTGTCTCATTCTGAGGCGGGCGTTGTCGGCGTTGCTGAACAATCCGAGTGAAACGGTATTTTGATTATCGCCTTCGGTGACCAGAAAATAATCGTCGATGCCGGCGGCGGCGAGTTTTTCCATTGCACTGAGTGCCGCTTCGCGGCTGGGTGCCGCGGGCAGGTAAACCCACCAGCCGCGCTCGGTCAGCGTTTCAGACTCTCGCATCCAGACGGTCGCGGCGAAACTGCGCAACCGCTCGGCGGCGCGGCGCTGTTCCAGCGGTGTCGCCAGCGGGCCGAACAAATAACAGCCGGCGGTGGCTGGAACGTTGACCGTCTCGATCGCCGGGATGCCCGGGTCGCTGGCCGGCAGTGTCACCGCCGGTTCAGTCGGCGGCGCCGGCGGGCGATGATATGCGGTGCGCCAGCCCCAGAGCACGAGATTGGCGGCGATCAGCACAATGACCAGCGGTTTTTGCATGTCAGGCTCGCTCGTCGCCGCTGGCCATGGCCAGCATGCCGCGCAGGACGAGCAACGGATCGTAAACCGCTTCACAGCTTAACAGCGGCAACAACGCCGCTCCGCCGCCGCCGGTCAGAAACACGCTGACCGGCCAGAGGCCGCGACGCTTGAGCAGGCGCCGCATCCGCTCGATCGCTCCCACCTGGGCGTGCAACAACCCGCTGGCGATGGCGCTTGCCGTGTCGGTGCCAAAGTCGCCGAAGTGGGCCGGATCGGCCGCGGGGGCGGACAGCAGAGTCGGGTCGAGACGGCCGAGCGCCTCGCGGCTGCGTTCGATACCGGGCAGGATCCAGCCGCCGAGATGGCGGCCGGCGGCATCGGCGGCGTCGAGGGTCAACGCACTGCCGGCATCGGCGACGAGCACGGGGGTTTGGGCGGTTTTTCGCGCCCCAACCAGCGCCGCAAAGCGGTCGATGCCAAGTCGCGCCGGTTCGCGGTAAGCGTTTTCCAGAGCAGCGAAGTGCTGCGGGCTGTTCAGTTGCGTGCAACGGGCCGCGTGCAGGTCGGGTTCGGCGGCATACAACGCGGCGAGCGCCGCATCGCGCTCCGCGGCAGGGATCACGGCGGCGACGACGATTTCGTCCGGCGGGCCATAGCGGCGCAATGCGGCAACCGGCCACGCCGCGTTGTCGCCGGCCGGCAGCGCCGTGAAGCTGTCGCTCAGCAAGGCCCGATCGCGGGCGGCGGCGACCTTGTAACGGTGATGGCCGAGATCGAGCAGCCAACGGATCATCGGCACACCCGGCCGGTGGTGGGTGACTCAGAGGGTGGCGTCACCGGCCTCGCTCACGCTCAATTCGCCGCCGTACAAGGTCATGATTTTGCCGTCCTTGACCAGTCTGAGGCCGCCGCGTTCGTCAATCCCGGCGTCGATCCCGGCGACGGTGCCGCTTTGGCCGCTGACCACCACCGGTTGATGGTGATAAAGATCGGCAGCGTCCCAGGCACGTTGCACTGCCGCCGGTTGAACGTGTGGGATCGATTCACAGGCGGTGGCGAGGGCGGCGATCAGAGCCGCGGCGATGTCGTTGCGGCCGGGCTCGGCCGGGGCGGCGGCGAGATCGGCGGCGGGACGATCGATTTTGGCGGGTTGGTAAAGGCGCCAGTTGACGCCGACCCCGAGTACGGCGTCGCAGGGGCCGTTCGGCCCCCCTTGCAATTCGATCAGCAGGCCGCCGAGTTTGCGGCCGTCGCGATACAGATCGTTCGGCCATTTGACGTTGATGATAAGACCGCTGAGCTGGCCTAGGGCCGTGGCGCAATTCAGCGCGCATAACACGCCGAGGAGACCAAGTGCACCGAGGCCGTCGGCGAAACGCCAGGCGAGCGACAGGTAAATACCGCCGAGCGGCGGCGAATACCACGTCCGGCCGCGCCGCCCGCGGCCGGCGCTTTGCGTTTCGGCCAGACAACAGACACCGGCACGCTGTGCCGCCGGGCGGCGGAGCAGGGCATTATTGGTCGAATCGGTCGCCGCCAGCACTTCGAGCGCGAGCCGTTTGCCAAGCGCCGGGGGCAGGGCGCGGTGGATGGCGGCGGTGTTGAGCAGTTCGCAGCCGGCGGGCAGGAGATAACCCGCCGCCGCGCCGCGCCGGGCGCGGTTGCGCAATGGCAAGCCCGCAATGCGGAGCTGATGGATCTGTTTCCAAACCGCGGCGCGGCTGATGCCCAGCAGACGGCCGAGTTCCGGACCGCTTAACGGTCCGTGCTGCAAGGCGCCGATCAAGGCGATTTGGACGTCATTCATGCCGGCGGCGAGCGGCGTTGAAAAGGGCGCCTGAAGCGGGCCTCGCGGCCGGCGGCCAGGCGTTCGATATTCGCGCGGTGCGTATAGACGATCAGCAGCAGCAGGGCGCCGGCCAGCGCGTGCCAGGCGGTGGGTAAGGGTGCCGGTCCGAGCCAGACGAGCAGCGGCCACAACCCCGCCATTGCCAGCAGTGTCGCGAGACTGGCGTAACCGCTGATCAGGAACGTGGCGATCCACAGCGCGGCGAGCGGCAACACAACGGCCGGCAGCAAGGCGCCGGCGACGCCGGCGGCGGTGGCCGCGCCTTTGCCGCCGCGGCCGCCGAAATACAACGGCCAGATGTGACCGGCGACGGCCGCGATCCCGGCCGCCGCCTGCCGCCAGGACAAGTCGAAAACCGGCCAACTCGCGGCCCACACGGGGGCGATCAGCGCGGCGGTGAGCACCCCTTTGCCGAGGTCGACCAGCACCACCGGCAACGCAAAACGCCAACCCTGGGTGCGCAGCGCGTTGCTGCCGCCGGCATTGCCGCTGCCTTGGGTACGGATATCGATGCCGTAAAAGCGGCCAACCAGCAAGGCGCCGGACAGCGAACCGGCGAGATAAGCGAGCAGGACCCGGGCCGCGAGGTCGAGTGTGGCGCTGACCGGTTCGGTTATCACGGCCGTTCCTGCAGCGCCGCGACCAGTGCTCCCGGCCCGGCGTGGACGGCGACCGCCGGGCTGGTCTCGGTGATCCAGCAGGCTTCGATCCGGGCTTTTCCGGCGAGCAGCAAAGTGCGGAGCTGGTCGGCGGCGGCGGGCGCCGCGGTGTGGCTGATCATCACGCGATACATTTTATCGGCGGCCATGCGCCGTTGCAGCCAGCGGCCGAAGGACTCTACCGCGGCGCCGCGCTCGTACAACACGCCGCGGGCCACCAGCCGGCCGTCAGGACTGTTGGCCAGCACCGGTTTCAAGCCGATGAAGTCGGCGAGTCGTTTCATCCACGGTTTGACGCGGCCGCCGCGCACGCCGAATCCCAGGTCGTGGATCAGCGCATAGGTGCGGGTCAGATCGCGGTAGGTCGCGATTGCTTGCAGCACCGCGGCGCGGTCGGCGCCGGCGGCGGCGACTTCGGCGGCGTGCAGCACCAAAAGGCCCTGGCCGGCCGCCGCGTTGCGCGTATCGATGACTTCGATCCGGTCGCGCGCCGCGCGTTGCGCCGCGGCCTGCGCCGCGCTGTAGGTGCCGGACAGGCGGGCCGACAGGCACAGCGTGACAACGTCGTAATCATGGCCGGTCAACAGTTCGTACTGGCGCCGGAAATCGCTGGCCGGTGGCTGCGAAGTTTTAGCCTCCGCTTCGCTTTCAGTCATCAGCCGATAAAAATCTCCGGGCTCGAGCGAGACGCGATCGAGATATTCATTGTCGCCGATCATCAGGCGCAGCGGCACGAGATGGACGCCGAGCCGTTCGGCTTCCGCCGCCGGCAGGTCGGCGCCCGAATCGGTGACGATCGCGACCTGCCCGGGTTGGTCGATGAGTCGTTGTTGGCGCTGCATGTCGTCGGCTTTTTGGCGTGCCAGTTCGCCATAGCGACGGGCCACAAGGTAAACCTCGTTAGGCGAGTCGGTATGAATATGGATGCGCACCCGCCGGCCGCTGCCGGCGACGATCAGCGAATCGCCGGCCAGTGATCCGAGTTCGGCGGTGAGCGCCGCCCGGTCGATGGCGCGGCCGTGGATCAGGCATTCGGTGCAGTAGCGGTAACACGCCCCGGCGGCCGTGTGCCCCGTACCGGGCGCCTCCGGCGCCGCAGCGGGCGGCATCGCCAGCCGCCCGGAGTGCATGTAATGCGTGATGCCTTCGAGGAAATCGACGAAGCCCTGGGCGCCGGCATCGACGACACCGGCCGCTTCGAGTGCCGGCAACTGGTGCATCGTCGCCGCCAGCGACCGCCGGGCGCGCTCCAGGCCGCCGTCGAGCAAGGCGCGCAGATCGTGCAGACCGCGGCGTACCAGGTCGACGAGTTCGGCGGCGAAATCGTCGAGGACGGACGGCAGCGTGCCGGCTTGCGGTTCGGCCATCGCCTGCCAGGCGCTGTGCGCGCCGCGCCGGGCGATGGCCGCGAGCCGGCGGGCACCAAGCCGGCGGGTGCGGCGGGCGCCGTCGCTCAGCCCCTGAAAATACTGCGCCATGATCGCCCCGGAATTGCCGCGCGCGCCGTCGAGCGCGGCTTCGGCGACGCGGATCAAAAGTTCGCCGGTGTTGTTCCCAGGCTCGCCGTCGATGGCGTTCAGAACCTCGCGCAAGGTGGCGGCCAGGTTGGTTCCCGTGTCGTGATCGGCGACCGGATAGACGTTCAGGTGGTTCAATTGATCGCGGCGCGCCAGGACATAAGCGATCCCGGCTTGCAGGGCGCGCTGCAGGCGACGGGCGTCGGCGTAGGCGATGGCGGTGGGTTTCAAGGGGATGCAGGTCTGGCCCTGCCCCGCAGGTGGGGGACGACTTTGGCAGGGGTTGTGCCGGGCGTCATCATTCGCAGGTGCGCGGTGTGGAGAGGCGATAGGCGAGCACCTCGTCGCGCACTGCCTGTTGTTCGTCCATACCGCCGGCGATCCACAGCCGCCCGCCGGCGACGACGGCCGACCGCAGATCCATGCGCGGTGCAGCGAGCGGCGTATGGCACGTCCAACGCCCGTCGTCGAGATCATAAGCGACCACCGCGGTGGTGGGGTGCGACGGCGTGCCGTCGTAACCGATACCGTTGTAGTTGTACGGATGGCCGGTGCCGCCGACGAAGACCGCGTGCCGCGCTCCGCCGTCGGCGAGCGCCTCGGCAGCGGCCCGGTAGCGGGGGCCACCCGGCATCGGCGGCAGCGGCTGCCAATCGAGGCGCCGGAGATCGCCGTCGCGGATCGTTCCCCGCCAGCACTCGTCGCTGGTGACGAATCGTCGCGCGGCGCGGGGCCGGTATTCGATTTTCGCGCCGCCGCAAATCACCAAGTCGTTATCGAGCAGGGCGCCGGCGGCCCCGAATACCGGGGCGCCGGGCCACGGTTCGGCCTGCGTCCAGACGCCCTCGCGCGTATCGAAGACCTGGACCAGGTTGACGTTACCGGTATCGTGCCAGCCGCTGATCAGATACAGATAACGGTCGTCGTAGGTCAGCAACACGGCGTCGTCGACGGCGACCGGCATGGTCGCGGCGCGCTGCCAGGGCGGTGTGCGCTCCGGCTCGATCTTCCAGACTTCCGGGGTCGACACTTCGCTGCCGTCGGCGGCCACCGTGTAGCCGCCGAGCAACCAGAAGGCACCGCCGGCGACGGCGCCCTGCGCCGCCAGGCGGCCCTGACCGCCGGGAACGGGCGGCAGCGTTTGCCAGCCGGCATCACCGCGGCGCCACCGGTAAGCGTTGTTGCGGATCGCATCCCAGGTTTTTTCGGGGCCGATCCCGAAGACCGCCAACCATTCGGCGCCGGAGGTTGTTGGGCGGGCGAGCAGCACGAGGTTGGCGCGCGGTTCGGGCAGCGGCGGCGGCCCACCGGCGGCCGTGCCGGCAGCGATTGCTAAATAAAAGGCCAGCGCGGCGGCCGTCCGCCAAAACGATGCGCCGCTCACATGTTGCGCCGGTATTCGCCGCCGACCGCGTACAGGGCGTGGGAAAGCTGGCCGAGACTGGCGTATTTGACCGCATCCATCAACGCCGCGAAGGTATTTTCGCGCCGCGCTGCGGTTTGTTGCAGCGCTTCGAGCGCTGCCGCGGCCCGCCCGCTGTGCTGTTTACGGAACTGCCCGAGGCCGGCGATCTGCATCTGTTTTTCTTCTTCCGTCGCGCGGATCAATTCCACCACGGGGCTGGCTTCGGCCTGGCCGGCGCGCGGCTGGAAGGTGTTGACACCGATCAGCGGCAGCGAACCATCGTGCTTGCGTTGTTCGTAGAGCATCGATTCATCTTGGATCTTGCCGCGTTGATACATGCTGTCCATCGCGCCGAGCACGCCGCCGCGTTCGGACAAGCGCTCGAATTCGCGGTAGACCGCCTCTTCGACCAGGTCGGTCAGTTCTTCGACGATGTAGCTGCCCTGCCAGGGGTTTTCGTTGTAGTTCAGACCGAGTTCGCGGTTGATGATCAACTGGATCGCCATCGCCCGGCGCACCGATTCTTCGGTGGGGGTGGTGATCGCCTCGTCGTAGGCGTTGGTGTGCAGGCTGTTGCAATTGTCGAATATCGCGTACAGGGCCTGCAAAGTGGTGCGGATGTCGTTGAACTGGATTTCCTGGGCGTGCAGCGAACGGCCGGACGTCTGAATGTGGTATTTCAGCATCTGCGAGCGCTGGTTGGCGCCGTAGCGTTCGCGCATGGCGCGCGCCCAGATGCGGCGTGCGACGCGGCCGATCACGGTATATTCGGGATCCATGCCGTTGGAAAAGAAGAACGACAGGTTGGGTGCGAAATCGTCGATCGCCATGCCGCGGGCCAGGTAATACTCGACGATGGTCAAGCCGTTGGCCAGCGTGAACGCCAACTGGCTGATGGGGTTGGCGCCGGCCTCGGCGATGTGATAACCGGAAATGGAGACCGAATAAAAATTGCGCACACGGTGATCGATGAACCACTGCTGGATATCGCCCATCATGCGCAACGCGAACTCGGTCGAGAAAATGCAGGTGTTCTGCGCCTGGTCTTCCTTCAGAATATCGGCCTGCACGGTGCCGCGCACGGTGCTGACAGTGTCGGCCTTGAGGCGCTCGTACTCGTCGGCGGTCAGCAGATCCGTGCCGATCAATTGCTCGCCGCTCGCGCCCAGCAGACCGAGGCCGAGACCGTCGTTGCCGTCCGGCAGGGCGCCGCGGTACGGCGGGCGGTCGCCGCCGGCCAATTCGGCCAGCCGCTTTTCGGCCGCCGCCCAGCGGCCCGTGGCGCGCAGATGTTTTTCGACCTGCTGGTCTATCGCGGTGTTCATGAACATGGCGAGTATCATCGGCGCCGGGCCGTTGATGGTCATCGACACTGAAGTGCTCGCGGCGCACAGATCGAAACCGGAGTACAGGCGCTTCATATCGTCGAGCGTTGCGATCGAAACGCCCGAGTTGCCGATCTTGCCGTAAATATCAGGCCGCTCGGCCGGATCTTCGCCGTACAGTGTCACCGAATCGAACGCCGTGGACAGCCGCGCCGCCGGCTGCCCGGCCGACAGATAATGGAAACGGCGGTTGGTGCGCTCCGGCATCCCTTCACCGGCGAACATGCGCGTCGGGTCTTCCGAACTGCGCCGGTAAGGATAGACACCGGCGGTATAAGGGTAGGCGCCGGGCAGGTTCTCGCGCTGCAGGAAACGCAACTGATCGCCCCAGTTCGCGGTTTTCGGGGCGGCGATTTTCGGTATCTTCAGGCCCGCAAGCGAGGTCTTGAAATTGTCGCCTTCGACATTCCGGCCGCGTACTTCATAGCGGTAATGCGCGGCGCGCACCGTCTTCTGGCGTGCCGGCCAGGCGCGCAGCAAATCCAATGCTTCATCGTCAAGCGTTTGCAACGATTGTTGATAAAGACGGCGCAGGGCCGGTAATGCGCTCTGCTCGTCGGTGGCTTCCAGCGCCGGTGCGGCATAAGGCAGCAGCGGCGCGGGGAGTTCAGGATCATCGAGTGCGGCGAGCGATCGATAAGCGTTCCAGGCGCGTTCGGCCTGTTCCGCCTGCGTTTCGCAGTGCTGGGAAATATCGCGCCCCTGCTCGGCGATTTCGGCAAGATAACGGACGCGGGCGCCGGGGATCAGCGCCATTTGCCGAGGCTCGGCCGCGGCTTGCGGGGTGCCGGTGGCCGGTGGCGTCCAACGTTCGGCATCCAGTTTGAGATCGGCCGTCAGGCGCCGGCACAGTTCGCCGAACAAACGCCAGACACCCGGATCGTTGAATTGGCTGGCGATCGTCGGATAGACCGGAATTTCGTCGTCACGCGCGGTAAACGCCTGGTGGTTGCGTTTCCATTGCTTGCGGATGTCGCGCAGGGCGTCTTCGCTGCCTTTGCGGTCGTATTTGTTGAGCACGACGATTTTGGCGAAATCGAGCATGTCGATTTTCTCGAGCTGGCTCGCGGCGCCGTAGTCGACGGTCATCACGTAAAGCGGGAAATCGACCAGATCGGCGACTTCGGTATCGCCCTGGCCGATGCCAGCGGTCTCGACGAGCACCAGATCGAAGCCCGAGGCCTTGAGCAGCGCGATGACGTCACCGAGGATGGCGCTGGTCGCCAGGTGACGCCGGCGGGTGGCCAGCGAGCGCATGTAAATGCGTTCCGAGCGCAGCGAGTTCATCCGGATGCGATCGCCGAGCAGGGCGCCGCCGGTTTTGCGGCGCGTCGGATCGACGGCAACGACGGCGATGGAAAAATCCGGAAAGTGCCGAAGAAAGCGATTCAGCAGTTCGTCGGTTACCGACGATTTACCGGCGCCGCCGGTGCCGGTGATACCGACGACCGGTACCCGGCCGGCCGCCGCCCGCCACTCCTTGCGGTATTTTTCCAGGCGCCCCGAGGGGATCACGCCCGCTTCGAGGGCGCTGATCTGGCGGGCGACGGCCCGCCGGTCGCGAATGCCGGGCGCCTGGTCGGCCGCCGGCGCGCGGCGCAATTCGCCGGCGCGGCTGATGACATCGGAGATCATCTCTTGAAGGCCGAGCTGCATCCCGTGATGCGGGTGATAAAGACGGGTGACGCCATAGTCTTCCAACTCGGCGATCTCATCTGGCGTGATCGTGCCGCCGCCGCCGCCGAAGATCCGGATGTGCGCCGCGTCGAGCTGGCGCAGGCGATCGACCATGTACTTGAAAAACTCCATGTGCCCGCCCTGGTAAGAGCTGACGGCGATGGCGTCGGCATCCTCGTCGATCGCCGCTCGAACGATCTCATCGACGCCGCGGTTGTGACCGAGATGGACGACTTCGGCGCCGTGCGCCTGGATCAGGCGGCGCATGATATTGATTGCCGCGTCGTGGCCGTCGAACAGCGAGGCCGCGGTGATAAAACGCAGCGGTGCGGATTCAGCCCAGGCGGTGCCGGTGGCGATAGGCAGGGCGGTTTCGGTCATCACTGATTCCGTATTCGATCATCGTCTTTATCTTACCCCGGAATACAGCAATGACGACAATTTCGCCGCCCCACCGGGGGGCGGCGGTGGTCTGTCGTGGGTCGCCGGGTCGTGGCCCGGCGGCCAGAGGCGACGTCCGTTCAGAGTTTGTTGAAGGCGGCCCCGGCTTTTTCGGCGGCGGCTTCGAGATTCTTACGCTCTTGCGGTTTGAATTCTTTGTAGCGCGCGCTTACGAAACGGACTTTGCCGTCGTCGATCATGGCGATCGATTTGTTGTCCGCAAGCTTGCCCAGCACGGCGCGCGGTGTGATGTTACGGCCGATCGCCCGGACCACGAGCTTGAAGAAATTCGGCCCGTCGCCGTAAAGTTTCAGATCCTTGGGCTGGCCGGTCTTGCGATTGCGATAACGCGGGTCGCTTTGCCACAGGGTCAATATGCCGAGCTGCGGCCAGGCGCGCACCGGATCGATTGCGAGTTTCTGCCCGAGGGCATCGTTGACCGTTCGTGTATCCCAGCCGGAGAGCAGGGCGAGGGAGGCGCGGGTCTGGTGCTCGCCTGAAGCTTCGAGTTTGCGGGCCGCCTCGTCAAGATACAGTTGGCGGAGCACATCGGACAAAGCCTGGACCGAGACCCGGCCGACCAGGGCTCGGACCATGGGCCGGAAGGCTTTTTCCAGCACGCCGGCCAGCCATTGGGCTTCCTTTACAGTGCTGCTGTCGATCTGTGTGTCGGTAGATTTCTTAGCCATGTGAAAACCTCGTTATGTTTGGATCGATTGACGGAGCACGACACATTGCAAGCTCGGGATCGATCATCTCCTCCCCCTGCAAATACCGCTGGCCTCCAGCCCGGTAGGGTCGTCTGTCGTATTGCAACCGCGATCCGCCTTTGCCGTCGGGTGTTGGTAAAGCGGCGAATCGGGTAATGCCATGCGCAGCAAAAAAGCGTACGGCGCCATGGCCGTCCGCGCTCTAAACTTGCTGTATCGTATTTAGTATAAATCCATTTTATCCTTAATGCAAGAAGCAGCGGTAAATAAAATCGCAGGGCACGGCCGGGACTGAATTGTTTAGAGAAAGCTATTATTCACCGAAAACGGGCGCCGTGCCGGCTTGTGATAGGCTATGAATCTCTGCAACGATCAGCCGGAGTAGCGAACGATGACCCAGTGGGCGGCATTGCCGGAAGAGGCGGCAGTTTTCGATTTTTCAGGCGAGGTGCTGCGCCGGCAATGGGGCGCGCTGCACGCCGGCGACCGTGTACCGTGGCCGGATGAATCACAGGTGACCGCCGTGCTCGATCTGCTGCCTGCGGCTTCGCATCCGAGCGGCAAGGCAGACCAGATCGCGGCCAAGATGCAGCAGGCATGGCGTGCTTTCCACGCCGGCGATTTCGCCGCCGCGGCGGCCGGCGCAAAAGCCCTCGGCGTGCTCGCCCACGCCGCCGCCAACAAGGCGGCCTGCATTTACGCCGATCATCTCGAAGAAGATGAAGCAGCCCAGCAGGAAATTTATCGGCAGGCCGCCGAGAACGCGACCGCCGCACTGGCGGCCCTGCCCGACGATCCGAACGCGCATTATTTCCATGCTTTGGCGCTCGGCCGGTACAGCCAGAGCATCTCGATCGCCAAGGCGCTGGCCCAGGGCCTGGCCGGCAAGGTCGCGGCCAGTTTGAAGCGCGCGCTCGAGGTCGCGCCGGATCACGCCGACGCGCACCTGGCGTTCGGTTTATATCACGCCGAGATCATCAACAAGGTCGGCAAACTGGTCGGCGGCATGACTTACGGCGCCTCCGAAAAAGAGGCGCTGACGCACCTCGAACGGGCGCTGGAATTGAACGGCGCCGCGCCGATCGTCCATATCGAATATGGCAACGCGCTGTACCTGCTGCACGGCGAACGCGGCATCGACGATCTGAATCGCGCTTACCGGCAGGCCGTGACGCAAGCGCCGCGCGACGCGATGGAATGGCTCGATCAGCGCTACGCGCGCGCCGAGTTGGAAGAATGAAACAACAATTGGGTAAAGTCCGACAGGCTGCTAGCGTAGAATCGGCGGCCGCCGGCATTCGCAGTTTTATACCGAGGAGGCGCCCCGGGCAGGATTCGAATATCCTTGAGAAAATCTCAGAATATCAATAAGTTACGAGTTCAATGATTGACGAGTTACCACCAAAGTTACCACCACCCGGGCCAAGTACCTCCCACTTATCCACAGGCGGGCGTCATGCGTCCTGGCGCTCCAAGGTGATGTTGACGCAATATCCAAGTGCCTCCGCGTAGCGGCGCAATGTGCTGATGCTGTTGACGCCGCCGCTTTCCAGGCGGGCAATGGCGGATTGCGTCGTACCCATCCGCTCGGCCACGTCGGCCTGCGTCAATCCGGCCTCGGTGCGGGCAGCCACCAGGGCGCCGGCGATGTCCTTACCGACCGCGCGTTCCCGTGCCGCCACCGCGGGTGACCGCTTCATTCCTTCCACGCGATGGCCATGAACGTCGAAATAGCATCTGTTCTGGTAGTACTTCGCGGGACCGGTGCCGTGTATGACGGCATGCGGCTTGGATGGATCGAGCTTCATCGAAAAAGGTCACTTTCGGGGCGTTTTTTTATATAGCATTTCCGCTATCTCCCTTCCGCCCGGTGTACGAGTTAATGCATAGCCCGCATCCATATGGACCAGTAGCCAGGTCATCTGCTCTCGGAGGATTTTTTTCACTTTGGGATGGTTCATGAACCGGCGGATCGTTTCGTTATGGGGGTTCTCCACCTTGAAGGCGCGCCGGAATGCCTTTTTCACGACGAAGCCGCAACCCACCAATTCGAGGACAAAGAACCGGACTTGAAAATCCCACCAAGGGGATCGGAGAATCTCATGATACGCCCGGGTTGCACTTTCGCCATGCAGCCCGCAGCGGCGTTCACCTTTGAGCGGCCGGCGGCGGCAATATCCGCCTGCGCGGGTGCGCGCCCCGCAGGCGCCCGGCTCGGATCGGTGCTCAGAAAGGAATGTCATCGTCGTAAAAGCCTTCAGACTGGAAACGGCGGATCGTTTCCAGTCATAGGAGCCACCGCCACCTGCCCCTCGAAAGTATGGGCAGGCGGGAGTGGCGGGGATGGATTCCGGGGCTTTCCTGAACGCTGAAGCGTCCGGCTACAGCCTCGTTATCGTGAGTTTGTTATTGCGAGAGTTCAGCGATCCGGCTGTTCAGATCGCGGCACGTATAACCGGCGATTTCGCCGGCAAACAGGCGTCTGAGATTGACGGTATCCGCGCCCAACCCCTGGGAAGTCAGGTCGAATTCCAACACCAGCTCACCGCAATGGTTGACGCTTAATGTCGCGGTGCCGACAGTCTGGCGGTTTACCGTTGCCGTTTGGTTGAAAACGCCATCTTCTACCGACGCCAAGTTCATATCAACACTCACTGCTGTCCCATAAACT
>JRYH01008964.1_pt1 | contig 16999 bp, 12 predicted proteins | sample 235351 | NCBI WGS metagenome assembly JRYH01 (sample SAMN03074221, study PRJNA261480) | activated sludge metagenome | biome: Wastewater Treatment Plant; feature: Wastewater; material: Activated sludge; isolation source: activated biomass of a wastewater treatment plant treating wastewater... ... | reverse complement strand
CGATGTTCGATGCAGACGGCCTTTGGCGTTCCGGTGCTGCCCGAGGTGTAGATGAGATAGGCGGGGTTCCTGGGGTCGAGCGGTGCGACGCGATCGATGTCCATCGGGGCATGGGCAGGCGCGGCGTCGAGACCGGCATCGTCGTTAATCACGATCAGCGTGATATCGGCCTGGGCCAAGGCTGACAGCCGGTCGGTGTGCACACGGGTCGTCAACACAGCCCGCGGCCGCGCATCCCGCAACAGGAAGTCGAGGCGCTCGGCCGGCAGGTCCGGGTCGAGCGGCAGATAGGCGGCGCCCGCCTTCAGCACGCCCAGCACCGCCGTCACCATCTCGATCGAGCGGTCGAACGCCAGGGCCACCACCGTCTCGGGACCGGCGCCCAGCCCGATCAAGCGCCACGCGATGCGATTGGCCGCCGCCTCTAACCCGGCATAGTCTAGTGATTGCTCGCCATCCGTCAGCGCGATCGCCTTGGGCGAACGCGCCGCCTGCTCCTCGAATAGAGCCGGCAGCGTCGCGGGTTCGGACATCGAGCGCCGAGGGCCGGCGAAATCCTCTGTCAGCCGGGCCGCTTCGTCCGGCAGCAATACCGCCAGCTTCGACACCGGCCGAGCCGGATCCGCCACGCCCTGCTCCAGCAGGCCGATCAGGCGCGCCGCCAGTCCGTCCGCACTCGCCCAGTCGAACAGCTCAGCGCTGTATTCCAGGCTGCCGCGCCAGGCTCCTTCCTCTTCGGTGAAGGTGAAGCACAGATCGAACTTTGCCGCCGCCGCCGTGACGGTCAGCGGCCGCGTCTCCAAGCCTGGCGCTGCGAAGCCACCCTCCGCCCCGCTGTTCAGCACCAGCATGGTCTGGAACAGAGGTTGACGGCCCAGCACGCGCGGTGGATCGAGCACCTCCACCAGGCGCTCGAACGGCACGTCCTGATTCATATAAGCGTCGAGACATACATCCCGGCTCCGCGCCACCAGCGCGCCGAAATCGGGATCACCGCCCAGGTCGAGCCGCAGTGCCAGCGTGTTGACGAAGAACCCCACCAGCCGGTCCAACGCCGCATCCCCACGACCCGCGACTGGCGTACCAATCACGATGTCGTCGCCCGCTCCGAGCCGCATCAGCAGCGCCGAGACTGCCGCATGCAGCACCATGAACGGCGTCGCGCCCTGAGTGCGCGCTAGCGCCTCGACCCGTACAATCAGATCCACCGGCAGAGAGAGGGGTACGGTGCCCACGGTTCGTCGCGGATGCAGAGGGCGCGGACGATCGAGCGGAAGCGACAGCTCAACCGGCAGGTTGTTAAGCGTGTCGTGCCAATAGTTGATTTGCCGTCCGATCAGGCTTTCGGGGTCGGCCTCCTCACCCAGAAGCGTCCGCTGCCAGAGCGCATAGTCGGCATATTGCACCGGCAGAGGGTCGTAGGCCGGCGCGTCTCCAACCGCCCGCGCCCGATAGGCTGTCGCCAGATCCTCCAGAAGCAGCCCCATCGACCAGCCGTCGGTCGCAATGTGATGCACGACCAGCGCCAGCACATGATCGTCCGGCCCCAGATCCAGTAGCAGCGCCCGAAGCGGCAGGTCGCGGGCCAGATCGAACGGCCGCGCCGCCTCGGCCGCCAGCACGGCGTCGACCGCGTCCGCCGCACAGGCCCGCCGATCGAGCACAACATGCGCCTGTTCGAGCACCTCCTGGTAGGGCTCTCCGCCGTCGTCCTTCAGCAGCGTGCGCAGGCTCTCGTGCCGGGCCGCCACGTCGTCCAGCGCCGCCGCCAGCGCCGCCACGTCCAGCCGACCGAGCAGCCGCGCCGCCAGCGAGATGTTGTAGGCCGCGTCGGCCCCCTCCAGCCGGTCTAAAAACCACAGCCGCGCCTGCGCGAACGACAGCGGCAAGCGCGCCGGCCGTTCTCCCGCCGTCAGGGCATGGGTCGCCCGCGGCGCCTGCCGCACCCGCTCGGCCAGATCGCCCAGCCGCGGCGCCTCGAACACCGAGCGAATGCCCAACACCCGTCCCAGTACGCTGCGCACCCGCGCCACCAGCCGCGCCGCCAGAAGCGAGTGGCCGCCGAGCACGAAGAAATCGTCCTCCGGGCCGACCCGTTCCAGGCCCAGCAGCTCGCCGACCAGGCCACACAGCACCGCCTCTTCCGGCGTTCCCGACACGCCGCCGCGCACCTGCAGGCCCGGCGCCGGCAGGGCCTTGCGGTCCACCTTCCCGTTCGCCGTCAGCGGCAGCGCGTCCAGCACCACGATCGCCGATGGAACCATGTAATCCGGAAGAACCGCCAAAAGATGCCGGCGCAGTGCTGCTTCATCGAGCGCACGCCCCACAACATAGGCAACCAACCGCAATTCGCCGTCGGCCGCCGGCTGGCCAACCACCTCGGCCTGCTCAACACCAGGCGCCCGCAGAACTGCGGTTGCTATCTCGCCGGGCTCTATCCGGACGCCGCGAACCTTGAGCTGATCGTCGGCGCGCCCCTGGAATACGAACTGACCATCCGCCCGCTGGTTGGCCAAATCGCCGGTTCGATAGAGCCGTTCCCCCGGTTGAAAGGGACTGGCGATGAATCGGGTGGCCGTTAGGCCAGGACGCCTCCAATAGCCGCGGGCGAGGTTGTCGCCAGCGATGTAGAGTTCTCCGGTCTCGCCCGGACGGCAGGGCTCCAGTCGTTCATCGAGAAGATAAAGCCTCGTCCCAGGGATCGGTGCCCCGATCGGTGGCGTATCGTCTGCCGCAGTGATGAGCGCCGCCGTCGAGAAGATCGTCGCTTCCGTTGGGCCATATTCGTTGACAAGGGCAACGGCGGCGAACAGCTCGTAATGCCGCCGGACCAGACTCGGTTGCAACGCATCGCCACCGACGACGACCCGCGTCAGATTCGTGCCGAACGGCGCATCGTCTTCGACCAGCGCGGCGGCATAGGCCGACGACGCCAACATGACTGTTCGCACCGCGTCACGCCAGCGCGGCGCCAAGTCATGGAACCCGGCCGGATCGACGCCCAACAACAGGGTTCCACCGCCGCCGAGGGTCGCGAAGATCTGGGCGACCGAGATATCGAAGGTGAGTGGAGCGGTCAGGCAGACGACGCCCGGCGCATCCGGATAAAGCTGCCCACGCGCTCGAAGCGAGTGCATGATGGCACCGTGGGAGACTGCGACAGCTTTCGGGTCTCCCGTGCTGCCGGAAGTGTAGGTGAGATAGGCGATATGATCCGGCGAAACTTGCCTCCGTGGATTCACCGGAACCACCGAAGGCGCAACAGTCAGGGATGGCATCGCCACACAGAGCGAGCGCAGCGGCACAGGCAAATACACCGCCACTCCCTCGTCGGCGACGATACCGGTCGGTCGCGCGTCACTAAGGATCGACGCGAGGCGGATATCGGGCTGACCCGGGTCGAGCGGCAGATAGGCTGCACCGGCCTTCAGGATACCTAGGATCGCGACGATGCTCTCGATCGTGGCGGGCGACAAGATCGCGAACACCTGTTCGGGTCCCGCCCCGGTGTTCAGCAGGATCTCCGCAAAGCGCCCCGCATGCCGGTCGAGCTCGGCGTAGGTCAGCATCCGCGAGCCCTCGACAAGCGCGATGGCCTCGGGTGTCGAGCCGGCTTGGGCTTCAAACAACTGGGCCAAGCCGGGGGAGCGCGTAGTCGAGGGGGCGTTGTCCTGGCTAGGGCAATCGGTCGAGGCACCCGACGCCGACAGGCATTCGGCGGGTTGGCCGCTTGCACCGAGGCGGTCCATATTTGGCTGGTCTTGACGCTCCGTGGTCATCGTTCCCTACGAATCTTGGGACACGATGGCCGACGCTCCTTTCAGGTCGAAGCCGTCAGTTTGCCCCCAAACAGCCGGGAAAGCATAGCCGCGCGGGCCGCGATTGCCTAGGGTGAAAAATGGAGTCAAGTACTTAATCGCCCGGTCGGATACGGACGGGCGGGATGTCGTTGGCCGAATAGCGGATCGGGTCATCCGGCAAGATGCGATCCACATGAGGCGGCAGACACCCCGCAAGACCGTTGATTGTCAGCACAACGCCGGGTGCGCTATCCTCGATGACGAACGCCAAGCGTTCGTCTGGCGTGGCAGATCGATCGGCAGATTGGCCGCGCTGGCCTTGAGCACAGCGAGGATCGCGGCAACCAATGCCGGGGTGCGGTTGAGAAGCAAGGCGACGACACTCTCTGGGCCAAGCCCTCTTGCGATGAGCTGCCAAGCGATGCGGTTGCCTTGTTCGTCTAATTCGGCGCATCGGATTTTGGGGCCGGCAGACGTCAAGGCGACGGCGTTGGGCGTTCGAGCAACTTGAGTTTCGAGCAGCGCCGCGAGGGTCGACGCCCCTTCCGAAGAGGGATCAACCTGCTTGTCAGGCTGTGGAGACGCATCGCGAACGCAGCGATTGTCGGTGGCATACATGTGCTATCCGCTATCGTAGCTTGGAGTTCGCAGGGTTCATGGTTGCGGCGCCGCTGACGATTGCGCCTTGTCGGCGATTATGCCGCGAGCGTCATTGCCGATTTGGTTCAGCCAGAAGCGCTCGAATTTACCCTCCTCCATGAACGCCATGGGTCCGTAGTGTGTCATGGCGTGCGCGCAGCGATCAGCGATCCCTTGCAGTGTGGCCGACGCCAGCTCATCCTCGCCGTGTTTGATGAGCAGCGAACTGTATTGGAAGTATAAATCTTCCAAATACATATTGGTGCGGTCGTCACCGTCGCACGGCGGAGGCAATCTCTCGACGGCTTGTTTTGCGATCGTCAACGCGCCTTCGGATCTTCCGGCCTTCTCAAGCAGCCATAGCTGAACTGCGATAAGGCGACTCGAGTAGAAGCGCTCGTTGGGATCGCTAGCGTTGATATTACGAATTCCCTCGGAGAGGATATCGAGCGCCTTACCGAGTTCATGGCCTGCGTCGGTAGCGATAGCGAGGTACGCATATAGGACCGCCATATCATGCGAGACGATTGCGACTTGGGTGCCCAAGGCATTGCTCAGGCAGGTGCCGAGCTCGATCTGTGCTTCGGCGAATTCTTCGCTGTTGACAAGCCTTATCGCTTCTCGGAGGGCTTGCCGAACACGCGAAGACGCGAAAAAATAGTCGGCCCTTTCGTCTAGTATCATGGCTCATTTCCACTCTTAACAGAATTCACCGATAGGCTCGGCGCATCTATTCCATTTCGATCCTCTGGCGTTGGCTCAGTTTATGGGCTCGCAACAGGATGTCCGAATGCGCATCCCAGCGCAGGACCGCGTCTATCCAATCCATTGGAATAGCGCTTGCTCCGTAGATGGCGCCTGCAATCTGCCCGGTGATGGCAGCCGTCGTATCGGAATCGCCACCGAGATTTGCGCATTTGAGAACAGCATCGGCAAACGACGAGGTCGACCAGATGCAATGCAACGCCATTGCCAGGGCGTCCATAGCGTAACTACCAATATATTCAGGATGTTCGCGCGCGCGGGTCGGAGAGTATCGAAAGTCCGAGCTGGCCCAGTTCCAATTCCTGTCTTCCAGACTAGCGCCGATATTGTCGGTGCATGCGCTTTCCTGCTCGGAGCGCGACAGGCAAGCCACCGAATAGACTTGCGACGTGAAACGATCCGCCAGCCCTTCGAGGCAGCGCGCTGTTCCATCGCCGCGAATACCGTCGAGTATGCACCGAGTCAGCAGTCGGCAGCATTCGGCGGCTTCCTCACCCTGATGGGTGGTTTTGCTCTGCCAGTAAGAAATGGTGTCCGCCAATCGGGCGTCATGCCGGAAGAAAAGCGCTACTGGCGCATTGCGCATGAGGGATCCATTTCCCGATGTCTTCAAATCTCCGGCTGTCGTGAATTGCGTCCTGAGCCGTGTAAATTCTTCGAAGCTTTGCCATATATTGCCGCCGAGCCCGACTGAATTTTTTGTCGGCCTCTGATCGTCCAGAAAGAAGGCGTTGCAATAGCCAAAGTACCACCAGTTCAGGAAACGGAGCCGCACGTCATGGGCATCGAATGCGCCTTTCAGCAGTAGCGAATCGGCGAGACAGAGCGCCATACTAGTGTCGTCTGTCCATTGGCCAGGGCGAAGTGCAAATCTGTTGTATTCCGCCCTGCCCCAGGCGTCGGATTGGAAACCGGACAAATCCGAAGTGCCATATGTGAGATCGCTGAATTCCAAGGGAGCGCCGAGCGCGTCGCCGACGGCGAGCCCCAACACCGTTCCGAACACGCGATTCTCTTCGTCGTTCTGCATGCCTGAGCGCAGGCGTTCCGCCACCAACGCGCGGTCAGGGTTGTGGGACGCATCGAAAACCGTAAAGCCGGACATCCGACCGGAACGGCAGTCGTCGCTTCGCACAACGAAATCAAGGCCTTGCGGGAAGGAGAATGGGTCCACGTCTTCCTGAGCGATCATCGTCCCGGCAGTCCCCCATGATTGAATGCGTCACACTCTCTACGATTGAACGACGGCGCCCGAGGGTCAACTCACCTGTCGGCCATGGGAAAGGCAAATCGGCCCCTTCCCTCAGGTAGGGGGGCAACGCCCATGGGTATGCCGTAAATCGCATCCAGGCGATCAGGAATCAGCAGCTCTTCCGGCGCCGCATCGGCGACAAGATGCCCCTGACGCAGAGCTATGATCCGGTCGCAGAAGCGCGCCGCCATATTGATCTCATGGATCACAACCACGCTCGCAGCGCGATGCGTCTCGCTGAGCTGCCGGAGCAGGCTGAGAACCTCGATCTGATGACCCACGTCCAGCGCCGCGATTGGCTCGTCGAGCAACAGCAGCCGCGCTTCCTGCGCCACGAGCATGGCGAGCCAGGCGCGTTGGCGTTCGCCGCCCGAGAGGGTTTCCAGGAACCGCTCGGCTAGGCCGGTCATCGCAGTGAGGTCGAGCGCCTCGTCGACCTTCACGGCATCGGCCTCGCTGAAGCGACGAAAGGCGCCGTGCCAAGGATAGCGTCCAAAAGCCACCAGCTCTCGCACCGTCAGCCGTGTCGTGATTGGTACATGTTGCGGCAGATAGCCGACGGCACGAGCGAAGGCGCGATCCGGCCAGTCGACGACATCACGCCCATCATAGTGGATCGTTCCTCCGCTCGGTGGTTGCTGGCGGGCGAGAAGCCGAAGCAGGGTGGATTTTCCAGAACCGTTCTGGCCGATGATGCCGGTCAGGCCCTGTCTGCCGATATCGAGCGTCAAGGGCTGCAAGAGCATCTTGCCTCCGACCGCGAACTGCAGGTCGGCCAGGGTCATTCCGGTCGACGTTCCGTTCATCAACCGCGCCCCTTTCTGTTCAATAAAAGCATCAACGCCGGCGCCCCCAACAACGCGGCCACAAGCCCCGTCGGCAATTGCAGCGGGAAGCTGACAGTCCGCGCCAACCAGTCCGCTCCAATCATGATCGCGGCGCCCGTTCCCGCCGCGGCGAAGAGCACCGATCGCGGCTTTCGCAGCCCCAGTGTCATGACGATATGCGGGGCTACCAATCCAACGAAGGTGACAGGCCCAAGGATTGGCATGGCGGCTGTGCTCGTCAGTGCGGCCAGCAGCAACAGCGAGAGTCGTGCTCGTGTTAGATTCACCCCGAGCCCCCGAGCGGCCTCCGACCCCAGAGGAAGAAGCTCCAGCCAGCGGCGCAGGACAAGCGCCGCGAACAGTGCCACTGACGCAGCCAACATCGTGAGCACCGCGGCCTCGAGCGATACGCCGGCGACTGAGCCCGACATCCAGCCCAGAAGGCGCATCGCGCGCGGATCGCCGACGGCAGTCAGTACACCAACCAGCGCGTCGGCGAGCGCGCTGACCGCAATGCCCGCAAGCAACATATGATCCGGAGCAAAGCCGCTGCGCCGGCCGACTGTCAGGATCAGCAGCAGGACAACTATGCCGCCACAGACGGCTGTCACTGCATCACCCGCCACGCCTATCTCACCGAAGAGCACCAGGCTCAGCGCCACAGCCAGCAAGGCGCCGGCTGAAACGCCGAGCACCTCGGGGCTGGCCAGTTCGTTGCGAGTTAGGCGCTGTAGGATGACGCCGGATAAAGCCAACAGGGCCCCGGCTGCGCCGCTCGCCAGTATCCGCGGAAGCCGCCAGACAGCGACCGCCCCCCACGCATCAAAGGGTAGTGACCAGTCGCCACTCGGCCCTCGCCCGACGAGCAACGATACAATGACGAGAAGTCCCAGTCCAATCAGAATGACAGGCGCCCGCGCCGCGGGTGGATCACTCCAATTGGGCGGCGCGGCGATGGCGGGGGGCACCGAGGGCTTCATCCGGCGAATGAGCAAGAGAAGCAAGGGCGAGCCGAGAACGGCCGTGACGGCACCAGTCGGCAGGAACTCGGAAAGCTGGCCGGCGACGAGCTGGACAGCCGTGTCGGTGATCAACAGCATCAATGCGCCGAGCAGGATCGACCAGCCCAATAGTGCTACGAGCCGACGTGCACCGGCTAGCCGCGCGAGGGCCGGCGCGACAAGTCCGACGAAGCCGATCACGCCGACTGTGCTCACGATAACGGCGGTGATGATTGAGGCGATAGCGATCGCGACGAAACGCAGACGCGCTACCGATAGGCCAAGCCCTCGAGCCCCTTCGTCGCCCAATTGCAGGACGGCCAAGGAGCGCAGGAGCGGCAGCAAGGCCAACGAGGCCAGCCCCAAACGCAGGGCCAAACCCACGAACGGCGACCAGCTCTGTTGGCTCAAAGACCCGCTGCCCCATAGAAAGACCGCAGTCATTTGCCGAGCCTCGACAAGGCCCAGCAAAGCGGCCAGGGCGCCGCAGAACAAACCGACGATCAGGCCGGCGATCACCGTCGCGACTGGTTCGAAACCTCGACGCCGAACGAGCAGGAAAACCAGACCTGTAGTGATTGCGCTGCCCGAGACGGCGATAAGATCCCGGCCGAAAACGAGAAGGCCCGGCGCCGCGACTGTGGCAATCGCCAGTGCTACTCGCGCACCAGCCTCGACACCAAGCGTCGTCGGCGAAGCCAGCGGGTTGCGCAGCACGAACTGCATGATGGCGCCGGCCCCCGCCAGTCCGGCCCCGCACAGCGCCGCCATGGCCAGCCGGGGCAGCGTTGCATAGATGAAGACCATCCTGTCAGCGTCGTAGCCCTCGGTCCTCAAGGGTGTTCGTAGGAACGCCGTCAGCGGATCATGGATGACCGCGATCACCAGCCCGCCGGCGATCAGAGCGAGGATGAGAGCCAGCAGGGCTGGGCCGAATTTTTCCTTTCCATCCATCATCCCGCGACGCGCTCCAGCTCAGTCGTGAGCAGGTGTGCGAATCGCAGGGCGGCCGGCAGCGCTCCGAACATGAGCACCGGCGGCAATATCGACATATGGCCCGCCTTGACGAACGGCAGCTCACGCCAGAGAGGGCTCTGGGCGAGTGTCATCAACGCATCCGGCGGGACGGGCTGGAACGCGACGAGGCGCACGTCCTTGTCGGTTGCAAGCCCTTCTATCCCCGTCGTCGCAAAGCCCCAAGCATTTGTGGGCTTGGTCCAGGCGTTCTGGAGTCCCAGTGTGTCGAGGACATTCTGGTAGAGGCCGACTCCACCATAAGCACGCACATGCCGTGCGTCGAGAAAGCTCACGAGGAGAAGTGGCGGCAGGCGCAAACGCGCCAGACGCGCGCGGCAAGCAGCTAGCTGCACATCGCTGTATGCGATGAGAGCTTCCGCTTGCCGTTCGGCTCCGACCATCGCCCCCAATTCACGGGTCAATCTGCGAGGGCGCTCGAGTGGCGACGATGTCGGTTCGAAGACGGTGAATCGGCGAACCGGTGCGATGCGGGCGAGCGCTGGTTCCTGGTCTTGCGAAAATGGCGACGTCAGGATCAGATCAGGGCGCAGAGATGCCAAAAGCTCGAAATTGACCTCTTGCTGGACGCCGATATCGGCCGTGCCAGGCGGCAGGTGGGGCTCGACCACGAATCGATTCCAGTCGCTCGCCGCCACCAACGCAATCGGCGGTTCCCCAAGCGCGAAAAGGGTCTCAGCGATGGCCCAATCCAACACGGCGACGCGCTGAGCTGCCGGTGACGCAGCGAGCGGGCTCGGCAACAACGCCGACCAGGCGATTGCGCCGACCAAGTTCCTCCGTGTTAGAAATAACTTGGACTTGCCCCTCATCATACCCTAGTTGTTAATAAAGGTGTAGAGAAGAGACAAGCCCGTGACCCTGAACACTTATGATACGGAGTGCTCGCTGGCGATCGTCGAAGCTGAGATCGCGTTCCTAGCGCCGTGCGAGCGGCGTCCTGTCTTTCATGATACGCCTTCGGACAAGGATTTTCTCCCGCTTGAAGGGCACATCGTTCCAATCAGCGCGATCCATGACGAGCGGATGACATTCACGCTCGATCGCCATGGCATCGAGATAATTCATCTGACAGGTCCGCTGGAGTACCAACCGGCAGGTGAAGGCCGCACCGCCTATCTTCGAGCGCTCGAGGAGATCGTCGCCGAGACGACTGGAGCCGTCAAGGTCGTGGCGTTGGGCAACGGCGTTGTCCGTCGCAGCGAGCGCTCGATGCGCCATAGTCTTGATGGGACGACCGTGCTGGGACGCTTTGCCCATTGCGATTTCAGCTCCTCAGCTGCCGGTTCACGGTTTTGGGTGGAGCATCTGCTGCCTGGCGGAGAAGCGCAGAAGAGGCTGGCTCGCCGCTATGCGATCTACAATGTCTGGCGGTGCCTGACCAATCCGCCACAGGATACGCCGCTCGCATTCTGCGAGCCGGCCAGCGTGCTGTCGAAGGATGTTGTTGGCTGCGATCAGGTGATTACGGCCAGAGACGGCAGCACGATCCGCTTTGAACTCAGCCTTTACCACTACAACCCGGCTCAGCACTGGTTCTATTTTCCGAACTTGGGCCGAAACGACTTGCTGGTCTTCACGGGCTACGATTCCGATCCGACCCGACCGCAGGGCGTTGCCCATGCCGCCTTCACGGATCCGAACTGCTCCGAAGACGTTCCGCCCCGCGAGAGCATCGACGAGCGGCTAATCGCTTTTTTCGATTAGGCTCCCGGCCGGGTTCCATTACCTCTCGGCGACGACCATTACACGCTGGTAGTTGGACGAGAAGTTGGAGGCTATCCTCTTCGGTGGCTCACAGAGGCGGAGACGGCGGAAGCGCGGCAGGATCTCTTCCCAAAGCAGCCGTAGCTCCATGTCAGCTACGCGCCTGCCAAGGCAGCGATGGACGCCCGAACCAAAGCCGGCGTGACGTTGAGCGTTAGGCCGGTCGACACGGAACGCCTCGCCATCCTCGAACACCACCTCGTCGCGATTCGCCGACCAGTACCAGAGCACGATCTTGTCACCCTTTCGAATTAACTTGCCGCCAAAATCGGTATCGCGAGTTGCCGTTCGTCGCATATGGATGATCGGAGATTGCCAGCGGACGATCTCTGCCGCCGCATTGGGAATGAGTGACGGCGCGGCGCGCAGTTGGTCCCAAGCTTGCGGAAAACGGTCGAATGCAACGACGCCGCCCGAGAGCGCACCACGCGCCGCTTCGTTGGCGCCAGCGATCATGGTTACGGTCCCGATCAGATGCTTGGGATCCTGCGGCATGGCGCAGGTGGCGGGCGCGTTCGCGAGCGCGGAAATGATGTCGTGCCCGCACCCGCCTGTACGGGTGCGCCACATCTCCATGATGCGAGCCAGATAGACATCGAGGATCGCCGCTCGCTGATCCCAGCTCTCGACCAGGGCGCCAGGTTCTGGGCCTGTCACCAGCACTTCGGCCCAATAGGGCAGCAGGTGGCGCTCATCGCGTGGAAAGTCGAACAGCGCGGCCACCATCCGCGTGGTCAACTCGACCGAAACCCGCTCCACCCAATCGAAGGGTTCCCCCACTGGAAGCGCATCGAGAATCAAGCCGATTTCGCGCCGAATNNCAGCGCGCTGACGCGCCGATTGCCGAGCGCCGGCGCCACAGCAGCTCGCTCGGCGGTATGCCCGGGCGGATCGGCTGTGGCGAATGCCGGCGCGTCGAACTCGGGTGGAACGTCATTGATGATGACGTTGCCCGCCGACGAGAAGTCTTCGAAGTTCTTTTCCACTGCAATGAGATCGGCGTACCGCGTGACCGACCAGTAGGGACCGTAGGCGCTGTCAGGGCACCAATGGACTGGATCGTCTCGCCGTAGGCGCGCGAAATAAGGTCCGACTGTCTCGCTTCGAAAGCGCTCTCCTAAGCTGACGTTGATCTGTTCGAGAGGCAGACGATCAGCCTCGCGCGTTGCCTGCGCTAGTAGGGATTCCGCATCATAGGTCATGGTGTCGAGGTCGCCGTATCCCAGCGCAGGTGGCAAGTGACGACCGTACCCAGCACGCCGCCTTGCATGCGCACCGGGCGATCAGGATCGAGCGTGAAGTTTGGGATTCGGGCCAGCCATTCTTCCAGCATGATTGTCATTTCCGCTTCGGCCAGTTGCGCACCGGGGCAACGGTGAACTCCGTTACCATATGCCGAATGCGGGGCGGCGTGCCGGTCCAGGTCCACGCGCAAAGGATCGGGGAAAATCGCGGGGTCTAGGCCGTGCAACGGCGGCATCACGACCATGTCTCCTGCCTTCAGGGTCACGCCGTCCAAGAGCTGGTCCGCGCGGACCAGTCGCGCCTTGGTCATGATGGCGAAGCGCCGTGTCATCTCGCGCACCGCCGCCGGCAACAATCCCGGATCGGCGACGAGCCTGCGGCGCAGCGCGTCTTCACCGGCGAGGTGCCTCATCATCATCGCAAAGAGCGACACGACGGTGTCCAGGCCACCGGTCAACAGAGCGGTCGCAACATCCACAGCCTCATCATCTTCGATAGGTCGGCCGTCGATTTTGCCGGCCAGAAGCGCAGTGATGATGTCATCTCCCGGCACGGCCCGCCGCTCCGCGATTAACGCCCGCAGGAAGGTTGCGAAGCGATCCATCACGGGCTCAACGAGATCGGTCCCTTCATCTGCAAGCAAATGAGCGGCATGGCCAGGCAACACACCCATGCGGTCGGCCTCGATTCCCGCCAGACCCGCGAACAGAGCGAAGGGTAGCGCTGCGGCATAATCCGCGACGACGTCGCACGCTCCCCGAGAACGGATGCCTGTGGCGGCGCGAGAGGCGAGCGCGCGCACGATCGGTATGGAGCGGCGCACAGTGCGGCTCGACAACAGGCTGGTTAGAATGCGCCGATAGGGCTGGTGTTCGGGTGGGTCGAGGGTGGTGGGCCGTAGCGGATACAGTTCGCCCCATTTGCGGGGAACAAGCGTGATCCGAGAGGAGAAATGCTCGTGATCGGCATAGATGTGAGCAATGTCAGCTCCCCCCAGCACGACCCAGTGCCCGCCATTGCGCGGCGTCCAGATGATTCGCGCCGGGGCGCTGGTAGCCACCTCCAGCCAAGCTTGCAGAAAATCGTCACTTGATCCCGGCAGGCGATAGACGTCGAGATCCACTATCCGGTCGGTCGGCACATGGGCAGGCCTCGCCACCACGGTATCTTCCACGGAGAGATCGACTCGATCCTCGATCACGCAGTACACCTCCAATATCGCGAGACCACTGCTGAATTCGATTTTCCTTTTTGAGTATTCAAGCTACTGTTCCTCGGGGTGCTGAAATCTGGGGGTGCTGACAGCTGGCTCAGACGACTATGTTTCAAGAGGCGCGACGCGCGCAAGCTCGATCCGTTCGCCGACGCTTGGTCGCGCATATCGCGGCCGGCAGAACCACGGACTTTGCACCGACAGTGCTGCGTCTCCCCGTGCATTATTACACCGATCCGACGCGCTGGGCTGCCGAAAGGCGGGCCTTGTTTGAAGGGGTGCCGCTTATCGCCTGTCTTGCACGGGACATCCCGCTCCCCGGCGACCGGACAGTGTTTGAGGTCGCCGGCCATGCGGTTTTGATCTTGAGGGATGACAACGGGCAGGTTCGCGCCTTTCGTAATCGTTGCGTGCATCGCGCCGCGCAGCTCGTGAGTTCCGCGGACGGTCCAGGCGTGAGGCGCGGCCGGCGTATCGTCTGCCCGTTCCACGGTTGGAGCTACGATTTGGCTGGCCACCTGGCGAACGTCCCAGGTCGAGCAGGTTTTGACCCGCTGACGCTCGAAAATTGTCGGCTGTCACCCGTCGCCGCAGCAGAACAGGATGGTGCCGTTTTTGTGCGATTGCGTGGTGACGAGCCGCTCGACCTACCGGGGCATCTACGCAGCTTCGCGCCGATCCTGGCGACACTCGAACTGGCCGAGATGGAGCCGGTCCAGGCCAGCCGCCTTGATGCGCGGACCAATTGGAAGATCGCCATCGATACGTATGCCGAGAGCTATCATTTTGGCGTGTTGCACGCCCGCTCCATCGGAGACGCCTACATTTCCGATGTAGCCGCGTTCGACGATCATGCCGCACACTGGGTGCTGACCTTTGCGGAGCGTGCGCTTGCCGATCTGGTCGGCACGCTTGAGCAGGAATGGCCTGAAGCGCGGCATACGGGAACCTACTTCATCTTCCCAAATACCATTCTGGTCGCCGGCGATATCGGATCCGCCGAGCGTTTCGTGCGCATGTTCCGCATCTTTCCTGGCGAGACGCCGGGCGAGATGGTCTGTCTATTCTCGGTCCACATCGCGGGCCTTTCGGTTGAAAGCTATCAAGCCAAATTCGGGACCATCGACGACAGCAAGAGCGATGTGACGCTGGAGGATTATGATGTCGCTGAAGGCATCTGGTACAACCTAGCGGCCGAGGGAGAAAATCCAGATCTGATTGTGGGGCGCAATGAGCCGGCCGTGCAGGCGTTCCACCGGGCTGTCCTGGAAGTTGTTGGCTTGCCGATCTGAAACGTGCCGCTAGGGTATTCATCAGCTTGGAGAAAGGAGCGCATCATAATGACTAATCCCTTCGACGATGAGGAAGGCGAGTTCCTCGTTCTGGTCAACGATGAAGGCCAACATTCAATGTGGCCCGCTCAGTTTGACGTGCCTGCCGGATGGCGGACGATTGGACCACGGGGCAAACGGCAAACGTGCATGGCGTGGATCGACGAGAACTGGACCGACATGCGTCCGCTCAGTCTGGTGCGCGAGATGGACGCATTCGCGAAATAGCGCGAGCTAGGGGTAGCCGTTAAGAGGGAGCATTCCCCACCCCAGTGTTCCAAAGCACCAGCGACCCGGCGGCCCCCAGAGTTCGCTCACCCGCGTCAATGCTGGGCGGCCATGGGCAGGAAAAGAAAAGGATTGCAGCCCTTGCGCGATGCCTTCGCCGGTTGCTTTGATGAACGCCTCGCCCAAGGTCCAAAATCGAAAGAAGAGCGCGGCCCTCTCCGTATCTGCCTCGACCGCCAGAAGGTCATGAAGCATTTCGCGAGCGAATTGCATTCTGGCGACTTGCATCATATCTGGAAATTCACGCACCGCTTCTACGTCGATGCCAATAGGAGAACGCCCTATCGCGACAGCCACCAATTCTTTAGTGTGGCTGATGCTGAAGTGGAGGTGTTTCGCCTTAGCTCCGTGATACCGAGGATCGAGCCGGGGCTTTCCGCGGTCACTCCGAATGAGGGAAATATCCCGCGCAGGACAATCAAGGAGTTGGCTAAGAAGGATTCGTGCTGCCGCGCGGGCTGCGGCAACGCTCCATCGGTCCTGGTCGCTACGCAAGCGTCCAATTTCTAACCGCTCCGCTTCTGGAAGCAACGCAAGCAGAGAGGACACCGATCCATCGGCAGGAATCCCAAACCACAAGGTCGGAGCACCTGATTGGTCCGATCCGTCCTTAGCGAAGAGTGCTTGTAGAACAACTGGATTACCCGGGTCGCCCTCACGAGCCCAAGCAGCCGCATGAGGAGCAATGAGATCGCCAGACTGTTGCAGCGTTCGCAACGGCAAACCTGTGAGTGACTGGGACAACGCTATTACTCCGGAACGAAAAGCTCGCAATGGACAGTTTACAACTAGGTCGCACGACAACATCAACACATCAACCGCCTCCGCCAGACAGCCCTATCAACTGGTCTGAAAAATATGCGAAGAATCGGAAATGCTGAGCGGATTCGCTTATCAGCTCCGAAGTCCCCTTGGCCTTCGCGATCCCTTCCGCCTAGCGGGCTTGTCAGCGGGCGTCGGCGGGTGTTTGTGGTCGCCAGCCAATCTCCCGCGCCATGCTCAGCAGCCGCCGGCATGCGGGGTTGTCGTTCCGGGTGGACCACACCATGCTGAACGGCAAAACCTCACCCTTGAGCTCCCGATAGGCGATCCTGGGAAATTTCGCGACGATCGTGGCTTCGCTCGTTAGCGTGATGCCGCGACCGACAGCGACGAGCGATAGCATGTTATCGCGGCCAACCTGGTGGGACTGAATGTCAGGGTGAGAGCCGAGATCGGACAGGTGCGCGACCAGGAAGTCGTGGACCTCTTGGCCCGGGGCAACGTCGCTCACGATGAACCTCTCCGCCACCAGGTCCGGCCATCCGAGTTCGGCCTTGTCCGCCAACGGATGATCGTCAGGCAGTACAACGAAGACCCTCTCGCACCACAGATGCTCGGTCTCACAGTCGTCCCAGGTCTTCGTGCCGGTAATGAAGGCGACGTCGAGATTCAGCGTCCGGACAGCAGCGACATGCTCCGCCGGATTGCCTTCGATGGGATCCACTCGAACATTTGGATGGAGCCTGCCGAACTGCCGCAGCAGATCGAACAGGAACCCAGATGCGAGTGACGAGAAGACGCCTACCCTGACGTGTCCCTCTTCCGATCGACCGACCGCAGCGACGTCACTGGCGCCCGTGTCGATATGCCGGAGCGCCTTGCGCGCCGGCCCAAGAAATCTCTCGCCGGCGATCGTCAAGCGGACACCTCCCGCGTGGCGCTGGAACAGCGATGCGCCGAGCTCGTCTTCCATGTCCCGAATGCGGCGGCTGATCGCCGATTCTTCGATATCGAGTGCTCGGCCTGCCTTGCGGAAGCTGCCGTGCTCCACGGCCGCCACGAAATACCGGAGGT
>JRYH01001181.1_pt1 | contig 17001 bp, 12 predicted proteins | sample 235351 | NCBI WGS metagenome assembly JRYH01 (sample SAMN03074221, study PRJNA261480) | activated sludge metagenome | biome: Wastewater Treatment Plant; feature: Wastewater; material: Activated sludge; isolation source: activated biomass of a wastewater treatment plant treating wastewater... ... | reverse complement strand
CTGCATGAAGCGGTTCAGAACATTGCCGACAAGCTTCGAGATGTTGTTGTCGCCGTTGTTCCAAGGCAGGGCGCCGCAGAAAGCGATCGAGCTGAAGGCGAACACCGCGCCGCCATTGGGTGTCTCGTGGAAGGCGATGTCTGAACGGACCCGCGGATGTTGCGTGCCGTCGATACCCGCCTGGCTGAAGCCGTAATCTTCCATGACAAGAAGGTAGGCTTCGGTGTGCCGGCCCGCCGATGTCGCCACCGTCAGCGTATGCGGCGGAGAGCCGAGCATCGTATCGACGATATCGAGCTCGAGCCCAGCAGCACCACCACCATTGAGGCCAAAGTTCCCGAGCTTCTCGTCATATTCGATCCCCTCGAAGGCCCAAGCCACGCGCGGATCAAGGCTTTCCTTGGTGCGGGTGTAATAGGTCGAGATATCGAAGCCTTCCGAAGACATCCCCGTCCCTGCGATCGCATGCAGGTAACGGCCCCGAAAGCGCCACATCCCGCCGAGTTCTCCGGTGCTTTGGTGGTAGTATTCGCCCGGATCGGCGCGCCAGGTGCGGATGCCGGATTCGCAGCGGCGGAATTCGGTCAGGATGCCGCGGCCGCGGTCGTCATAGGAGGGGTGGAACGAATGCACCCAGTAGAACCCGTCGGCACCCATATACATGAAACGCCCGCCGCGCTGCTTGTAATTCTGCAGGGCGTCCAGTTGATGACCGTCGATATGTTCGGGCTGCATGCCGGTCATGACGACGTTGTAACCTTCGAGAAGGCGCAACCCGTCATAAGTCATGTCCTCGTCGGTGATGACGTCATATTCATAGCCCATCTTCTCCAGCCAGTAGATCAGGTGAAGATCGCCCGAGAACTGCCACGGAGACTGCGCCAGGAAATGATCGTATTTCGGCCGCATGCTGAGGATCGGCCGCAGACGCGTGGAAAAGCAGATGCCGCTGCCGTCGGTGTGGGTGTCATATTGCGAGCCGCCGTATTCACGGTGCTCGGACAGATACATGTTCTGTTCCTGCATGATCGGTACGCGATAGACCAGAAGTTCGGCACCGCCGGCATTGGTCGCCAGATGCTCGTTCGCATAGGCCAGATAGCTGATGGTTGACATGCATACGGCGATTTTCGCCGTCGGCTTGCCGGGCCAGGGGGTGACGAAGAAGGGGATGTAATCCTCGGCGCCATCCTCGGCGGTCAGCTTGATCGCGTAGGTTGCGCTTTTCTGATCCGCCGGCACGTCCCATTCGAAATCGACCTGCCAGCGCGCATCGTCCAGGTCATCATCATGGAAGTGAATGGCCCCGTATTGCCCCGGCGCCTGTTTCCAGTCAAAGACATGGCCGGTCCAGTTATGCCCGGTGAGGGCGCGCGTCGGCGCGTTGATGAGTTCGGCGTTGAAGTGATAGGGCCCCGCATCATGGGCCACCATGGTGTCTATGCCCGCCGAGAAATCCCAGGCGGCCACCATGCATTCGCTGAGCGCGGGCGTCGGACCTGCGCCGCGGCGCTCGTCACCCGATGTGTCGGCCCCCGCCTTCATCGTCTCGATTTCGAGACGCGACAACGCGCGATTGCACAGTCGCGGACTGTCGATCTTGCCGTTATACTGGCTGCCGATGACGACCCCTTCGGGACGTGACGCCTTCGCCCGCCGCGAATCGTCAAGTTCCTCGACACAGCCCGCAAGAATGAACGGCGTCGAGGGCGTGGCCAGCTTTTCACCGAGCACCCCTTCCACCACATCGCCCGTGGGATCGAGCGCATAATGAATCTGCGGCTCGCAATAAAGCGTGGCTGTGCCGCTTTCGGCATCATATGTCGCAGCGACGAAAACCCATGCGTGATCGCGCACGGGATATTTGCTGCGAACCGACTTGCCGTTGATGCGGAATTCCACATGACCATCAACGTCAAGGAACAGACCATATCCCTTACCGGCATGCCATTTCGACATGATCGCCTGCGCGCCATGTTTCCAATAGCGCTTGTCGGTGGTGGGCATGGTCGGCCAGATCCAGCATTGCAGCGTCAGGCTTTCCATATGGAACTGCGGGTGATCCTCGACGATCCCGTAAGAACCCGCATATATGACCTGTTTGTGGCCCTCATAGGATCCGTTGATCGGAGCCTCGATCTTCTTCTCGATCATTCCGGGCCCGCGTGGATCCGTGTTCCCGTGAATCAGATGAACCAGTTGCGCATCATATTTGTCTTTTACATCCGCACTTACATGAAAACGGATTTTTTCACCGGGGCGGACACTGAAACGATCCGCATAGCCGGTCAGCTTCATCGGCATGACATACCTCCTTGTCAGATTTTTATTAAGAACCGTCGGTTCAACACATGTCTCACTGCTGCAGCAGGAGCAGGGTCATGTAACGGTCCAGTTGTCATCACGCCGTTTCCAGCCCGGGTGATAATCTTCGGCCTGCCCGTCCGTTTCCGACATTTCATCCAACCGCATAAGAAATATCTCATGCTGGATTTCGTTCTCGGTATGAAACACACGGTCATCAACGAATTCCGGCGGAACGCCACGGATCCCGGAAAGTCTGGCGATCCGCCATTCTTCGTCGATCTTCGTGCAGATCGCGACGAGCTTTCCCGGCACTTCCTGCGCATGCATGCGCAGAAGTACCTGCCTCAGCTCGATATCCTCATGAATCCCGCCGGTGACCTTTGTTGTATCCCCTTGAGTTTCGCAGTAAATGGACGAGAATCCCGGAACTCCATACATGGATTCGGTGCACCGTTTATGTTCGTCAATGAGCCGCTGTCGTGCTGCTGATCCTTTTGGTGGTATGCGATACATGTTTTATCCTCCCTTGGTGGCTTTCCGGTTGAGCGCCGCCACAATGAAAGCTTAGAAAGCGGCATGTGATCCGCCTATCGGACTATTCTGATATCTGTCTGGGAAAACTCCGGGCCATCATCCGCTGGTGATCAATCGTGAAACACGGCCGGGGTCGCTTCCGAACCCGGCCCCGCACCCGGGCCGTGACGGTCGCAGCGATACAACCCGCGTCCGGCCGCTCTCGCAGCTGCTGAGCCCGGCTCACGCGGCCTCGACGACCACAAGCGCGCTTGCAGTCCTCTGCCCGGACACCCCGTATCCGGGCACCTCATCCGCCTGTTCCACAAGCGCGGTCATTACTATACGATCATCGGGAGAGCGCGGAATCCCGTCCCGGCGGGGAACATTCAGGGTGTACGGAGACATGGGTCAGAAGGGGCCGCTGGCCGGACGAGACGACATACCGGTCGGAATCATATTTTCTGCAACCGGGCACCTTTCCGTCATAGAGAAATCATCCATTGATGTCACCCTTTTCGCAGTGGATGCCATAAATGAAAGGGGCGGCATCGGCGGGCGCCGCATCCGTCCGTATCTTATTGATGGCCGGTCCGATCTTCGGACCTATGCTGCCGGAATCGGAGAACTGATCACGCGCCATAATGTGCTCTGCACGATTGGCGGTTATACTTCCGCCAGCCGACGCGCCATGCTGCCCACGGTCATTGCACGGAATCACCTTCTTTATCTACCGACCTGCTGGGAAGGAAAAGAATGTGTGCAGAATATAATATACACCGGCCCTGTGGCAAATCAGCATTCCGTCGAACTCATCCCCTATATGGTGCGCAATCACGGGCCGCGCGCTTATTTCATCGGTTCGGATTATGTCTGGCCGCGCGAATCGAATGCGGTCGCGCGGGTATGGCTGGAACAGCAGGGCGGGAAACGGGTCAGTGAAATATATGTTCCGCTTGGCCTGACCGATCTGGGCGCGGTGCTAGAACAGATCCGGCACCTGGCCCCCGATTTCATATTCTCGACCCTCGTCGGCGATTCCGCCGTGGCTTTCTATCGTGAATTTGCCCGTGCCGGCATGGACCGGGAAAAAATGCCCATCGCCTCGCTGACGACCAGCGAAGGAGAGGTCCAGGCGATGGGGGTTGATGCCGGGGAAGGTCACATTCTTTCCGCTCCTTATTTTCAATCCTTGACGACCCCGTCCAATCCTGCATTCGTCGAGAGATTTCTTTCAAGCCCATATGGCGGATCAGGGGTCACACATTTCAATATGGAAAACACCTATCTTGCCGTTCTGGCACTGGAACGTGCCCTGACGATCTGCCTTTCCACGAAGGACTGGGATGAAATCCTACCTGCTGATATCCGCGCCGCTTCCGCGGGCCTGATTCTTGACGACACGGTTTCTCCTGAAGGACGAGTATGGATCGACCGGAATAATTTCTGCATGGCCTTTGTGCCGAAAATCGGACTTTGCCGAAACGACGGACAGTTCGAGATCCTGCATGTGGCGGAGAAATATGTGCTGCCGGATCCTTATGCCCTCTATCCGGAGCGCGGTGTCTGCAGAATGGAAGGGCTGCATACGCCTGACAATATGGTTGTGCCCAATGCGCTTTATTGAACATCCTGCGGCCGGGCCAGTGCACGGATCAAGATTGACAGGGCCACCGGCGTGGTCCTTACTCAAGGCAGGCGACACCGTGCGGATGGCTGGGCGATGCGGCTATTGGCCGGGCTGCGTTCAACCATGGTGTGCAGAGCCATGATCCAGACACCGCGTTTGACACTGCGCATCAGGAATGACGCTTCTCAGCCGAGATGGGCACATCCTCTTTTTGACGACAGCCCCTTTGCGATGCTGATCCTCGAGGCATCGTCCGAGCTGATCCTCGCAGCCAATCCCGCTGCCTGTCACGAGTTCCGCAAGCATGAGCAGGACCTGATCGGCCATCCTCACAGCCAGTTGCTCAGCCCGGTCCCGGCATCGGGTTGCAATGTCCGGTATCTACGCGCCGACGGCACCGAATTCCGGGCCCATGTCGAGCGGATCGCGGTCGATTTCCATGGCCAGCCCGCTTTCGCCGTCATGCTGCAGGATCAGACCGGCACGATAAAGATGCGCCGCACCCTGACCGCAACGTTGCGCAGACTGGAAAAGGCGCAGGAAATCACGCGTTGCGGCAGCTGGGATTGGAACATCCCCGAGAACCTGATCCTGCTCAGCCGGCAGGCACAGGATATCCTCGGCCTTGTTCCCGGGAATAAACCCGAAACCCTGATCGAGTTCGATGACTTCATAGGCTGCATCCACCCGCAAGACAGATCGCGCGTTCTCAAGACGATCGGCGAGGCCATCACCCGGGCATCCGCGTTCGACGTGAATTATCGCGTTTTGAAAGAGGACGGGGAAATCCGCCATATCCGGCTGGTCTGTCAGATGAGCACTGTGGAAAGCGGCATTGATGTCGGTTTCTTCGGCACGGTTCAGGACATCACCGATTCACATCGCGCCGCCAGAAACCTTGAACGTCATCAGCAGGAACTTCAGAAACTGGCCGGCCACCTTCAGGACGTCCGCGAAAATGAGCGCAAACGCATCTCGCGCGAGTTGCACGACCAGCTTGGACAGCTTCTTACCGTGATGCGCATGGGGATCAGCTGGGTCGAGGATCAACTCCCGGCGGACACGGTCGAGCGTATCCGGCTCGGAGAGCTCAAGGAGATCTCGGATTCCACGCTCGAGGCCGTCCGCCGGATAATAAACGATCTGCGCCCGCCGGAACTGAACGATTTCGGTCTGGTCGAAACGGTCAGGAGCCTGCTTGCCGACCTTCAGAATGAATCCGGAACGACCTTTCTGCTGCATTCCAATACATGCACGCCGCAGATCCCGGAACCGCTTTCGATCGGGCTTTTCCGGCTGATCCAGGAAGCCTGCACCAATATCCTGCGTCATTCCCACGCCGATAACGCTCACATCAACCTGCTGTTCAACCCCGGGCTCGTCCGTCTTCACATTGAGGATGACGGCATCGGGTTTCCCATGAAAATCCGCGCCCCGTCTGACGAGTATGGTGAGACGCACTCCTCATTCGGGATTCTCGGGATGCGCGAGAGGATCCGCCAGATGCAGGGCACCATCCGTTTCGGTCAATCCGCCTTGGGCGGTGCCGGGATCTTTATTACCGTTCCATTTGACGAAAGAGAGGCCCTGAATGATCCGCGCCATCCTGGCTGACGACCATCGCATCGTTATCGACGGCCTGAAATATGTTCTTTCGCATGAAGGCGACATCGAGATCGTCGGCATCGCCGGAAGCGGCGAAGAACTGTTCACCATTCTGGATGACAAGAAAGAAGCGAACATTCTGATTCTCGATATGTCGATGCCTGGCAGAAGCGGGATCGACCTGATCGAATATATCCGGCGCAATCGGAAATCCTTGCCGATCCTTATATTGAGCATGTATCCGGAAGCAATCTACGGCATCAGGGCGCTTCGCGCCGGGGCCAATGGTTATCTCACAAAGGACAGCGATGCTTCTCAACTTCTCCATGCGATCCGGCGGGTGGCTGCCGGATACAGATTCGCCAGTGAGACCCTGATGCAGCAGATCATGGTTGAATCATCAACCGCACCCTCTCGGGAAGACCATCTTCTTTCCGATCGGGAGATAATGGTGCTGCAATTGCTTGCCTCCGGTTCTTCGGTCACGGACATAGCCGAGAATCTCAATTTAAGCGTAAAGACGATCAGCACTCATAAATCGAATATACAGAACAAGCTGGGGCTGACCGGAACGGCACAGCTCACACGATATGCAATTGCCCGCAACATGGTGGCAGCAATAAACTGACGCCTTTGTCGCGGCACCCGACAGTTTGCCGGGACGGTCAGCAAGGTCGAGCCTGCCACCCCGAATAGCGGCAAGATCGCTACCCCTGATGTATCCGTCCGGTTGAGGCGCGGTTTCAGGCGATTTCGGCCTGCCAATTCCATGGCATGAGTTCGTCGATGCGATTGATCTTGTGATCGGGTAGACGCTGGAGCACCCATGTAAGCCAGGCTTGGGGATCGACGTTGTTCAGCTTGCAGGTTTCCATGAGTGTGTAGGCGATCGCAGCCGCGTTTCCGCCACCGACGGAGCCCATGAACAGATAGTTTTTTCTGCCCAATGCAACAGGGCGCATTGTCCGCTCACAAGTGTTGTTGTCCAGCTCGAGGCGCCCGTCGCTGAGATAGCCACGGGCCTTTGGCATACGGTTCAGCGCATAGCGGATGGCTTCGGCGAGTTTTGTTTTTCCAGATATTTTGCGCAGCTGCGCCTGCAGCCAAAGCTCTAATTCGTCGAAGACGGGCTTAGCCTTCGCCTGCCGCAGGGCCATGCGCTCTTCCGGGGGTTTTCCCCGTGCCTCCGTCTCGACAGCGTAAAGCTGCGCGATCTGTTTGATCGCATGCTGTGCAATGGGAGAGCCGGTGCGCTCGACCTCGTCGACAAATTTGCGGCGCACATGGACCATGCAGGCCTGTTCGTCAGCCTTGCCTTCGCCAAACAGGCCATTGAAGCCGGCAAAGCCATCGGCATGGACGGTGCCGGTATAGCCCGAAAGATGATTGGCGGGGTGCTCCCCCTTCCGGTCGACGCTGAACTGATACCAGGCGCAGGGGGGTGCCACCCCGCACCACGGGCGTTCGTCCCGGACATAACTCCAGAACCGGGCAGTTTTGGTCTTCGTGGTGTTGGCGCGCACCTGCAGTTTGACAGGGGTGTCGTCTGCAAACAAGGCTGGCCCCGCCCGAACCAGTTTGCCGATGTGCTCGGCCAGAGGTGCCAGCAGGGCCGTCGTGCGCCCGACCCAGTCGCTCAGCGTGGAGCGATGCAAATCGACCCCTTCGCGGGCGTAGATTTTGGATTGCCGTTCAAGCGGCAGGTGGTCGCAATATTTGCCGACCAGCATGTGCGACACGAGGCCGGGACCGGGCCGGCCGCGTTCGATTAGGCGGGAGGGCAGCGGAGCTTGGGTGAAGGCTTCGCAGCAAGTGCAGGCCATGCGGGGGCGGATGAACCGCCGCACCACGAAGTGACCGGGGATGTAATCCAGTTCTTCGGTCACGTCCTCACCCACCTGGCGCAGGGTGCCGCCGCATCCAGCGCATGCATCACTAGGTGACAGGACCTCATCTTGGCCTGGCTGGCCCGAAGCTGCATATTTGGGCTTTTGAGAGAACATGTTGAGAACAAAAGGCTGATTGACGGTCAGAGCTGATGTTGGATGATGCTTGCGTCTGGAGGTGTCATGACAGAGCAAGCATTTGCCTCGGTGTGGGGGCTTTCGTATTCTGATTTTGAATTTCTCAATCGGTTCGGGGCGAAGTCTCGGGTAGCGATTGCATGCCAGCTCCTCTTTTTTCGCCAACATGCAAGGTTTCCTGCCGACCGCAGTGATCTTGACCCTGATGTGATCGCGTACGTTGCGGATCAGACTGGGGGGACAGACGATCTTTCCTACTCATTTTCCAGTGATACCGCGCGACGGCAACGTGCGGGCATTCTCGATTTTCTTGGATTTCGTCGAGCTTCTGATCGTGACCGCGCCAATCTCCAGGCCTGGATGATTGAGCAGCTTGGTGGGCAGGACCTGACCTTGGCAGACTGGATCGAACGTGGTTTTGACCAGGCGCGGCAGCTGGGCGTTTTTATCCCGTCAGACAAGATCATGGAACGCCTTGCCCGCGCTGCCCGCCGGGATTTTCGCGATGGTTTTCTGATGCGTGTAGGTGCGCTGCTCCACCCCGAAACCATTGAGCAACTGGAATGGGCGCTCTCGGAGCCTTTGGCCGATACGGGGTTTCAGCGACTGAAGGATGATGTGGGCGCGGCAACGCTGGAAAGCGTGTTGCTGGCAGCTAGGAAGGTGTCCTTTGTCGATGGCCTCGATCTACCAATGGCTGTTCTTGATAGGGTTGAGCGGGGATGGATTGCGCGGCTTGCGCGTCAGGTAGAAGGTGAAACCGCCTCGGAAATGCGCCGTCATGCCCCCGAGAAGCGCCTCGGACTTCTTGCGGTCTACCTGATACATCGCCGCTCGCAGCTGATCGACGGCCTCATTGATTTGCTGTTAGAGGTGGTTCATCGTCTGGGAACACGATCACGCCGCAAGGTCATTCAGGGCATCGCGGCCGATATAGGCGCGGTTCACGGCAAGGAACGGTTGCTTGTCGAGATCGCCATGGCCGCGTTGGATCATCCCGAGGGCCGGATTGAAGACGTTATCTTCCCTATCGCTGGAGCGGGTAAGCTCCGGGCAGTCGTTGACGAACATCGCGCCAAGGGTACCTTGGACACGCGCATCCAACAAACCATGCGCAACTCNNTGGATCAGATTATCCGGTTTGCGGAAGCTGGTCGCCGGGTGGTTTCTGAAGATGATACTCCAGCAGGGATTATCCCCGGGAAATGGCGCAACACAGTCATTGACGAGAACGGCCGGGTCAATGTTGTGTCCTTTGAGCTATGTGTGCTGACGCAACTGCGGGAACGCATCCGTGCCAAAGAAATCTGGATTGAGGGCGCGGACCGGTACCGCAATCCGGATGATGATCTGCCGGGGGACTTTGCCGCGCGCCGAGACGCCTACTATGCCGATCTGGGGCTGTCACGTGACGCGCAGAGCTTTGTCGCGGGCGTGAAGGCTGACCTGGAGCAGGAGCTTCACCTGCTGAATGCAACCTTGCCTGACAATGGCAAAGTGCGCCTGCGGTGGGGCGGGGAGAACCGGATTTCCGTAACGCCGCTGGCGCCGGCTCCAGAGCCGACTGGTCTGGCGAGGCTGAAAGCCGAGGTTGCCCGGGCTTGGCCGATGACCGGGCTTTTGGATGTTCTCAAGGAAACCGCCCTCGACACAGGGTTTCTGAACAGCTTTCAGACCTCGGCCAGCCGGGAGGCTTTGCCAGCTGTCGTGCGAGATCAACGCTTGCTGCTCTGCCTTTACGGCTTGGGAACCAACGCGGGCTTGAAACGCGTGGCCGCCGGTTCTCCCGATGTTAGTTATGACGAACTCTTGCATATCCGGCGGCGCTATATTGACCCTGCTTCCCTCAAGGCGGCGTGTGCGCAGGTTGCCAATGCGACGCTGGAAATCCGCAACCCGGAAGTTTGGGGTGCGCCGGGCACGACCTGTGCTGGGGATTCCACCAAGTTCGGAGCGTGGGACCGCAACCTGATGACCGAATGGCATGCGCGCTATGGTGGACGCGGCGTCATGATTTACTGGCATGTCGAGCGGCAGGCAAATTGCATTTATTCGCAGCTGAAACGCTGTTCGTCTTCCGAAGTGGCCGCCATGATTGAGGGCGTCTTGCGGCACTGCACTGACATGGAAATCCAGCGGCAGTATGTAGACAGCCACCGACAAAGCGCTGTCGGCTTTGCTTTTTGCCATCTTCTGGGATTTGAGCTTGCGCCACGTATCAAGGCTATCGCGCGCCAAAAACTCGCCCTTCCGAGTGCGGGTATGCGAGGGCAACTGCCTAATCTGTTGCCAATTCTGTCAGGCGTGATCGATTGGGGTGAGATCGAACGCCAGTATGATGAAATGGTCAAATACGCAGCCGCCATGCGGCATGGAACGGCTGACCCGGAGGCCATCCTGCGCCGGTTTGCGCGATCGGATGTGATGCACCCCACCTACAAGGCGCTCGCCGAGCTTGGCCGCGCCATCAAGACGATATTCCTGTGCCGATACCTTCGGCCCGAGGCGTTCCGCCGGGAAATTCACGAAGGGCTGAACGTCGTGGAAAACTGGAACAGCGCCAACAGCTTCGTGTTCTTCGGCAAGGGTGGCGAAATCGCAACCAACCGTGTGCGGGACCAGGAAACCGCCGCGCATGCGCTGCACCTGTTACAGTCGTCATTGGTCTACGTGAACACGCGAATGGTGCAATCCGTCCTGCGTAACCCCAATGTGGTCGCACGCTTGTCCCCAGAGGACTATCGCGGCCTGTCACCGCTCATCTATCTACACATCAACCCTTATGGCCGCTTCGAGGTCGATCTGGATAAGCGGATCGATTTTGGACCCTTGGCCGCATAGAGGCGCTCATGGCTAAGAAAGAACCCCAGGTCCTACGACTGAAAGTCACCCTTGAAGATGTCGATCCCGCCCCGTGGCGGGAGATCGAGATCAGGTCGGACAAGACCCTCCCACACTTGCACGATGCCATTCAGGCGGCTTTCCTGTGGTACGATATGCACCTGTGGGATTTCGAGATTGGTGACCGTAAATACCAGATGAAAAACGAGGACTTCTGGATCGAGCCGATGTTCGGCCCGCCGGTGATGGAGGTCACCACGAAGAAGCTGGAGTTCTTTTTGAACAAGAAGGTCCCGCCCGTGATCTACACCTACGATTTCGGGGATGACTGGGCGCATCGCGTTGAACTGGTCTCAAAGCGTCCAGTCGTGCCGAATGAACCTTTGCCGCGTTTTGTGGGTGGTCAGTGGGCAACCCCGCCAGAAGATATCGGAGGCCCGCCCATGTACGAAGTCTTCAAGGAAGCGCGTGAGGATGCGAAGCACCCAGAACACGATTGGTCGAAGGAAGCTGGATACGTTGACTGGGCTCATGATGAAATCCACGCCGATGCTGTCAGTGAGCAGTTCACGAAACTGCAAAGGCAAAAGACACGGCGGACATCACGTTGGGTTATGGAGGGCTAGAAGCGTCACTTAGAGTATACCCATAGTGACGCAACACATGAACACTGAAACACACCACTTCTCTGTTCAATTTGGGTCTGTTTCGAGATAATGAACAAATCATGTCAAGGGCACACTCAAAATGAACACTTATCAGGCCAAAATCGGGTACGCGCGCACTTCAACCGTCGAACAGAACCTCGATGCGCAGATTGCTGCCTTGAAAGCGGCCGGGTGTGGCATGGTCCGCACCGAGCAAAAGAGCGGGGCTAGCCTTGATGGTCGACCTGAGTTGAAGACGATCCTCGACTTCATCCATCCAGGAGAAACGCTGGTGGTCACGCGCATTGACCGGCTGGCCCGCAGTCTCAGTGATCTGCAGGCTATCGTCACCCATCTGAAATCCAAGGGCGCGCATCTGGCGGCAACCGAGCAGCCCGTTGATACATCCACGGCAACCGGAAAAGCCTTTTTCGATATGCTTGGCGTTTTCGCTGAGTTCGAAACCAACCTGCGCCGGGAGCGCCAGGCCGAAGGCATTGCCTCAGCAAAGCAGCGCGGTGCCTATCGCGGGCGCAAACCCAAAATCGATCTCGAGGCCATTCAGGCGAAGCTGATCGAGGGCTGCTCGCCCACCGCAATCGCGCGCGAGATGGGGATCTCGCGCGGAACAGTCTATAAAGCAAAGGCCCAAATGACCTTGGACCACAATGGCAACGGGGCGGCTGCGTCATGAAAAAGAACGCCCGCAAGCCAAAGGCCGCCGCGAAAAAGACGTCGGTCCAGACAAGTTCCAAAGTCTCCCCGCCGCGCAATCTGACGCCAGAGCTGTGCGATCGCCTGCGCCGAGACATGTTGAAGGCCTGCCTCGCCGTAGCGGAAACGCATGGGTTGACGGTCGAAGGCGGCGAACTGAGCGATATCGATCTGCGTCATAGCTTCAACATCGGCTTCCGCGTCGGCATTCCGATGGAAGACGGCGCGATCTACTCGCCGGACAAAGCCATGTTCGAAGTGCTCGCACCGCATTTTGGGCTGGAGCCATCTGATTATCGCCGAACGTTTAAAACCGGTGGAGACCTTCACCGGATCGTTGGGATCAACCCTAACAGACCAAAATACCCTATCAGCACTGAACGAGTCTCCGACGGTCGAGGCTTCAAGATGCCAGCCGAGAACGTCGCTTTGTATCTGCAGCGGTCAGACCAATGAAATGTACGGGCTTTGTTCTCTCAAAAGCCCAAATATGCAGCTTCGGGCCAGCCAGGCCAATAAGCGACGCCGCCTGACACCTGTCAGATCGGATACAGTACGGCTGATCCGGGCCGTTACATGGAGATGTGTCCAACCTTTGGACTCGTTGGTGGTGCATAGAACCCACTTCCATAAATCATCTATTTGCCACATAGTGAGTTATAGAAAGGGATTCTATAACTCATGCGCTGGAACTGGACACAACCCGACTGGCCGAACTTCCGCTATGACCGCGCTGCGATCGAGCCACTCGAACGGCGCTTTCTGCTGTCCTCAGGCGAAATCCTTGGTGCGGTCCGCCATGTGACAGGCGAGGAGCGCGACCGGCTGCGCATCGAGCTTCTGAGTGAGGAGGCGATGCGGACGAGCGCCATTGAGGGCGAGGTCCTGGACCGGTCCAGTGTCCAGTCCTCGTTGCGGCGGCAGTTCGGACTGACCACGGAGGGCCCACCATCAGAACCCCGCGAGCAGGGCGTCGCCGAAATGATGGTCGATGTCTATTCGAACCACGCGGCCCCTCTGACCCACGACACGCTCTCTCACTGGCACGGTATGCTCCTGTCCCATGACCGTGGCCTCGAGACGATCGGTGCCTACCGTCGGCATGACGACGCCATGCAGATCATCTCCGGTCGCATTGATCGACCGACGGTGCATTTCGAAGCGCCTCCGTCGGCGCAAGTCCAAGACGAAATGGACGTGTTCGTCGACTGGTTCAATCGCACGGCGCCAGAGGGGTCCATGCCACTGCCAGCGCTGACGCGCGCGGCACTTGGACATCTGTGGTTCGAGAGCGTCCATCCGTTCGAGGACGGCAATGGCCGCCTCGGCCGCGCTCTGGCTGAAAAGTCCCTTGCGCAGAATATCGGCCAGCCGAGCCTGATCGCACTGGCCTACACGATCGAACGCGACCGCAAGGGGTACTACGACCAGCTCGAAGCCCACCAGAAGACCCTGGATGTGACCGCGTGGCTGCATTGGTTCGGCGAGACGGTGCTCAACGCTCAGCAGGTCACACTGACGCGGGTTGCCTTCTTCATCGCCAAGGCGAAATTCTACGACCAGTGCCGCGATCGGCTGAACGACCGGCAGGCCAAGGTGATCGAGCGCATGTTCCGAGAGGGGCCCGAGGGGTTCAAGGGCGGACTCAGCGCCGAGAATTACATCGCCATCACCGGCACATCGCGCGCGACTACAACACGGGATCTGCAGGACTTGGTCGAGATGGGCGCGTTGAACCGGACCGGGGAGCGGCGGCATACGCGGTATTGGCTACGGCTCGCGGAGACAACGATATCGCAGGGTTCAACGTAACCCAAACGAGCACAGCTCAAACAGGGGAGGGGCTGGATCAGACGCCCCCTTGGAAAATCACAGATCCACCCGTGGATAAGGTCGAGAAAGGCCTGCAGGAGCAAAAGAGATTGAAATCTGTAATGGAAGAATGGAAGATAAGTCATTGTCCGCGAGGAGATGCCCGATGGGCGATGACGGCGCGAAACTTTCGAACCTAAATTTGAAGATCACCGCCGACGAGCGTTGGGCCTTCAAGGAGCTCTGTGTCCGGCACCGGATGAGCCAAGTCGACGGTTTCCGTCTGGCGGCCCGGCTTCTGGAAGACCACCTCGAAGCGAATAAGAAAAAGAGTGAAGGCGAATAGATGAACACCCAGACGACGAACACTTCCCTCGCCGATTTTATCTGGAAGAACGCGGATGACCTCTGGGGCAACTTTAAGCACGTCGACTTCGGCAAAATCATCCTGCCCTTCACACTGCTGCGCCGCCTGGAATGCGTTCTTGAGCCGACCCGGGATCAGGTGCGCGAAACTGTCAAGAACATGAAGGACAGCCCGATTGACCTGGGCGTAATTCTACGGACCCAGACCGGGTACCCGTTCTACAACACCTCGAACTATGACCTGCGCAGCCTCGGCGCGACCCGGACCCGTCAGAACCTCGAGGATTACATCGCCTCATTCTCCGACAACGCCCGGGTCATCTTCGAGCAGTTCGACTTTGCGAACACGCTGGCCCGGATGGACAAGGCCGGGGTCCTCTACAAGATCTGTCAGAACTTCGCCGCCATCGACCTGCACCCGGACGCGGTTCCGGAACGGGTGATGTCCAACGTCTACGAACACCTGATCCGCCGCTTCGGGGCGGAGGTGAACGAGGCGGCCGAGGATTTCATGACCCCGCGCGACGTGGTCCATCTGGCAATCGAGCTGCTGCTCGACCCGGATGACCAGATGTTCATCGACAACCCGGGCCTGATCCGGACGCTCTATGACCCGACGTGCGGGACCGGCGGTTTTCTGTCCGACGGGATGGAGCATGTGAACGCCCTGCGGGACCGTTACTCCATCGCCCCGGTCATCGTGCCCTATGGGCAAGAGCTGGAACCGGAGACCCACGCGGTCTGCCTCGCCTCCATGCTCCTCAAGACCGTTGAGTCCGATCCGGGCCGGGACCTGTCCAAGAACATCAAGCTCGGCAGCACTCTGTCCGACGACAAGCTGACCTCCGACAAGTTCCACTACTGCGTCTCGAATCCCCCGTTTGGCAAAAAGTGGGAGCAGGACCAGACCGCCGTGGTCCGGGAACATCAGGAAAAGGGGTTCGAGGGCCGGTTCGGCCCCAAGCTGCCGCGCGTCAGCGACGGATCGATGCTGTTCCTTCTCCACCTCCTCAGCAAGATGGAAGCGCCGGAGCGCGGCGGCGGGCGGGCGGCGATCGTCCTGTCCGGCTCGCCCCTGTTCAACGGGAATGCAGGTCAGGGTGAATCCGAGATCCGGCGCTACCTGCTGGAGGAGGACGTGGTCGAGGCGATCATCGCCCTTCCGACCGAGATCTTCTTCCGCACCGGGATCGGCACCTACATCTGGCTTCTGTCGAACAAGAAGCCGGCCCACCGGAAGGGGAAGGTCCAGCTGATCGACGCGACCGCGATGTATGAGCCCATGCGCAAGAGCGAGGGGAACAAGCGTCGCCGGGTCGGGGAGGATCAGATCCGACAGATCGTTCAGACCTATTCCGACTTCGCTCAGACGAAGGAGAGCCGCCTGTTCGACAGCCGGGACTTCGGCTACCGGCGCGTGAAGGTCCTGCGGCCGCTGCGCAAGAAGATCGTGATCTCAGCCGAGGGGCTGGCCGCGCTGGCGGATGAGACCGCCTGGGGCAAGCTGACCCCGGACCAGCAGGTCGGCTGGACCGCCCTGTTCGAGAAGATGATGGGCGAGGCGCAGGCCTGGGGTTGGGTCGATCCGTGGGCGAAGAACGCGGCGAAGCGGGACGCAGGGCTCGGGAAGGTGAACGCGGCGCTGATCAAGGCGTTCCAGAAGGCGTTCGGCGTGCGCGATCCGGAGCTTGACCCGGTTCTGGACAAGAAGGGCCAGGCCATCCCCGATGACGACCTGACGGATTACGAGAATATCCCCCTGGATACCGATATCCGGGATTACATGGCGCAGGAGGTGCTGCCCCATGCGCCCGACGCCTATGCGGATGAGGAGTTCCGCGACGAATACGACGGTCAGGTAGGCATCGTGGGATATGAGATCAACTTCAACCGCTACTTCTATGAATACCAGCCGCCCCGCGATCTGGAGGAGATCGACGCCGAGTTGAAAGCGGTCGAGGCCGAAATCGCGGCGGTGCTGGCGGAGGTGACGGAATGACGGGCCACGCCTATCCGGAATATCAGAGCGCCCCCGACGCTTGGATAGGTGACGTTCCAGCTCATTGGAACCTGGAACGGATGAAATATGGCCTGACCGAGAAAGCGACCAAGAAGCACCCTGAACTTCCACCGGGTGCAATCAGTTACGGTAAGGTCGTCACAAAAGACGCCGAGAAGATCGCACCGGAAACCCGTGAGACGTATCAGGAGGTCTTGGCGGGCGAATACCTGATCAACCCGATCAATCTGAACTACGATTTGGTCAGTCTACGGACTGCACTATCGGACATGGATGTGTGCGTCAGTCCCGCGTACATCGTTCTTTGGGCCGTACCCGGAAAGGTTCATCCCGTTTTTGGGAACTATGTGCTTCATGTCTTCGACGTGTGCCATATGAAAACCCTTGGTGCGGGTGTTCGACAAACGATTACCTTCAAGGACATCGGGCAGTGTGTCTGGCCGCTCCCACCGATGGAAGAACAAACCGCCATCGCCCGCTTCCTCGACCACGAAACCAGCCGGATTGACGGCCTGATCGAGA
>JRYH01000296.1_pt2 | contig 17021 bp, 15 predicted proteins | sample 235351 | NCBI WGS metagenome assembly JRYH01 (sample SAMN03074221, study PRJNA261480) | activated sludge metagenome | biome: Wastewater Treatment Plant; feature: Wastewater; material: Activated sludge; isolation source: activated biomass of a wastewater treatment plant treating wastewater... ... | reverse complement strand
TTTTCAACAGCCTGCTAAGGCGCGCCGTGCCGCCCGCCACCAACAGCGTTTGATTGAATTCCAATTCGATTCCGAGATAACCGGTTTGCGGATAGAGCTGCCGCAAGCCGCGCGTCAAACCGTCCGCGGTGCCGCGGTACGGCTGGTTGCAGCGCACTCGAAGCCCAGGCATGGCCGCCTCGAGATCCTGTTTCAGCCGCCGGCACGCGATTTTTTCGAGCGCCCGCCGGGGATCGTATAGCAAGCCGAGATCGACTCGCCTGACCCGGCCGTCGAGCACCGGCGTAAAACTGTGGACTGCAAGGTGCAAGACCGGCCCGCCTTGTTTCAATCCGGCGGCAACCGCCTGTTCGACGGCCTGCCGGTAAGGCCAGTAATAATCCTGCTCGATCGCGACCCGCACCGCGGCGGGCAGTGGCCGCGTATACCGGGAAAAGCGGCGCGGGTTGTGCGGCGAGCGGTTGAGATCGATTAAAAGACGGCTATAGCGGCCGGCGATCAGCGGGGCCTGTAATGCCGCCGCCAATCGCCGGGCCACGGCCCGCGCCCCGGGGTCGAAGCCCAGGTGCGAGTGAAGATCTGCTTTCGCCCCGGCAAACCACTGGGCGCAGCCTTTGGGCAATGCCGCGCTTGCGTGCTCGCAACTGATCACTACGCAGGTCAAGGTCAAAACATCCGATCGGCGGCGAGACAGTCGGCCAGCGCCGCGTAAACGCGGTGCAAAGTCTCATGGTCGGGGTGGTCGCCGGCGGCGGCGATCAACCGTGTCGCCAGCGTGCCGCAACGCAAAATGCGTTCGAGCGTCTTCTCCGCGAAGGCCGGCAGCAACCCCTCGCCGACGAGGCGGTCGAGCACCATCGCCCAGAGGTTTCCGGCCGTCGCCGGCGGCCGCGGCAAGTCCAGCAGGCGCCGCCAAGGCGCGGCGGCAAGCGGCGTCGTTTCGGCGCCGCGCAACACCTGCCTGAACAACGTCACCAGCATTGTTTGTGCGACCGATTGTTGTTGCGCCAGCGTGCACCAGCGCTCCTCGACCAGCGCCCGGGCCAGCGCCGTGACCGCGGCGAGGATGGCGAAATCGGCGGTGGCGCATTCCTGACTGTCGAGCGTGCGCACCTCGATCGACTGCCGGGAAAACCGGGGCAGCGCGCCGCGGCTGTTCAACCACTCCTCGGCCAGCACGCCGGCCGGATCCAACGGCGCCAGTGCCGCGTACATCGGTTCGAGGATCCGCCGCCGGTACGCCGCGATCGAATCGATCGGTTCGGGCACCACATCGCCGGCGACCATCGGCACCCGGTCGGCATTGTGGCGGTAGACTTCCATCCGGTAACTGCGGTAACCGGTGGCCCGCCCGCCGGCGTAAGGCGAACTTGCCGCCAGCGCGTTGAGCAACGGCAGCAGCAGCCTGAGCGCGGCGTGCAACCGGCCGAATTCCCGATCGCCGTTGAACGGCAGATTCAACTGCACGCTTTGCAGGTTGGCCCAGCCGTGGCCGCGGCACGAAAAAATGCGATCGTAGGCGGCATAGACTTCACCAAAGCCGCCCGGCCACAGCACCATTTCCCGCACGGGATCCATCCACGGGTGCATCGAGGAGGGCATCAGGAACGCGCCGTCCGCCGCCAGGCGGCGATTGATCTCGCCGATCTCGGCAATAAATGTCGGCAGTAAAGCCCCGAGATCGGCGACCGGCGGTTCGCATTTGAGTTCGACCAGATGCGCCGCCAATTCGTTGCACCAGGTGACCGCGCCGCGCGGCACTTCATCCACGACGCCGGAGGCATCGCGGAGCAGGCGGTCGGCCCACGGCCGGACGTCGAGCGTCACGCGGTCGACGATCATGTATTCGATCTCGACGCCGTGCACCGCGAACAGCGGCCACGGGCCGGGCCGGGCCGGATCAGCGGCGATCAAGCCCGGGCCTGCTTGCGGGCTTCGACCCGGCGCATCAACTCGCGCATGATCGTTAGATACAACTCGTCGCCGAGCACCCGGTCTTCGACCCCCTTGTCGATATTCGGGTTGTCATTGACTTCGATCACCTGACAGCGGCCGCCGAACTGCTTCAGATCGACGCCATAAAGCCCGTCGCCGACGGCGCGCGCCGCACGTACCGCGATGTTGAGCACGTGATCCGGCACCGCGTCCAGCGGCAGGGTCTCGAAGCCGCCGGTCTGCATCTTCCCCGTGGCGTCGCGGTTGATGATCTGCCAGTGGCCGCGGGCCATGAAATATCGGCAGGCATAAAGCGCCTGCCCGTTCAATACGCCGATGCGCCAATCGTATTCCGTCGGCGTATACGCCTGGGCGAGAACCAGATCGGAATGGCTGAAAAACCGCGCCAGCCCGGCTTTCAACTCCGTCGCGTCGGCAACCTTGATCACGGCCTGCGAAAACGCGCCGTCGGGCTGTTTGAGAACGCACGGAAAACCCAAAAGCTGCTCGACGTCGGTTTTCTGCCCCTTGACCAGGATGCAGGTCCGCGGCGTCGGAAGTCGCCGGCGTTTCAGCAACTCGGCCAGGAAGACCTTGTTGGTGCAGCGCAATATGGAATCGGGATCGTCGATCACCACGGCGCCTTCGAGCGCGGCGCGGCGGGCGAAGCGGTAGGTGTGGTGGTTGACCAGCGTCGTTTCGCGGATGAACAGGGCGTCGAATTCGCCGAGTCGGCCGAAATCCTCGGCGCCGATCCGCTCGACCGCGAAACCGACACGCTCGGCGGCGCGGGCGAAACGCTTGAGCGCGCCCTCGTCGGACGGCGGCGCTTTTTCCTCGGCGTTGACCAGCAAAGCGAGGTCGTAGCGCCCCGGGTGGGCCCGCGTCAGCCGCCGGCCGGCGAAATGGCGCGCCGCGGCCTCGAACAGGAAAGGCCGGTGCGCCGGCGCAACGTCGGCCAGCGACGCCGGGCGCAGGCTGACCAATTCCCACTCCTCGCGCCGGCGGAAGCGGGCGCGCAGCAGCGGCGCGGGGAACAGGTTGAACAAGGCGCGCGCCAGCCGCCGGTAGCGCTGTGCCATGTTCTGCCCAAAATAGATGCTTAACGTGAATTCGTCGGATTGCAGGTCGCGCAGCGATTTGCGGATCAGCTCCTCTTCGCCGCCGGCCAAAAGGCGCAGTGAGCTGCGGGATTTCAGATCCTGCATGGTCATCACCCCAGGCAGCGGCCGGTGGTTGCGCGCCTCGGCTTGCAGCGAGACGTAATAACCGACGCTCTGGTAGCGGTACGAACGGCAAAGATTGATGACCCGCGCCTCGTGGTAGGCTTCCGGCCGGGTCAGGTAATCGGCGGCGGTGACGACCCGCGCCCCGGGCCAGACGTCTTCCCAATCCTCGGGTTTTTCGACAACGATCAGCCAGCGCTTCACGCAGTACCTGGGGCGGCAGGGGAATGGAGATCAGAAACGGCGAAAACCGCGCTGGCCGTTATGAATCATCGCGCTCGGCCTCGTGGTGCAGCAGATCGGAGCGCAAAATGCCGATTCGCCGGCGCTCGACGCTGAGCAGTCCTTCATCGCGAAACGCAGTAAATAACCGGCTTACTGTCTCGACCGCCAGGCCGAGGTAATTGGCCAAATCGTAGCGCGACAGGCTCAGCGTGAACTCGTCGGCGCGCAGGTTACGGCTTTCCAGGCGTTTGGCGTAACTGACCAGAAAACTCGCCAATCGCGCCCGCGCCACCTTACGCGTGATCAGTACCAGGTGCTGTTGTTCCTGGTTGAGTTCGCGGCTCACCATATTGAGGAGTTGGCGGTGCAGCCCCGGCACCTGTGCGGCGACCCGCTCCATCTCCTGATAGGGGATTTCGCAGACACTGCTCGTTTCGAGCGCCTGTGCCGCGCACTGGTGGCGGCCGGGGCCGAGCGCGTCGAGACCGAGCAATTCGCCGGTCAGGTGAAAGCCGATGATCTGTTCGCCGCCTTCGGGCAAGGACATGACCGACTTGAACGAGCCGAAGCGCACGACGTAAAGCGCGCTGTACGGTTGGCCGGGGAGAAACAGAAACTGGCCGCGGTCGTAGCGGCGGTGTTCGGCGATCAACTGGTCGAGGGTTTCGAGGTCGCGGTGGTCGATGCCCGCCGGCAAACAGAGCTCATGCAGCGTGCAATGCGTGCAACTGCGCCTGAGCTTCTGTAAATCGATGATGGTGGCGGATTGAGTCATGGTGAGCCCTTCTCTCCCACACCTCCACCCCCCACAAGGGTGATGGGGGGTCGGCCGGCGGCTTTTATTGTACACATAGGCGAGGCCGGAATCCGGCAATCAGCCCACCGCCGGCAATGCCGGGTACAGCCAATTGACCATCAGTAACAAGACGGCCATATACAACACGCTGAGCCCGGCGCCACTGCGCATGAAGTCGGCCACCCGGTAGTTGCCCGGCCCGGTGATCAACGCGTTGACCGGATGGCTGGACAACACGAAGCCGTTCGATACGCCGATGCTGGCGAGCAGCGCGTAGGCCGCCGGATTGGCGCCGCTGGCGAGCGCCATATTGATCGCCAACGGGACGAGCAGCACCGCCGCCCCGACATTGGACAAGAGCAGCGTGAACACGGTGGCCAGAACGACCACGACGGCCTGCATGACCAGATCCGGGGCCCCGGCGAACAAGCCGACCAGGCCATGCGCCACCCAGGCCGCGGCACCCGTCGTTTCCATCGCTCCACCGAGCGGGATCAGGCCGGCCATCAGAAACACGGTTTTCCAACTCACCGCCTGGTAGGCTTCGTCGATACTCAATACGCCGCTCAGGATCATCGCCAGCGCGCCGGCCAAAAGCGCGACCGCCAGGCGCAGGTCGCTGCCCAGCACCAGACCCAGCGTCAGCAGGAAAATCGCCAGCGCATACCAGACTTTCTGCGGCCGGGCTTCTTCCTTGGGCAGGTCGGTGGCGACGACGAAATCGTGCTCGCGATCGAGGACGACCAGATCCTTCCAGCTCGAATGGCTGACCAGACAATCGCCGGCTTGCAGTGTTTGTTCGCGGATCGGCCCGCTTTTGACTTCGCCGCGGCGGTTGATGGCCAGGACGCTGATGCCGTAACGAGACCGCAGTCGAGCTTCGGCGACGGTCTGGCCGACCAGCCGCGAGCCCGGCGGAATCACCACTTCCGAAACCCCGGCGAGGGCCGGATTGAACAGGTGGCCGAAGGTTCTGAGCCGCGGTTGCAGGCGCAGGCGGTTATCGATCGCAAAGCGCGTCACTTTTTCCCGCGAACCCATGACGCCGAGGATCGTGCCGACCCAGATCATCTCGTCGGCCGGCGGCGCCAACCGCGGTACGCCGGTGTTGCGGATGGCCAGAATATACGGCGCCCCGGCTCGCCGCTCGGCTTCCTCGAGACGCATGCCGACCAGCGGGCTGTCGACCGTGACGATCAGTTCGAACAATTCGCCGGCGATCCCGTAAATCTCGGCGAAATAGTGCTGGGTGCGGGTTTGCGCCGCCCCGCTGGGCGCCGCTTCGCGCGGCAACAGCCAGCGTCCGAAGAGCAGAAAATACACGATCCCGGCGGCGAGCAGCGCCAGGCCGATCGGGGTCACGTCGAACAGCGTAAACGGCTCAAGCACCGCGGCGCCCGGCGGCAGGGAGCGGTTCGATTGGGCGATCTGGTCGTTGAGCAGAATCAGCGGTGACGAGCCGACCAGCGTCATCGTCCCACCGAGGATCGCGCAAAAGCCCATCGGCATCAACAGGCGGGAGGCCATAAGCCCGGTGCGCGCCGCGATCCGCGTCACGACCGGCACGAATAGCGCCGTAGCGCCGACGTTCTGCATGAACGCCGAAACCACACCGGCGGCAGCGGCGACCATCGATTGCAGACGCCATTCCGACCGCCGTCCGAGACGGATCGTCCAGGCCGCAACCTCAGTCATGACCCCGGTGCGATCGAGGCCGGTGCCGAGAATCATCACCGCGATCACAGCGATCACGGCATTCGACGCGAAGCCGGAAAAAAGCTGCTCGCCCGGCAAAAGCCCGGTCAGGCCGAGCAGGACAAGCACGGCCAGCGCCGTCACGTCGACGCGGATCCATTCGGTAATGAACAGCACCGCGGCCAGCGTCACGATGGCCAGCACCAGCAGCATGTCGCCGCTCAGTTGCAGACTGCCTTCCATTCAACCCCGGCGATTCATACGCGCCGCCAAATCAGATCGAAAACCGGGTGGCCGAGGTCACGGCCGCGGCGCTCGAAACGGCTCGTCGGCCGCCACGTCGGGCGCCGCACATGCGGTGTATCACCCGCCGCCGGTTGCAGGTGCGGCACCGCCGCCACCGCTGCCTCGGCGCTTTGGGCATAATCTTCACAATCGGTCGCGAAATGTAGCAGGCCGCCGGGCTGCAAGCGGTCGGCGACCAGGGCGGCGAACGCCGGTTGCACCAGGCGGCGTTTGTGGTGCCGTTTCTTCGGCCACGGATCGGGGAAATAGATCCGGACGCCGGCGAGGGTTCCGGGGGCGATCCTGTGCTGCAGCAAATCGACCGCATCACCTTCGTAGACCCGGACGTTGGCGATCCCCTCGCGGTCCAGCAGGCGATATAAATGGCCGATGCCGGGACGGTGAACTTCGGCCCCGATAAAGCCGGTTTCCGGCGCCTCGAGCGCCATGCGAGCCAACGTCTCACCGTTGCCGAAACCGATTTCGAGAAGCAGCGGTCGCGGTGCGCCGAACAGGGCTTCGGCGCTCAGCGCCTCCGGCACCTCCGGCAGGCGATACCCTTCGGCCAAGGTCTCGAGGGCCCGCGCCTGGGCCGGGGTCAGCCGGCCCTCGCGCCGGACGTAGGACCGCACCCGGCGCGCTTGGGGTGGCGCTGTCACACCAAAAGTCCGCCGGCCGGCGACGAAGCGCTGGCATAGCGCCGGCGCGGCATCCGGCCGGCGCGCCAGGCGGCGCGGCCGGCCTCGACGGCGCGGCGCATCGCATGGGCCATCAATACCGGATCGCGCGCTTCGGCGATTGCCGTGTTCATCAACACGCCATCGCAGCCGAGTTCCATTGCGATCGCCGCGTCCGACGCGGTTCCGACTCCGGCATCGACCAGGATCGGCACCGTCGCTTCCTCGACGATGGTCATGATGTTGTAGCGGTTCTGGATGCCGAGGCCGGAGCCGATCGGCGCCGCCAGCGGCATCACCGCGACACAGCCGAGTTCGGCGAAGCGGCGGGCCATGACCGGGTCGTCGCTGGTATAGACCATCACCTCGAACCCTTCGCCGACCAGCGTTTCGGCGGCCTGCAAGGTCTCCGGCAGGTCCGGAAACAAGGTTTTGGCGTCGCCGAGCACCTCGAGCTTGACCAGTGGCTGCCCGTCGAGCAATTCGCGCGCCAGCCGGCAGGTGCGCACCGCGTCGGCGGCTGTGTAGCAGCCGGCGGTGTTGGGCAGAATCGTGAACTCACCCGGCGGCAAGCACTCGAGCAGGTTCGGTTCGCCGGGATTCTGGCCGATGTTGCTGCGCCGAATCGCCACCGTGACGATCTCGGCGCCGGCGGCCAGTGTCGCGGCCCGGGTCTCGGCCAGGTCGCGGTACTTGCCGGTGCCGGTCAACAACCGCGAATGGTAGCGCCGTCCAGCGATCAGCAACGGGTCTTCGCCCTGTGCCGTGACGGCTTCGCCGGCGGCCGGCGGCGGTGCAGAGAAGGGGGTGGTCATCTGTGAATTACCGGGATCAAGCGATGCTTACCCGCCGCCGATGGCGTGGACGATTTCGATCCGATCACCGGGTGCGATCACCAGTGTCTCGTGAGTGCTGCGCGGCACGATTTCGCCGTTGATTTCCACCGCCGTACGCTGGCCGGTGAGCGCCAGGTGTTCGAGCAGGGCGCGCACGGTCGAGCCGCTCGGCAACTCCTGCCGGCGACCGTTAAGTGTGATCGTCACGGACATCAGTCGGCTGGCCGCTCGTAAAGCGCGGCGAGGATCGCCATGCGCATCCGAACCCCGTTGGCGACCTGTTCGAGGATCAGCGACTGCCCGCTATCGGCGACTTCGGACGCGATTTCGATACCCCGGTTGATCGGCCCGGGGTGCAGCACGAAGCACTGCTCTCCGGCCCGCGCCAGGCGTTCGGCGGTCAGCCCCCAGGCGGCGTGGTACGCCTCCGCGGCCGGCAGTTTGACGCCGCTCATCCGTTCTTTCTGCAGGCGGAGCATCATCACCGCGTCGGCCCCTTCGAGGGCCGCGTCGAACTCGCTAAACACCCGCACCGGACCGGCGGGCAGCGGCTCGGGCAGCAATTCAGGCGGCGCGGCGAGGCGGATTTCACGCGCCCCGAGCAACGTGAACAGCACCACGTTCGAACGGGCGACACGCGAATGGCGGATGTCGCCGGCGATGGTCAAGACCAGCCCGTCGAGCGAACCGCGGCGGCGCAACAACGTCCAGGCATCGATCAGCGCCTGGCTGGGATGGGCATGCGCGCCGTCGCCGGCATTGACCAGGTGCAATCCGGACGGCGCCTTGGCGGCCAGTTGCGCGATGGAACCGACGAGCGGATGGCGGATGACCAGAAAGTCGAGGCCCATCGCCGCCAGGGTCAGCATGGTGTCGGGCAGCGCTTCGCCTTTGGTCGCCGACGACGCCGAAGCATTGATATTGACCACTTCGGCGCCCAGCCGGCAGGCGGCGAGTTCGAACGAGACCCGGGTCCGGGTGCTCGACTCGTAAAACAGGTTGGCGAGCGTCGCGCCGTCGAGCAGTCCGCTGTGCGGCGGTGCCGCGGCGGCGGCGAACAAACGTTCGACCTGGGACCGCGACAGCGAAGCGATATCGAAAAGATGAGTGGGGAATGCGCCCGTCATGGGTTCTCCCTGAAAACGACCCGGCACCTGGCCTCATGCTGCCACGAGTCGAGCATCGCCGCCGCGGCCGCCGCATCGCGCCGCCGAGCGGCGGAGCGGGTCAATAACCCGGCGCGGCGCGCAGCGGCGAGCGTGCCGGCGGCCTCGCGCGTCGTCAGTCTTTCGTCATGCAGTTCGACCGCCAGGGGATAACGCGCCTTCAGCGCCGTGGCGAAACGGCGCGCGGCGCGCGCCATGGGCGTTTCGCCGCCGGTGGCGGCGAGCGGCAGGCCGACCACCAGACGCCTCGGACGCCAGGCGGCAACCAAGGTGTCGAGTTCACGCCACAAGAGATCGCTGTCGGCCACCGGCACGACGGCCAGCGGGCGAGCCACACCGAGCTGCTCGTGGAGCAGGGCGACGCCGACCTTCTTGGTGCCGTAATCCAGCCCGAGGACGGCCGTGCCGGCGGTTTCAGGCATGGCCGGCCTGTGTACTCAGGTTGTCGGGGTGGATGCCGAGATGGCTGACCGCGCGCTGCCAGCGCTGGTCGAGCGGCAGGTCGAACAACACATCCGGGCTCGGCGTTGTGTGCAACCAGGCATTGTCGAGCATCTCGTCCTCGAGCTGGCCCGGCGCCCAACCGGCATAACCGAGGGCGAGCAGGAAACGCCGCGGCCCGCGACCGGCGGCGATGGCTTCGAGAATATCGCGCGACGTGGTCAATTGCAGGTGCTCACCGAGCGTGACGCTGCTCTCCCATTCACCCTCGGTTTCGTGCAGCACGAAGCCGCGTTCGCGATGGACCGGGCCGCCCTCGAGGACCGGTATGCTCGACAACGTCTCGTCGTGGCACTGGATGCCGAGTTGGGCGAGCACGTCGAGCAGCGTGAAATTCGACGGCCGGTTGACGATGATCCCCAGGGCCCCGTCGGCGTTGTGCTGGCAGATCAACGTGACGCCGCGCGAGAAATTCGGATCGGCCAGGCCGGGCATCGCAATCAGCAATTGCCGGTCAACGAATCCCCCGGGCGAGGCAGCGGTGGATTTGGACGATTTGGGTGGGTTCATGTGACTTGCCATCTGGGTGCAAACAACGGCGTGCTCGCTGATTGAACCGGTGAATGTTTCATCCGGTTTGCAGTCCCGTGACCGAAAATTCCCAGGTCCGGGTAATATTCAAGACATCGGTTTCGGCCGCGATATCCTCGGAAAACGGCGCAAACGGCGCCGCGAGACGGACGATGCCGACCGCTGCCTGGTCGAGCAACGGCCAGCCGGACGAGCGCATCACGGCGACCGACTCGACACTGCCGTCGCGGCGGACCGTCACCGACAGCACCAACGAGCCGTTCAACTTGCGGCGGCGGGCCTCTTCCGGGTAGTTCATGTTGCCGATCCGCTCGACCTTGCTGACCCAAGCCTGCATGTAGGCGGCGTACCGCCAGTCGCGGGTATTGGCGTTGATGAACTTGCGGCGCTCGCCGCTGATCCGGGTGACCCCCCGATGGCTGGCCAGCGGCTGCTGGCGGGCGGCGCGCAGGGATTCGCGAATCAGCTCGCGGGCCGCCGGCAACGGCTCATCGACCGGTGCCTCCGGCGTGCCGAAAGCGACCTGCGTGTCCACCGCCGAAAGCGCCGTCACCCGATCCGCCGGACGCACCTGGCGCGGCGCGCCGGGTTCGCGCTCGAGCGGATCTTGGTGGTCCTCGGACCCGGCTTCCAGCGGCGGTTGCCGGCTGCCGGCCAATTCCGTGACCGGGGCGTTGCCGCCGCCTGTCGCATTGGTTTGCGCCAGATAATCGGCGTGCTCGGGGGCCGGGCCCGGGCGCTCAGCGACCAGCACAACATCGAGGCGGGAGGCCGGCGGCGTGGCGCGCCTCTCCGGCGGCACAAAGCGCAACTCGACGATGACGAAGGCGTGCACGGCAAGGGCGAAGGCCAACGCCAGATAAAAAGTGTCGGTGCCCCACCGCGCGGGCCGGTCCAGGGGCAACAAGAAGGGTTGCGAAACGTGTTTCATGCCGAACAGCGCGCCTCCAGCACATCGAACAGTTGCGCCGCGATCCGGATATCGTACAACCGATCCAGTTCGCGGATGCAGGTCGGACTCGTGATATTGACTTCGGTCAGATAATCGCCGATCACGTCCAGGCCGGCGAACAGCACGCCGCGGCGGTTCAGTTCCGGCCCGACTTGCGAGACGATCCAGCGGTCGCGGTCGGTCAGATCGATTCCCTGCCCGCTGCCGCCGCGGGCCAGATTGCCGCGAAAATCGTCGGCCGGCGGAACGCGCAGCAGGGCATGCGGCACGGCCTCGCCGGCGATCAGCAAAATCCGCTTGTCGCCGGCTCGGGCCTCCGGAATGTAGCGCTGCGCCATCACCGCATGCCGGCCCTCGGCGGTCATCGTTTCGATGATGACATTGAGGTTCGGGTCGCCGGCGGCGGCCTGAAATACACCACTGCCGCCCATGCCGTGCAGCGGTTTGAGCACCGCGTGCTCTTCCCGGCCGACGAATTCGCGGAGCAACGCCGGGTCGGCGGCGACCAGGGACGGCGCCATACAGGCCGGAAACCAGGTGGCCGCCAGTTTTTCGTTGGCGTCGCGCAACGCCCCGGGGTCGTTGACCACCCGCACGCCGTCGCGGGCGGCGTGGTCGAGCAGCCAGGTGGCGGTCAAATAATCGCCGTCGACCGGGGGATCCTTGCGCATCAAAATCAGGTCGAAGGCGTTGAGCGGCTTGATTTCCGGGGCCCCGGCCCGCAGCCAGTCGGGGCGGTCGGCGACCTCGGCCGGGCGGGCCGCCGCGGCCGCCTGTCCCCGGTCGAGCAGCAAAGCGGCGATGTCGGCGACCCACAGGGCATGCCCGCGGGCCTGCGCCTCTAGCATCATGGCCACGGTCGAATCCTTGTGCGCTTTGATCCGCGCTGGCTCGTCCATCACCACCAAAATCGCCAGCCCGGTCATTTTTGTCTCCGTCGGGGAAGGTGATATTGTAACGGCAAAGCCAAGACAGACATTAAGTATTTCGCACAAACTACTGGCATATATGGCTTTTTTAGTGTTAGGATTGGCCGGCACAAGCCTGGGTAGACCGGGCGACGCGCTGCTCGGCTCAGCCGCGGGGGCGCACGGCGTAACGGGATGAGCCCTGGGTTGAGTAAAGAAGTTGGCCGAGCCGATGACCAAAGGAAACGCGACGGACCTTGCCGGACTCAAGGTGCTGGTGATCGACGACAGCAACACGATCCGGCGGTCGGCGGAAACGATGCTGCAAAAGGAGGGTTGCGAAGTGGTGACGGCCGAGGACGGCTTCGTCGCGCTTGGCAAGATCGCCCAATTTTGCCCAGATGTGATATTTGTGGATATCATGATGCCGCGCCTCGATGGTTACCAGACCTGCGCGATCATCAAAAATAACAAGCAATTCGAGGCGACACCGGTCATCATGTTGACCAGCAAGGACGGGCTGTTCGATCGGGCGCGGGGGCGCATCGTCGGGTCCGACCAGTACCTGACCAAGCCTTTCACGCGCGAGGAATTGACCAGCAGCCTCCGGCAATTCGCCGCCCGTCGGCGGAGTTAGGATTGGCGAAATAATGAGTGGACAATGCGCACCAGGCGAGGAATGACAAGTCAACCGGAGGCGGGCAATGCTGACCGCCGCCGGTAACGCACTGTTTGACCGCTTTGCCGAGTACGAACGCCGCAGCCTCGCCCACGAGGCCAAGGCCGAGGGCGGCGAACGCGGCAAGACGTTCGACGGCGTGGTCTTCCGGCTGGCCGATTACCACCTGACGCTCGGCATCGACGAGGTCACCGAAATTCTCGGGGTGCCTCAGGCGACGCCGGTGCCGGGCGCCAAGCCCTGGCTGCTCGGTGTCGCCAACCTGCGCGGCAACCTCGCCCCGCTGGTCGACCTGGCCTGGTTTTTGTTCAACCAGCGCACGCCGCTGACCAGCCATACCCGGGTGCTCGTTTTGTCGCTGCAAAACCGCCCGATCGCGGTTTTGATCGACGAGGTCGTCGGGCAACGCCATTTCGCGGACAACGACGCCGCGCCGCCCGAGACTTTTTCCGGGACGCCGCTCGCTCCGTACATGGAACGTGAGTTTCAGCAAGGCAATATTACATGGGGGCAGCTGAGGATCAGCGCCCTTGTCAATCAACCCGAATTTATGAACGGCGCGGCGGATTGAAGCCGGCACGACGCGCTGCATAGAATCGATAACGAGCCACAGGAGCCGAAACCATGAGTGCGGTCAAACCCATCGAAACTCCCCGCCGCGGCACCCCTTTGCAATGGGCGTTCATCGCCGGGCTGGTCGTCCTCGTCGGGCTCGCGGTCTTCAATTTCTTTCAGTTGAACGAAGCCGCCCGGCACCAGCAGCAATACCTGCAACGGACCACCCGAATGCAGGTCGTCAACCAGCAGATGGCCAAAGCGGCCGGTGAAGCGGCGATCGGCAACTTCGAGGCCTTCGATGAACTGGCCACCACCCGCGACCAGATCGCCGCCGACCTCGTCGCCTTGCGCCAGGGCGACGGCACGAGCGGCCTGCCGCGCTCGCCCGCCGCAGTCGGTAATCTACTGGCCACGGCCGAGGAAACGTGGAGCAACCTGCATGCCAACGCCAGCCGCATCGTCGAACGCAGCGAACTGATCCTCGACTTGGCCGAAAGCGCCAACAACTTCACCAGCATTGTGCCGGTACTGTTGTCGCGCACCGACGAAACGGTGCGCCTCCTGACCGAAGGCGGCGCCCCCGGCGTGCAGATTTTCACCGCCGGCCGGCAACTGGTGCTCGCCGACCGAATGCTGCGCCGCGTCGGCGAGATCCTGCAAGGCGGCGCCGCGGCGATCACCGCCGCCGACAACTTCGGCCGCGACGCCAACCTGTTCGAGCGCGTCTTGAACGGCCTGATCAACGGCGATGCCGAACTCAATATCGCCCAGGTCCGCAACCCGCGCGCCCTGGCCCTGCTCGGCGAGGTCAGCCAAAGCTTCGAGCAGGCCAAAATCGAAATCGACAACATCCTGTCGGCCTCGACCGAACTGTTCGAAGTACGCCAGGCGGCCGACGAGATTTTCCTCGATAGCACCGATTTCGGCACCCAGGCCGCTGACCTGGCAGCCGGCTACGCCGCCCTCGACCAGGGCCGGCTGTGGCCTTCGGTTCAGGCCGGGGCGGCGCTGCTCGCCATCGCCGTACTGATGCTGCTGATGTTGTTTTTCCTTCTTTATCTCAGCCAGCGCCGCCAAGCGCGCGCCACCCAGGCGATCAACCAGCGCAACCAGGATGCCATCTTGCGCCTGCTCGACGAAATGAGTTCGCTCGCCGACGGCGACCTGACAGTCAACGCCACGGTGACCGAAGACATCACCGGCGCCATCGCCGACTCGGTGAACTTCGCGGTCGAGGCGCTGCGCGACCTGGTCACCGGCATCAACCGCACGGCGCAGCAGGTCGCGGCCCAGGCCCAGGAAGCGCGCGCCACCGCGACCCAACTGGCCGAAGCCAGCGAACACCAGGCGCGCGAGATCCGTAGCGCCAGCGAAACGATGGGGCAGATGACCCGCGACTTCGACACCATGGCCCGGCAATCGAGCGAATCGGCGGAAGTCGCGCAGCGTTCGGTCAAAATCGCCTCGGACGGCGCCGACAAGGTGCGGGAGACCATTTCCGGCATGGACGCGATCCGCGAACAGATCCAGGAGACCGCCAAACGCATCAAGCGCCTCGGCGAATCGTCGCAGGAAATCGGCGACATCGTCGAACTGATCAACGGCATCTCCGAGCAAACCAACATCCTGGCGCTCAACGCCGCGATCCAGGCGGCGTCCGCCGGCGGCGCCGGGCGCGGCTTCGCGGTGGTCGCCGACGAGGTGCAGCGCCTCGCCGAGCGCGCCACCAACGCCACCCGCCGGATCGAAACGCTGGTGCAGACGATTCAGGCCGATACCAACGAAGCGGTCTCGTCGATGGAACTGACCACCGCCGAAGTGGTGCGCGGTGCCCACACCGCCGAGGACGCCGGTACCGCCTTGGCTTCGATCGAGCAGGTGTCGAAGGATCTGGCCCACCTGATTCAGCAGATCTCGGGCCAGGCGCAGACGCATTCCGGGACCGCGACGCAGATCTCGAAGGTGATGAACACCATCCGCGAAATCTCGATGCAAACCCTGTCCGGAACGACGCAAACCGCCCAGACCGTCAGCAATCTGTCGGACATGGTCCGCCAGTTGCGCGATTCGGTGGCCGACTTCAAGCTGCCCGCCGAGTCCTGAGCGCGGGACGACGATTCCGGATGAACGACCCCCGATCAACGGTGGCGATGGCGAGGACGATCAGCCCAGACTCACCGGACACGGTTTCCGGCGGCGCCGGCTGACGAGGATGTGGGACTGAAATGACAGCCGAAGCTCGACAACAAGCCCCGACGCAACTGGCCTGGATTCGCGGCGCCCTCGACGCCCTGCTCGACAACGGCCGGCAGGCACTCGAAGACCACGCCGGAGCGCCGGCTCAAGGCAGCGAACAAGACAACGAAACCGGCGATCGCACCGGCCATCTGGCGCGCGCCGGCGAAGCGTTTCTGCAACTCGCCGCCACCTTGCGCATGCTGGAAATCGACAGCGCCGCCCAGGTGGTCGAGGAGATGCACGCTCTGACGCTGGATCTGGCGAGCGGCGCCCTCGACGACGAAAATCACCAGCGCCTGTCCATCCTGCTCGGCGCCGGCATCGTCGTCCATGATTATCTCGACCGCCTGCAAGCGGGGCAGGGCGATGTGCCGCTGGTGCTGCTGCCGGTGCTCAACGAACTGCGCGCAGCGCGCGGCAAGACGTTGATCACCGAAGGTGATCTGTTCAATCCATCGCTCGCCGGCACCATGCCGGAGCTGCCGCCGCACGATCCCGATGCCGTGCCGGACGGGGACATGAACCGTCTGCGTTCCAGTTTTCAAGGGGCGCTGCGCGACGCCCTGCGGGCCGGCGGCGAGGCGGCCGAACTGCCCGCCCTGCTCCATGCCTGCATCGCGCTGGCCGCCGCCGCCGACAATGATCGCGCCGGCCGCCTGTGGCGGATTGCCGCCCTGGTCGTCCACGGCCTGATCGCCGGCAAGATCGATCGCGGGGTCGCCGTGCAGCGGGTGCTCGTCCGGCTCGATATCCTGCTCAAGCGCGGCTTGGATCAGCCGGCCGCCGCCGGTGCGCCGGATGACCTCACCGAAGAAGACCGCCTGGCCCGCTCGTTGTTGTTCCACGTCGCCATCGCCCGGCCCGGCGATCCGGTACTCGACCGCACCACCGAACAGTTCGAGCTCGCCGCCTTGCTGCCCGACTCGCTGGCCCTGTCCGGTGCCATGGGCAGCGTGCGTGGCCGCAACCGCGCCTTGTTCGACAGTGTCGCCAAGGCCGTGCTCGACGAACTGGCGGCGGTCAAGGACGCCCTTGATCTGCAACAGCGGACCGCAAGCCTCGATCGCTCGGCGTTGGCGCCGCTCGCCGAAGTATTGACCCAGGCCGCCGGGACGTTGGAAATGATCGGCTTGAGCGAAGCGGCCCAGGAAGTCCACTCCGAAGTGGCGCGCCTGAACGACATCCAGCAGCAAGCCGGCGAAATCGACGAACCCCTGCTGCTTGACATCGCCACCAGCCTGCTCGACGTCGAAGAAAAGATCAAGCTCGCCGCGGCGACGATGGGCGGCGAACGGCCCGGGGGAATGGCGGCGCGCGGTGCGGCCCGACACCGTCACGAACTCGATCAGGTGGTCGCCTCCCTGCTCGGCCATACCCTGGAGAACCTCCATCTGGCGCAGCAACAACTGGAAAACCGCGTCGCCACCGGTCACGGCGAGAGCGCAGCGATCGTCCGCCTGCTGCGCGATGCCGACGGCGCGCTCACGATGCTCGACATGCAGACCGCCCACCGCGTGCTGGCCCCGGCCTGCCGATTTTTTACCACCGAATTGGGCGGCGACACACCGCCGGATGCCGAACGCCTGGCGCGCTTCGCCGACGCGCTGGCGGCGCTCGAAGTCCATCTGACCAGCCTGCGCGATCAGCAAGGCGAACGCCTTGACCTGCTGGAAAGAGCGATCGACGACCTCACCGCACTCGGCTATACCTGGAGCCCGGAAGACGAAGCGCCGCCCGCACCGGCTGCCGCTGACGAGGTGGCCGAAACCGAGTCCGAAACCGCAACGCCGGCCGAAACCGAAACCGAAACCGA
>JRYH01007427.1_pt1 | contig 17070 bp, 18 predicted proteins | sample 235351 | NCBI WGS metagenome assembly JRYH01 (sample SAMN03074221, study PRJNA261480) | activated sludge metagenome | biome: Wastewater Treatment Plant; feature: Wastewater; material: Activated sludge; isolation source: activated biomass of a wastewater treatment plant treating wastewater... ... | reverse complement strand
TGCGGCCGTTGCCCTCGTTCTCCACCAGCAGCAGGGTGCCGGTCTCGGCGACCGCGAAGTTCACCCCGGACACGCCGATGTCGGCCTCGAAGAATTTCTGCCGCAGCACCCGGCGCCCGGTCTGGATCAGCAGGTCGACGTCCTCGGTGTAGTCCTGCTCGAGGCGCTCGTGGAACAGGCTGCCGACCTGGCGCGCGTTGAGGTGGATCGCCGGCATGATGATGTGGGCGGGCTTCTCCTCGCGCAGCTGGACGATGAACTCGCCCATGTCCGACTCGAGGCATTCCACGCCGCGCTCGGCGAGGAAATGGTTCATCTCCATCTCCTCGCTGACCATCGACTTGCCCTTGATCACCTGCTTCGCCTGGTGGGCCTCGACGATCGACAGCATGATCGCGTTGGCCTCCTCCACCGTTTCCGCCCAGTGCACCTTGACCCCGTTGCGGGTCAGGTTCGCCTCGAGCAGCTCGAGCAGCTCGGGCAGCTTCGACAGCGAACGGGCGCGGATCAGGTTGCCGAGCGCGCGCAGGCGCTCGCGCTCGTCGGCGTCGCTGAAGGCGTTCGCGCGCTTGAGCATCAGCGAGTCCATCGCGCGGCGGAAGTTGCCGCGCAGCTGCGGGTCGGCCAGCGCCTCGCGCGCGCGGCCGCGGAAGTCCTTCAGCGGGGCGACCGAAACCTGGCTGGCCGCGCTCATGATCTTCCTCCGGTGCGCTTCCACAGGAAGCTGGCGATGTGCTGGCCCTGCAGCCGCTCGCCCTGCTTGGCGAAGGCGCCGTTGATGTTGAGCAGGCAGCCGCAGTCGGCGCTGACCACCTCGTCGGCGCCGGTGTCCTTCAGCGCCCGGGTCTTGTCCGCCACCATCGCGCCCGAGATGTCGGGCATGCGCACGCTGAAGGTGCCGCCGAAGCCGCAGCATTCGCTCTCGTGGTCGTGATCGACGCGCTCGACCTGGTCGAGCTGGCCGAGCAGCACGCGGCCGTGCTCGAGCGTGCCCATCTCGCGCCGCGCGCAGCACGAGGTGTGCAGCGCCATCTTCACCGGCGCGCCGCGGTCCTGCAGCTGGACCCGGCAGACCTCGAGCAGGAACTCGGCGAACTCGAAGATGCGCTCGGACAGCGCCTGCACCCGCGCCAGCGTCTGCGGCTCGTCGCGGAACAGGTCGAGGTAGTGGTGGCGCATCATGCCGGCGCACGAGCCGGAGGTCACCACCACCGGCCAGTCCTCTTTGAAGAGGCCGAGCTGGGCACGCGCGACCTCGCGCGCCTCGTCGGTGTAGCCCGAGGTGTAGGCCGGCTGGCCGCAGCAGCTCTGGGCCTGCGGGAAATGCACCCGGATCCCCTCGCGCTCGAGCAGGCGGATCGCGTCCAGTCCCGCCTCGGGAAAGAACAGGTCGATGACGCAGGTGCCGAACAGATAGACGTCGGTGGGCTTGGCCGGATAGCTGCGCGGCGCAGCGGGCGGCGGCGCCACCCGGGTCGCGTTCGGCGGGGCGGAGGAAAACTGGCTCATGCGCTTCGTCTCCTGTGGGGTTTCGATGATTGTGCAGCAGTCGCCGTCGCCCGGCGACTGTCGATTAGGCTGAGTCCGTTGCGCCGCGTCGGCTCAAGCCGCCACCAGCGGGTCGCCGATGCCGAGCAGGTAGATCGCGATGAAGATCAGGAGCCCGCACATCAGCACGTAATAGACCGTGGGCCAGAAGGTCTTGCGCAGGATCGCGCCCTCCCGGCCGAGCAGGCCCACCGTCGCCGAGGCCGCGACCACGTTGTGGATCGCCACCATGTTGCCGGCGGCCGCGCCGACCGCCTGCGCCGCGACCACCAGCGCGCCCGAGATGCCGAGCGAGGCGGCCACGCCGTACTGGAACTGGCTCAGCATCATGTTGCTGACCGTGTTCGAGCCGGCGATGAAGGCGCCCAGCGCACCCACCGAGGGCGCCAGCAGCGGATAGACCTCGCCCACGCTGTCGGCCACCCACTGCGCCATCGCGATCGGCATGCTCGGCAGCTCGGCGGCGTTGACGCCCGAGTTGATCAGGATGCGCACCATCGGCACGGTGAAGAGCAGCACGAAGCCGGCGCCGAGCAGCACCCGCGACGACTCGCCGACCGCCTTCGCCAGCGAGCGCGCGTGCATGCGGTGCAGGACGACGGTGATCAGCACCACCGCCACCAGGATCCCGCCCGGCAGGTAGAGCGGCATGAAGTCGGCCTTGATGCCCTTCTCGCCGAGGATGTCGGGGAAGACCACGACCACCGACTTCAGCGCCGCGCCGAGCTCGGGGAACACCCGGCTCAGCACCAGCAGCAGGCCCACCAGCACGTAGGGCAGCCAGGCGCGCACCGCGCCGATGCGGTGGTGGTGCGGCATCTGGTCGAGCTTCATCTCGACGCTGCCGAGCCACTCGGCGGGCCAGTCCTTCGCGTCGGCGAAGTCCCAGGTCGTCTTCGGCACCAGGAAGCCGAATCGCAGCGCGGTGGTCACGATCGCCAGGCCGACGAGGCCGCCGAGCAGCGAGGGAAACTCCGGCCCGAGGAAGACGCCGGTGAGCACGTAGGGGACGGTGAAGGCGACGCCGGCGAAGAGCGCGAAGGGCAGCACCTCGAAGGCGGCCCGCCAGCTGCGCTCGCGGCCGAAGAAGCGGGTCAGCAGCAATACCATGACGAAGGGCATGATGGTGCCGACCAGCGCATGCAGGATCGCGACGTTGCCGGTGATCAGCTGCAGGAAGGCGTCCCAGCTCGACCCCCGTTCGGCGAGCTGGGCGCCGAGGGCGGCGGTGTCGAGGCCGCTATTGACGCCGATGATGATCGGCGTGCCCACCGCGCCGAAGGACACCGGCGTGCTCTGGACCAGCATGCCGAGCAGCACCGCGGCCATCGCCGGGAAGCCGATCGCCACCAGCAGCGGCGCGGCGATCGCCGCCGGCGTGCCGAAGCCCGAGGCGCCCTCGATGAAGCAGCCGAACAGCCACGCGATGATGATCGCCTGGATGCGGCGGTCGGGGCTGAGGGTGGCGAAGCCGGCGCGGATCTCGGCGATTCCCCCCGAGTACTTGAGAGTGTTAAGCAGCAGGATCGCGCCGAAGATGATCCACAGCACGCCGATCGTGATCACCAGGCCCTGCAGGGTGGAGGCGAGCACGCGGGTGACGCTCATGTCCCACGCGAACAGGCCGATGCCGACGGTCAGCAGGTAGACCACGGGCATCGCCCGCTTGGCCGGCCAGCGCAGGCCGACCAGCAGCACCGCGGCGAGCAGGATGGGAGAGAAGGCAAGCAAGGCGAGCGTTCCGGCCTGCATGATCAGCCCGCCCTCAGGATCGTGTTTCGCGCGGCCGCCGCTCCGCGCCCTTCGTTCACATCGACTTGCATCGCTCACCCCCTACCGGTCTGGATATGTGTTTTTCGACTTTTGGTCTTACCACTTGCCCAAAAGCTGGGTTAAACTAACCGAGGCCCGGACAGGCGTCAATTGCCCGCATCAAGAAAACTCATTCGTCGATAACCGGCGCTCGGCGATCACCGCTTGCCAGCGGCGTGAGGTTTGGTTAGCTTCGGTCGCCCTGCTCGGCGCGCAGACCCGAAAAACAAGCGGAGTTCCCATGAGAGCGGCCCCCCTGCAGCAGCGCCGACTGTCGGACGAGATCGTCGAGCGACTGGAAACCCTGATCCTCGAGGGCGCGCTGAAGCCCGGCGAGCGCTTGCCCGCCGAGCGCACCCTCGCGGCCGAGTTCGGCGTTTCGCGGCCGTCGCTGCGCGAGGCCTTGCAGAAGCTCGCCGCGCGCGGCCTGCTCGTCAGCCGCCAGGGCGGCGGCACCTTCGTCAGCGCCGAGATCGGCGCGTCCTTCCGCGACCCCCTGCTCGCGCTGCTCGAGCGCGACCCCGAGGCGCAGCGCGACCTGCTCGAGTTCCGCCACACCCTGGAAGGGGCCTGCGCCTACTACGCCGCGCTGCGCGCGACCGAGCACGACCAGCAGCGCCTGAGCGCCGCCTATCAGGCCCTGATCGCCTGCTATGCCGGCGAAGGCCGGATCAACCGGGTGCGCGAGGGCGAGGCCGACGCCCACTTCCACCTCGCGATCGCCGAGGCCAGCCACAACGCGGTGCTGCTGCACACCATCCGCAGTCTGTTCGACATGCTCAAGCGCAGCGTGGTGACCAACATCGGCGGCATGTACCCGCAGGGCACCGAGGTGCGCGAGACGCTGATGCGCCAGCACACCGAGCTGTACGAAGCGATCCTCGAGCGACGCGCCGAGGCGGCGCGCGAGATCTCCAGCCGCCACCTGCTGTTCGTGCAGGAGGTGCTCGACCAGGCCCAGCACGAGGCCCGCCGCGAGGCGCGCGCGCGCCGGCGCCAGGCGATGGCCTGATCGCCCGCGGCGCACGCCCCTCCCGCCATCCGTACGCGAGCATCCGAAGCCACATGCAGCGCCCGCCCCCGCCCGGCCGCCCGCTCGAGGTGCTGCTCGTGTTCCTCCGCCTCGGCCTGAGCGCCTTCGGCGGCCCGATCGCCCATCTCGGCTATTTCCGCGAGGCCTTCGTGGTCAGGCGGCGCTGGCTGAGCGAGCGCAGCTACACCGATCTGGTCGCGCTGTGCCAATTCCTGCCCGGCCCGGCAAGCAGCCAGGTCGGCATCGCGATCGGCCTGTCGCGCGCCGGCGCCGCGGGCGCCCTCGCCGCCTGGTGCGGTTTCACCCTGCCCTCGGCGATCGCGCTGATCCTGTTCGCCCTCGGCCTGGCGCAGTGGGGCGAGGCGCTGCCGGCGGGGCTGCTGCAGGGCCTGAAGATCGCAGCGGTCGCGGTGGTGGCGCAGGCGGTGTGGGGCATGGGACGCAGCCAGTGCCCGGACGCGCCGCGCATCGCGATCGCGGCCGCGGCGGCGAGCGCGGTGCTGTGGTGGCCGGCCGCCTGGATGCAGATCCTCGTCATCGCGCTCGCCGCCGCAATCGCGCCGGCCCTGCGTTCGCCGCCGACCGCCGAGCGCCATCAGGCGCTTGCGGTGCCCCTCGGGCGCGCGACCGGCGCGGCCCTCCTCGGCCTGTTCTTCCTCCTGCTCGCGGGCCTGCCGCTGCTCGCCGGCGTGTGGCCAACGCGGTCGATGGCGCTGTTCGACAGCTTCTATCGCGCCGGCTCGCTGGTGTTCGGCGGCGGCCATGTGGTGCTTCCGCTGCTGCAGGCGGAGGTCGTGCCCAATGGCTGGGTCGATCAGGAGCGCTTCCTCGCCGGCTACGGCGCGGCGCAGGCGGTACCCGGACCGCTGTTTACCTTCGCCGCCTTCCTCGGCGCCTCGATGAACCAGGCGCCGACCGGCTGGAGCGGCGGCCTGCTCGCGCTGGTGGCGATCTTCCTGCCCTCCTTCCTGCTGGTGGCCGGCGCCCTGCCGTTCTGGGAGGCGCTGCGCGCCAACCGCCACTGCCGCGCCGCGCTCGCCGGGGTGAACGCGGCGGTGGTCGGGCTGCTCGCGGCGGCGCTAGTGCACCCGGTGGGCAGCAGCGCGATCCACGGCGTGGGCGATCTCGCGCTCGCGCTGCTGGCGCTGGCGGCGCTGATGCGCTGGCGAATCCCGCCCTGGCTGGTCGTACTCGGCTGCGCGGGAGGCGGCTGGCTGCTCGCCGCGGTCGGCTGAATGCGCCCTCCCCGGGATCGGGCTGAGCCGGCTCGCGTCGGATTCGGCGTCGGATTCGTCCTACGCCGATTGCCGGCATGCGCCGACGCCGCGACCACGCGAACGCCGATTGCCGCGCCCGCCGCCGCGGGCGGATGATGACGCCAGGTCGCGCCCCGAGGCACGTCCCGCCTCCCACCCGCCAGAGGAGTCCGTCATGCTCAAATGGGCCATCATCTTCGCCGTCATCGCCATCATCGCCGGCCTGCTCGGTTTTACCGGCATCTCCGCGGGCGCGGCAAAGATCGCCAAACTGCTGTTCGGCATCTTCCTGCTGCTGTTCCTCGTCTTCGTGGTCCTCGCGCTGCTCGGTATCGGCGCGGTCGCCTAGCGCAGCGGGCGGCGTGGCCCCCGGCCCGCCGCCCGTTCGCCGCGCTACTTCGCCAGCACCGCCGCCGCGCGCAAGGCCGCCAGCACCTTCTGGCCGGCGCGGCCATCGGCTTCGAGGCCGAGTTCGGCCTGCACCCGCTCGATCGCTGCGCGGGTGCGGCTGCCGATGACGCCATCGGCCTCGCCGATGTCGTGACCGCGGGCGATCAGCAGTTCCTGCAGCTCGCGCCGTTCGGCGCGCGACAGGCCCGGGTCGTCGGTCGGCCAGGGGGTGGCGAAGGGCGCGCCGCCGCGCAGCCGGTCCGACAGATGGGCGATCGCCAGCGCGTAGCTCTCCGCCGCGTTGTACGAATACAGCGCGTCGAAGTTGCCGGTGACGAGGAAGGCCGGCCCCTTGGCGCCGGCGGGCAACAGCAGGCCCGCCGGCGTGTCGCCGCCGGGCAGCGCGCCGCCGTCGATCCGCTTCACGCCGCGCGCGGCCCAGGCGGACATCGACTGCTTGTTGCGGCGGCCGGCGCCGGCGGTGTCGAGGCCGGCCGGCAGCGCCACCTCGAAGCCCCACGGGCGGCTGTCGCGCCAGCCCGCGCGCTTGAGAAAGTTGGCGGTCGAGGCGAGCGCATCGGGCACGCTGTCGACCAGGTCGCGCCGGCCGTCGCCGTCGAAGTCCACCGCCAGACGCATGAAGGTCGAGGGCATGAACTGGGTGTGGCCGAAGGCCCCCGCCCACGAGCCGTTCAGGCGCTCGGGCGCGACGTGCCCTTCCTGGATGATCTGCAGCGTGGTGAAGAACTCGCCCTGGAAGAAGGCCTGGCGCCGGCCGTAGCACGACAGGGTGGACAGCGAGGTCAGCAGCGGGCGCGTGCCGAAGTTGCGCCCGAAGTCGCTCTCCACCCCCCACACCGCGACCACGGTCGCCGGGTCGACGCCGTAGCGCCGCCTCGCCCCGCCGCCAGCGTCTCGGCCCACTGGGCGAGCATGGCGCGGCCGTCCGCGATCCGGTCGTTGTCGACGAGCGCGGCGAGGTAGTCCCAGATCGGGGTGACGAACTCGGGCTGGGCGTCGAGCAGGGGCAGGATCGACATGTCCGGCACCAGCGTCGCCGCATGGGCGTCGAAGGTCGCTGCGCTCACGCCCCTGGCCGCGGCCTGGGGGCGCAGGCGCTCGAGGCAGGCGCGAAAGTCGGCAGGCGCGACCTCCGTCCCGCCGGGCGAGACCGGGGCGGGCGCAGCGGGCCGGGCGGAATCCACGCGCTGCGCGGCGCAGCCGGAGGTGGCGAACAGGGCGAGCTGGGCGCAGGCCGCAGCCGCCAGCAGGCGGGCAGGCGTGGTCGATGTCTTCATGACGGCGATTGTAGCCCGCCGGGCAGCTGCGGCCGAGGCGGGCGTGCGTCGTCCTCCGCGCGCGGCAGATGCACCGCCAGCCACACCGTCGGCGAGGCGGTCCGCGCCACCCGGTGGCGGCTGCCGGCCGGCAGCACCACCCAGTCGCCCGCGCGCATCGTCAGACTGCGGCCGTCGGCGAACTCGAGGCTCGCCTCGCCCGCCACCACCGCCACCCACTCGTCGCCGTCCTGCGCGTACCAGAACCCGGGCGGGCTGCTCTGGCCGTGCGAGACGATGCGCTCGATCCTCGCCCCGCCCGCGGCGTGCAGGCACTCGAAGTGCTCGTCCGCGGCCGGCGGCGGCAGGCCGGCGAGGAGCTGCCCCACCGAAAACTTTTCCGACATCCCGCACTCCTATCGCTTCAAAATGACCCTGCCCTCGCCTTTCCTTTCACCACGGAGCGGAGCACGCCGATGATGGACCAAGCCCACCCGGCGCCGGAAGCCGCCCGCCTCGCACCCGAGGACCTGCGTGCCCTGGCCGACGCGCGCGAGTTGCTCGAACGCGGCAGCCTCGCGATCCTGCTCAGCAACTTCGTCGGCAGCCCGATCGAGAAGGGAATCGCGCGTCTGCCGGCGATGCTGCGCGACAAGCTCGGCACCCTCGCGCGCGTCGGCCTCGAGCGCGCGATGGACACCGCCGCAAGAACGCTCGACGAGGGGCCGCGCGCCGCCAGCCCGCGCCTGCACCAGGTGCTCGGCTCGGTCACCGGCGCCGGCGGCGGCGCCTTCGGGCTTGCCGGCCTGAGCGTCGAAGTTCCGCTATCGACCGTGCTGATCATGCGCTCCATCCTCGACATCGCGCGCGCCGAGGGCGAGGACATCCGCAAGCTCGAGACCCGGCTCGCCGCGCTCGAGGTATTCGCCCTCGGCGGCCACAGCAGCGCGGACGACGCCGCCGAATCGGCCTATTACGCGGTGCGCACCCTGCTCGCGCAGACGGTCAGCGAGGCGACCCGCCATCTCGCCCGGAAGGGGCTCACCCAGGAAGGCGCGCCGGCGATGGTGCGCCTGCTGGCGATGGTCGCCGCGCGCTACAAGGTGCAGCTCACCCAGAAGGCGGCCGGCATGCTGGTGCCGGGCATCGGCGCCGCCGCCGGGGCCACGATCAACCTGATGTTCATGAACCACTTCCAGGACGTGAGCCGCGGCCACTTCACCGTGCGCCGGCTCGAGCGCCACTACGGCCAGGAGGCGGTGCGGCGCGCCTACCTCGACGCGCGCTGAGCCCGCCGCCGGTAGAATGCCCGCTCCCAACCCGCACGCCCCGACCACCATGGCTCCGTACCGGCACGTCCTGTTCGACCTCGACGGCACCCTGATCGACTCCGCTCCCGCCATCCTCGCCAGCTATCGCGAGGCCTTCGCCAGCGCCGGCCGCACGCCGGCGATCCCGGTGGATGCCTCGATCGTCGGCCCGCCGCTGACCGAGACCCTGCAGATGCTCGCCGGCAGCAGCGATCCGATGCTGATCGACGAGCTGGCCGCGCACTTCAAGGCCAGCTACGACACCAGCGGCTACCGGCAGACCGCAGCCTACGAGGGCGTCGGCGAGATGCTCGCCCGCCTCGCCGCCAGCGGCCGCTCGCTCGCGATCGCCACCAACAAGCGCCTCCACCCCACCCGGCTGATCCTCGGCCACCTGGGCTGGACCGCGTACTTCGACGCGGTCTATGCGCTCGACATGTTCGAGCCGCGCCTGCCGGACAAGGCGGCGATGATCGCCCGCCTGCTGGCCGACCGCGGCATCCTCCGCACGACCGCGGTCTATGTCGGTGATCGCAGCGAGGACGGCGAATCGGCCGATGCCAACGACCTGCCCTTCATCGCCGCCACCTGGGGATACGGCAGCCTCAGCCCGGCCGAGATGGCGCCGCACTGGCGCGCAGTGGCCAGCCCCGCGGCGCTCGCCACGGCGATTCTCGACGACTGATCTCCCTGGCGGAATTTGCATGCTGCTTGTCCGCGCGGGCAATCGCGCCCGCGCGGTCTTGCGACTAGCATGGAGTCACCATTGACCGCTTCGAGGAAACAGCATGAAAGCCTTCCAAGACTATTATCCGGAGAACCTCGCCCATTGTTATGGCTGCGGCCGCAACAACGCGCATGGCCACCAGATCAAGACCTACTGGGACGGCGACGAGACGGTCACCCGCTTCCAGCCCAGGCCGGAGCACACCGCGATCCCGGGCTTCGTCTACGGCGGCCTGCTCGCTTCGCTGATTGACTGCCACGGCACCGGTACCGCCGCCGCGGCGATGTATCGTGCCGAGAACCGGCCGATGGACAGCGAGCCCGCGTTCCGCTTCGTGACCGGCTCGCTGCAGGTGAGCTATCTGAAGCCCACCCCGCTTGGTCCCGAACTCGAGATCCGCGGCCGGGTGAAGGAGATCAAGGGCCGCAAGGTCGTGGTCGAAGCCACCGTCTATGCCGACGGCGTCGCCACCGCGCAGGGCGAGATCGTCGCCCTGCAGATGCCCGACACCTTCGCCAGTCCGGCAGCGGCCTGAGGCCGGCGTCGGCGACGAGCCATCAGGCGGCGGAACCTCGCCGCCTGAGCAGCAGCCCGCACTCGAGGTGGTGGGTGTAGGGAAACTGGTCGAACACCGCCGCTGCCGCCACCGCGTGGCTGTCCCCGAGTGCAGCGACGTTGTCACGCAGGGTCTGCGGGTTGCACGAGATGTAGAGGATGTGGTCGAAGCCGCGCGCGAGCGCGAGCGTCGCCTCGTCGAGGCCGCTGCGCGGCGGATCCACGAACAGGGTCGAGAACCGATAGCTCGCCAGCTCGACCTCCTTCATCCGCCGGTAGGCGCGGCCGCCGGCGATCGCGTCGCTGATCTCGTCGCTCGACATCCGTACCATGGCCACGTTGTCCACCCCGTTGGCCTCGAGGTTGTAGTGCGCCGCGCGCACCGACGACTTGCTGACCTCGGTCGCCAGCACGCGGCCGAACAGCGGCGCGAGCGCGATCGTGAAGTTGCCGTTGCCGCAGTAGAGCTCGAGCAGATCGCCGCCGATCCCCGCCGCCTGGCGGCGCGCCCAGCCGAGCATCTGCCGGTTCACCCCGCCGTTGGGCTGGGTGAAGCTGCCCTCGATCTGCTGATAGCGAAGCCTGCGGCCGTCGAGCTCGAATTCCTCGAGCAGCCAGTCGCGCCCGAGCACGATCTTCTGCTTGCGGCTGCGGCCGATCAGCTGCAGCCCGAGCTCGGCCGCGAGCGCGCGCGCCGCCGCCTCCCACTGGGCGTCGAGCGGACGATGGTAGATCAGACTGACCATCAGCTCGCCGCTCAGGGTGGACAAAAACTCCACCTGGAACAGCCTCCGCCTGAGCGGCTCGCTCGCCTGCAGGCGCTCGCGCAGCGGCCCCATCACCCGGCAGATCGGCTCCGCTGCAGCCGGAAATTCGCTCAGCGCCACCGGCGTCCTGGGGTCGGCGCTGTCGAACATCGCGTAGTCGAGCCGGCCGTCCTGGTGCCAGATGCGGAATTCGGCGCGCAGCCGGTAGTGCAGCGGCGCCGAGGCGAACACCTCGGGCTCGGGCACGTCGAGGCCGGCGAAGTCGGCGCGGAAGCGGGCGAGCTTCTCGTCGAGCTGAGCGGAATAGTGAGCGGGATCGATGATCGGCAGGGACATGGAGAGGCTGGGCGGGATCGCCGGGAGTGCCGGCAGAGCGCGGACTATACCCCGCTCCGTCCGCCCGGCAAAACGCCCGCCGCGCCCCTGCGCGCAGCCTCAGGCATCATCCCGCCGGGCGCGCAGCGGCGGCGAGGATCGCTTTCAGCAGCTGCCAGCAGTGGCCGACCGAGGCGATCTCCACCGCCTCGCCCGGCGCGTGGGCGCCGCGGATCGTGGGGCCGAAGGAGACGATGTCGAGCGCGGGATATTTCGCCGCGATGAGGCCGCACTCGAGGCCGGCATGGATCACCTGCACCCGCGACTCACCGCCGAACTCGCGCGCATGCACTTCCCGACACAGCGCGAGCAGCGGCGAGGCTGGATCCGGCGCCCAGCCCGGGTACTCGCCGGCGAGTTCGACCCGCGAGCCCGACAGCGCGAACAGGCTGGCGATCTCCTCCGCGAGCGCCCGCGCGCCGCTGCCGACCAGCGAGCGCACCATGAAACTGCAGCGCCCGCCCTCGGGCCCGATCGCCGCCATGCCGAGGTTGTTCGAGGTCTCCACCACGCCGGGCACGGCAAGGCTCATGCGATGCACCCCGTGGGGCGCCGCGTGCAGCGAGGCGAGCCACGCCGACTGCTCGTCGGCGGCCAGCACCGGCCCGGCCGCGGTCGGCTCGAGACGCAGGCTCACCGCCTCGTCCACACCCTGCAGCTCGCGCCGCAGCAGCCCCTGCCAGTCGGCGAGCGCGGCCGCCACCGCCTCGGTGCGCGCCGGCACGCGCGCGACCCGCGCCCAAGCCTCGCGCGGCAGCGCGTTGCGCGCCGAGCCGCCTTCGAGCGCGCCCAGGCGCAGGCCGAAGCGCCGCTCGAGATCGCGCAGCACCCGCACCAGCAGCTTGATGGCGTTGCCTCGCTCCTCGTGGATGTCCACGCCCGAGTGTCCGCCGCGCAGCCCCTCCACCACGATCCGCGCTGCGGCCCAGCCGGCCGGCGCCGCCTCCGAAGCGCCCGCGCGGCCGACCTCGACGTCGAGGCCGCCTGCGCAGCCGATATAGAACTCGCCCCAGGCCTCGGTATCGAGGTTCAGCAGCAGGCTGCCCTGCAGCACACCCGGCTGCAGGCCATGGGCGCCGCCCATGCCCGCCTCCTCGTCCACCGTCAGCAGCGCTTCGAGCGGGCCGTGCTCGAGCCGATCGTCCTCGAGTGCGGCGAGGATCAGGGCGACGCCGATGCCGTTGTCGGCGCCGAGCGTGGTGTCTTCCGCCACCAGCCAGCCGTCGCGACGGCGCGGCCGGATGGGGTCGCGCGCGAAGTCGTGGGCGGAGGCCGCGTTCTTCTGGCACACCATGTCGAGATGGGCCTGCAGGATCACCCCCGGCGCCCCTGCCCTGCCCGGGCTCGCCGGCTTGCGCACCAGCAGGTTGCCGGCGGCGTCCACCGTCGCCGCCAGCCCGCGCTCCCGCACACGCCGCAGGATCAGGTCGCGCAGCGGCGCCTCGGCCTTGGACGCGCGCGGGATCGCGCACAGGGTGGCGAAATGGCGCCATACGGCGGCCGGCGCGAGCCCGGCGAAGGGATCCGCCACGTCGGCGACGGCAACTGAGTTTTCGAGGGCGGGGGCGGGAGCGCGCTGCGTCATGATCCGGGGGAGGCGACGGGATGTCGAATGGTACGGCAGCCGCGGCGTGTGACGGAAGCCGGAGGCCGGCCATGCACGATGCACGTACGATCGGACGATTTGTCTTGCGCGCGGCCGTCGGCGGGGTAGACTTCCGCGCGACCTTTCCGAACCCGACATCCAGCCCGCTTCCCCAATGCAACGTCCCCTGCGTGACTACTCCACGCCCGAGCTCGAACGCCTGCTCGCCGACATCCGGACCGCGATCGAACGCGCCGAAACTGCCGAAGCCCGGTCGACAGCGGGCGATGCCGCGCCCGCCGCCGCGGCGCAGGACGATGGAAGCGAAGCCGAAACGCCTGCCCCGCAGGCAGCCGATGCGGTGAAGGAAGAGCGCCGCGAAGCCCCGCTCCCGCCCGAGCCGGCCGCATCCGAGCCCGGCGCATCCGAGCCTCCCGCTCCCGAACCGCCCGCTTCAGAGCCGGCCGGTGAGCCCGCCGCGGCCGCCCCGCTCCCCATCCGCTACATGCACCCGTCCAACCGCAACCTCACCTGGACCGGCGAGGGCGAGCGGCCCGAATGGGTCGATGTATACCTTTCCCTCGGCGGCTCCTGGACCGCGCTCGAGAACACCGCCGAAAAGCTCCGCCGCCGTCCTGGCTGATCGCCCAAGCCGGCCGACTCAGCGCCGCACTGCTTCCAGGCGGCCGATGGCCTGGCGCAGCGTCGCATCCTGCTTCGCGAAGCAGAAGCGCACCAGGCGCTGCCCCGGCGGCGGGTTGCGGTAGAAGGCCGACACCGGGATGCTCGCCACCCCATGCTCGAGCGTGAGCCAGCGGGCGAAGGCGAGATCGTCGAGCTCGGGACGGATCGCGGAATAGTCGGCGAGCTGGAAATAGGTCCCCCGACTGGGCAGCAGCGCGAAGCCGGCGGCAGCCAGGCCGGGCGCGAGCAGGTCGCGCCGGCGCTGGAAGTCGTCCGCGAGCGCCTGCCAGCGCGCCGGCACCGCGAGGTGGACGGCGAGCGCGTGCTGGCCCGGCGTATTGACCGAGAACACCAGGAACTGGTGCAGCTTGCGAAACTCGGCGGAGAGCGCCGGCGGCGCCACGCAGTAGCCGATCTTCCAGCCGGTGGCATGAAAGGTCTTGCCGAAGGAGTACACCGCGAAGCTGCGCGCCCGCAACGCTTCGTGGGCGAGCACGCTGCCGTGGCGCAGGCCGTCGAACACCAGGTGCTCGTACACCTCGTCCGCGAGCACCAGCAGGTCGTGGCGCTCGACGATCGCCGCGACGGCGTCGAGGTCGGCCGCCGAGAGCACCGAGGTGGCGGGATTGTTCGGATTGTTGATGATCAGCAGCCGGGTGTGCCGGCTCACCGCCGCCTCCACCGCCGCCCAGTCCACCGCGAAGTCGGGCGCCGCGAGCGCGACATGCACCGGCCGCGCGCCCTGGGCGAGGATCGCCGGCGCGTAGCTGTCGTAGGAGGGGTCGAGCACGATCGCCTCGTCGCCCGGATGAAGCACGCTGGCGATCGCGGTATAGAGCGCCTGGGTGGCGCCGGCGGTCACCGTGATCTCCGTCTCGGGCTCGAGCGCAATGCCGTGCTGCAGGCCGTGCTTGGCGGCGATCGCCTGGCGCAGCGCAGGCAGCCCGGCCATCGGCGCATACTGGTTGTGGCCGGCGCGCGCGGCCTCGGCGAGCGCGTCGAGCAGCGCCGGATCGCACGGATAGTCGGGAAAGCCCTGCGACAGGTTGATCGCGCCGTGCTCGGCGGCGAGTGCGCTCATCACGGTGAAGATCGTCGTGCCCACCTCGGGCAGCTTGGAGCGGATGCGCATTGCCGGCCTCTTGCGTGCAAATGGTCCAAGTCTAGCCGGGCCGCGGCGCGAATGTCGCCGTGGGCGCGCCATCCTGATTAGCAGCTGCGCCCGCCGCGTCAACGGCCTCGTCGCCAGCTGTTGCCCTTCCCGCCTCCCTCTCAGGCGAAGGCGTCGGCCAGCCCATGCAGCCGTGGCGCGGGCGTGCCATGGCTCACCAGCCGCACGTCGAGCGCGAAACCGGCCGCAAGCCGCAGTGCGCGCCGCATTGCGGCGTCGATCCAGTCATCGTCGTTGCCGAAGGCGCCGCCGCCCAGCCGGGTCAGCAGCACCACGTTCGAGGCGCCGCGGCGCGCGTTGAGGACGCCGGCCCACAGCGTCGCCTCGTAGGCCGCCTCCAGCACCAGGGTCGCGAAGGCTTGCCAGTGAGCGGCCGCAACACGGCTGTAAGCCACCGGCAGCGCCGAGCAGAAGGCCTGGGAGACGCACTGCGGCGCCACGGCAGCCTCCCCGCCGCCGTCGGTGACCTCCACATCGCGATGCACGCCGATGCGCAGCCGGCCACGCAGGCGGTCGACCGCCTGCGGGTCGATCGTCGCGAGGTGGGCGGCGATCGCGTCGAGCCCCTCGCGGGTGCACAGCGCGTAGCCGCTGCGCATCGTCCACAGCGCCGCGACCGGCCTCCCGAGCGCCTCGCCGAGCGCGCGCCCGAGATCGGCGAGGCCGTCGAGCTGGCGCGCGGCGGTCTGTCCGGGCACGCCCCCCACCGGCGCGAAATAGTTGCGATGGATCGTCGCCGCACCCGCCGCGATCGCACAGGCCGGCCCCTGGGTGTGGTCGTGCTCGTAACGCCCGACGCCCTGCTCCGGGCTCACCTCGGGCGATACCATCTCGAGCAGGTTGAACTGGGAAGCGACCTGGAAGAGCGCGCCGGCGAAGGCGGGGGCGCGATGCATGCGACGCACGTCGCCGATCTCCACGCCGACGCGCAGACGGCCCCTCGGCCCGGCCTCCCGCTGCACCCGCTCGCGCAGTTCCTGCAGCGAGGGCAGTTCGAGCTCGCCGATGCCCCAAGCGCGGCCGTTGACCGTGGAGCGCAAGCGGCGATCTTCGAGCACGAGGCGCGCACGTGTCTCTTCGTAGCCCGCTTCGCGAAAACCGGTCAGCCTTTCAAACCAATCCATCTTCACCCCCATCGGGCGGCAACCCGCCTTTCGTGAATCGAAACGGGCAGGCGCGTCCTTACCTCGCAGAGGCTCCGCGCGCCTCCCCGCTCTCCGGCAGCGGGCCGCCGGTTGTCACAAAACCTGCAACACAGTCTTCATCCCCTTGAGACAGTCGGCGTTCATGCTCGGCCCCATATTGCGCCACCGCAATATCCCGTCGCCCGCCGCGAGCGGGCAGACATCCCCTAAAGCAAAGATGGAGACACCGGCAATGAAATCCGAAGCTTCGCGTCGTGACCTGACAGCCGCCCACGAGGCCAACATCCAGGCCTTTCATGACTTCGGCAGCGAGACGCTCGTTCGCACCGAACGGCTCCTCGCGCTCAACCTCGATTTCGCACGCGACTTCACCGAAAAGAGCGTCGCGCGTGCCGAGCAAGTAATCGGCACCAAGCGCGCGCTCGATTCGAGCGCTGCGCTACTCGAAGCGATGAAACCGGAACTCGATCACGGCCTCGACTACGCGCGCCAGGTCGGTGAGCTCCTCGCCGAAGGTCAGCGCGAGTACCTCGGCATCGGCAAGCGCTGGCTGACCGAGATGAACCTCGCCCTCGAGCGGCTGCTGAGCGATACCGGCAAGACGGCCCCCGCGGGCTCGGAAGCCATGTTCGCGGCGATGCGCTCCGCGGTCGAACTCAGCAACGACCTCTACGACCGCATGGGCCGCCAGGCCGGCGAAGCCGCCGAGCGCGTTTCGGGTGCGCTCGCCGAGGCTGCCGCGAACACGCACACCGCGCCAGCGCGCACCCGTGCCGCGGCGAAATCACCCGCCGCGACCGACGAGCCAAACTGAGCCGCGCCGGGACGGCCGATCAGGCGCCGGCGCCGTCCCCAGAGCCGGGGTCGAGGCGAGCGCGCCACTCGGCCTCGAGCAGGTCGCGATCCTGCCGGAGCCGCTCGATCTGCCGGCCGACCTGCTCGAGGCTCGTCGCCGAGCGTGCGACGAGTTCGACGTGCAGGAGGTGGCTTTTCGCCTTGGACAGGGCGAGGGTCATCATCTGCAGGCGCGCTTCGGCACGCGCAAGATCCGCGCGCAGCTGGGCGTTGGTCGCCCACATGTGCGAATAGGAAGGCATTCCCGCCAGGTCGAGGTCGGCATCGACCTCGACCATCTTGGCGGCGAGTTGTGCAGGATCGGTGAGCTTCATGTGACCTCCGGGAGGGACCCGGTCACCAGTGGAAGAGCGCCTGGCAAGCGGCGTTCGAAGGCGGCAACCGGGGGAAGAGGACAATCGCGGGAACGGGCCGGGGAGCGCCCTGAAGGTAATAACGTATTATTTACCTGCCCGTAAGCCGCTGCAAGCCGCTGCTGCTGAGTGAGGGAAGCGTCGGCTTGCGCTCCGCGGACCCTTCGAAAAGCAAAACGCCAACCTCGGAGGGTTGGCGTTTTGTTTGAAACTGGTTGCGGGGGCAG
>JRYH01002211.1_pt1 | contig 17070 bp, 20 predicted proteins | sample 235351 | NCBI WGS metagenome assembly JRYH01 (sample SAMN03074221, study PRJNA261480) | activated sludge metagenome | biome: Wastewater Treatment Plant; feature: Wastewater; material: Activated sludge; isolation source: activated biomass of a wastewater treatment plant treating wastewater... ... | reverse complement strand
ACGCCGAAGTTGCGGCACACGGCCGCCTTGGACATGCCACCGTCGAGCGCGGCGATAATGGCATCCAGTTTCTCGCCGGTGATTGCCTGCGGCCGGCCGCCGATCCGGCCACGTTTGCGGGCAGCAGCCAGGCCGGCAACGACACGCTCCTGGATCAAGGCGCGCTCGTACTGCGCGAGCGCGCCGAACACCTGGAACAGAAACTCGCCCGATGGCGTGGTGGTGTCCAGGTTCTCCGTCAGTGAGCGGAACGCCACCCGCTTGTCCTTGAGTGAGGTCACGAGGGCGAGCAGATGCGACAGTGAACGGCCGAGCCGGTCGAGCTTCCACACGACCAACACGTCGCCGGGGCGAACGAATTCGAGCGCCCGCGCCAAGCCCGCGCGGTCATCCTTCGCGCCGGAAGCATGATCCTCGAACAGATGCCGCGCATCGACGCCCGCGGCGAGCAGCGCATCGCGCTGCAAGTCCGTGCTCTGCCGGTCGGAATCTGACGACACGCGCATGTAACCTACCAACATAAGCGGAAAACCATTAAAAAGAGGTTTCCGTATGGTAGGGGGCGTCTCAGAAAACGGAAAATAAAGCACGTTAAGCCGATTGCATTGGCCGCCGAATCGTAGTGGTAGGCGAGCCTCTTGCCACCGGCCGTGGTGTTGGTGAGCCGTCCCAGACGTAGTTGATGGTGTGGCTGTTGTCGGCGTACTTGGCCTGGGTACGACGGCCCAGCAGGTCGTAGGCGAAGGCGACGTTGTCGGCGGCCGTGGGGTAGCTGCGGCTGGTCAGGCGGTGCAGGTTGTCGTAGGCGAGCGTGATGGTTTCGCCGCTGCGCTTTCGGTGGCTCGTGAGGCTGCCGACGGCGTTGTAGGTGAATTGCTCGTAGTCGGTGGTCGATGAGGTGCCAACCGTGGTGGGGTGCGGGTAGCGCAGCTTCACCCGGCGGTCGTGGCCGTCATATTCGTAGGTGGTGCGGTTGCCCTTGGCGTCGGTCAGCCAGCTGGGCCGCCGTGCGGATCAGCCGGCCGTCGTTGTCATAGCCAAAGCGCGTCTGCTTGTCCAGCGCGTCGGTCGTCTGCGTGATGCGGCGCTGCGCATCGAAGGCGTGCGTGGTGGTGTCGGTGACGTCCGTGCGCGGGCCGTTGACCTGGGTGAGGTTGCCCACCCCGTCGTAGGTGAAGGCGGTGGTGTGCGCTCGCTCGCCAGATCCCGGCCGTCGTAGGCGGTGAGAGGTGGCCCTGGGGGGCGCCGACGACGCTCGGGTGCGGCTGCCTTGCCGGGAGGCAAAAGACAAGACCTGACCCTGTGCGCGTGACCCCGCTGTCGGCCATCAGCTGGCTCGAAGTGCTGCAGGGCATGCGCAACAAGGCCGAGCTCGTGGTGGTGAAGAAGATGCTGCAGCACCGCGCGGCAACCTTGCTGCCGGTGTCGGAAGCCATGACGCAACGCGCCATCGATCTCATGGAATCGCTGACCTTGAGTCACGGGCTGCAGATGGGCGATGCGCTCATCGCCGCCACCGCACTCGATCACGGACTGCCGGTGCTCACCGCCAACGTCAAACACTTCTCGGCAGTCACCGGCCTTACCGTCGAGGCGTTCGTGCCTTGATCACTTGGCAGCGTTCAACAGATCGTGAAGACCAATGGCCTGCGGATCATTAAGAAGCACGCGGCCCTCTGGCGCCAGATAGCTCAGCTCAAATCGTCCAGCACCGTCGTCAACTGTTCGAGCACCGTCCAGCACAGCAAGCAGTCCAAACACGGCCTCATGGACGGCCGCCGAGATGATGCCGTCTACCTGAGCCGCATCTGCAGCAGGCAGAGCGTTGTACCAGTCTGATCTGATCCGCTCAGCTGGCGGCACGCGTCGTCCTGGCGGGCTCTTCAGATTGGCGATGGTGTCCTCAATCGCAGCGTCTTTGACGTAGCGGCTGATCGCGGTCACGAAGTCTTCGCTGTTCATCGTGCGGCACCTATCTCCCGAACGCGCCGGGGTACATCTCTTTGTTCAGGTCGATCAACTGGCGTAGCGAGCTGTTCGGTGCGTTCGTGTTGTTCCGCAAGTCACGAATGTCTCGCGCAAGTAGGTCACGTGCAGAGCCTGTGTAGTCGCCCTTCAGGGTCGACAGCCTCGAGTGCTCGCCTCGCGGTAGTGCTATGGAAGGGCCGGTGGCCGGGTCGTAGCCCTTGACCGCTTGGCCAGCCGGGTGCTTCTGCATCGCGTGGTGGATGTCGAGACCATCACCAGCAGCCGATCGCCCCTTGAGAGCGCCGAAAGTGCCGACCTCGTACTTGCCTACCCCCTTTGCGGCAAGTCAGCGAGAGCCTAAGGCAACAGCCCCAGCCTCTCCAAGATTGGTCCGATGGACTCTTCAGTCAGTTCGACACTGTTCAAGATGCTGCGATACTTGGCCTCATGCGGTTAAAACGCCTATCCGTGTCCGGTATATTGGCCCAAGGGGACCACTCGCAGGGGATACTTGATGCGACAGGACGACGACGCTGCACTCGCTTCCGGTACTACATCCGATGGCTGGTTCACCCGGCTCCGGCGTTCGCTGCTGGCGCGCCTTGGCAATACCGGGCTCGTGCTGGGGACGTTGTTCTTCGCCGCCTCGCTCACGCCCAGCCTCACGCCACGGATCACGGTCGCGCAGGCGGTGCTGTCGGGCATGTGCCTGGCCGCCGGCTACGGCCTGGGCGTGCTGCTGCGCTGGCTGTGGGGATACCTGGAGCTGCCGCTCCCCGGGCCGGCGGGACAGCCGCGTCGCCGCCGTATCGCGGTCGTCGCCTGCGCGGTCATCGCCGCGCTCGCGCTTTGGCACAGCCAGCATTGGGAAAACATCGTCCGCGAACTGATGCACCTGGCTCCCGCCGGTCCATCGCGCATCCTGGGCGTACTCGCGGGTGCGGCGGTCGTGGCGCTGCTGCTGGTCGTGCTGGGCCGCATCGCGCTGATGATCATCAAGGCGGTGATGCGCCTGGTCACCCGCAAGGTGCCGCGACGGATCGCGCACGTGGTCGGTGCGATCGCCGGCGTGCTGCTGCTGGTGGGCCTGGTCAACGGCGTGATCCTGTCCTCGTTGCTGGACACCCTGGACGCCTCCTATCGCCAGGCCGATGCACTGATCCCGCCCGACATGCCGCCGCCGACCGAATGGGACAGCCCCGGCAGCGCGCAGTCGCTAGTGGCCTGGAACCAGCTCGGGCGCATGGGCCGGCGCTACGTCGATGCCCGCCCCACCGCCGACGAACTCGCCGCCTACGCCGGTCCCGGCGCCAAGGCGCCGCTGCGCGTGTACGCGGGCCTGCCCACCGGCGACACGCCCGAAGAGCGCGCCCAGCTGGCGCTGGAAGAACTCAAGCGCGTCGGCGGCTTCGAGCGCAAGGCGCTGATCATCATCACTCCGACCGGCACCGGTTGGGTCGACCCGTCCGGCATCGACGGCATCGAATATCTCTACCGCGGCGATGTGGCCAGCGTCGCGGTGCAGTACTCGTACCTGTCCAGTCCGCTGACGCTGTTCCTGGATCCGGACACAGGCGGGGTCACCGCGCGCGCACTGTTCCGCGAGGTCTACGGCTACTGGCGCACGCTGCCGCCCGAGCGGCGGCCGAAGCTGTACCTGCACGGCCTGAGCCTGGGCGCGCTCAATTCGGAACGCTCGTTCGAGATGTTCGAGCTGCTCGGCGAACCATTCGATGGCGCGGTCTGGAGCGGACCTCCGTTCGCCGCCAGCAAGTGGGCCGGGCTGACCCGCTCGCGCAATCCCGGTTCGCCGGTGTGGCTGCCGCAGTTCCAGGACGGCTCGTTCGTCCGCTTCATGAACCAGGACGGCAGCTCCACCCCGCCCGGCACGCCGTGGGGCCCGATGCGCGTGGTCTACCTGCAGTACGGCAGCGACGCGGTGACGTTCTTCGACCGTCACGGCTTCTTCCGCGAACCGGAACTGCTCGATGCCCCGCGCCCGCCGGACGTATCCCCGGCGATGCGCTGGTATCCGGTCGTGACGATGATGCAGATGGCAATGGATACTTCGCTGTCGATGAGCGCACCAATGGGTTTCGGCCACGTCTACGCGCCATCGCACTACATCAACGCCTGGCTGGAAGTCACCGGCATCGACGACTGGTCGCCCGAAGACGTGGCCCGCCTGCAGCGCCACCTGGATGAGCGCCGGGCCGAAGAGCTGTCCAAGGATGGCGGTGAGGAGACCGTGGACGGCTGAACGTCGACGGTCTTGCGTGGACCGGCACCCTCAGTACATCCCGACCATGTTGAGGAACCAGCCCTCGTGGTCGTAGTCGAAGTCGGTCAGGTCGTCGCTGAACTCGGTGAAGTTGTAGCCGGCGCCGATGCGGAAGTTCTTGCCGATGTCGCGGTCCAGTCCGACCAGCCAGCCCTGCCGCGTGCCGCCGGCCTGCACGTCCAGCCAGCGGTATTCGGCCAGCGCGTGCCAGGTGGTGGTGCCGTTGCCCAGCGTGACCGTGGTGCGACGGGAGAGGTCGTCGTAGGCGTAGGTGGCCAGGTTGGTCGTACCCAGTTCCTTGATCGCGCTCGGACGGTTGAGCGCGTCATAGGTGGTGGTGACGTAGAAGGGGTCAGCTCACGAAACGGAAAAATCGTATGGTCGTGGCGTGGCCATGTACGGCGATCTGCCGTATCATTTCGGCAGGAGGACAAGACTATGCCCGCAGCCATTTCTACCGCTCGCCTCGAAGCCCGGATCAGCACCGATCTGCATTCGATGCTCAAGCGCGCCGCTGAACTTCAGGGGCGCACCATGACTGATTTCGTGGTCGCTGCCGTCCAGGACGCCGCGCAACGCGCCATCGAGCAAGCCGAGGTCATCCGCCTGTCGCTGGCCGATCAGGAGTGCTTTGCACAAGCGTTGCTGTCGCCGCCGCAACTGGGCCCGGCCTTGGAACGCGCTTTCGCCCGTCGCCGCAAGCTCTTGCGTACTGAATGAGCAGCGCACCGTTCCGGCTCACGCCGCTCGATGCCGCGCATGTTCGCGCAGCGTTCAACTGCGGTTCAGAACCGCTTGAGCGCTATCTGCGGGAACAAGTCACCCAAGATGTTCGCCGCCGTGTGGCTGCCTGCTTCGTGGCGTTGGCGGAAGGGCAGCGCATCGCGGGCTACTACACGCTGGCGTCGGCAAGCCTGCTGCTGACCGATCTCCCGGCCAGTGTCGGCAAGAAGCTGCCGCGCTATCCGACCGTCCCAGCGGTTCGCATGGGCCGCTTGGCCGTCGATCAGGCTTTCAAAGGGCAAGGGCTGGGCGGCGCACTGCTGGCCGATGCGCTCGACCGTGCTGTCCGTTCCGAGATTGCCGCCTATGCCTTGATCGTGGATGCCAAGGACGAGGCGGCAGCGGCCTTCTACCGACATCATGGCTTCATCGCTTTGCCCGACTCACCGTTCACGCTCTTCCTGCCGCTGGCAACGGTGGAGGCGTCTCGGAAAACGGAAAATCGAGCGCGCTAAGCCGGTGGCATTCGTGCGCGTCAGGCTGGGCTATACCCTAACCGGGCGTCAGGTCGCCCGGCACCAATGCGTCAGGATAGAGTCCTATCACGCATTGATTGACGCATGCCGCCAAGGGTTATAGATTTGTTCCTGACACATCGCCCGCAGGAGGCCCCTTGCACGGTCAGCGTATCGGCTACGTCCGGGTCAGCAGCTTCGACCAGAACCCGGAACGCCAACTCGAGCAGGTCACGGTGGACCGGCTGTTCACCGACAAGGCGTCGGGAAAGGACATACAGCGCCCCGAGTTGGAGCGACTGCTCGCCTTTGTGCGTGAGGGCGACACGGTGGTGGTGCACAGCATGGATCGCCTGGCGCGCAACCTCGATGACCTTCGCCGCTTGGTGCAGGGCCTCACCCAGCGCGGCGTGCGCATCGAATTCGTCAAGGAGTCCCTGACTTTCACCGGCGAGGATTCGCCGATGGCGAACCTGATGCTGTCGGTGATGGGCGCCTTCGCTGAGTTCGAGCGGGCGCTCATCCGCGAGCGGCAGCGCGAGGGGATCGCGCTCGCCAAGCAGCGCGGGGCCTATCGGGGGCGCAAGAAGTCTCTGAACAGTGAAAAGATCGAGGAACTGAAACGGCGTATCGCGGCGGGCGAGCAGAAGGCCAAGCTCGCCCGCGAGTTCGGCATCAGCCGCGAAACGCTTTACCAGTACTTGCGAGAAACCTGACATGCCTCGCCGTTCGATCCTGTCTGCTGCCGAGCGCGAAAGCCTGCTGGCGTTGCCGGACACCAAGGATGAGTTGATCCGTCACTACACGTTCAGCGAGTCTGACCTTTCCATTATCCGGCAGCGGCGCGGCTCGGCCAACCGCCTCGGCTTCGCCGTTCAGCTTTCCTACTTGCGCTTTCCCGGCATCATCCTTGGCGTCGATCAGTCGCCGTTCCCGCCATTGCTGAAACTGATCGCCGACCAGCTCAAGGTCGGCGTCGAAAGCTGGGGCGAGTATGGGCAGCGGGAACAGACCCGGCGCGAGCACTTGATCGAGCTGCAAACGGTATTCGGCTTTCAGACCTTCACGATGAGCCACTACCGGCAGGCGGTACGGACGCTGACCGAATTAGCCATGCAAACCGACAAAGGCGTCGTGCTGGCCGATGCCGTGATCGACCATCTGCAGCGGCAGTCGATCATCCTGCCCGCGTTAAACGCCATCGAGCGCATCTGCGCCGAGGCGATCACCCGCGCCAACCGGCGCATCTACGACGCCTTGGTCGATCCGCTGTCGGACGCGCATCGCCGCCGCCTCGACGATCTGCTCAAGCGCCGTGAGAGCGGCAAGGCGACCTGGCTGGCCTGGCTGCGTCAGTCTCCAGCCAAGCCGAACTCGCGGCACATGCTTGAACACATCGACCGCCTCAAGGCGTGGCAGGCACTCGATCTGCCTTCCGGCATCGAGCGCCTGGTACATCAGAACCGCCTGCTGAAGATCGCTCGCGAGGGCGGCCAGATGACGCCCGCCGACCTGGCAAAGTTCGAGCGACAGCGCCGCTACGCCACCTTGGTGGCACTCGCCATCGAGGGCATGGCCACCGTCACCGACGAAATCATCGACCTGCACGATCGGATTCTCGGCAAACTGTTCAACGCTGCCAGGAACAAGCATCAACAGCAGTTCCAGGCAGCCGGCAAAGCGATCAATGCCAAGGTGCGCCTGTTCGGCCGCATCGGCCAGGCGCTGATCGAGGCCAAGCAGGCGGGCAGCGACCCGTTTGCCGCCATCGAGGCGGTCATGTCGTGGGACGCCTTTGCCGAGAGCGTCACTGAGGCGCAGCGGCTCGCGCAGCCCGAGGACTTCGATTTCCTGCATCGCATCGGCGAGAACTACGCAACGTTGCGCCGCTACGCGCCAGAATTCCTCAACGTGCTCAAGCTGCGGGCCGCGCCTGCCGCCAAGAACGTGCTCGACGCCATCGAGGTGCTACGCGGCATGAACAGCGACAATGCCCGCAAGGTGCCCGTCGATGCGCCGACCGACTTCATCAAGCCGCGATGGCAGAAGCTGGTGATGACCGACACCGGCATCGACCGGCGCTACTACGAACTGTGCGCACTGTCGGAGCTGAAGAACGCGCTGCGCTCGGGCGACATCTGGGTGCAAGGCTCGCGCCAGTTCAAGGACTTCGAGGACTACCTGGTCCCGCCCGCGAAGTTCGCCAGCCTCAAGCAGGCCCGCGAATTGCCGCTGGCCGTGGCCACCGACTGCGACCAATACCTGCACGACCGGCTGACGCTGCTGGAAACCCAGCTCGCCACGGTCAACTGCATGGCGCTGGCCAACGAACTGCCGGACGCCATCATCACGGGGTCAGGTCTGAAGATCACGCCGCTCGATGCGGCGGTGCCCGACACCGCGCAGGCCCTGATTGACCAGACGGCGATGATCCTGCCGCACGTCAAGATCACCGAGCTGCTTCTGGAAGTGGACGAGTGGACGGGCTTCACCCGTCACTTCACGCACCTGAAGTCGGGCGACCAGGCCAAGGACAAGAATCTGCTGCTGACCACGATCCTCGCCGACGCCATCAACCTTGGGTTGACCAAGATGGCCGAGTCCTGCCCCGGCACGACCTACGCCAAGCTGGCCTGGCTGCAAGCCTGGCACATCCGCGATGAAACCTACGGGGCGGCACTGGCCGAGCTGGTCAATGCACAGTTCCGCCACCCGTTCGCCGAGCATTGGGGGGACGGCACAACGTCATCGTCGGACGGCCAGAACTTCCGCACCGGCAGCAAGGCCGAGAGCACCGGCCACATTAACCCGAAATATGGCAGCAGCCCAGGGCGGACTTTCTACACCCACATCTCCGACCAATACGCGCCGTTCCACACCAAAGTCGTCAACGTCGGCGTGCGCGATTCGACTTACGTGCTCGACGGCCTGCTGTACCACGAATCCGACCTGCGCATCGAGGAGCACTACACCGACACGGCGGGCTTCACCGATCACGTCTTCGCGCTGATGCACCTCTTGGGCTTCCGCTTCGCACCGCGCATCCGTGACCTGGGCGATACCAAGCTCTACATCCCGAAGGGCGATGCCACCTACGAGGCATTGAAACCGATGATCGGCGGCACGCTCAACATCAAGCACGTCCGCGCCCATTGGGACGAAATCCTGCGGCTGGCCACCTCAATCAAACAGGGCACGGTGACGGCCTCGCTGATGCTCAGGAAGCTCGGCAGCTACCCGCGCCAGAACGGCCTGGCGGTCGCCCTGCGCGAGCTGGGCCGTATCGAGCGCACGCTGTTCATCCTGGACTGGCTGCAAAGCGTCGAGCTGCGCCGCCGCGTGCATGCGGGGCTGAATAAGGGCGAAGCGCGCAACGCGCTGGCCCGTGCCGTGTTCTTCAACCGCCTGGGCGAAATACGCGACCGCAGTTTCGAGCAGCAACGCTACCGGGCCAGCGGCCTCAACCTGTTGACGGCCGCCATCGTGTTGTGGAACACGGTCTATCTGGAGCGGGCGGCGAACGCCTTGCGTGGGCATGGCCACGCTGTCGATGACGCCCTGTTGCAGTACCTGTCGCCGCTGGGCTGGGAGCACATCAACCTGACCGGCGATTACCTGTGGCGCAGCAGCGCCAAGATCGGCGCAGGTAAGTTCAGACCGCTGCGACCAATGCCATCGGCTTAACGTGCTTTATTCTCCGTTTTCTGAGACGACCCCTGGTAGCGTCTGGCGACAGAGTTTTCCGCACAATTTTTCGACCACTCGGAGCTTGGTGCAGAGGACTGTTGAAGATCTGTCGACAAACAAGTGTTTTCCGACAGGTCTTGGCATAGCGCAGGCCCGCCTTGCAACGTTCTGTGAGTAGCGCTTAGTAATTACGGCGTATATACTTTGTTAGTATAAAGTGTCAGGAGCCCCCGATCATGTCAAAACAAGCTGTTTTCACGATGAAGCTGGAGCCCGAGTTGCGCGCCGAGTTCATGGCCGAAGCCGAGGCGGCCCATCGCCCGGCGTCGCAAGTGCTGCGCGAACTGATGCGCGAGTTCGTTCAGCGCCAGCGCGAGTCGCGCGAGTACGACGAGTTCCTGCGTCGCAAGGTCGAGGCCGGCCGGGCTTCAATGCGCGCTGGAATGGGGCGATCGAACGATGAAGTTGAGGCCGAATTCGCCGCACGGCGTGCCAGTGTGGCGAGCCAGTCGTGAGAGTTGTCTGGACGCCCGAAGCGCAGCAAGACCGTGCCGATGTGTGGGACTACATCGCAGCCGACAATCCGCGCGCGGCGGTCCGGATGGATGAGATTTTCAGCGACGCGGCCGCCCGGTTGATCCAGCACCCCATGCTGGGCAAGCCGGGAAAGATTCCCGGGACCCGCGAGTTGATCCCGCACGAAAGCTATCGCCTGGTGTACCAGGTCGACGGCGAAACGGTGTGGATACTGACGCTGGTTCATACGGCCCGCCTGTGGCCGCCTGTGCGCGATTAAGAGATGATCATGGCAACAATGAAACGGCGCGTTGACAGACTGCTTTCGAGCCAGACCGCGGTCGGCGGCCACAAGCAGCCGGTCGCATATTCGTGGGAGTCGCCATCTACACGGCTGCTTGCCTCTGAAACCTACCGGAAAGCCAACGCCGGCCTCTCGGCCGGCGCGGACTGTCGGGTGCTGCAGAGCGAACGGCGGGAGCGAGCTCCATCGCTGCCGTACAGCACATCGGACAATTCACGGCGCAAATAGCGCAAAAATCGGCCGGTTGCCGTGATCGCCTTGATGCAATGTCTGTTACCCCTTGCGACGGTTGCCCGTCGCACACTGCGTGTGCTTGAGGCGGCGTCGGTGGCAGGGTGGTTAGGCACAAGACGAGCCACTATGAATCATGCGGCTTGAGTCATGGCAACGTATCCACGACACACGCTCGGGCGGCAAACCCACGACGCCGATACGCCTGCAATGAGCATTCTCCTACGGTTCTCGGCTTTGCTGCTGGAGCACAGCCTGTGGCGTGTTTCGAAAACTGATCGCCATACGGTTATAGGCATTCATTAGGCCGATGGCGATCGTGAGATCCACGAGTTCCCGCTCGTCGAACACCGAACTGGCGGCTTTGTAGGCGACATCGGGCACACCGGTTTCTGCAACGCTCGTCACCGTTTCGGCCCAGGCAAGGGCGACACGCTCGCGCTCGTCAAACAGATTCCCTGCTTCAGCCCACGCCTGGACCAGCGCTAGCTTCTCGACTTTCTGCCCTTTCTTCAGCAGTTCGCGCGTGTGCATGTCGAGACAGTAGGCGCAGTTGTTGATCTGTGAGATACGCAGATAGACCAGCTCGATCAGGACAGGGGGAAGGTTGCTCTGCATGACGTATCCGTAAACGCCGCCAAGGGCCTTGACCCCTGCCGGTGCGATTTGCGTGTAATCAAGACGCTTGCTCATTCGATTTACTCCTGCTGGGTCGGGTATTACTTGTCGGGCGTGGTCAGGTCACGATCCTTCGTGTCGACGACGAACACGGCGAGCAACTTTGCAGGCACTGTCGCGCTTGCATTGCGGCTGACAGGGTGACGCGAGCCCGGTGGCTCGTAGAAGCTCTCACCGGCGTGAACGATTCGCTTGGGCTCATCATTGACCTGCGTCTCGATGGCGCCCGATACGACGTAGCCGAAGATGAATGCCGACTTTGCATGCACATGCGGTGCCGAGGCGCCACCGGGCGCATAGTCGACAAGGACCGCGATCAGCGACTTGCCCGGAATGTTGGGTATCGCCTGCTCGAAGTGCGGAGTGACCACCTCGCCGGCGCCATGTGCGGCCGCTGGCATCGCGATGCCGAGCGAGATGACAGCGCTCGCAGCGCCGATGACGGTTCGAAGGTTCATGAGTAGTCTCCTTTGTTAATAGCTGATGCCCCGCCTTGGGGTACCTGGGGCTTACGCATACAGCGGTTTCGGCTTGGACGGGCCCGCGTCGGGAAGTGCCGTCAACGCCGTAACCTCGCCGTCCCCTGCAGATCTTCGTCGCGGACGTCGAGGGGCGGCTTGAGCTCGGAATCTGGCGTTGCATACATGGGAAGCTCCGGCGGAGTCTCGATGGAACCGAGTATATGCATATACTACGACTTGTCAAGTCGTAGTTATAATCGGAAAGTGCTGCCACTTCATTAGCGCCACCGCATTGCAGTCCGGGCAGGCCTTGTATATGCTCGCAACTACGATTTAGCTAGTCCGAGTTAGCCATGTCATTCATCAGTACCGGGGTCGAGTACGGCCTACATTGCCTGCTGTACCTGGCCCGTTCGCCCGCGGCCGTGGACGAAGCCAGCGTCCGCGACCTGGCCGAGTTGCAGGGCATCCCTAGCGAGTACCTAGCGAAGCTCTTCACCAAGCTGGCCAAAGCAGATCTCGTGACGGCCACCGAGGGCATCCGGGGAGGCTTCCGGCTGGCCCGCTCTGCCGAGCGAATTACCGTGCACGACGTGGTGGTCGCCATCGACGGGGACAAGCCATTGTTTGACTGTCGCGAAATCCGTAGTCGTTGCGCGGTGTTCGAGGATGCTCCCCCGGCGTGGGCCACACGTGGCGTATGTTCGATTCACGCGGTCATGCAGATGGCGGAGAAGGACATGCGCGCCGCACTCAAGCAGCACACGCTGGCCGATCTGGCGCAGCGCACCGTCGACAAGGCGCCAGCCAGCTACGGCGTGCAGGTAATTCAATGGCTGACCGGCCGCGCTGCCAACCGACGCGGCGACAAGGAGAAGGTCGCGCCTGCCAAAACGCGCAAGCGCCGCTGACACCTGCATCGGCCCGACGAACCCGGTACTTTTGGATCCACCACAGAAAGGCTAGAGGGCGATCCACCGGATCGCCCTCGCCATTTTCGCTCGCCCGCTCAGGCCACTACGATCCGGCGCGGGTCGGCCAAGGCCAGGGCTTCGGCACGATCGGCGCTCGGCGGATAGATCCACTCGGTGTTGATCCGCGTTTTCAGTGCCTTGGCTTCGGCGCCCACCAGCTTCACTTGGCGATCCCAGCCTTCGGTGTACACCGCGCCCCACGGGCCCAAGTCCAGACAGGTCACGTACTTCGGCTGGCTGTAGGGAATCGGAGTCTTGCCCAAGAGGTCGGCTGCCACGTTGTAGCCTGCGGACCGGCCCATGTTCATCGCGTGCTGGCAAGACATCATCGCGAAGTTGCCTTCATCATCGGTGGCTGCATAGGCGACGTCACCGGTAGCGTACACAGTTTCCACTCCCTTCACCTTCAGGTTGCGGTCGACGTGAAGGCGCCCGAAGTTGTCGCGCTCCGCCGGGATCTGAGCAGTTAGCGTGCTGGCTCGAGCGCCGGCGGTCCAAATGACGGTGGCCGCGTCGATACGCTCGCCGTTCTCGAGCGTCACGCCGTTCGCGTCCACAGTCTCCACACCGGAGCCAAGCTTCCACTTCACACCGAGTTCGCCCAGCGCCTGCTTGATGACAGGACGTGGGCCGGCACCCAGGTCAGGACCGATCTCGCTGTTGCGTTCGACCACGATCACATTGACGGGGGCTTCCTCGCCGAACACTTCTCGCAGACGAGCCGGCATTTCCGCAGCTGTCTCGATACCTGTGAAGCCGCCACCGGCCACCACCACCGTGTTGCGTGCGGCGCTGTAGGGACGACTGGCCAAGTTGGCGATATGCGCCTCAAGCTGCGCAGCATCAGCCACCTGGTCCACATTGAATGCGTGCTCGTCCAGCCCCGGGATCTGTGGACGAAACAGGCGACTGCCTGTGGCGAGAACCAGGCGGTCATAGCCAAGCGTGCGGCGCGACGTATCGGCCCCTACTCCCACCAGTTCGACTTCCTGGCTTGCCACGTCGATGCGTTCCACCACGCCCTGGATGAACTTCACGCCCACAGCCTTGAAGATTTCCTGCAGCGGCGCCTTCATGCCGCTAGGGTTCTGCTCATAGAGACGGGGGCGAACGTGCAGCTCGGGCTCCGGCGCCACCAGCGAGATCTCCACGTCGGTGCGCCCAACTTCATCGAGCAGGCGGGCCGAAGCCAGCGCACTCCACATACCGGCAAAGCCGGCGCCGATCACAATAATGCGTTTGGACATGATGCGTACTCCTGAATCAATCGTCGGTTTCGAGTAACTGGCCGAACGCACGGTTTGCGTAGCGGCCTTCAACGGCACGCAATACATGGCTCCGCTGCCGTAACTACGATTCTATGGGTAGTAGTTACGGCAGCGCAAGAAGTTTTTCGATAACTCGGCGCTGCAACCGCATTCAGCAGTGATCCGAGCTTGTAGAAAGTCGCGTCGAATCAGTCCGCTAGAATGCCTACGTCGCCTGGACTATGACTGCGTTGAAGTGGGGCGGTGGCGGTCATGCCAGCGGTCGTCTATTGGGCGGATCTTGCCGACGGGGAACGACTGAAGTTGCAGGCACTGATGCGCGAAGGCAGGCGTGGGGCAAGCAGCGAGCCCCGGGCGCGCCACGCATCGGCATGCCGACGGCCTACCGGCAACCGCATCGTTGCGTTGCTGCCCGACGGTCCGCAATTCAGGGACACAGCATCGGATCACGCAACGGACGCCTCGCCCCTCTTTCCCTCGATGTGTCGAAGGCTCCGGCGCAGGCTCTGCGGCGGCTGACCGTAGGCCCGCAGAAAGGCCCGGCGCATCCTGTCGCGATCGGCGAAGCCCGTCTCGCGCGCGACCACATCCATCGGATGATGCCCATCTTCGAACATCGCTTTCGCCGCCTCCAGGCGCAGAAGCTCCACCGCCTTGGCGGGCGATTGCCCGGTTTCCTCGCGGAACACCCGGCTGAACTGACGGGGGCTGAGGTTCGCGGCTTCGGCCAGCGTCTCGACCGGTAGTGGATCGCGCAGATGCTCCCTCGCGTAGATCAGGGCGCGGCGCACGCGGTCCGATCGTGGCTCGAGTTCCAGCAGCGCCGAGAACTGCGACTGGCCGCCGGGCCGGCGGTGATAGACGACCAGCTTGCGGGCAAGGGTGCGCGCAAGTGCGGCGCCATGATCGTCCTCGATGAGCGCGAGGGTCAGGTCGAGCGCGGCACTCATCCCTGCCGAGGTCCACACATTGCCGTCGACGATGAAGATGCGGTCTTCCTCCACCCGGATGGCGGGAAAACGCTCCTGCAGGCGGCGCGCATGCGCCCAGTGGGTCGTTGCGCTGCGCCCGTCGAGCAAACCCGCTTCGGCCAATGCGAAAGCGCCGGTGCACACCCCGGCAACGCGGCGTGACTCACCGCCCGCGCGGGCAATGTAGGCGCGCAGGGCGGGCGTGATAGGGCGGGGCAGTAGCTCCCCCAGCACCATCAACGTGTCCGGAGGATCGGCCAGCGCAACGGTCTCGACCCTGATCCCAAGCGAGGACCGCACTGCTCCCCCGGACTCGGACATCACGGTCAGCCGATAGGCCTCTCGCCCCAGCTCGGCATTTGCGAGTTCGAAGGCGGAAAGCGCCGCCAAGCCCATCACCTGGAAGCCGTCCTCGAGGATGAAGCCCACCTGTCTCATCGCCGTCTCCATGTCTCATTTTGTCGTTTATATGTCTTTTGCGCTATTCCTGTCGAGCGCTACATTGCTGCCTCAACTCGGGCAACCCACCAAGGAAGGAGAAACATCATGAGCACCTCCAAAGGTACCGTCCTCATCACCGGAGCGTCATCCGGCATCGGAGCGACCTATGCCGACCGTTTCGCCGCCCGCGGCCATGACCTAATTGTGGTGGCGCGCAACAACGAGCATCTGGCTGCCCTCGCAACGAGACTCGGCGCGACACACGGTGTACGGGTCGAGGCGCTCGCCGCGGACCTCACCGATCGGGCCGGGCTCACCATGGTCGAGAAGCGTCTGACAACGGACGAGAGCATCACCCACCTCGTCAACAACGCAGGATTCGGCGCCGTGTCGCCGCTCGTCGCCTCGCATGTCGACGAGATGGAACGCATGGTGGCCGTCAACGTCGTCGCCCCAATGCGCCTGGCCTACGCCGCGGTACCGCGATTCCTCGCCCGGGGCAAGGGCACTCTCATCAACATTTCTTCGATCGTTGCCATCGGCCCGGAGATCCTGAACGGGGTCTATGGCGCGACGAAATCTTTCGTACTTGCCTTAAGCCACTCGCTGCGCAAGGAGCTCGAAGGAACGGGTGTTCACGTGCAGGTCGTGTTGCCCGGCGCCACCGGCACCGCGTTCTGGAACGTTGCCGGACTGCCGGTGAGGAGCCTGCCGAAGGAATGGGTCATGCCTGTCACCGATCTGGTAGATGCGGCCCTAGCCGGCCTCGATCTTGGCGAATACGCGACGATTCCGTCGTTGCAGGACATCGGCGAATGGGAAGCATGGGAGGCCGCCCGCCAGATCATGCTGCCCCACTTGTCGAGTGCGGAGTTCGCCGACCGCTACCGTCCGAGCGCTACGGCTTGAATGCCCGATCGCACCCGAACGCTTTTAAACCCACCATAGGAGTCATCATGATCACCCAGATCGATAAGGTGCTGTACACCGCCTTCACCCACACCACCAGCGGCCGCGACGGCACGGGCCGCTCCAACGACGGCGCGCTCGACGTCCGCCTCAGCAAGTTCGGGAGCGGCAGGCCGGGCACGAATCCGGAGCAGCTGTTTGCCATCGGCTGGTCGGCGTGCTTCATGGGAGCCATGGGCCGCGCGGCCCTGAAGCGCAAGGTCACGCTACCTGCTGGCGTGGCGGTTGACGCCGAGGTGGACCTGGGACAGACCGGTGACGAGTTTTTCCTACGTGCACGTCTTAACGTCCATCTACCGGGAGTGGACCGCGCGCTCGCCGAATCCTTGGCAGACGAGGCACATCAGCTCTGCCCGTATTCGAAGGCCACGCGCGGCAACATCGATGTTGCCATTGCGGTGGTCTGATCTGCGCGCATGTAGCTTTCGCGCCGCGTCTCCTTAGCGCCCCTGAGTTCGGCAGCGACACATCGACGCCGTCCGCACCGGGCCTCCAAGCTCGCAAGGAAGAGCCATGAACTCACAGCTGAAAAGGAAAATCGCCTTCGCCCTCTCGATGGGGGCCGTGACGACGGGGATCGTCTCCTTCATCCTCATTGCCATCAATCTCGGCTTCTCGGACCGATTCGCGCTCGTGTGGATGCGCTCGTGGGGCGTCGGGTACGCGCTGGCGATTCCCGCCATCCTCCTGATCGGACCGCGGCTGCAGGCGAGGGTCGACCGACTGTTTCCCTGACGGTGCCGCCAGTGAGGTGGCATGGACCCTGGAAACGCGATTTCCCGTTCTCATAGACGTCCGATACGCCTCCCGTGGCGAAAATCAGGAATTCACCGCCGGGGAACGAATGCAGGAGCACAGCCCATGAAATCCATTTGCATGTCGCAATCATCGACAACCAAACTTCTGACCGTCATGGTTGCAACCACGACAGGCAAGATTGAGTCGAGTAACGGACGGTCGATCATGCAGACATTGATAACCATCTCGTTCGAGGCGCTATCTATCGGTCCCCGCTCTGGGGCGACTGCTCAATCAGTGACCTGCCCTTGAATCATCCGAACGTCGGATGACCGCTCTGGGTCG